>Ga0334887_1000036_pt1 | contig 193583 bp, 155 predicted proteins | sample GraSluR1_MG_10_FD_207217 | JGI IMG/M metagenome (GOLD analysis project Ga0334887, IMG submission 207217) | Sludge microbial communities from methane-producing bioreactor in Wageningen University, Netherlands - Granular Sludge_18_07-R1 | ecosystem: Engineered > Bioreactor > Anaerobic >...
TTCAACTGTAAAACCTGCAATCTCACCTGCCTGCTTAGTGGCCTGACGCTGAGAATCATCAAAATAAGCTGGAACTGTGATAACAGCCCGAGTCACTTTTTCACCTAAATAGCTTTCTGCATCCTGTTTAGCCTTTAGTAAAACCTGAGCCGAAATTTCTTGAGGTGTATAGGTTTTGCCATTCACTTCTACTACAGCAGATTTGTCTTTTCCTTCCTTGATTGTATAAGTTGCATGTTTAATTGCTTTTTTAACAGCAGGATCAGAAAACCTACGACCGATGAATCTTTTCACAGACTCGATGGTGGTTTGGGGATTAAGCACCATTTGTCGTTTTGCTGGATCTCCAACAATAATTTCATCGTCTTTAAATGCTACGATAGAAGGAAATGTATTTCTCCCTTCTGCTGAAGGGATGACTTTGGGAGAACCTCCCTCCATCACCGCTACTGCGGAATTGGTAGTTCCTAAATCAATTCCAATAATTTTTCCTTTAGCTTTAGATTTTTCGTTTGATTTTGCCATAATTTACTCCTTTTATTATTTTTAATATTTAGTATTTGGTATCAGTTGCTGCCAACCAGGTTGTTGGTTAAATCTATTCATTTTTAAATTTTTACTTTTTTCCCAAAATTACTTGGGCATGCTGAATAACTTCTCCTTTAAGTTTGTAGCCCTTTTTTATAACCTCGGTAACAAAATTTCCTTCTCCATTAGTCTCAACTGCTTCCATCGTTTCAAGGTCAAACTCTTTACCCAAAGCGTTTATTTCTTCAACTCCATATTGCTGCAAAACCTGTTTTAGCTGATCTAAAATCATATCCAACCCTTTGTTTTTAATTTGCTGGGTAGCTGTTTCCAAATTTTCCAATATCGGCAATAAGGATTGAATTAATTCTCGATTAGCAAACTTAGCTACATGGCCTCTTTCCTGCTGAGTTCGTCTTTGTAAATTCTGATAATCAGCCAGTGATCTTTTTTCTCTTTCCTGAACTTCTATCAGTTTTCCCTGTAGTTCTTCTATTTTCTGCTGAAGTTGATTTTGATATTTGTTTGATTTATTTAATTTTAAATGCTTTTTACCGTCTTTCATAAAAACTCTTTCTAAACTATTTGTTCAATTAAGCTCTTAAAATACTTCATCATAGGCACTAAATAAGAATAATTGAAGCGTTTTGAACCCAATACTCCTAATCGACAATGATGTCCTAAGGCGTTAACAGAAATGAACATTATACCAACCGGCTCAAGTTCCTTCTCACCCAACTCTTTACCATAAACAATCTGAATTTTGTCATAGCTTTCAGCTTTAGAAAAAATTTCATTTAAAAGCCTAGCCTGTTCAATAATTGACAGGGTTCTTTTCATAACCTCAATATCATAAAATTCAGGCATCTCCAACAAGTTTGCATAGCCGGAATGATAAACTTGTGACTCTTCTGTTATAGCCAACCCAATAGCCTTCGCCCTGGATGCCAAAGCACTTGAAGTCTGCTGTAGTAAATCACTTAATTCATTGCGACTATTCCAAATTTTTTCCTTTGCACTAACCTCATCCGCAACAGACAGTTCTTCCTCACGCATTAATTCGTTTACATACAGTCTTAAGGCCTTGGGAGTTGGCATTCTGCCCCCACTAGAGTGGGGTTTGTATAAATAATCTTGCTTACTTAGCTGAACCATTTCATTACGGATTGTAGCTGGAGAAACACCAATATTATACTTTTTATCAATTGTGTCTGAACCAACCGGTTGAGCAGTCTCGATAAATTCTGAAATCACAGCTCTTAAGATTTGGATTTGTCTGGGTTGAAGATTAATCATTTAATTAACTGGTTTTTGTTTAGTAATTTTTAATAAAACCAACTACTGAAATTATTTACGAAACTGCAAAGGAACAATGGTTCGTATATAAGATTTTGTTTATTATTAGCAATAATAATGAGAGTCTGCTAAATTGTCAAGAATTAATCAGTAACAATAGCGATTTTAGCTTTAAAATTTAATGATTTTAGATTTAGAGCAAAAGTAAACCAATGCCGATTAAGGCTAGACCAGAGGTAATCCATTTTAACCAACTCCTAAATCCTGCTTGAGGAAGTTCCTCTGGCATAACTGGCTGATCACCTTTTGTAGTAGCTGAAACTGTGGCTTCTTCCTCCTCAATTTCAATGACATAACTTCCTTCAATATTCTGCTCACATTGTTCATCAGTTGCCAGCAAATTTTCATCTTCAGTGCTCATAATATTCGAATCATCCATCCCCTCACTACTACAGAGGAAACCAAGAACAAGGTTCTGTGTGTTTAAAAGCGGATTGACTGTTAGTGTGGCTAAAGTACCACTTCCAGTTACTCCCTCTGTTTGAGTTAACTCCAAAGTACCAGTAATAACTACTTCACCCCCTGTGCTAGTTTCTGAAGTTACTGTGGTAAAAAAATCTCCAGGAGCAACATCTGTTATTTGAATATAGCTAGTATCAAAAGTAACTACAGCAACTGCAGATTTAACAGACTCACCTTGTGTATCTACAATGACTCTAATTTGGGTTGGGCCTGTTAAAGTTACACTACTGGGTTCATAAAGTAGTCTTGCTGCTAAAGCACCAGTGGCAAAGCAGTGAGAAATAAATGTTAGTACAAAAAGAAAAGCTAATAAAATGGGCAGTTTAATAATTTTCTTCATGAGTGCAGAATGTTGTTTTTTAAATATAGTTAATATTTTATGGTTTTATTTGATAAAAAATTGAAAATACTTGCTCTAAGCATCAAATTTACTATAAACTAAGGTTGGTGCTCATATCAAGCAGAGTTAAAATATTTTTTTAGACCATAAGTTAAAATTACTGATAAATGGGTAAAAAATCAAGCATAAATGTCAAACTTAAAAAATAAGAGAAGAAAAAGTCTAATTGGTGGTGTTTTATTCATTTTCTTATCTATCGGAGTTATTGCCAGTGTTTCACAGTTTGACTCAATTCAAAAAATAATTTCACAAGCTACGGGAAAACGAGCCAATTTTATTGTTGACACACAAACCACAATTGGCCCTATCAATCAATCCTGGAGAAACCTAGCTCAAGGAGGTGAAAGCCATGATTGGAGACTGGCTCCCATTAATAACCTGGTCCAATCACTTAACCCAAAATATATTCGTATCGACCATATTTATGATTTTTATGATATCGTGCAAGGCTCTCCTGGAAATATTTACTTTAACTTCACAAAATTTGACTTAATTTTAAATGATATTTTAGAGGTTGGAGCTAAACCCTATATTTCCTTAAGCTATATGCCTCCTGTAATTTCACAAGGAGATATAGTTCAAGCCCCTTATCACTGGAATGATTGGCAGCTAACTGTTCAAAAAACAATTGAATATATTTCAGGAACCAGAGCAGTTGAAGATGTTTATTATGAGGTTTGGAATGAACCAGATCTCTTTGGGGATTGGAATTATTATGGAGCAAAAAATTATCTAACCATGTATACTCATGCTGCCTTGGGTGCAAGAAACGCTCAACAAAACCCTCAAGTAAAAAACTTTTATTTAGGAGGACCCAGCACCACTACTTTATATAAAAATTGGTTTGATGCTATGGCTAGACATGCCATCAACAACAATTTGAAATACGATTTTTTTTCTTGGCATAGATATTCACACAACCTTAATATTCTAGAGAAAGACTTAACCCAAATTCAAAGCTGGTTGGCTCGCTATCCACAGCTCGCTGGTTTAGAACTACATGTTACCGAATGGGGTTTGGATAGTGCCAATCACCCTGGTTATGACTCTGCTTATGGAGCAGCCCATGTTGTGGCTGGAGCAATCACTCTTAATCAGCTAGCTGACAAGGCATTTGTTTTTGAAATCCAAGATGGAAAAGACCCAAACAACCAAGTTTATTGGGGGAGGTGGGGCCTACTTACCCATCAAGACTTTGGATCTCAACCTAAACCTAGATATCACGGCTTACTAATGCTAGATAGAATCAGCGGTCAACAACTAAGACTAACAGGACAGGGTACTTGGGTAAAAGCTATCGCTGCCCGCAACGACAGGGGAAATATAGAACTAATTATTGCTAACGCTGATCAACATCACGGCAATAGTGAAATAGTGCCAATTACCTTTATCAACATAGAATCAGGAAATTATATTTTAAATTTAGAATATCTAGACGGAAGAAGGCAAACAATTTCAGCAACTGCAACAGAAAATTCCCTACAAACAGAAATAACAATGACTCCCAATACAGTAGTCCATGCAGAGTTAATAATGCTTTAAGCTTTTTTAGAAATCTCTTGCCCCTGAATTAATTCTTGAAAACTCTGTTTAAATTTTTCTTTAGAATATTGACCAGCAATCTGTTGAATCTTTTTTGGTGAAAACCCTATATTTTCAAATTCTTTTATAGCTTTTACTAAATCTGTAATGGTTAGCTGCTCAAAGAATAAACCATTTACTTTTTCCTCAACTGTAAACTTTAAAGCACCAGATCGATGTGCAATTACCGGAGTACCTGCCATCATAGCCTCAATGGGCACAATGCCAAAATCTTCATCCTCGACAGGATATAAAAGGGCCTTAGCTCCTGCAAAAAGCCTAGCTAACTGATCGTCACTCACCGTTTCTAAAAACTCGATATTCTTATTGTTGTGAGCAATTACTTTTAATTGGGGCAGCATTTGACCAATACCAGCAACTTTGAGTTTAACCCCCAATTTCAAACAAGCTTGAACAGCTAACTCCGGATGTTTTTGTAAGCCTAGTCTACCAATATAAAAATAATAATCTTGAGGTGATTCTTGCTTGATCTTTAATAGCTGTTCGCTACTCAGGGGCAAGCTGACCGGTGGATAAATAACAATAGAATCACGGCGATAAAATTTTCTAATTCTTTGTTGGGTTTCTTGAGAGTTGGCAATAAATTTATCTACATCCTGAGCATGCTTAAAATCAATTATTCTCATATAATGATTGATTAACTGTCCAAAAAATTTAATTAAAAAGTTTTTTTTCCAAGCAGACATAGTTGAATAACCATATAGCGCTCTAGGAGGAGTATGACAATAGCAAATATGCATCTGGTTTTTATGTTGAGTTTTAACCGCCTTAGCTTCAAAAGCGTTTGAAGAAGAAATAATCAAATCATAATTAGAAAGGTCAAGTCTAGAGAAAGCTTTTGGCGCTAAAATCCGTAATGGTGAATACAGTTTTTTATGAAAAGGGATTTTAGCAAACCAAGTTTGTTTAATTTGCCAATCCTTAAACCGAACCCAGTATGGGCCTAGTGCTTTTTTATCTAAAAAGGCTACATAAACAGGTGCCTGAGGAAACATTTCGTGCAAAGCTTCTAAAACTCTTTCAGCTCCGCCATACTCCCGTAAAAAATCGTGAACTAAAGCAATTTTAAAAGTTTTTTTCTTCACAAATTTCTTTATAATAAATTAATAACTTGGTAATCAAAATAAATTCGCAAATTAGTATTAGTAATAGATATGAGCTCATTTCTGAGGGGTTTCACCCCGAGCGCGTTTTGTCTTGCTTTGCAAGATCAAAGCCTGCTCCCTTGTCGCTTTAAGGGGTATTAGACCCTTAAAGCTCCACTAGGGGGAATCCCCCTAGAACCCCCATTCTGATTTATTCCTCCCGTCCCGCTTAGCGAGAGGGCAAGCTGGCGGGGTATATAATCAGAATAAAGCCTGTTGAACGTCAACTTCAAACTGATCTCCAGGTAATTGAGTTACTAAAGAATTAAAATCTAATTCCTTAAATAAATCTACTACTTTTGCCTTATCATAACTTTCAACCCTACATTGAGATAAGTCAATATTAAGTGGAACATCTTGGTCTATTTTTGCTAACTTTTTACTTAACAGCGCAACTTCTTTTCCTCCTTGGAGCTTTGTTAACAAAGCTCCCCTAAGCAACCCACTTGGCTCTACTGACCCTGAATTAATTTTGTCTACAGCTTTAAACAAGTTTTCTAAAGTAAAATATTCATTCAATAGCTTAACTGCTGTCTTTTGACCAATTCCTTTAATTCCTGGAATGTTGTCAGAAGGATCACCCATCAGAGCTTTCATATCAACTACTTGTTCTGGCTTAACTCCTAAGTCTTGAATCACTTTTTCCCGATCATATTCTGTATCCTTTTTTCTGCCTCTTCCTGGCAACCAAACATGAGTATTATCATCAACCAACTGAAACAAATCCTTATCACCAGTGACTACTATTGACAATAATTTCTTATCTGCCTTAAGCTCCTGCGGATTATGGTCAAGCTTATAACTTAATGTACCAATCAAGTCGTCGGCTTCATAACCCTCAATCTCAAACTGCGGAATATTTAATACTTTAACAATCTCTTTTACTAAAGGAATCTGCGGTTGTAATTCATCAGGCATTTCTGGCCGTTGGGCCTTGTAGTCTTCAAACTCTTTATGACGAAAGGTGGGTTTGTGGTGATCAAAAGTGACAGCCAAATACTTGGGTTTAAATTCATTAATTGCAGCCAACAAAATTCTGGAAAAGCCATAGGCTGCATTTACCACTCTGCCTTGAGGATCTGTTAATTTTGGCAGAGCATAAAAAGCACGATAAATCACAGCATGACCATCAAAAAGGAGAAAAATTGGTCTTTTAGACATACTAATTGGATTTAACTTAAGCCTGATCTTCTAACTTTATTTTTTTAAAACCCATTAATTGCTCAAACTCTTCGCCATCCAAAGTCTCAAGATCCAACAGTTTTTTAGCCACTTTTGTTAATTCTTTTTCATACTTTTTTAACAACTCTTCACTTTTCTTCAAAGTCTTATTAATTATTTTTTGGATTTCTTCATCAACTTTTTTCTGAAGTTCTTGTGAAATTCTATGTGGCTCACCCCACATCTTGTCGTAATCTTCATTTTCATATTGAGGGCTAAAGTTCATTGGGCCTAACTCGCTCATGCCATATTCAACTACCATAGCGCGGGCAATACGAGTAGCCTTGTCAATATCATTGCTGGCTCCTACTGTCAGTTCATTAAACTTAATTTTCTCTGCTACTCTTCCTCCCAACATTTCAACTATTTTTCCCTCTAATTCAGATTTAGTGGTTTGAAGCTTGTCTCTTTCAGGAGGAGTAAAGGTATAACCCAAAGCCCTTCCTCTTGAAACAATAGAAATTCTATGAACCGGATCTGAAAAGGGCTGAACATGAGCTAAAATAGCATGCCCTGCTTCATGATAGGCTGTCATTTCGCGCTCAATCTCATCCTGCAGACGTTTTTTACTTGGTCCCAATTTAACTTTTAGGGAAGCTTCTTCAACATCTTCCATAGTAATTCGATCTCTATTTTCTCTAGCAATTCTAATCGCTGCCTCATTTAACATATTTTCAATATCAGCTCCTGAAAAGCCAACTGTACTTTTAGCTATACTTTCAAAACTCAAATCTGCAGAAAGAGGTTTCCCCTTAGCATGAATGCCAATAATATGTTTTCTTTCTTCAAGATCAGGTAAATTAACTTGAACTCTGCGATCAAAACGACCTGGTCTTACCAAGGCTGAGTCTAATAACTCTCCGCGATTGGTAGCTGCCATAACAATTACATTATCATTGGGCTCAAAACCATCCATCTCTACTAAAATTTGGTTTAAGGTTTGCTCGCGCTCATTATGTCCACCAGCATACCCCATACCCCTAGTTCTCCCTATGGCGTCAATCTCATCAATAAAAATAATGGATGGAGCCAACTTTTTCGCAGTTTCAAACAAATCTCTCACCCTAGAAGCACCAACTCCAACCAACATTTCCATGAACTCAGAGCCGGCTATAGATAAAAACTGGACATTAGCTTCTCCTGCTACCGCTCGGGCTAACAATGTTTTACCTGTACCAGAAGGACCAACCAAGAGTACACCCTTTGGGGTCCGGGCTCCAACCTTTAGATATTTTTTTGGATGTTTTAAAAAATCAACTACTTCTAACAACTCCTCTTTTGCCTCATCCATGCCTCCCACATCATCAAATTTTACATCTTGTTTACCTTTTATAAAAACTTTTGCTTTACTACGGCTAAATCCCAACAAACCATCTTGTGCCCCCCTGGCTTGACGCATAATCAGCAAAAAGACAACAATGATTGCAATCAGCGGTAACAAATTAAGCACTAATTCCCAAAACATTTGCCCCAAACTTACATCTTCAACTGTTAAGTCAACTTCTGTAATATCCAAACCAGCTGAACTTAATACATTTAAAGCCTCTTGACCCGTTTCTTTCAGAGCAATCTTCCTAGTTTCATCTTTATACAAAACTCGCAATTCATCACCAGCCACCATAATCTTCTCCACCCTTTCATCTCTAACATCTCTTACGACCTGACTCAAACTAATAGTTTCTACACCACCAGTAAATAAAGATAGAATAAACGGCAAAAACAAGAAAAATAAAATTAAATAAACAAAACCTTTTTTAAAAAACTGATTTAAATCAATTTTAAACTCAAACTGCTTAATATGATTTTTATTTTTGCCGCCTTTATTTTTTGTCGCCAATTGGGGAAATTTCTTTAATCTATTCTTATCTTGCTTTTTCTGATCTTCTTTTTTTTGGACCTTAGGTTGATCGGTCGAATCATTCTTATCCTTTTCTATGGCGGACTGCTTGTGATTATCTACTTGATTTGTCATTAATAAATTCCTAACTGTTGTTAACCCTTTAATTTATATACATTTTACAAATTAATCTCTCTTTAATTTTGTGAGGCTTTATTTTAACACGTTTGGTATAATTTTCGGCCTCTAACTCACTCCTAGTTTGACAGCTTGAATCTAGCAAGAACCTTAATTTTTCCCTTGTTTGATACTTTCAACTAAGTCTGACAGCGATGAAAAGTTCAGATATTTTTCAATTTTTTGACGGGAGTTCTCTAATTCTTTTTCAACATTCCAAAAACGTTTGATTATTTTTATAAAAAAAGCCTGGCTTTGTTTAGCATCAATAAAATTAGCTACCCGAGAAGGATCAAAAGTATCAACAAAATCAGCATCTTGCAAGATTTTAGTATAAACATCCTGTTTCTTATTTAATCGACGAAAAGGAAAAGCAAATGGATGCCTCTTGATAGCATTTAGAGCAATTTTTTTGTCTTTTTGACTTAAATTAAAGGGCTTAAGTTGCCTACTAAGTAAATTATAAGCAATTTTTCCTTCTCTAAAGTAAACTCTTAAAGAAGGTTTATGTTGAGAATAAGTAATATCATGTAAATAGCAAATTGCCCTAAGTAAATTCAAATCAATGTCTTTTACCTCTAAAGACCGTGCAATAGCAACAGCGTTGTTGGCAACTCTTTGTACATGATCCCAATCATGTTGGCGACTTAAGGACTTTTCCATCTTAGTCTTGGCATAGTCCCTAATTTTTTGAAGTTGTTGATCTGTCATTGAGATTTTTTTGCCAGTTGTTTTAAATAGAAATTAAACATTTACCTTGAAGTTAAACCCAAGCCCATTTTATTCTTAACTTCTATTAATGTTTTTTCAGCAATAACCTGAGCCTGCTTGGCCCCTTCTTGAACAATTTCTTCAAGATACCCTGGCTTAGCTTCTAGCTCCTGCCTTTTCTTCTGAATTGGCTGCAACTCTTCAAAAATAGCTCGGGCTAATTCAGTTTTTAATTGCAAATATTTAATGCCCCTATCTTGATAAAGACTCTCGTAGTGTCTTAGTTTTTCCTCACCCTGAAACAGCTTCACCAATTGCAACAAACTCGCTACTCCATGAGACTCCTCCTGAGAAACTTGGTCAAAATACTTTTTAAAAGAGGTACTCGTTTTTGATTCACTAGACTGCTTTATTTCTTGAACTCTACCTTGTCCGCTATCAGTAGGAGTAGCAGCTAATTTTTGAGTTATCGTTTCTAAATTATCAGTCAAATTAATATAACTGCCCTCAATTGATTTGCTCATCTTTCCCAAACCCTTTAAAGAAGGTACATACTCCCCTGGAGTTGCAAAACGCTGTGGTTCTGGAAAGTTTGTTTTAAATCTTTGATTCATTTTTCTAGCAATTTCTCTAGATATTTCCAAATGAGGTTCCTGATCGATTCCCACTGGCACTAATTCGGCTTGATAAATCAGTATATCGGCAGCCATCAAGACTGGATAGTTTAACAAAGCCATAGTAATATCATCAGGATATTGGGCAGCTTTTTCTTTAAAGGTTGGCAAATGCTGCATTCTAGCAACAGTCATAACTGAAGAAAACAAAAAAGCTAAATACGGATGTTGGGGTACTGAGGATTGGGCAGTAATAATCGCTTTTTGCGGATCCAAGCCAGCTGCCAAATAATCTAAGATAATTTCTCTACTGGCAGCGGGTAGCCCTTGAGGATTATATGGTGTAGTGATTGTATGTAAGTCCATCACCATATAAATACAGCTATAATCAGGGTTTTCCTGAAGCTGAATATAGCCTTTTACAGCTCCCAAATAATTTCCTAGATGCAATCTTCCTGTGGCTCTGGTGCCTGAAAAAACACGTTTAGTTGTTTTTGACATAAATAAATTCGCAAATTAATATTAGTAATAGATATGAGCTCATTTCTGAGGGGTTTTACCCCGAGCGCATTTTTCTTGTCCCACTCAGCGAAACAAGCTGGCGGGTATAATCAGAATTAAAAATAATAAATAATTCTAATTTTAAAAATGAGTACCATCTTCGTTTTAATAAGCTTATTCTAGCAGACCTATTACTGCTCGGGCAGTCTTTTTAAAAAAGGGGAAAATAATCACTCTTATAGAAATTCTCTATAGTTCCTCGATTTCAACTTCAGGAGCCATCTCCTGCCTGTCATCTATCAATTGAAGATATTTCTCTGTTGTAGTAATGCGCTTATGTCCTACTAACTGTGATACATAAACTAAAGGTGTACCTGCCTTTAACTGTTCCACAATAAAAGTATTTCTAAGATCATTGACAATAGCCTCTTGAATACCTGCTAATTTAAAATAACGATTAATTGCTGCCCGAATGTTTCTCACTAAAAAAGGGCGACAGGTTTTTGTTAGAAACACATGTTTCTCTTTTGCTTTAGGTCTAACTTTTAAATAGTTGATTAGAGCCTGTTTAGCTGCTTTATTTAAGGGTACTTTGCGACCATCCCTACTCTTGTAGGGCTGGATGTAAACAACACCTCTTTCTAAATCTATATCTTCCATTTTCAAATTTGCCAACTCACTAATACGCATACCTGTTTGTAAAAGAAGCTCAACAATAGCAAAAATTCTAGCATCTGACCTGCAAGTATCGCGCAACGCCCTATATTCTAATTTTTGAAGAAATCTAGGTGGACTCTGCTCGAATTTGGGATGACTAATTTCTTGAGCAGGATTTTGATCAACTAATCCCTCATTTTCTAAATAACGGAAAAATGACTTGATAGAATTAATTTTTCTAGAAATAGATTTACTGGCATAACGTCTGTTTTTGAGTAACTCTTTAAATTGACTAATATCTTCGTAGTTTACTTCATCTACATTATTCTTTTCTTGCTGGGCGGCATATTCTGCTAATTGCTCTACATCTTTAACATAAGCAATAACTGTGGCATTAGCTTTACCATTGGATTCTAAATATGTCTGATATCTTTTTTGAGCTTCATTTAATTTAAGAGGCATTCTTAGTCCTTACAATAATACTATTTAGGGTAAAATAGAATTTAATTAATATAGTCTTAAATCTTTGTAATAATCTTTTTAAAACTAAATAAATTTAGCCATCGATTCAAAATTTAATGAAAACTTAATATTTTATTAATATAAGACCATACTAAAGTATCTTATAATAACATAAAATGTAAATTTTTCCAAGCAAATTATTCTCATGAAAAAAGTATTATATCATCCACTATTCGTTGCCCTGATCACACTATTGGTGATTTTTTTCATTTTCAACCTAAGAAGTAAGCTCCAAAGATTAACACTATCTCAAGAAAATTTAAGAACTATTCAGAAGGAGGTTAATCAGCAAGAAAAAAGTGTAGAAGAACTTAAAGAGTTATCTGAAAAATCCCAAACTCCTCTTACTGTAGAAAAGTTAACTCGTAGTGAGCTTCTAATGCAAAAAGAAGATGAAGTGGTCATCAAGCTGCCTGAAATAAAAACAGAAAAAGAAAATTTGAGTCATTCAAAACCAGAAACTCCTATTCAAAAATGGTTTAAAATTTTAAACCTAAACCACATTTTTTAAAAAAATATTTCTTTTCGTATCTTTCAAACAAATAATATCCTCATAATATTGATCATATTTATCTTTTATGGCACAAAATTTAAACCCATAATATAAACACTAAAAGATATAACTAAACAGAGAATTTAAATAGAAGTTGTCTTAACCCAAAATATTGTTGCGGGACCAGGAGTCGAACCTGGTCTGCGAGATTATGAGCCTCGCGTGCACCGTACACTATCCCGCGTTTGTTAAGAAAGGTTATTATACTAAACAAGATCTGGTATAATCAAGTGCACAAAAATGATTAAATTTAATTAAGCTTCTTTGAATCGTTTTGCCAAACAGAAGCAACAATTTAAAAAACAAATAAGGCAGGGTAGCTCAGTTGGTTAGAGCATCGGATTCATAAACCGAAGGTCGTGAGTTCAAGTCTCACCCCTGCTACACTTTTTCTACAAAGAGTTGTGAATTTGTATTTTTGGCAAACCACTCAATTTTATACCAACTCTTATCCACGGCCGTTAACCAAAGAGCTCATTTTTCGCCAAAAAAGATCACTACCCAGACTGTTTACTTCTTGCCTATCATTTTCGAGATTTGGTTTATATCTAAGCATTCTTAAAAAAACCTCCTGATAATATAACCAGTTAATGAAGTTAGCAGCATTCTTGGCATTTTCAGGGAGTTGTATTCCTCTCCAAAAACTAGCTCTGTTTAAAATCTCTTCAGAAGGAGGTTGATCTGATTCAGCTAACTTCCAAAGCTTTTCTTGTACCTGCTCATCAGGAATTAAATCATGTGATCTCATAAACTCTAAATTATCTCGCTCTTGAGTTCCAATTGGCTTGTCAAACAACATAATAACCCCTCCTCTCTGAACAGGATCTAGCAATACCTTAAAAGATTGTTCAGTCGGCTTGGTAATTTCCAAAGAAATTACCTCTGACAAATAGAGGCGCAAATAATCAGCCACGGTTTGTTGATCTGTTTGTCCTGGATAAATTTGAATAAAATCTTCATTAACTAAACTAAGGTTAAACTTTTTTGTATAAGAAGAATATCTAGAAACTACAAAAGTCTGAAAAATTATGGGCGAATCTTTTAAGAAAAAAATCAATTCGGAATAATATTTTAAGTCAACAGCAGAGCCAGGAATTGACAACAACAAATTAACTCTGAATTTTGCCCGAGGATCAAGCTGGATCTGTTTTGAAGTAAACTCTTCAGTACTAAAATTTTTCACTAAAGCCCTATTAAGGGGATAGGCTGAAACCTCTATCTTTACCGGCTTAAACTGCTTTTTTGATCGATACAACTCAAGATTTTCTTTAGTTCTTTGATTAGGTACTAAAATTAAATCTGCCTCTGGCACCATCCAAATATGCTGAGGACTTGCATCAGTAACTTGAATGACTAAAAATATCTTTGTTTTTTTATTTTCCTCAAGTTGATCTTTAATAGCACCTAGTTGTTGAGCTAAGTTAAAATTGGTAGTTATAATTATAACTTTTTCAGGAGTTTCTAAATACTGATCTAATAAAATTGTTATTTGCTGATACAAATTATAAATTTTTAACCTCAAACACCTGCGATAATAAAATGTAAAAATGTCTTGAGGAGCACCTCTTTGTATCCATTCCATGATTCTTCTAATAAAAAAGTTAAAGCTAGTTATTCGATTCAACCAAGTAATTCTAAAGCCATGGGATCTAAAAACTAAAGGATTAAACTCTAAGGGACTAGAGCTGTGCAGCGCATCATTTACTCTTAAATGCCCCAATCCCGCTGTAGACTGTGTAAAAATGGTTAAAACAGAATTATTTGTTGAGGATTTTAAGGCAGAGCTCATATTAACATTATAAAAAAAATTACCCAAAAACAAAGGGCAGGAACCTCAGTCCCTGCCCTTAAAACTTAATTTTTATTTTTTAAGATGAGTCTACATCATGCCACCACCCATACCAGGCGCAGCAGGCATAGCAGGTTCATCCTTTTCTTCTGGAGCATCAGTAACCAAACATTCGGTTGTTAGGATCATTGAAGCCACTGAGGCTGAATTTTGTAAAGCAGCAATGGCGACTTTAGCTGGCTCAATTACCCCAGCCTTTGTCAAATCTTCAAACTCATTGGTAAGAGCATTAAAACCCCAGTTAGGCTCATCTTTTTCTTTAATTTGACCCAAAACCCAGCCAGCATCTACTCCAGAGTTAACAGCTAGCATTCTAATGGGCTCATCCAAAACCGAACTTACTAATTCCACACCAGTTTTTTCATCTTCACTTTCAGTCTTAACAGTTGCTAAAGCCTTAGCAGCCTGAACATAAGTCACTCCACCGCCTGGAATAATTCCCTCCTCAATGGCGGCTTTTGTAGCCTCCTTAGCATCTTTTACTCTCTCTTGTAAATTCTTCATTTCTATTTCAGTATTGGCGCCCACCTGAATTACAGCTACTCCACCCGTCAACTTAGCCTTTCTTTCTTCTAGTTTTTCAGTATCAAAATCAGAGGTTGACTGCTCAATCTGAGCTTCAATCTGAGAAACCCTAGCGTCAATATCGGTTTGAGAACCCTTACCTCCTACAATGCGGGTTGTGTCTTTGGAAGCTCTCACTGTATCTGCCCTACCCAAATCTTCTAAAGTGGCATCTTCTAGCTTACGGCCAACCTCTGAAGTAATAACGTCAGCCCCAGTTAACACTGCGATATCTGCTAACATCTCTTTTCTGCGGTCACCAAAACCCGGCGCCTTAATAGCCAAGGCTTTAAAAGTTCCACGCAGTTTATTAACTACCAGAGTAGTAAGAGCCTCACCCTCAATTTCATCTGCAATAATAACCAAAGATTTTCCAGCATTAACTACTTTTTCCAACAAAGGCAACACATCCTTAATATTAGAAATTTTCTGATCTGTAATTAAAATATAGGGATCCTCCATCACCGCCTCCATATTATCACTGTCTGTTACAAAATAAGGAGAAGCATAACCCTTATCAAACTCCATGCCTTCTTTGTGCTCAATTGTTATATCCATAGTTTTACCTTCCTCAACTTCCACCACTCCATCCTTGCCAACTAATTTCAAAGCTTCTGCTATTTTCTCTCCAATTTCTTCACTCTGGGCAGAAATAGTAGCAACTTTTTTCCAATCGGTTTGTTTAACTGGCTTTGCCAAACTGCGTACTTTTTTAACTACTGCAACTACTGCTTTGTCGATACCTCGCTTCATAATCATCGGGTTAGTCCCTGCAGTAACATATTTCATACCTTTAGCGCTCATTTTTTGAGCTAACAAAGTAGCAGTAGTAGTTCCATCACCAGCCACGTCATTTGTTTGAGAAGCCGCCTCCTTGACCAATTGAGCCCCCATATTTTCAAACTTATCCTCTAATTCAATTTCTTTAGCAACAGTTACTCCATCATGAACTACGTTAGGAGCTCCCCAAGATCGGTCAATTGCCACATTACGCCCTTTGGGACCCAAGGTTGTAGTAACAGCGTCTGCTAATTTATTAATTCCGATGAGCATTTTTTGTCTGGCTTCATCGCCAAATTTAAGTTGTTTTGCCATATTTTTCCTTTAATTATTGAGTAATTTTTAATATAAGTCTCTAAACTAGGGTTATAAGATCAGTTAAACAATTATGCCTTAACAATTGCTAAAATATCGTCAAATTTAAGAAATTGGTACTCAACATCTTCTAGCTTAAAATCATTACCACCCCATTTTTTATAGATCACAACATCACCTTTTTTAACAGGGCTTTTAATTTCCTTAACTCCCTCTTCCCAAATTGAACCGCCACAAGCCAAAACTTTTCCTTGCTGAGGCTTATCTTCATCAGACTCAGGAAGATAAATTCCAGATTTAGTTTTTGTTTCTGCTTGGACAGGTTCAACAAGCACATAGCCATTATTGGGCTTAAGTTGAGATATCTTGATTGATTTCATAAATTGTTCCTTTCTAAAAAATAATTAGTGTTAAATTAGAACAATAACTAAAAATGTAAAATATTGAAAAATACTTCAAATAAATTCGCAAATTAGTATTAGTAATAGATATGAGCTCATTTCTGAGGGGTTACACCCCTCAGCATTTTGTCTTGCTTTGCAAGATCAAAGCCTGCTCCCCTGTCGCTTTAAGGGGTATTAGACCCTTAAAGCTCCACTAGGGGGAATCCCCCTAGAACCCCCATTCTGATTTGTTCCTTCTACTAAACGGAACAAGCTGGCTAGGTATTAATCAGAATTAAGATTACTAGCAGTTATAGTAACTAACTGCTAAAAAATTGTCAAGACTTTTAGCGGACAGATTATTAATTAAAATCTTAATTTAAAAGATTAGTTTCAACTTCTGTCATTTGCTGTACAACAGCAAGTGAGCGATATATATCGCTCACTAATTTCATTGATAAATCAAGTGACTCACCATCCACCTTTACTCCATCTAAAACAAGTAGAGATTCTTCTAATAATTCCTCTAGCAACTCGCTAATAAATTCCTGGTTTTGCTTTAACCACAAAGTGTTGATATGTTGAGAGTCAAAAAATATTTTATCTAAAGCAATAGAAATTTGCTTAACTCTTCTTGATTGAACAAAAAGATCAAATTTCACTTCTTGGTCTAACTCATCCATTTTGATTAAATCACTCATATATTGTTGGTTTTGTCTCTGTTTAATCTTCATTTTAGTTTTATCCTACTTAGATTATAGCAAATTAGTAAAGCAATAATTAATTAAACTAAAATCGTCTATCTTCGCAGATCTCTAGGCACTAGTGATAAAATATATCAACTTAAATGAAAATAATTAAACTTACGCCCAATAATTATAAGCAAACTATTAAGGAAGCCGTTGGTGTTTTAAAAAAAGGTGGACTAGTGATATATCCCACTGAAACAGTTTACGGTGCTGGAGTTGATGCTGCCCAACAAAGGGCCGTTGATAAGCTACTCCACTACAAATCTCGAAGAGAAGGAAAACCACTATCTATTGCTGTTTGTGATCAAAAAATGGCTGAGAATTATGTAGTTGTCAATAAACAAGCTCAGCAGCTATACCAAAAGTTTTTACCTGGTCCTTTTACTATTATTTCTCAAAGTAAAGGCAATTTGGCTCGTGGAGTAGCTTCAGAATTTAACACTCTTGGAATTCGTATCCCAGACTATCAGCTCATTTTAGATTTAGTAAAAGAATTAAACAGTGCAATAACAGCCACTTCAGCCAATGCTTCTGAAAAAAAAAGGCCGTACTCAATACAAGACATTTTAAATAATCTTTCTCAAAAACAAAAAAATCTAATAGAGCTTGTTATTGATGCGGGCCAATTACCCAAAAACGATCCCTCAATTGTAATAGACACCACCCTCTCAACTCCCTTAACTATCCGAGATAGTAGTCAACAAAATTTTGACTTCAACAAAAAATTGAATAAAAAGGTTATAAATTTTATTAGTCAGAGTGATAAGGAGACTCAAGAAATAGCAGGGAAAATACTTTTAAAAAATTGGGGAAAAATCAAAGAAAAAGGTTTGGTCATTGGGTTAAACGGAGAACTTGGGGCGGGCAAAACTGTTTTCGCCAAAGGCATTGCAAAATTCTTGAAAATTGAAGAAAAAATTACCTCGCCAACATATACTTATTTAAAAGAGTACCAATTTAATCGACACCAAATTAAAGGCAATTTTTTTCACCTTGATTTGTGGAAGATTAATGACCCCCTAGATGCGCAAACCTTTCAGGTAAAAAAACTAATTAAGTCAAAAAATGTGCTCGCTATCGAATGGTGGACTCAGACAAACACCTTAGTACCAAAAATTAATCCAGACTTAATTATTAATATTAAAGTAATCGCTGAAAATAAAAGGCAGTTAACTCTTTTTGAAAAATAATGAAAAAAAATCAACTTCCTTTAATCTTGGCAATTGATACTTCATGTGACGAAACTTCTGCTGCGGTCACTCTGGGGAGGATAGTCTTATCCAACATCATTGCTTCGCAAGTCAATTTGCATCAAGCCTATGGTGGAGTCTATCCTACCTTAGCCAAACAAGCCCACCAAAAAAAAATAAAACTTGTCACTGAGCAGGCCTTAAAAAGGGCGGGAATAAAAATTACTGACATAGATGCTTTAGCCGTAACCATTGGCCCAGGACTAGCGCCTGCTTTAGAAGTTGGTATTAAATTTGCTCAAAGTATGGCAGAAAAATACCACAAGCCCCTAATTGCGATCAACCACATCGAAGCACATCTATTTTCTGTTTTAGCCTTAAGAAAAAAAAGGGGCTTACCTATAAAAAAGCTTATATCCTTTAAAATCTCCAAACAAAAATCTCCTCAAAACATTTCTCCAGAACTTTTTAAACAATCATTGAAAACAACTGACACCTCTAGCTCAGCCTTTAGTAACCTCTTCCCAATCTTGGGCTTGGTTTTTTCAGGAGGACATTCTCAATTTATCCTTATTAATCATATTGGAGATTATAAAATCCTAGGAGAAACAATTGATGATGCTCTTGGAGAAGCTTTGGATAAAGTCGGTAGAATTTTAGGCTTAGGTTATCCAGCTGCGCCAGTGATTGAAAAACTTGCAAAAAAAGGAGACAAAAATAGTTTTGAATTTCCCTTGCCTATGACAGAAGTAAAAAGCTTTGATTTAAGTTATTCGGGTTTAAAAACCTCAGCTCATAGAAAAATAAAAGAGCTCAAGGCTCAAAAAAAACTAGACCAAAAAACAATTGTTAACTTTGCTGCTTCTTTTCAATATGCATCCTTCAGGCATCTCTGCTATAAGCTAGATAAACTATTAATTAAAAGACAGGCTTTATCTACAACAGGCAAAATAAAGCAGTTTAGACAAGCTTGGTTAGGTGGGGGCGTAGCTAGCAACATTAAACTTAGGCAAATGATTAGAAATACTCTAGAACCTTATTCAATAGAGCTTAAAATCCCATTTGAAAAACGCTTATGCTCAGATAATGCTGCCATGATCGGAATAACAGCTGCGTTTAAACTCCAACATCCTCCAAGTGAAAAAGAATCAAAATCAATTCCATTTGACCGCAGGCCTTCCTGGCTTATTAGTGAGAGTCTTTAACTACAACTTAAAATTCATTACATTTGACATCCTATCAAAACCACCAAAAGATAGTCTTAAGTAATCAAAAATGCTAAAATAGACACAGAATGATAAAAGCTAAGGTAGTTTCAATTACCGGGTCTCCACTAGTAGACGGCTGGTCTGGGTTCATAAGCAATCAAGACCAAACACTAATTTGTTCTTTAGCGGTTAAGGGAGAAAATGCCAAAAACATTGGACATGAAATTTCTCTAGAGATTAAAAAATCTCAACCAGATTCAATCGGACATCTGCATAATTTACTACTTGATACACTTTCCAAATTAAGAGATCAGCAAGCCCAACTCCAACTTGCTTTGTTATGGCTTCCAGAGTCAATTGATTTAAAAACAAATCAATCAAATTCACAACTAATGGTTTTGGCTGCATATCAGGGAAAAATTATTTTAAAAAGAGAGAATAAGATGGGAAAGGTAATCGAATCAGATACAGGACTCAAAATTATTCAGGGTTCGATAAAAAATAATGATGAATTAATTTTGTTAACCCAACAAGCAGCTCAAATCGAACAATCGTTGCGTCATTTATTGAAATCAACAACATCTCACGTAGATCTAAGGCCAAAAATTCAAGAAAAAATCAATCTATTGATTGACAGTTCTTTAACTTCAATTGGACTAGTTAAACTAAAAACAGTTGAAGAAAAAGTTATGGATATAGCGCCAAAAGAAAAAGTTGTTACCTCATCTCAAAGCAATAACATTGAGCAGACCTCAAAAGAACAACTGCTTCAAACTAAAGAAAGACCCAAAAAAATTGACATCAATCATGAACGATATTCAGATCAATCAACTTCCATAGAACAAAATATTAATCGGGCCCAAGAACCTCAGAAAATAGAGGAAGAAGAAAAAAAGAAGAAAGAAAAGGAAATAAAAATAAAAATTAGCTTTAAACCCATTTTTTTATCTATAAAAGAAATGTTAAGAAAATATATTATAAAATTAGCTTCCTGGATAAAAAAAGTATATACATCTAGTAAAAAAAAACTAAAATCTAGAGAAAAAAAATCTAATCACAGCTCATTAGCAGATAATGTCCCAGCAGGAAACAATCAAAGCAACCCAGCAAGCTCCTTCACTAGCTCTCCTAGCTATCTTCAAATACCTCAAAAGTTTATCAAAAAGGCTCTTAATATTTTTTCAAACAGGGGTGTCTACCTTGAAACAAAAAGTTCTAAAAAAAATTTAAAAAGAATTTATCTCATTGTTTTGTTAATAATTTTTGTTGTGGGATCTGTTTTATTTATCAAAAAATATATTGAGGCACAACAAATTCAAGCCCAGAATGCCATTCAGCCCGCTTTAAATCTTCTTGATGAAGCAAAAAACACTATGGACCATGATATTGTCTTGAGTCGGGATAAAACTGCTGAAGCAATTGAAATAATGATTGCTGAACAAAAAGAATTAGAACATCAGCGATTCACTCAACGCTATTTTGAAAAAAATTTAGAGGAAGCACGAGAATTTTATACTGAAATATCAGGACTAATTGAAGTTGCACAGCTTGATATTTTTTTTGATTTAAGAGAAATCTCCTCAAATTTTTTAATCTCTAGGGCTGTTATAAATAACCAAAATCTTTTCCTACTAGATAAAGAGGAAAGACAAATCATTAATCTAGAAATTAATTCAAAGCAAGCCAATAAAATTCATGAAAATGATCAAGAAATAAGAGATATGGCTGCCTCCGATGATCAGTTGTTTCTTTTGAGCAATGGTATCCACTCGCTAAATGTGACCCAAATTGAATCTTTTCCGGGTTTGACTGAGTTAAAAAATGAGGGGGACTCTGATCGAGATGCTCTCTTTATTAATCAATACCAAGGCTACCTATATGTTTTTAATCCAAGCAAGCGAAATATTTATCGTTACATAATTAGAGAAGAAGGACTCTCTGAGCCAATTGGTTGGCTTACCAATAAGCAAAATATAAAATTTGATCAAATAACTTCAGTGGCCATTGATGGCAGGATTTGGCTTTCAGACAACACAGGCTCAATAATTAAATTAGAGCGTGGTGAACCTATCGAATTTAATATCAGTGGTTTAGAAGAGAGTTTGGGCAATTCTATTAGGATTTATGCAGATGCAACTACTAGCTTTCTTTATGTCCTAGACCCACAGAAATCAAGAGTGGTCATTTTATCTGATGAGGGTGATTTTATTAAACAAATTACTAGCCCCTCACTTGCAAGTGTCACTGAAATGATAGTAAATGAGCAGGAGGAACAAATTTACGCAATTAGCGGCTCTATTGTATATCTGGTAAATCTTGAGTAAGTCCACAAAATCACTGTCAAACCAAAAATTTTTCCTGGTACAATACGGTCATGCTTTTAGTAAAAAACCGTCGAGCGCGCTATGATTATCAAATCCAAAAAACCTGGACAGCTGGTGTCGTCTTAACTGGACATGAGGTTAAAAGTTTAAGATTAAAACAGGCAAGTTTAGAAGGTGCTTATGTTAAAATTATTGGTCTTGAAGCTTGGCTTATTAATGCCAGGATTAACCCCTACAGATACGCCAACCTTGAAAACTATGATCCTAAAAAAACTAGAAAACTGTTGCTAACAAAAAAAGAGATTTATCAACTCATAGAAGCTGATCAAAAAACCCAAACAATTGTTCCTTTAGAAATTTTATTAATAAATAATCGAATTAAGATTAAAATTGGAGCCGGTAGAGGGAAAAGACAGTTTGAAAAACGCAGAAAAATTAAGGAAAGAGATTTAAAAAGACAAATGTATAAAAAATTTAAACAAAAACATCTCAAACTCTAGTTTTGATATCTATAGGATAAATTTTTAACTGATGCCCAAACTTAATTTTCATTGGTACTACCTCTTTTATGTCATTCTTTTCTTATTTTACGGGTTTTTATTAGCCAGACCGATTAATTTAACCAATCAAGATCTAGGAAGACATATAGCCAATGGTCGAGAGTTAGTTTCAGGTAATTTAGAGGTTCTATCAAAAAATTATTACTCTTATACAAATCCGGGTCGGGATTTTTTCAATCATCATTGGTTATTTGGGCTAACTGTTTTTTTAATAGAACAAGGTTTAGGTTTTATTGGCATTCATTGGATCCACACACTTATTTTACTCTTAGTTTTATTTGTTTTTTTAAAAATTATGGCTTTTAATTCCAATTATTTTTTAAGTTTATTTTTAGGCTTGCCTGCAGTTATGCTGTTGTCATTGCGTTCAGAAATCAGACCAGAAAGTTTGGGCTTATTGTTTTTAGCAAATTTACTCTATCAACTTAAAAAAATTATTGCTCAAGATAAAATTTCAAAGCTATGGTTTATTCTCCTGCTGATACAGCAATTAATCTGGGTCAATACGCATATCTCATTTATTTTTGGCTTACTTTTACCTTTTTTACTTTGGAGTAATTCCGCGTTTCTTAAAAATCCAAAATTAACCAAAAATACAAATAAAACAATCTTCTGGTTATTTTTCTGTTTAGCTATTGTGTCACTAATAAATCCAAATTTTATCCAGGGATTTTTGCAGCCCTTAACAATTTTTACAGATTATGGATACTCTGTGGTAGAAAATCAAACTTTATTGTTTCTTTGGAGAGTTATCAAGCAACCAATTATTTTCAGTTTCTCCATTATTGCAGGCTTTACTGGCCTACTCCTAATAATCAAAGGCAAGGTACTTAATTTTTTTGAGCTCAGTATTTGTTTAATTGGATTAATCATGGGTTACATGGCTTACAGAAATATTCCCATTTTTGTGATTTTTGTTTTCCCTATCCTAGCTAAACTTATTGCGTCTTTTTGTAATCAAAACAACTTACCATTAAAAAAAATAACAATAAATCAAACTCAAAAAATCTTAATTTTAGCTCAATTTTATTTATTTATGCTGGCTTTAACTATTGGAGGAGTAATTATGTCTCACGTTTCTTTTTCCAATCGAATAATGGGTCTTTTACCCAATCAAAATCAGGCTGCTGCCTACATTAGTGACAACAATATCCAAGGTCCCATTTTTAACAACTACGATTTAGGCAGTTACTTAATTTATCATCATCCAGATTTAAAAGTTTTTGTAGACAACCGACCAGAGGCTTATGGCAAAGACTTCTTCCAAAAAACTTATATTCCCATGCAAAATAATCGTGAAGTCTGGCAGGAACAGTTAAAACACCATCAATTTCAAACTATTATTTTCGGTGTTCAAGACATCACTCCCTGGGCCATAGAATTTATGAACTTTGTTGATGAAGATGATTTGTGGCAATTGGAGTACCAAGACGTATTTGTTAAAATATGGACCCGCAATTAAAAATAAATTTCATTAACAGATTGTGGTAAATTTTAAATTTTTTTAAATTAATTTATTCATGGTCGAATTGCAAAATCACAACAGATAGGATTTAATATTAAGAAAAGTACTAATTAAAAAAACATATGCCAAAAAAAATATTCTGGCCAGCTGCATTAGTATTAATGGGCTTCGTATTGCTGAGCTCCAATCTGGGTCTTTTACCAGCTACATTTTGGAATTTGTGGCCAATCATTCTAATTATTGTTGGTTTGGGAGGTTTACTCACTGCTGATCAAGATGAGTGGATGTCAAATAAGAACCAGAAAACTAGAAAAAAATCTTCAAAGAAAAGAAAAAAATAAACAAGATAAACTTTGTTTCATTGAGCAGATTATGGATAAACATAACCCTTTTCAAATAGCCATTGATGGACCAGTAGCTGCAGGTAAAGGAACTATCTCTAGATTGGTTGCTGATAAGCTAAACATCTTATATGTAGACACTGGCGCTATGTACCGAGCAGTTGCTTTATTGGGTATTAGAAATAAAATCGATCTTAAAGACGAAGAAAAATTAATCCCCTTAGTCAAAAAGGCAAAAATTATTATTAAAAATCCAACCAAAGATAAAAAAGATGGAAGGTTGGCCACAACTCTCTTAAATGGGGAAGATGTTTCCTGGGCTATTAGAACTGAAGAAGTGAGTCAGGGGGCTTCTAAAATAGCAGCTCACCCCAAAATTAGGCAAATATTAGTCAAAAAACAACAAGAAATAGCTCAAAACACCAATGTTATCATGGAAGGAAGAGATATTACTCACAAAGTTTTGCCTAACGCTGACTTGAAAATATTTTTAACTGCAAATGGCATAGTGAGAGCAAAAAGAAGGCATTTTGAGCTTTTAACCAGAGGAGTAGACGTTAGTTATGAAGAAGTCTTAGAAGAGTTAAAAAAAAGAGATGAGCGAGATTCATGCCGATCAGCTGATCCCCTAAAAAAAATTCCAGATGCTTGGTTAATAGATACTAGTGATTTATCAATCAAAGAAGTAGTTAATCTCATAGTATCAAAAGCCAGAGTTCTTATGGAAGAAAAGCCCTAAATGCGATCTCTCTCTCCAATTGGCTGAAAAAACTCCTCATCCTGAAAAAAATGTCTAGGATCACATCTCTGAGTAGGTTCTTCTCCCTCTACAAAAATCTCCTCCACTATCAAAGGACAGCCGTCGCAAGGCAAAGTGTTGGTCACAGCACAAATTTTTACCTTAATTAAATTTTGAGGTAAAGTGAATTGATGAGGGTTATTTGGATCAAGCAGTAATCTCATTGTTTCATTCCAAATAGGTGATGCTCCACTCATACCACTGGCCACATAACTCATTGAACTATTATCATTATTACCCACCCAAACCCCAACTAAGCGATCAGAGGTGTAGCCTACTGCCCAATTATCACGTCTATCATTGGTGGTACCTGTTTTAACCGCAACTTGCTGCTGAGGGATATTGAGTAATGAAAAAAGGCCAAATGTTGAAGAACGAGCATGATCATCAGATAAAATATCATTTATCTGATAAGAAACTATTGGATCGAGAACCCGAAGCTGCTGACAGGATTCAGGATTATCAAAACACTGATTCCGATATAACAAATCCCCCTGATGGTCCCTTATCTCTATAAACGGATCAAGATCAACTGCATAGCCTCCTGTGGCAAAAGTACCAAATACTTTTGCCAAGTCCGTCATTAAGACTTCTCCAGCCCCTAATGTTAATGACAACCCAAACCGGCTACTATCAGACCAAGTGCTAATACCCATCTCCTGGCCCTTTTCAACTAAATTCTGCACCCCTAATTTTGCCAATAGCTTAACAGCTGGTACGTTATATGAACTGGCTAAAGCTTGTCTTAAAGTTACTCTGCCTCGAAATTGACCGTCATAGTTACGCGGACTATAGGGTCTGCTACCAGGAATTTGATAAGTAATGGGAGAATCATCAATAAATTCCCAAGGGTTATGGCCCATTTCAAAAGCTAGGGCATAAGTTAGTGGTTTAATAGCTGATCCAGGCTGCCTAGGTCTAATGGTTACGTTAACCTGACCATCATTTTCAAAATCAAAATAATTCCGACTACCCACCATTGCCAAAATCTCTCCAGTTTGAGGATTGGTCACTAAAACTGCTCCATTGGTTATATTAAGATGAGTAACTAAATCAATTTGTCTTGCTGCAATTTCTTGAGTCTGTTTTTGAAGATTCAAGTCTAGGCTAGTTCTAACTTCCAAACCGCCTTGATGAGCCATAGTTTCTCCAAATTTATCGGCCAACAATCTCTTAACATACATTACAAAGTGAGGAGCATTGATGTTAATAATATCGGGACGAAATTCTATCTTTTCTTGACTAGCGCGATAAGCTTCTTCAAACGTTATATAGCCATCTTCCACCATTCGCCTCAAAACTTCTTCTTTTCGCCTTAAGCTTAATTCAGGGTTTGGGCCAAAAGGACTGTAAACCGATGGAGCTGCTGGCAAACCCGCCAGTAGAGCGCTCTCAGCCAGAGTTAAATCCTTAGCTGATTTATCAAAAAAATGCCAAGCTGCCTCTTCCACTCCATAAGTCAATCCCCCATAAGAAACTTCATTCAAGTACATTAATAAAATTTCTTCTTTTGAATAGGTTCCTTCAACTAAAACAGCCAAAATTAGTTCTCTAATCTTCCTTCTTAAAGTTTTTTCAGGATCCAGTAGTCTATTTTTTACTAATTGCTGAGTAATGGTAGATCCGCCCTCAACCTGCTCTCTTTGTATGTTGCGGAAAAAAGCTCTTGATATCCCTTTTAATGAAAAACCATGGTGTTGAAAAAAGGTTTGATCTTCAATCGCTATCGTAGCATTGATTAAATGTTGAGATACTTCTTCTAAAGGTACTAGTGTTCGATTTTCATCTTGGTAAATTCGATACAGCAGTGTCCCATTTCTATCTAAAATTCTAGTCGTCATAGCTGGCTGTCGCTGTGATAAGTCAATTGGGTCAGGAAGATCAGCAAAAATATTGTGGTAGATAAACCAAGAAAAGCCAAGAATAATGAAGGTTGCAACCAAAGAAAGGTAGAACTTAGTAATCTTTAAAGAAAAAATTCTAGTAACAGACTGCTTAGTTAATTTCCTGAAAAATTTTAAAAGCTTAAATTTACCGATAAAAGACAGCCACGGCAACTTAAAGAAAAATAACTTATTAAGTTTTTGCTGAACATCTTTAATTTTAAAAATACGATAAAATGTTTTTACAAAATTTTTCCAAAAGCGAATGAATTTCTTCTTTTTTTGATTAGTATTTTTTTTCCACTTTCTTTTAACTTTTTTCAAACAACTTTTGGTAAAAACCCTGGCTTGTTTAAGCTTTTTAAATAATTTTCTTTTATAAAACTTAAATTTCTGATTAAAAAATTTAATAAACTCTCTGTATTTTTTTTTAATAATATTTATCCATTTGAGGCTAAAAAAAGTGGTTTTCTTTTTGTTCACAGTTGCAGAATTTTATCACACGAGGTCGTAGTGACTCAATAACTATTATTAATATTATTTTTAATACAAAAAGTATCATTTATTTTAAGGTATACTAAATCTAAGTAAATTATTTATCATTAAAAAACTGAGTGTGTTAAAATTTTCTCCCTTTAGCAATTCCCAAATTTTTCTTTCAGAAAAAAAAGATGGTTCTATTACTAGTGCCAAACAAGCTATCAAACTCCTAAGAAAAAACAAAATCAACTCAGATATTTGTTATTTTCACCACCAGCATCAAGCTCATCGCTTTTATCTAAATAGTAAAAAAATGAATATTCAATCACAAATTTGGGCAGATGCTGTTATCAGTACTAATAAAAAAACCTGTATCGCCATGAGTGTCGCTGATTGTTTTCCTATTTTCATTACTCCCAGCAACAAATCAAAAAAAAATTTTATCCTTATTCATGCTGGCTGGAAACCTCTTTTGCAAAACATTATCGAACTAACGCTAAACGATCTTAAATACCTTTATAAAATTGATTTAAATACTTTAAAAGTATGGATTGGGCCTGGTATCAAAAACTGCTGCTACCGTTTTAAGCAGAAACCAATACAGGTAGATTTGCCTAATTGGCAAAAACACATTTCTCAAAAGAAAAACTTTTGGCACATAAACTTAAAAGGTTTCATTAAAGATGAATTCTTAAAGCTAAACATTAAGCCCTCAAATATTATTGATTACAACGTTTGTACTCACTGTAATCCAGATATCTTTTTTTCTCATCAACGTAGTCTTAATAACAAAGAAAAAGAGGGTCGAATGTTAGTTGCCATTCAGCCTCTTTAATTTATATTTTACAAAACAGATTTATCTTGAAATTGATCTAAATAGGACAAGCTCCCGTTTCACACTTCAGATGTTCTAGGTTAATATCTTCCAGCAAATCCCCTTCACCGTTACTGGCAATATTAATTTCTCTTATAACCTTCATAAAGTCATTGCTTGTTACAGATTCTTCAGGCTGATACTCATAAGCTGTTTCCTCAATTTTAGGCATTAAGCTGCAAGTTTTTACCAAAGGCTGATACTTAAGAACAATCTTTTTATATTGATCAAAGCTAACTGACTCAGGATCATATTTTAGGGTATAGGATACTTGATTACCCGAATCAGGTAACGGCTTGCCTTTTGAGTCAACTCCAACAATCCAATATTTTTCCAATAACATCAACCATTGATATTGTTCTTCTGGAGTAGCCTCACTAGCTGTGACTAATTTGCCATTCATTCCAAGCCTACAAATCTCAGGTTGTGTGGGAAAACCAATAGCCACCGTACCTGGATAACTTTTTAGTTCCTTAAAAGGATATTTATGTTTTTTGTATTGCTTAACTATCGAGTCATCCTCTTTAAACTGTACCCAGCGAATATATTCACGCATAGCGGGCAAATGTGCTCCCTCTGAAAGAGAAAAAAGTTTTGAAACAGTCCCTGAAGGCTTAATTGTGGTGTTTGTATGAGGAACGTTTGTTCCCATTTTTTTAGCATATTTTTCAGCCTCATCTACCACAGCTCGCTTAAACCGAGCTATAGTCATCCAAAAATCTTTTGATTTCTTTTCATCAATCAAATCCCTAAAACCATAGCCAAACTGATTCCAAGCAAATTCATGTATACCAGTCATTCCTACTCCAATGCGGTTGGTTCGTTTAACTTCGCGGGTATACAAACAATCCATTGTATTAACTCTCATTAATGCTCTTACCGCAGCTCTAAAAGCTTCTTGTGCATCATCGATCGTAGGAGCAAAATATGGCACTACATCAGCAATCACACAATAACCGCCCAGTAAATTAAGTGAAATTTCACCACATGGATTGGGGATCTGACTATAGTATTTAGCATTAGCTCTTTTAGCTGTTTCTGAAAGCATTTTTTTAGTCTCGGCAAAGGGGTCGTACTTGGCACTATTAGAAAACTCCCCATCAGTATAGCTCTCATAGCCAGCATCATTTTGCACTAACTTGTGTTGGTTGACGAATCCAGGTTCTCCTGTCCGATCATAGTATTGAGCCTTAATAATTGCATCTAAAACTGCCTTGGCGTGATGGGTGTTTTGTTGCCAAAATTTTTCATCTACAGCCACGCTGTTATTTGCAGACCACAAATATCCACCCTTTTTAATGGAAACAAAATCCAGAATATCAGGATCTGTCCAGGTTTTCACAGCAATTCTTGCTGCTCTACGAGCACCGCCAACTAAAACACACTCTGATAAATAATGATCAACAAATATTGCTTGCATCCAAGGTTTCATGCCAGCATTTTTAATCGTTGCTACTTTACCAAAAGCTTTCATAATCGGCTTTGGCCCAGAAGCCGGACGATTCTGCATTCCTTTAATTTTTGAACCCTTAGCTCGCACTTGTGAAAAGTCTAAAATTAACAAATCATCTCTAAAACGCCTTTGATAGGCCATAATTTCAAGTTTTTCTACTGCTTTAGCCCAACCCTCTCTAGTATCTGGCACTTCAAACCAATGAGCATTTTTATACTTTTTCTTGGCTTCTTTTAAACTTTCATCCTCTCCCCATTCAAAATCTGGGTGCTCGTCTGATAAAACCACCCTTAAAGAGGGCATATTATCCCAATCAACAACCATTAAATCATCATCATAAGATCGACCAACACCAGAACCATTAAGCAAAAGGTAAAAAAGCAAATATGAAGTTGAGGCTGTACTACAATTAGTAAACACCTCCATGTTGCGAGAAGGCTGGTCCTCATCACCATGCTGGAGATGTCGACCACTCAATAGCAGTGAGGCATTGGCTATATGTTTGTGAAGAATTTCATATTCTTCCTTGCGATGTTCTTTTTCTTTTTCAGGAATAAGTGATGTATTGCCCAAAGCAACTCTTTTGGCAACCTCAGACCATTTCTCCAATCTCCCCCTTTTGTCTGTGCGAAGATATGTCCTTTTAGCAACAGCCCTGCCTAAACCTTGCGCCAGCTTTCTTTTAGTAAACTTCATCTTTTTTTTGGGAAGTTGTTGTTTTCTGCGCACGGGGCTTGCTTTTTTAAGAGACATGCTGGCCTTTCTATTTAATAAATTATGATAGTGACTATTAATTATGAAAGCTTTTAATCATCAGCCTGATCCACCTTAGCAATTTCTGACTTAAAATCCTCCAAACTATCAAAGTCTCTATAAACAGTAGCAAATAACAAGTACCCCAATTTATCTAATTTTTTTAACCTGTTAATCACCAAGTTGCCAATTTGCCATGTTTTTATTTCTTTTGTTCCCATCACTCTTAATTTTTGCTCAACCTCATCAATCAGTTCATCTATCTGCTCTATAGTAACCGGTCTTTTCCAAGTAGCTTTAATCAAACCTCTCTTAATTTTTTCTCTACTAAAATTTTCTTTAGAACCATCTTTTTTAACCACTTTTAGATCAAGACCTTCAGCTCTTTCATAAGTGGTAAATCTTCGATTACAATCTTCACACTTTCTGCGTCTGCGAATAGCCTCACCGTCCTCTGAATCTCTGGAATCTATGACAACTGTATTATTTTGACCACAATATTGACAGTTCATAAAAATGTAGCTTTTTTGTACTCAGTTTTCAATAAAAGGTGCTTGAAACAAATACAATATATTGTGCTAAAAAATATTCATTCCTACAACATGTTGTATATTGTCAGTGGTGAGGATTTTAAGAATCTCACAGTTTGGAGATATTGTCAACTATAATAAAATTAATCAAAAACAGTCAATACTAAATTCTATTTATTAAGATATTAATAATCTTTACAAAATTAGTTTGATAAAAATTGGTTCAACAAAGCCTGATTATTTTTATTCAATTCTTCTGCTAAAGGTCTTTGACAAACAGAGAACTGTTTAATTATTTCTTGAGATTGGGCTATGTTAGTCTCTAACTGTTTGATAATTTCCTGCTTAAGCTCATTATCCTCTAAATTGTAATCTAAATAACCTAAAGCTGATAAACTAACATATTTCTGAGACTTAGTTAAAGCATGATTTGCCAAAATTGAATCATCTTTAAGTAATAAAGCCTGGGCATACTCCATTCTTATGCGACTATAAGCCAATTGAAGTTTAATTTTCTCTTGAGGAGGAGATGCCCATAACAACACTCTGTCTGCTGCTGCCACAAAGGGGTAAACTACATGATCAGGTAAAATCGTCTCTCCAAAATAAAGTTTAAGATTACTTGCTTGTGAGCCTTCAAATGAAACAACCTGATTAGTTGAAACCAAAGACACAAAAACAATTAGCAATCCAAATAATAATGCAACAGCTGTTAAAAATAGTCTAGCTTTCTTCATATTTGCCTTAAATAAAGTCGTCCAGAATAATCTAAAAATGAATCATTAATGCCAAGCCCCATATGGCTTGAGTCATAATGAGGGTGTAAACATTTTTTTCCTTAGAAAAAATTATTGCCTGTCCAAGACCAAATAAATAAATCAATAAAATTAAAAAGCTTGCATCAAAACCAGTGAATCTTAAAGCGATATTGGGTAGGTGAAATAATAAAAATAAAATACTAATGATAAAAACCTGTTCAGTTGGTTTGATTTTTTTAAAAACAGTTCCTAAAATAGTTTGCATAAAACCAAAAAAGAATAAACTTTCCCAAAACGCAGTTAAAAGAGCTAGTAGTGATTCCCACCAAAACTGATCAACTACAAACAGTGGGGCTGCGACTAGGTTGCGGCCACTTCTTATTAAAGCAACAATAATTGCAAAAAATCCAAATAATCCTCCAAAAGCCAATCCTCTTAATAAGCCAGGAAAAATTTTATTCAAACTGATAGTTTTAACTACATTTTTATCCCTATTAACATTAACATAAATCAAAATTGGTAGACCAAAAAAAATTGCTTTACCTATTGTCTCGTCAAAAATTATTGGAAAATCAAAAATTAACCGATAAAAAATCCATAAAATTAAACTTAATAAAACTAGACTAACAAAAACAATCTGGGGATTGGATCTAACTGTCGAACTTGAATTAACTTTTAATGGCATTCAGTGCTAACTTTAATGTTTGTTGTTGATTGTTTGAGTAGGTATCTATAACTAGATCATAAAGCTCTGGCTTCCAAAAATCAATCTGCTCATCTGGAGAAGCCAGGTTTCTTGCCACTACCCATTCCTGCCACTCTTTGTTGTACATAATAGACCATTTTTTTAAATTTACTTGATACCTATTAATAATATGATTCTTTGCTTCCTTGACACTCACCCCATCACGATTAACAATTCTATCAACCCTAACAGAATCTTCACTACATACTACTAGGATTTTTAAAACTCCTTTAATGCCTTGCGCCATAAATCCTGAAAGCCATGATTCAATAATCCATTTTTTTTCAGTCTGCAGTTTTTCTCTAATACCAAGATCAACCTGTCGATCAAAATCTTCCCCATAAGCTGAGGCGTCATGGTGAATTCTGTCAGTATCATTATACAAACCCTTCTCAACAGCATACTGACGCATAAATTCCCCACCACTAAAGCCTGTCCAGCCTTTAAATTTCAATTCATTTTTTAAAAGGGATAATAAAGTTGTCGAGCCTGATCCAGGCAACCCAGTAATAGTGATATTTTTGTATTGATTTCTCTTCATAAAATGCTTAATAGTTTTTAAAAAAATTTCTAAACTATCCCAATAATGTTTTTTTTAATAAAAACAAAAGTGGTTAACTAGATAGGTTGTTATTATAATAACTAAATGAGTGACTCCGCAAGAGAACAATAATAAATTCGCAAATTAGTATTAGTAATAGATATGAGCTCATTTCTGAGGGGTTTCATCCCTCAGCATTTTGTCTTGCTTTGCAAGATCAAAGCCTGCTCCCCTGTCGCTTTAAGGGGTATTAGACCCTTAAAGCTCCACTAGGGGGAATCCCCCTTTGAAGCCTAATTAAGTAATAAAGTTGCATTGATTTTCTTAAGATTTTGCTCTATTTTCAAGGCGCCAACGACAATAGTGTTACACTTAGCACTTGAGGAGGAGGCAACACAGAAAATAGACAAAAGATTAGAATAAACTTTAAATTTATATAATAGTATATAAGCAAGAAACTTTATTACTTAATTAGGCTTGATCCCCATTCTAATTTGTTCCTCCCGTCCCGCTTAGCGGGAGGGCAAGCTGGCGGGGTATATAATCAGAATCAATCATCATTGGAATTTATCAATTATTTCTGAAATAATTGATATTTCTACTTGCAAAAACCAGGTCGCAGATATTGATCCTAACCATGACAAAAAACACCGATTCTAAAACAAAAGCTAGTTCTATGCTAAATAAATTGCAGTTTAAAAAAATTGTTGAGTTTCCAGGCCGCATTTTCAAAAAAATAACAAAGAAAAAATTTGTTAATAAAAACAAACAAGAGAAAAAATCTCAGGATTTGAATTTAAAACAAAAAGAGGATAAATTCACTCCCAAACTTGCCCCTAATAGCTGGCATGCTAAACATCCAAAAGTAGTTAAGTTTTTTTATATCCTTTTTTACCCTTTAATTAATCCTCACTTCCGTTCAGTTGCGATACTCTTACTTTTACTAATAGTAGTTAGTGTTATTTATTTATTTCAGCATCTACCATCTCCCAAAAAATTAATTGCTACTGACTCCTATGACACTTATGCTGTGAGCACGCAAATTCTTGATCGTAATGGTGAACTGCTTTATGAAATCTATGCAGATATCAATCGTATTCCAATTAATATTGAAGATTTACCAGATCATGTCATCCAAGCTACCATCGCCATAGAAGATAAAAACTTTTACAAACACATGGGGTTAGACCCTGAGGGAATATTTCGTGCCATTCGCAATAATCTGTTTGCCCAAAAACTAGAAGGAGGTTCAACCATCACTCAACAGTTAGTTAAAAATGCATTACTTACTCCTGAAAGATCCTTTGCTCGTAAATTTAATGAAGCCTTATTAGCCATATTAACTGAAGTTGTCTATAGCAAAGACGAAATTCTTGAAATGTATTTAAACTACATCTCATATGGAGGAACTTCTGTGGGAATCGAGGCAGCAGCCCAATCTTATTTTGGAAAACCAGCTAAAGACTTGAGTTTGGAAGAAGCTGCTCTCATAGCCAGTTTACCTCAAGCACCAACTAAATATTCTCCCTTTGGATCCAATCCTGAGAGGGCCAAGCAAAGGCAAGCAGAAGTTCTGCGCAGAATGGTTGAGGAAGGCTTTATTACTCAATCCCAAGCAGAAAAGGCTGGGGAAAAACCTTTAACCTATGCTTTATCCCAAACCGAAATTAAAGCTCCCCACTTTGTCTTTTTTGTACGAGATTTGCTTTATGAAAAATATGGAGTTGACAAGGTCGAAAAAGGAGGTCTGAGAGTTTACACAACCCTTGATTTGGAAACTCAGCGTGCCGCTCAAAAGATAGTCAGTGAAGAAGTTGCTGGTTTAGAAAGATATAGGGCTAGTAACGGCGCAGCTTTAATCTCCAAACCCAACACAGGTGAAATTTTAGCTATGATAGGCTCGAAAGACTATTTCAATATTGAAGATGAAGGACAAGTTAACGTCACTATTTCTCTACGGCAACCCGGAAGTGCTATCAAACCAATTATGTATGCCACAACTTTCCAGGAAAAAACACTTAATCCGGGAACTCTCATTTTAGACACACCAACCTGTTTCCAAGAACCATATCAAAGACTGTATTGCCCCCGCAACTATGATGGAGGCTTCCGAGGAATAGTTACGATTAGACAAGCTTTAGGCAACTCTTTTAATATTCCGGCAGTAAAAGCATTGGCAACAATTGGAGTAAAACCATTTATTGATCAAGCGACATCTATGGGAATCTCAACCTGGACTGATCCAGCTAAATATGGACTGTCATTAACATTAGGAGGAGGCGAAGTAAAAATGACAGATATGGCACAAGCTTTTGGAACATTAGCCAACCAAGGAGTGATTGTGCCACTCACGCCGATCTTGCGGGTGGAAACTTATTCTGGAGAAATATTAGAAGAAACTGATTTCGGACAACGAATTAACGATCTTGAGCATCTCACAAATTATGAAAGCCTAAGAAACAGAGGTGATTTGCAAAGAGTGATGGAGCGTGCACCTGCATATTTGGCAAGCCACATCATGCAAGACAACCATGCTCGCACTATGATTTTTGGCACTCACTCACAATTAGTCATTCCTGGACATATTGTTAGTGCTAAAACCGGCACCACCAATGACCTTAAAGACAACTGGACCATAGGATTTACGCCTGAGTTTTTAGTTACCACCTGGGTTGGGAACAATGATAGCACTCCCATGAATTACTTGGCATCTGGTATTGTTGGAGCAGCTCCAATGTTTAATGATTTGATGACCTACATTTTGACAGACAAAGAATCAATCTGGCAGGAAAAACCGAGTGATGTATTATCTGGAGGAGTCTGCGCTAATGGAATGCCTCCCCAGTTTAGTACTGAACCATGCGAAGTCATGAATAATGATATGTTTTGGAATAAAAGCAAACCTTCAAACTCAAGCTTTAGCCAGCAAAACGTCTGGATTAATCCTGAAACCGGTCAGCCACCTGAACATGGAGAAGAAATTCATGGACTACAGCTAGAAGAAAGAGTAATGTTGCAAGACCCTGTCACTCATCTATATTGTTATGACTGCAACCTTGAAACAAATGAAGAAGGAACTCCTGTATATGGTTCTCAAACCATCATGGTCCAAGATGGTAAAGTTATTAGGCAATAGGATTCATGACACCTAATTACGCCGATCAAACTAAACCTCCAAAAAAAATTAATTTTTTTAATAGAATCTCAAAAAAAAATAAAATCAAGCTTTTTTTTGCAGGCTTATTAATAGCAATTATTGCTATTTTTTTAATTGCATTGAGTTTCTGGGAATTTCCACTCACTTCGCCAATAGCAAGCAACAGTTTATTTGAATTTATCAATATTGAGGAGATTCTTAAAAAAAATGAAGCGAGCAACAAAATTGTTTATGGATTTTTACCCTACTGGAATATTGAACAAGTTACTATTCAGCCAGAACTAACCCATCTAAGCTATTTTGGACTTAATATTAGTGAAGACGGAACAATTCTCACAACTAATGAAGATGGCACCCTGCACCCTGGATATGCACGGCTTCAATCAGAAAAACTGCTCGAACTAGCCCAAGAAATGAATCGCGACAATAATCAATTTGAAATAACTTTAGTTCAATTTGAGTCAAAAAAAATTGAACAGATCGTTAACAACCCAGAAGCTCATCAAAATCTGATTACAGCCCTGGATTCTTTATTACTAGCCTATCCAATCAGCGGAATTAATATTGATATCGAATATAATGGCAGTGCTAGTGAAGAACTAAGAAATAACTTCGCTTTATTAATCGAAACAATTAGACAACACCTAAACAACAAATTCGGAAATGTTCAGCTTTCAGTTGATGTTTATGCTAGCGCCTCTAACAATAGACAAATTTGGGACATTCCTAGAATTAGCCGATCAGTAGATTACATTATTGTAATGGCTTATGATTTTCACAGACGTAGCTCGCCTCAGGCGGGGCCTGTAGCTCCCCTCTTTAGTTCGAATGATAGTTGGAGCGATGACATTCATAAAAATTTAAGAGAGTTTTTACGCTATGTTCCAAAAGAAAAAATTTTACTAGGCATTCCTTTTTATGGATATGAGTGGCGAGTCGACTCATGGTCTCCTTATGCTAATACCTATCCCAACAGTGGAGTAACTGCGAGCTATCAAAGAGTAAAAAAATTGCTTGAAAATCAAAACTTGCAAATAGAAACAGGCTGGGATAAAAAAGCTCTTTGCCCTTATATTATTTATGTCAAAGATGACCACATTAATGTGATTTATTATGAAAATCCTATTTCAATTGAATATAAGCTTGAATATGTAAAACAGCTTGATTTAGCAGGTATTACAATTTGGGCTCTAGGCTATGAAGGGCAAGATAGAGATTTGTGGGATGTTGTCTCCAAACTCTAGCTTTTGTCGTCTAATTCTCCTGCAAGCCACCAACTCCAAGAACCAATTAAGATAAAAAAGATCCCTGATACAATCAATAAACTTGTGGCACCAATTGAACCAGCCTTATAAACTCCACTCTCGGTACTGATAATATGCTCTCTGGTAGGATCGGTTGCAACAGTGGCCTCTTGTGTTTCATCAATTTCTTCATCGACTGTGGATATAGGAACAGGAGTTGGGGAAGGCATTGGATAAGGATCACCTGTACCATGAGGATCAGATTCACTAGTAGTTGAAGTATCATCTGTAGTGGTTGTATCAGCCATTGCCAAAGTAACCTTATCTGGATCTTCTACCCAAAAGAATTCTGTTTTAACTACCTCTAACCCTGTTTCAGGATCTGTATAACTATAAGTTACTGTATGTTCTCCTGGCTCAAGATTTGCACCCAAAACCGCCAAATCAAGCTCAAACTCTCCTTCTTCATTGGCAACCACTACTTCATCATATTGAGCCTCAGAATGTACTTGAATTTTAACTTCAACATTTGGTGCAACCTTACCTTTGATTATTGGAGCTTGAGTTGTGAATACTTGCTCATCTGGATCTGTTTTTAAATCTCCAATCAATAACTCTGCGCTAGCACTACTTTCAATAAGTAAAGGTTCTTCCTCATCCAACAAATCCTTAAGATGACCGCTAATATCGCTCTCTTGCATTTCATCTAAATCTACTGCATCTAATTGAGGAGCTATTTCTTCTTCTAATATTTCCTCCTCGTCCTCAACCAATACTTGATCAGCAAGATCTAGTTCTTGACCAAAAACCAACTCTACGGGTTGAGCATTTTTTACTGCTAATTGATGTTGTAAGCGTTTCTCTAAAGATAATCCTTGAACTAAAACAGTAATTAAGTCTTGATCCCCTAAGTTAGCATAATCAGTTCCTTGGGCATTTAGAGCTTGTGATAAAGGTATTGCCCAGCTGCCAGAACCCTTAACTAAAGAGGACATATCCTGCATCCCTGGAGCAGTCACATAAACAATGCTTCCTTGGGCTGGAGCTCCATTTTCCAATGCCACACTTCCAAAAACAGTCACGGCCTCTGGTAGTTGTTGAGCACTAACTTGAGAAGTTGTTGTGACTTCAAAAGGCTGGCCCTCTTGATCAAATTCTGCTCTGCTGCCAACTCCAATCACAAAATAGTAATCTGTTTCAGGTTCTAAACCACGAACAGTAATATGATGAAGTTGAAAATCATCAACAGATCCAGAAAGTTGGTCTCTATCATCCCTAACCTGTGAGTTGATTCTTCCAGGATCTATGCCATATTTAATAAATCCCGGCACTGCTTCTTGTGTAAAAAAGCTAACAGTAAAGCTGTCATGGCGCAGGTTAGTAATTCTAATATTTTGAGGAGTAGTTTCAGGAGTAGCTCTAGGTGCAAACACACCCGTTCCTTCTCCAAAAAACAATAAACCAGCAATCAAAGCTACTACTAAAATCAATAAGCCCACAATAGTGGGAATCTGTTTTTGACTTAGAGAGCCAGAACCTGAATTACTTTTTTTCTTAAACATTTGTCGTTGTTTCAATAATATTAATACTCAACTCCCAATTAAATGATACAGCATATAGAGCTGCCTATAAATACTTTAAGGGATAAACAGGCTAAAACACAAGGCGAAAAAAAACTGAAACTTTGCCTGTAATCCTTTCTTAAAATCATGTTTCAAAGTCTATTAATTATTTTCAATATCAAATCACTCCTTCAATTAATTCTTCTTGATCTTCTTCATTTTCCTGATCATCAGCTAAAGGTTGGAGCTCAACATCCTGATCTTCTGTTGCTTGCTCTTGATCAACTAAGCTTTCCTCCTCCTCAACAACCTCCTCTACTTGCTCATCATCCTCATCAACGCCATTAATGACCACTATAGAATCATCAATAATATCCATTATTTGCATTGTTTGTGCACTGCGATCATCAACCAAAACGTAAATTGAAAACCGATCTAACTGATTGTCACTAAAGTATGCTTTATCTTCTAATCTATCCAAGACTTCTCGATTAAGACTTGGCACTAGCGGTTGGGCTAATTTCATCAGTTCTGAACTAACCAATGTTCTTCGTTGAGTTATAAAAATACTTATGATCAGCCAAAAAATTATTACCACAAAGAAAAGAATGAGACCAATCAACAACTTTTTCTGACGCTGGATATTTTCGAGCTGAATTTTGAACTTATTTTTCATTTTTTATCCCCAAAATATGGAATTCTAATTGACATATTAGCTCTAAGCGTTCTCTGAAATACCCTATCATCAATCTGAAAACTTACTTCTTCAACCACTATTGCCCTCCTATATTGATGTAAGGCTTCAACAAAATCTCTTAAAGATGGGTAATCGCCCACTGCTTGCAAAGAAATATATAAATCTATCCTTGTTAACTGATCTGCACTAGCCACACTTACGTCTTCCTCCTCAGGAATGGCAGTTGCTCTTAAGTTGCTAACAATAACTTTATTTTCAGTAGCTATTTTTTCTATTACTTTTAAAGTTCTAACTAATTCTGGTTTAGAGGGGATAGCTTGGTCTAGTAATTGAATTTTATCTTGTAAAAGCTGATATTCTTCTTGAGCACTGGCCAATGCTGCAATTTTTCTTTGAAGTTGCTGCTCAATTTCCTGCTTATCCTCGATCTCTTTGATTAAATCAGCAATAGTTAAAATGGTTGGTCTAATAGCAAAAATTGTAAAGAAAACAATTGCCAGCAATGATAGAAAAAACTCCAAAGAAACCCTAGCGACAGGCTGTTGATAAAACTTGCCCAGTGTTTCTTTTATTTTTTTTTGTTTTATATCTGGCATCGTTAATTATCAATAATTTATCGAGTCAAAAAATTAGCAGTAAAATTAACTGCAAAACCAAAAGATAAATCCTCAGATGTTTCAATCTTACTAACACTAATATTGTCAAAATAAGGAGACAGCTGCATGTTACTAATAAATAAATTCAAAGCATTGTTAGAGAAAGCAATGCTTTCTCCAGATATTTGATTTTGCTGAATTCTTAAGTAGCGCAATCTAAAATCATTAGGAACTACCTGCTGTAATAGGGGGAAAACCTCAACCAAATTGCTTTGCTGTTCAATAGCCTGGTAACTTTGAATTTTTGCTTGAGCTAATCTAAAATTGGTTTCTAACTCTGACTGAGATTCAATTATCAATTGCTTCTGATAGATTGATTCATTTAAATCTGTCATTCTCCTATCTAAAACAAATCTTGAGGCAAAACTAACAATTACCACTATTTCGGTAAAGATAACAATATAACGGCCCACATTAAGAGACCAGCTCAAAATCCGGCCTGTATTTGTTTTAAAAAAAGGATCTTCAGGTAATAAGTTTATATTATATTTAAGCGGTTTAGGCATATGGGCAGCTTGTTAAAAATATTTCTCAACAATCTTTAACAGTAAGTATACTTGATACTAGCAGTGGCATAAAGTAGAAAAGCATATTTTGTTAAAAATTATTTTTAAATATCCTCTCCATCTGACCCAGAATCTATCCACACCTCTCTATTCTTGGCTAAAAACCTTTTCCCATTGTTAAACCTGTTCATCAATGATGCAAATAGACCCAATTCCTTAACCTCTAGCAAAATTGAAAAATAAACATAAACCAGTAGTCCAATAGTTGATGTCGTTATGGTTAAAACAATCAATTCAATAGTTTTGCTGGTATCAAAGATAAGTTCATCAAAAATTCTGAAGGGTAAATACAAAAAAATCGCCATTAAAAAAGAGCATAAAATTATTTTTAACTGAGCAAGTAAAAAAGAACTATTAAAAAACATCTTTTTGGATTTTCTTTCTAATAAAACAAAGAAAAGGCTAGTTTCAGCTAAAGCTGCCACTGTAGTGGCCCAAGCAATACCGATAACTGTTGTCTCAAGCCTAAAAACAAGCAACCAAGATACGGCCAAATAAATAACTGAGGCTGTGGCTGTCACCAAAAAAGGAGTTAGAGTGTCCTCCAGAGCATAAAAGGCTCTAATTAATAGTTGACTCATCGCCTGCAAACCGATAGAAATTGCAATAACAGCCAGCACTCTGCTGGTCATAAGAGTAGTCTGCCAGGGAAAATTTTGAGTTCCAAACACCAACCTAACAATAGGCACTCTTAAAATTATCAATAAAACTGCTGAGGGCATTGCTAAAAAGGCTATTTGATTAATAGACTCCGTCACTAAAGTTTTAAATTTTAAAAACTGACGTTTGCTTGTTTCTTCTGACAAAAAAGGCAAAGAGGCTTGACCAATAGAAACTCCAAATAAACGAATAGGAATGGACATCAACTTAATAGCTAATCTAATTACTACAAAACTTAAATTACCAATACTGGTTGCAAAAAAGCCTAGAGCTAAATTTTTTAACTCGCCAATACCTATCGTTAAAACTCGAGGTGGAATAAGTGAAAAAATCTCTTTAATCCCAGAATGTTTTAAGTTAAATTTAAAATGAAAGTTAAACCCAAGCCTTAAAACGAAAGGTAGCTGAATTATCATGTGTAAAAACGCTCCAATTATTACCCCAAGTCCGGCTGCATATATCCCAATTTGGTTGGCAAAAAGAAAAACTCCAAGTACAATTCCAAAATTGTATAAAATCGGCGCAATCGCCGGCACAATAAACCGCTGATAAGACTGCAAAATTCCTGTAAAAAAAAATGAAACAGCAAAAAAAAGCTGGGCAAACAGCATCAGTCTAGTTAGGTGGGCTGCTATTTGAATTTGTTCAGTAGTAAAAGCTCCTCCAGTTCTGATTGCGGTAATGGGCTCTGAATAGATAAAAACAACAGCAGAGACAACAAAAAAAACTAAAATTAAAATATTAATTACTCCAGAACTAATCTTGAAAGCTTCTTCTTTGTTTTTTCTTTTATATTTAGTAAATACAGGAATAAAAGCTGCTGACAGAGCTCCTAAAATAATCAGCTGGAACAGCATATCAGGTATTTGAAAGGCTACCTGCAATGCTTCATATGCCATCTGGCTAGCCTCAGTGTTGAAGTAAGCAGAAATCAAAAATCTTTCCCGAAGCAAGCCAAATAAAGAAGAAAGAATATTAGCAGCTGTAATAATTAAGGCTGCTGATAAAATTGATTTCTGTTTTTTTTCAAGCCATTTAGCATTACGGAGAAACTTCTTGGTAAAACTTGTTAGCTTTAACATCATAATTTAAAAAGTTGTTTAATTTATCAAACCTGGTTTGATAGAAGCAAACCCCCATTCTGATTTACTCTTCCCGCTGAGCAAAACAAGCTAACGGGGTATAATCAGAATTAATTTCGCTATAATTGAATTTTACTCCTAAACTAGTATAATCCAATATTCAGTTTTAGATTTTTTTAACTATTTTTATATTATCAAAAAAACAAAAACTGTCAGAAGAACTAATAATCATATTAATCAAAAAATAATTATGCCGATATTACCAAACGCAAAAAAAGCATTGAGGGCTAGTAAAAGAAAGACTGAAGTTAACCAAAAAATTAAATCGCGGGTTCGTTCTGCTTTAAAGACAGTGGAACAAAAAAAAGACCAAGAGTCACTAAAAAAAGCATATTCTGCAATAGACAAAGCTGTTAAAAAAAATATCTTTCACACCAACAAAGGAGCTAGGCTTAAAAATAAAGCAACAAAACTTTTGCAAGATAAAAAACCTTCAGCTAAAAAATCTAAATGACTAACCCTGAAGCGATAACAAAAACAGTTGATCAAGAAGAAGCAACTCAAGAAATTACTGCTGATGGGATTGAGGAGATAATAAATGCTGCAGAGCCCTCTGTATTAGAATTACCCTATATATTAGGCAAAAACTCAGAAAAAATATATATTTTAAGTGAAGAAATTTTAAGCAGACAAGGATGCTTTGTTAAGGTTAAAAGATACTTAAAAGGGAGGTATCCAGAATTAGGTACTTTAGTTCATCCAAAAGATTCTTGGAGTGAAAGTTGGGAAACTATTCAAATCACCACTTATATAATCCCTTTTAAAACCTTTTTTGCAAACTCTTAAAAAACTTCACCAAATTAGGCAATACTATATAGCAAAAAGTTTAAAATTTATTAAGATATAAATTTTTGCTAAACCTATTTGTCATCAAGGGTAAAAATGAATTCCTACACTCCAGATAAAATTAGAAATTTTTCAATCATTGCCCACATCGACCATGGCAAAACTACACTTACTGATCAATTTTTAAAGCTCACTAATACAGTTTCCCAACAAAAAATCCAAGAAAGAATTATGGATTCCAATCCTATTGAACAAGAAAAGGGAGTTACTATTAAACTCGCTCCTGTCAGGTTAAATTACAAAAATCATATCTTAAATTTAATCGATACCCCAGGACACGTTGATTTTGGATATGAAGTCAGCCGATCATTGCAAGCTTGTGAGGGAGCTATTTTATTAGTTGACGCCACACAAGGAGTACAAGCACAAACCTTAGCTAACTTTGAAAAAGCAACTCAACATAATTTAAAAATTATTCCTGTTATTAACAAAGTAGACCTAGCAGTGGCAGATATTGACTCAACAATGCTTGAAATGATCGACACTTTTGGCATTAAAGAAAAAGATATTTTGTTATGTTCGGCTAAAACTGGACAAGGAATTCAACAAGTGCTAGATAGGGTGATAGACATTATCCCCCCTCCAGAAAATAAGGTCCAACAAGATTTAAAAGCACTTATTGTTACTTCCAAGTATGATAATCACCAGGGAGTAGTTGCTTACACCAGAATTTTTTCAGGAACCATAAACAGTAAAGATAATCTGCAGCTGTTTTTTTCAAAAAATAATTTTAAACCCTTGGAAATTGGTGTCTTTACTCCTGATCAAACTGCTGTTGACTCTTTAGCAGCAGGTGAAGTGGGATACATAGCTACCGGATTAAAAAACATTGACCAGGTAAAAATCGGTGACACTATTACTCATAAACAAACCCAGAATCAAATTAAACCCTTGCCAGGATTTAAAGAACCAACGCCAATGGTGTTTATGGAACTTTATCCTGTAGACAGCAACTTTTTTCATGAATTAAAATATGCGGTTGATAAACTCAAGCTTCATGATGCAGCCCTATCATATAAACCAACCCATTCTCAAGCCTTGGGTAATGGGCTCAGGGTAGGATTTTTAGGAATTTTTCATGCAGAGATTGTCAGAGAAAGATTAAACAGAGAGTTTGATCAAGATATAATTGCCACAGCTCCCTCAGTTAAATATAAAATCAAAACCAAGAAAAACCAAACAATCACAATTGAAAATCCTTCACAACTACCTGATCCCAGCCAGATAATTGCCATTCAAGAACCTATAACCAAAGCTGTCATTTTCTCGCCAGCCAAACATTTGCCTAACATTATTGAGTACGCCAGAAAAAAAAGAGGGATTCTTAGCAATTCAACTAGTAGCGGATCCAGATCCAGATTGGAATTCACCATCCCACTAAGTGAAATCATTTATAACTTTCATGATGGATTAAAGTCGCTAACCTCTGGCTATGCCTCCCTTGAATACTCAATTTCTGGGTATCAGGAAATCGATGCAGTCAAAGTAGACATTTTAGTTAACAAAGAACCAGTTGAAGCCTTAAGCTTTATCACTCTGCACCAAGATGCTCAGGAAAAAAGTAGAAAAGTTGTTGAAAAACTAAAGGAAGTGGTGCCCAGACAATTATTTGAGGTCCCAATTCAAGCTGCTATTGGCGGCAAAATTATTGCCCGAGAGACCGTCAAAGCCTATCGCAAGGATGTCACTGCCAAACTTTATGGCGGAGACGTGACTAGAAGGAAAAAATTGCTCAAAAAACAATCTGAGGGAAAAAAACGTATGAAACAGTTTGGTCAAATAGAGTTAAATCAGGATGCGTTTTTGGCTGTTTTAGAAAGCTAGGTACAAGGTTATTTAGAAACTTTCTCCAGATAATGATATAATTAATCCTATGTCTGTAACCATTTTTAGCCAAAATCAGAATAAGGAGAATAGTAAGAGTAAAAACCCTCAAACTCAAAAGTTACAGCTTCAACCTCCTGAGTCAAGAGTAGAAAAAGAAATTCTTAAAAAAAACAAAGAGGATGAACAAGCTGTTGGTCCAAAAGAAGACAAGGAGCTTTTGAAACTGCAAGAAGAAAATATTAATAAAGTATCTCAAGAGCTACCCAAATCAATTAAAAGCAAACGCAGACAGGAATCGCTTTTATCTTCTTACTTAGTCAAGCCCAAAAAAACTGCTTATAACGCCCAACTTAAAGAAGAAAGCATTATCTTGTTGCTAAGGCAGCATCCTATTACCCAGTTCGGTAAAGTTTTGATCATAACTACAGGATTGTTTTTTCCTATTTTATTAATTTCTTCAAAGTGGCTAGACATTGTTCAAATTCAATATCAAGCAGGAATTATACTTGGCTGGTATTTAATTTTATTCGGGTTTGCTATGGAAACATTTTTATCATGGTATTTAGAGTTTTCATCGTAACCAACCGCAGAGTAATCGATGTAGATTTTCACTCCATGGTTCACAAAGACATTACTACTGCCAAACTAGAGAATATTCAAGATGTTAATTTTATTACTGCAGGCGTACTGGCCTCTTTAATTGATTACGGCACAGTATATCTGCAAACAGCCGGAGCCACAGCCAAAACCGAGTTTGAAAAAGTACCCCATCCTTCAGAAGTCACTAAAATAGTTAATGAGATGATAGCTCAGAAAAAAAGAGCTATGGGTAGAAGTTATCTAAAAAAATCTATTTAAAGCCATGATTAAAAAGAGCTTTATATAAATATTTTTCTATTAATATGAACAGTAATCTCACTCTCAATTTTATCAACGGACTTACAATTGATAGCTTAATGATGTCGCTATTAAAATTGTTTTTAATTGTAGGGGGATTGCTTTATATTGTTTTTGCTTTTGTGGCTGTGAGGCAAATTTCAATTATGAAAAAAACGCTAATCACGGAAATATCTCCTTTTATTACGACTATCGGACTTACTCACCTAATTGCAGCCATTTCTGTAGTGGCTTACTTTATTTTGATTTTATAATCAAATAGACTTCTACAGGAGAGATTTTATAAAGCAAATTTTTACAACAAAAAAGCGCTTTATTCTGGCCTCGACCTATCTTCACACTCAGTCTCCCGAGTATTATTGTCAGCGCTGAGGCGTTTCAAGACTCTGTTCGGAATGGAAGAGTTGGTTCCACCTCGCTCCAGAGACCAGAATAAAACGCTTTTAATTTTAAAACAGATTTTTTTGTTTATATGAGTTATCATCCGACGTACTTCTGGCTTTAGCCAGAAAACTAGGCAGACAACAAACAAAACAAAAAATGTTCACTCTCTAACAAGTGAAGAAAACAAAGTCTAGATAGGACAATTAATTCAATTAAATGTGTTCAATTGACGATTAGTACAGCTAGGCTTAGTATCTCTCGATACTTACACCGGCTGCCTATCTATAGGTCCACAACTTGATAAGCGTTGGTTTCTTACTGTATCTTTTGCGCATTTTATGTCATCTTCTCCTCCTCAAGTAATAAAATTACTATCGTTGTCGAAAAATGACTCAAATGCATCAAAATCTATCAATAATTATTCCCAACTCTTACTAAGTTGTGGACCTAACGTGGTGGTCTCCCACGTGTCTGATGGAGATGATTAATCTTAGAGAAGGTTTCTCGCTTAGATGCTTCCAGCGATTATCCCGTAGGAATGTAGCTACCCTGCGCTGCCCTTGACAGGGACAACAGGAACACTAGGGATTCCCTCACTCTGGTCCTCTCGTACTGAGAGCAACACTCTTCAATCATCTAACGCTGACGGCGGATAGAGGCCGACCTGTCTCACGACGGTCTGAACCCAGCTCGCGTACCGCTTTAATAGGCGAACAGACTAACCCTTGGGACCTTCTACAGCCCCAGGATGCGGTGAGCCGACATCGAGGTAGCAAACCACGCCGACGCTAGGGACGCTTAGGCGTGATGACTCTGTTATCCCCGGGGTAGCTTTTATCCGATAAGCCCGGCACCTTCCACAAAGTGCACGAGGATCACTATAACCTGCTTTCGCATCTGTTTGGCCTGTATGCCTCACAGTTAAGCACCCATATGCTATTGCACGTACAGCCTGATTTCCATCCAGGCTAAGGGTACCATTGCGCGCTTGCGTTACCTTTTAGCAAGCAACCTCCCCAGTTAAACTATCCACCTGACATTGTTCCTGACCAAGTTTCCATTGGCCTTAGGTTAGATACTCTATAGAAAACGAGTGGTATTACACTGTCGAACTATGCCCAAGGCATAATTCTCCCACCTATTCTAGACAATCTTATATAAAGCACCAGTGTCAAGCTATAGTAAAGCTCCACGGGGTCTTTTTGTCCTGCCGTCAGTAGGCCGCATCTTCACGGCCATTTCAATTTCACCGAGTACCAGTTCAAGACAGTGTTCCGCTCGTTAAACCTTTCGTGCGCGTCACCAATTAAGTGACAAGGTACTTCGCTACCTTAGAACAGTTATAGTTACTGCTGCCGTTCACCGGGGCTTAAGTCGCAAGCCCTAACTAAAAGTTAGAACCCGCTTCCATGACCTTCCGGCACCGGGCAGGTATCAGCCCGTATACTTCCTCTTTCGAGTTTGCACAGACCTGTGTTTTTGTTAAACAGTCGACGGAACGTCTTTTGCTGTGCCCATCCGCTACTTGCGCTTTGGATGGGAGGGCATCTCTCGAAATTACGCCCAGCTATTTTGCCGAGTTCCTTAAACTGGTTTCTCTCGCTCTCCTGGGTCTGCTCGACCTGTCCACCTGTGTCGGTTCTAGGTACGAATAAATTTGATTCTCGTTGCGAAACTTTTCCAGGATGCAGAACTCACGTTTAACCAACCTTGCCGAAGCTTAGTTGATTCAATGACACCTCGCATACTTCCCTTACGGGGGGTTCATCCAAGTGGATTTTCCTACTTAGACTTGCTTAGTGATTAGATCAAAACTTCACATTTTGATAAACGCTATCCCGCATCGTCATTCCCCAACTATTAACGAATCAAACTCAGGACCGGAATATTAACCGGTAATCCATCGGCTACCCCTGCTTTGCAGGGCTGACCTTAGGGTCGCCTAACCCGCACACGACGAACGTGGGTGCGGAAACCTTGGACATTCGGAGTTAAAGATTCTCACTTCAATATCGTTACTCATGCCGGCATTCTCACTTCTGATCACTCCAGTCTGTCCTCACGGCAGACCTTCAAAGTACACAGAACGCTCCCCTACCGCTCCAACTCTAAAGAGTTGAAACCCCAAGCTTCGGTAAAATGTTTGAGCCTCGATAAATTTTCGGCGCATAAATCCTGTGGCTAGTGAGCTGTTACGCTTTCTTTAAAGGATGGCTGCTTCTAAGCCGACCTCCTAGTTGTCTTAGGATCTAAACTTCCTTTACCACTAAACATTTATTTAGAGACCTTAGCTGTGGGTCTGGATTGTTGCCCTATTTGCTCCCGGAACTTAGCTTCCGGATGCTGAGTGCTATGTCAGAATTGATGGTATTCGGAGTTTAACTAGACACTGAGGGTTTCCCCTCAAATGCCCGATCAGTGCTCTACCCCCATCAACCTATAACATAACCCTATACCTAAATATATTTCGGGGAGAACCAGCTAGCTCCAGGTTCGATTAGCATATTACCCCTATCCACAATTCATCCAAGACTCTTGCAGCAGTCACTGGTGCGGTCTTTCCCACATCTTTCGATATGGTGCAACCTGATCATGGATAGCTCACCTGGATTCGGGTCGTTGAGTAACTACTGGCGCCCTATTCAGGCGCGGTTTCCATTCCGCTAGGCGGAACAAAAACACTCGCTTTCACTACGGCTGCGAGATGAGAATCTCTTAGCCTTGCAATTACCCAACACTCGCCGGCTCATTCTTCAATAGGCACGAGATCATCCACAGTCTATAAATAGACGGGACTTTCTCTGATTGTTAGTAGAAAGTTTCAGATACTATTTCATCGGGTTTTCCACCCTTCTTTTCACCTTTCCCTCACGGTACTAGTTCACTATCGGTCTTGTTTGGTATTTAGCCTTGGAGTGTGGTCACCCCAGCTTAAAACGGGAGTTTGCCGTCTCCCATCCTATTCAGGAATCTCTCAGGATTATTTTGGATTTCGCATACACGACTTTCACGCTCTTTGGTCACTGGTTCCACAGTGTTCTGCTATCCTCCATTTTCCAGATAAGAGTCCTACAACCCCCTGCAAAGCAGGGTTTGGGCTTTTCCCAGTTCGCTCATCGCTTACTACGGGAATCTCTTACGATTTCTTTTCCTCCGGGTACTAAGATATTTCAGTTCCCCGACTTACCTCCGTGCCGTAAACGGCACAGTCGTTTTGCTTTCACAAAACGGGGTTTCCCCATTCGGACACCGACGGGTTAAGCGCTTTTTGCCAGCTAACCGTCGACTATCGCGGGCTATACGTCCTTCATCGGCCAAACAAGCCTAGGCATCCACTTTCTACATTAGTTCACACAAATATTTGATATTGAATTGAAATTGAACTATTTTGACGATGTTATCTTCACATGTTAAAGAGCGATGCTACTTTTTATATATTTTTCGCTCTGGCGGCGCTTTGCGCCGAGATCGCTCAAAATATTAAAAAGATAGCTTTAATTTAGTAACTTTTTTAAAAAAGTTACCTTGTGGACCTGGGGAGATTCGAACTCCCGATCTCTTCGTTGCAAACGAAGCGCTTTAGCCAACTAAGCCACAGGCCCGAGGCAGCTTATTCTTGCCTTGGGTTAATACTCTAGTTAAAGTGCGACTAAATCTTAAACTACAAAGAACAAAACTCACAACAGCGAAACGACTATTATACACAAAACAAACAACAGTTGTGTTTAACTTTTTGAAAACTTTTTGGAGGGAATGCCGCTAGGCGACATTGTCACTTTATGTATCAACTCTAATTCGAGTTAAGTACTAGATATTTTATAAAAAAAGAAAGAAAGATGCAACTGCAATTTGTGTGCTGAGTCAATACATACTACACACTTAAAAAACCACCTTATTCAGTTTACTTTTTATTTTTCTGATTTTTTTTAGCTTTTTCTGAAAGCATAATTAAAAAATAAACCAAAATTCCAAAAATCAAAATAACAGCAAATCCAAAATTAATCGGTGCGATATTCTCAAGAAAATTAGTCATGATTTGCCTTTTAGTAATTTTCCTCCAATATACCACAATAAAGCAGAGCTAACGATACCAGAACCTAGAGTAAAAATGTCAAATTTTTTATCAACAAACAAAGGAATCAAGGCCGCAATTATAATTCCTGTCGCTACATCACGAAAAGCACCAGCTGTGTAACGAATCTGCTCGTTAGACAAATCAATGGTTTGTAGCAAAGCATTAAATTGTTGATTGGTTTTGTCAAAAAACATATCACCATAATATCGGTTAAAACTGACATCAAACTGACATCTGGGTATTAAACAGCAGTCAAAAAACAACCTCAACAACTCCACTAGATACAAACTCTCATCTTCGCTATACTAAGTTAAGTAGGTTTCCTGCCCTTTAAACCTCAAGGTAGGTAGTATTAAAATGCTTTTTATTTCATGGCTAGCAAAAAGAAGAATATTTCCTATATTTTAAATAAAGTAGTTAAAGGTATTTTGTCTATAGCTAACTATATAGGGACTGCCTTTATACAAGTAGTATTGTGGATAGCTGAAGTTATTTGGTGGATAATAAAAAGCTTAGTAATGCTAATAGTAGCTTTGCCTAGTTTATTTAAGAAAAATAAAAGTAATAGAACTGTATTTAAAAAGGCTTCTTCTAGATCAAGGACTGCCAATCCTTTGCTCAAGCCCTTTGCTGATAAAGATATGAGAAGAAAACTCTTGCCTGGACTGGTGGTAGTATTACTATTTTTAGTAGGCTTTGCAGTTTATAGCCTAAGACAAGCACAGGAAACAGAAGCACACTGGTGGGATGAGACGTGGCTTTATAGGAGGGCGATTCAAATTAGCAATGATAATGGGGAGGATTTAGAAGACTTTCAAGTAGCTATAACCCTAGATACAGCTGCACTAATAGCTGAGGGGAAAATGCAAGCAACCTGTGATGATTTAAGGATAACTGATGGAAATGGTAATTTAACCCCTTATTGGGTTCAGTCAAATCCTGGCTGTGATGATGAAAATACCCTTGTTTGGATAAAATTACCTATTATTTATGATGGTGAAGGTAATACTACTATCTATCTTTACTACGGCAATGCTTCTGCTGAAACCAAGAGTAATAATTCATGGATGCCTACAGGAGGCACAATAACAGAATTAACTGATGGATTAGTTCATGCTTTTACTGAAGATGATTCTTTTGAAACACAAACCAACCTAATGGCTGATGTGTTAGTGGTAGCGGGGGGTGGGGGTGGAGGGAAAAGACACGGAGGAGGTGGAGGTGCAGGAGGATTGGTTTATGAAAATAATTATAGTATTTCTATTGGAAATCATACTATGACTGTTGGTGGAGGTGGGGCAGGCGCTGGTCCAGGCTCTAGTCCGACATCAGCAGAAAACGGTGAAAATTCAGAAGCATTTAATTTAATCGCTATAGGCGGTGGAGGTGGGGGTTCCTACAATGCTGATGGAGGGGGTACTTCTGCAGAAAACCTTGCTGGAAGCGACGGAGGGTCTGGTGGTGGTGGGGCCACAAATTCCGGATTCGGTGGATCTGGTACTCCTAACCAAGGAAATGATGGAGGAACTCCAGATACCTCATCTTGGCCAGGAGCTGGTGGAGGTGGAGCTGGAAGCGCAGGCGAGCCCAACTCTGGAATTACAGGTGGTAGCGGCGGTAGTGGATTATATTTTGGAAACATTTTTGGGGATAGTTTTGGAGAAAACGGATTTTTTTCAGGAGGAGGCGGTGGAGCGGCAGGTGGAACCTCTGCAGACAATAACGGTCAAGGTGGTGTGGGAGGGGGGGCTGATGGCTCTGAAGGAGATTTACAAGGCAAAGATGGTCAAGTCAATACTGGTGGAGGCGGAGGTGGAGTCAGATCATCATCTTCAGTGGCAAGTATTACTGGAGGAAACGGCGGTTCCGGGATTGTTTTAATGAAATATCCTACTGAGGACACTCCAAGTATAGAAACAATAGCTACAGAAGAAATCTCCCCCGGCCCGGTGGCGTATTGGAAATTTGATGAGGGAACGGGAACAACAGCACATGATTCTAGTGGGCAAGGGAATAATGGAACGCTAATAAATAGTCCCACTTGGCAAACAGAAGACATGTGTGTAGCTGGGAAATGTTTGAAGTTTGATAGAGCTTCTAGTAATTATATCTCTAATACAACTGGGATAACTCTTCAAAATGATTTCAGTTATTCTGCTTGGGTAAAAACTGATGAATCAATAAACGCGATAAGGGGTATTGTTAGCAACCACCATCATCCCAATCCTTGCTATGGCGCATCTTTAAATTTACACGGCTCGCGCTTCAGGCTTTATGTTGGTGATGGAATGGACAATAGACCAAATTTCACTTTTGGACCCAATATTGAGATTAACCAATGGTATTATGTATCTGTGGTGTACGATAGTGGCACTTTTCATTTTTACGTAAACGGCACTAAAACAAACGAAACTTGGACAACAACAGTAGCGCAAAACAGCACCAATTTTGTAATAGGAAGATGGGCCCCTTCTTATGGAGATTACTACTTTAACGGCCTCATCGATGAAGTCAAAGTCTATCCCTACGCCCGCACCGCTGAACAAATCAAAGATGACTACGCTGCTGGCATAGCTGGTATTGGAGCAGCCAAAGGTACCACCGCCCTATTTGGCAGCACTAAAGCTGATTTTAAACCTACAGACATAACTGGTAATGTTTTGTGGCTAGACGCCACCGCTATTTTTGAATTAAACGATAACGATTTAGTCGAAATTTGGCACGATCAAAGTGGAAGTGGTAATCACGCTACACAGTCAGTAACAGAAAATCAGCCTGCCTATAAAACTAATGTCGTTGAAAACAAGCCAGCAATTAAATTCAACACTAATAAAGTTCTATCTTTACCAACCGAAATTATTCATGATATACCTGGCGCCTCAGTATTTACTGTTGTGAAATACGAAAGTCTTGGTTCTTCAGACAAAACTGTTTTGTATGCTGACAGAAGCGGAAGCGGAACAGGTGGTCCTATTGTTATTCGAACAAATACTAATAGTAAATATAACCTTGGTAGCCGCAGACGTTCAGGAGAAACTTTCCATAATGCTCTTTCGAGTAATGACGCCACCACAAATTGGGGTATGCAAGTAGGCATTTTTGACTACCTTAACAGATCAATGATGCAATTCATTAATGGGACTCTTGATGGAGAAGTCTCAACTGCTTGGGGAGACCCTGATTTAAATAGTACTTTTACAGACACAAACAGAAGATTTGACTTAGGAGCTAGAGGAACAACTCTTTTTCTTGAGGGCTATATTGCCGAAATCATCATTTACAACACCTCTCTTTCTGAACATGATCGACAAAGAGTTGAGGGTTATTTATCACATAAATGGGGATTATCCGAAGATTTACCCATCGAACATCCTTATAAAAACTCGCATCCTCAAAGTGCAGCCACTAGATTGCGAGATCCAGTTGCCTACTGGCGTTTTGATGAGGGGTATGGAACAACTACGCATGATTCTGTTGGAAACAATCATGGATCATTAAGTGGCACAACATTGCCCGAATGGATAAACGAAGGAAAAATTGGGAAAGCTTTGGCTTTTGATGGAGATTATACTGATTGGCAAGACCATCATATCCATACTAACTTTAGTCAAATTACAGATTATCCTTTTACAATAACTGTTTGGGCAAAAAACCATAGCCCAAATGATACAAGAATTGCGATCTCATTATATAGAAGTGCTACTCAATATTTTTCTTTAGGGGCTTCCTCTGGAAAATGGACTATACAGGCCAGAAACACTTCTAATAGGTCCACTAATTCTTCCGTTAACGCAACACAAGACTGGACATTTTTGGTTGCTGTCTTTAATTCTTCAACACACAGGGAGCTCTACGTGAACGGAGCAAAGGAAGGAGAGGATAGTCAAGAGGTTCCTTACACAGACCCCACATCAATTTACATTGGAAAACAAAGGCCCGTAGCAGTTGATTATGGCCATGGACCTTTGGCCTGGGATGGCCTTATCGACGAAGTCAAAATTTACAACGTTGCCCTCAGCCCAGAAGAAATCCTCCAAGACTACAATCAAGGTGCTGCCGCCGTCATGGGTGCTATGGGCACCGACGACTCCGGCAATCCCACTCAAACCGCCTCTGCCGAGTACTGCATTCCCGGCGACAGTTCCCACTGTGCTCCGCCGGTAGCAAGATGGGATTTTGAAGAAGGAAGTGGAACAACTACCCATGATAGAAGTGGAAATAACAATCATGGGACATTAGTTAACAATCCCACTTGGATGACCGGAAAGGTGGGAAAGGCGTTGGGGTTTGATGGAAGCGACAGCTACATTAACTCTGGGATAGACGAAAGCTTACAAATTCAAGATGAGATTACAATATCTGCTTGGATAAAAATAAAAGGAGATAGTGGGGGTAGTTATTCTGGTATTGTATCAAATACTCCTGCCTCATCTCAATTTAATTATCTACTAGGAATTAAGGACCAAAACGATAACCCAGTTGCATCTTTCCAGCATAGTAGTGTAGAAAGGCTAGCTCATTCTCAATCTCTTGAAAGAAATAAGTGGTATTTTTTAACAATGGTAGTGGATAGTTCTCACATACATCTTTATGTAAATGGTAGTAATCCAGAATCAATATCTAAAGGGAGCACTAATTATACATGGAACGATACCATTATTGGAACTTTCAGAACTAATTATTTTAACGGCATCATCGACCAAGTCCGCATTTACGACTACGCCCGCACGCCTGCTCAAATCGCCTGGGATTATAATCGCGGCGCTCCAGTTGGCCACTGGAAGTTTGACGAATGCCAAGGCACAACTGCTCACGATGCTTCCGGCAACGAAAACCATGGGACAATAAATATTGGAGCTACTGGCTCCCAGACCTCTGCCGGCACCTGTGCTTCGGGTAATTCCGCTCATGCCTGGTATAACGGCAGAGAGGGACGGATAAACAGTGCTATGAGTTTTGATGGAGCGGATGATTATGTGGATTTAGGAGTTGAAACATTCAGCTACATTAATAATCGAAACCCCGTTTCTGTCCTTGCTTGGGTAAATACAACAAATAGAGAACAAAGCTTCGCCGGAATTTTTTCAAAATCCCAAGGAGGTTCTACTACAGCAGTGAGGTTTGACCTTCATTATTATTTTGCAGGAGAAGTTCTTCATCTGCGACAAAGCATTGGCGACGGATCGAGTACGACTAGTTTGGCCAGAGATATAAATTGGGTGAATAATAACGAGTGGCATTTAGTCGGCATGACATGGAATGGGGAAAGTATGAAATTATTTTTAGATGGTAAACAATTAGGCAATTCTGCAACTATCAACCTAGATATTGGACTGTCAACTGCTAGTTGGAAAATTGGCAGAGCTTTTAATTCTTCGTCTTATTCTTTCCCAGGCCTCATCGACGACGTTCGCATCTATAACTACGCCCTCACTGAATATCAAATCAAGCTCCTCCACAACGAAGGAGCAGCAGTTAGATTCAGCAACCAATTTCCCTTTCCCTAATCCCGATACCTTCCCTTAACCAGCCCTTATAAAACCTTTATAAAAAACCACCCAATTTAAGCTGCTTCCATTCTTTTTTCTGCTGCTGCATATTCTGCTGTAATTTTTTTAAAAAATTGCATTAAAAAGCCATTTTCTGGAATTGGATTACTAGGGTTGTCAAATATAGCACCACTCTTAACTAAAAATTTATCTAGCTCTTGATTTGCCAAATTTCTCAACTCTGCGTCTGTCTGCCTCATCCCATATCTAATCAACCAATACTCTACAACTAACCCTAAATTACCCTCAGGGTCAATTAATAACTGCTCTATTTCTTGCTTTAATGCTTTTCTTTTGGGATCTGCTAGCTCCTTATCCTTCTCTAAACTTAATAAAAATTCACTAGCAAATTCATCTAAAAAAATTTTAAACTCTGTATATAGCTCTTGCGAAATGGGTTCAATTTTTGCCTGAAATTCTTCAGACACAGAAAATAAAGAGTTTGAAAAAAAATCAATTGGAACATCAGGGGTAAGCCAAAATTGTTCTTCTCTATTAATTTTGGCCACTGCTCTTTGAGGACGCGATAACTCTCTTTCTTGAGAGTTCATGTTTTAGTTATATTTATTAATCTATAATTCTATCAATACAATTACTCTACACTCTCCAACTTAACTCCAATTTTTTCTAACACTTTTCTATTCTTTTCTGCCACTTCTTCTCCTAAAACTCCTCCTTTTTGTGCTACTAATTTTAAAGGAACCTTGCTTATCTTTTGATAAAATTCCACCTGCTGTTTAATAACTTTTTCTACCAATGGTTTTTTGGCTTCATTCACCCAATCTGCTGAGATTAAATATTGACCCAAATTATAAACTTGTTCACCTCCACCTAAAGTAAAACAAATTTTGTTTGCCAAGTGCATGCCTTTGGGGCGAACCATGTGCCCTTTAATTCCAAATTCCAGTTCTTTTGGGTCTTCAAATTCTAAGAAACCTGTATAAAGTAGTTTTTCTTGATCCGCCAAAGCTTGAATATGTTGCTGAGCCATGGCGTTAATCTCATCCCAATCCTTCAACTCAAGTTTTTCTTTGATCCAATCACTCTGAGAAGAAGCGGCAATATTTATTTTTCCTGGAAATAGTTTGTCTAAAATTTTTACCACCTCACTAAAACCATCCAGCTCATACCCAGATCCTGCAAAACCAAGACGAATGCCTTCGTTAATCTGCACGCCTTCATCACTATCAGTGATGACATATCTTGAAGGGGTGTTTTGTTTTGCCATGTTAAAAAATTCTTTAATATCAGGGCAGAGCAAAAAATAACTGACAATTTTATCTAGCTAATCATTATTCAACCATTGACTGTACTGCCTGCAGATATTGCTTCATTTCTTGTTCTACCTTTTCCCAATCTCCTTCAGCTTCACGAATAGCATTAAATAACAAGTCCATATCTATTAATAGCTGATCATCAGTGACAATCATTCTCTGTTTAGCCATAAGCTTATTATATCATGCAAGGGAGGGGAAAGACAGGCAGGGGGGCTGTGGTGGGAGTTTGTGGTGTCTGGTATTTAGTATTGGAGGGTTACGGTATTTAGTATTTGGTATTTGGTATAACAACCAGAGTGGTTGATTTACCTTAAGTGGCATTGAAAAAAACTAATTGTTTGTTAACCTTGTTAGGTATTGATACCAAATACCACTATTTATACCCCATGGGCACTTCGGTCAGCACTAAGCTCAAACTCATGCGTCGTTTCTCAGGATCCACACTGTCTACATTAACCGTCACCTCATCACCAACCTTTAGCTTGTTTTCAGGACTTAATTTACTAACGTGAATTAAGCCATCTACGCCTGGTAAAACATCCACAAAAGCTCCAAAAGGCTCTACTCTAGAAATCTTCCCGGTAAAAGTTGTGCCTGGAGGATAGTCTTCAGCTACTTTTTGCCAAGGATCCTTTTTCAAGCGTTTTATAGATAAATTAAGCTTGCCTGATTTTTGATCAATGCCCAACACTTTAACCAGCACTCTATCCCCAACCCGGTGGTAGTTTTTGGGGTGATCAACTTTTTCCCAACTAATTTCTGAGATATGAATTAGACCCTCAACATAACCAATGCTCTCCGAAGGTAGACTATCTTTGGAGCGATGCTCGGGTTTGAGTTCTCCTTCTTCTACTTTTTCACTCAAATCACTGCCGTCAATTGGCACCTCTACAGTCATAAACAAGCCAAAACCCTTAACTCCTGAAATCACGCCCTCATAAACATTGCCTTCTTTAACTGCTGATAATGCCTGTTGCTGTTGGTTGAGCTGTTTTTCCTCGCTGACATGTCTTTCTGAAAAAATCAGGCGGTTGCGTTCCCGATCAACCTCAATAGCGCGTACTTCAAACTTTTTATCCTTTAGGTCATCAATATGATCCAAATAACGCCTGCTGAATTGACTGGAAGGTACAAAACCTCTCACTCCATTAACTACAGCAATTAAGCCACCTTTGTTAGCTTCAATTCCCTTAGCCTCTAAAGTGACTTCGTTATTAAATGCATCTTCAAAAAATTCCCACTTGGCATCATTGGCGGCACCTTTAAGACTTAAAAGAATTTGACCTCGGTTGTTTTCAACTGAAATAACTGTTGCTTCAATTTTGTCATCTACCTCCAATTCTTGAATATAATCTTGAGCAAAATCAAATTCCTGCTCAGCAATGACTCCAAAACTTTTGGCATTGATATCTAGCTTAACCATTTTGTCAGTCTTCTCTACGATCACACCCTCAATTTTTTTCCCTACCTGAGGGACAACTGACTCATAACCAGTCATTTCCATTAATTCCTCCATAGTTTGAGGCTTAGGTCCTGATCTTGCTTGTTGGGTTAGTGAATCTTCTTTAGAAGTTTGAGAAGCATTAGAAGATTTAGCGGTCTTTGTTTCTTTTTTGTCTTTAGTAGGTTTCTTTTCTGCTTGCTTGGGTGATTTTTTTTCTTTAGCAGCAGCTTTTTTATCAGACTTTTTTTCAGTTTTAGAACTAGAACTCTTAGCAGTTTTTTTTACTTCTTGTTCCTTAGTAGACTTTTTTTTACCTGTGGCTGCTTTTTTTTGAGTTTTTTTAGTTTGTTTTTTTGAGCTGGCTGATGTTTTTTTGTCTATCTTTTTTGTTTCTTTATCTTTATCAGTTTGTTTTTGTTTAGCCTGAGCTTGTTTTTTTTCTGTTGTTTTGCTTTTTATGGCCATAATTATTAATAGTCTCCTTTCATAGAGTTGGGAAAGTATATCATAATAACTATTTAGTATCTAGTATTTAACAGGCCTTCTTTGATATATTGAGTAAGACAAGTAATTACTTAGGTTGAAAAAAAACTACAAACATATCAAAAAATTATATGAATTTAAAATCATTATCAAAATTAAATATTAAAAACAAAACTGTTTTGGTGCGCACCGACTATAATGTCCCGCTTAAAAAAAGAGGTACCAAATATGAAGTGAGTGAAGCCAAAAGAATCATTGATTCACTGCCTGTGCTTAATTTCTTAATCAAAAATCAAGCCAAAATTATATTAATGTCACATTTAGGAAGGCCCAAGGGAGAGCCAGATCCAAAGCTAAGTCTTGAACCTGTCGCGAAATATCTAAAAAACAAACATAGTTTTTCTGTAAAGTTTGTAGGTGAAACAATCGGCGAAAAGGCCACCCAAGCAGCCCAAGAACTTCAACCAGGAGAAATTCTGGTTTTAGAGAACCTGCGTTTCCAACCTGAAGAAAAGAAAAATGACAAAAATTTTGCTAAAAAACTAGCCTCTTTGGCTGACATTTACATCAACGAGGCTTTTTCTACCTGCCATCGTGCCCATGCTTCTATCGAGGCCATCACCCACTATCTACCCTCATATGCTGGACCACATCTTAAAAATGAGGTAGATAACTTGTCGCGAATCATGGAAGATCCTAAGCATCCATTTGTAATGGTAATTGGGGGAGCTAAAATCTCAACCAAAATTGAGGCTGTACAAAACCTGCACCCCATTGCTGAAATTGTGCTGGTAGGTGGCGGAGTGGCCAATAATTTTTTAAAAGCCGAAGGTATTGAAACCCATAAATCTATTTTAGAAGAAGATATTGAGGTTAAGGGTAAGACCATCACCTATTTAGATCTAGCTAGACAAATTGTAGAAGAAAATAAAACAGAGAGAATTTTAAAAGATGATTACATCCCTTTGCCAAAAATCCTAACCCCAATTGATGTGGTGGCAGCCAGAAGTAAAGATAGCACAAAAACACAAGTGATTGACCTCTCATCGGGCATGGCCGACACCCCCAATGATAAAGACCTCCAATATCTAGACATTGGACCACGCACCATCAAACTGTTTACAGACTTACTGCTCAGGGCTAAAACTATTTACTGGAGCGGTCCTTTAGGAGTTTTTGAACAAAAACCTTTCCAGCAAGGAACTCGTGAGATAGCACGGGCTATTGCTAAATCCAGCGCAGAAACTTTTATCGGCGGAGGAGATACTATCGCTGCGGTTAATCAATTTGGTTTTGCTGATAGATTTGATTATGTCTCCAGCGCCGGCGGAGCTGCTCTAGAATTCTTAGCAGGAAAAAAACTGCCAGGGCTGGAAGCTTTAAAAAGCTAAATTTATCAACAATCAACCTATATATTAATGTATAGACTAATATATATTAATGAAGCTATCAGATATATAAAAGTTGCAATAGATTTCTGATAAGTGTAATATAAAAATATTGATTAGCCTGTCTATGATTGATCGTTCCAGAACTACCAAACTGAGTAAATTTTTTATAAAAACCATAACCACCTGGTAATATGATAGCATGTATTTAAATTAAAAATGTTTTATAAAAATCTTATTAAATCTGCCTTAGTTATTTTTCTTTTTTGTTTCTCACTCTTGGGATTATTATTTACTATTAAAGGTGAAGAGTCTTTAGTGATTAGGGCCAATACCTGCCCACCTTCTTCCTGCGGTGCCGATGGATATTTATGTGCAGGAGATTGCGATTGTAACTGGGATGTGATGAGAGGAGTCAGATGGCACTATAAATGTGAAAACGGAAACGTTGTTGCTTACAATGAATTTGACAGTAGTTGTGATAGCGCTTGCGGCGATCAATCAACTCCGGCACCAGGAGATTGTACTCCAAGAAAAACTTATTCAGGAGCAACTACCCCTGGATACGACTGTGCTGAAGGTTCAAATGCTAGTGTAACAGTGACTGCTTGTATCCCAGAAGGCTGCCCTACTAACGGAGCCTCTGTAACTTATGGTCTTGCCATTGCCCACTGCGCTGGAGAAGGTTGGGCCAACTGTGGCGGAGCTTGCGGAGAAGCAGAGCAACCAAGAACATTAAATATTCCTTCAGGTCAAAGATGTGCAAGTGCAACCCATAGCTGTAGCCCTCCCGATGCCTGTGGAACATGTCAGGTTGACATTGACGGCTATGGAGTCCGCAGGTGGCAAGATAGCGGATGTGCGGTTCCCCCTACTAGCACTCCTAAACCACCAGAGCCCACAGCAACACCTATACCAACAGAACCAACAGACGTTCCACCCCCTGCGCCTCAATGCAATAGTATTAGTATGTATGTTGACAACCAACAATTAGCTCCTAATCAGCTAGGCTCAATTGAACCAGGAGAAGTAGTAAGATTTAAGTGTGGTGCCAATAATTTTATGCCAACTACAGATTACTATGAATTTAAAATTTTTGACGGTCAAGATCCCAATCCATGGAAAACAATAACTGCTGAATCAAATGATCCTGAATTTTCGCAAGAATATCAACTCTCTGAAAATCTTTTTGGCAACTATCTTGCCCAATGCAGAGTTTGCAGAGAAGGTCAATGCCAAGAATGGGAAGTCTTGCCTAGTGATGTAAGCCCTCCAAAAACAATTAAAGCAACTCCAACCCCAACCTTACCACCAGGTGATATAAATCTCTGTGCACCCCCTGAATGTGGGGTTAGAGAATTTGAATGTATTGCTACTGAAACCCTAGAATGCCTAAGAGATAGTGAGGGAGAATGCTCGTGGCAATGTGTCCCAATTGGCTATGAAACAATGTAATTATGAATATTGATCCAAACTCAAAAAACCAGCCGAAGAGTACACCGCCCAATACAGAGGCTAATAAGGGTCAGGCTCAGCCAACTGCTAATCCTGCTAATCCCGCTAATCAGCCAGCCCACTTAACTCAGTCGAATAAAGATTTTACTTTTGATGCTTTTGCTGGCGAACAAGCTTCTGAGAAATCTCAAGCTCCTCAAGCAACCAGTCAAACCACTACTGGTGGTCAAAACCAAGTTAGTTCTAAAAACGAAACTCAACCCGAGCCATCAACTCAATCAACTCAACAGCCTGCTCCAATTCAAGAACCGCCTCTTAAACTGCCTCCCAATCAGAAAAGTCTTAAAGGAGCTGGTTCTGCTTTCAATTTAAAACCCAAAGAAGCCAAGCCAGACACTTCTAGTGAGAGTTCGGATACACCCCCAATAAAAACTTTCAAAAAACGAACTAGCAAGAAAAAAAAGAATTTATTGATTATTTTAGCGTTTATTATCCTATTAATTGCTGGAGGAGGTCTATTTTATTTCATTAGGATCATGCCTGAGGTAGAGGTGCCAACAGTACCAGTCTCACTACCAGAAGCTGTTGATGATCTACCTTGTACCTTGATGTTTACCGTATTGGAGCCCACACCAGAACCAACTGTTACTCCAGACCCCACCGTGACTCCAGACCCTACTGTAACGCCAGATCCCACTGTCACCCCAGACCCAACTATTACACCAACAACCACTGCTACCCCAAGCGCTACTCCTACTGTAACTACAACCGCAACACCTAGCGCTACCGCTACTCCAACAACAGTTATTGAACCAACACAGCCACCCTATTCAACTCCTCTGCCAACACAACCAGGAGAACCTCAAGTATATGTGGTTGACACTAAGGCGGAATGTAACGAAGCCTGTGCCACCAATGCTGACTGCAAGAATATCAGTCACATCTGTTACAACGGAGTTTGTCGCCTAGATATTAATCCTGAAGACGAACAGTGCCGTACTCCAGAAGGTGAAACTTTTGTGGAAAGAGTTGTAGAAACCCCAGTGGCTGGACCCGCTGACTGGCTCAACTACCTAAGAATTGGTATTAGTGTAATTGGAGCAGGATTATTGCTACTCCTCTTCTTATAAGCAAAAACATCTTCTTTGAATTTTTTTGGATTGAGCTTAATAAATTTTCCACTTAAGCATATTCTAAAACCACTTGGTTGAATGATATAATAATCACTCACAATACCGCGCGCGTAGCTCAATTGGTTAGAGCACCAAGCTTATACCTTGGCGGTTCTTGGTTCGAGTCCAAGCGCGCGCACTATCTATATAATAAAAGAATACTATTGTTATTAAAAAACGTATGATCAATCAGATTTTTAACTTCATTAAAACCCGCTACAAAATTATCATCGCAGCTGTTGTCATAATAATTTTTGCTGTTTTCTTCATTTCTCGCAGCCAGCCCTCTCAACCAGATCAAAACTTTGAACATCCCCAATACCGAGATATAACCAAAACCCTAGAGGTATCTGGCAGAGTTGATGCCAAACACCGTGCTAGATTAAGATTTTTAGCTGGAGGTGAAGTTGTGTATTTAGGCTTTCAAGAAGGAGACTGGATTAATAAGTGGCAAACCATAGCCACCATAGACCAGCGCGATCTACAGAAACGTCTTGAAAGAAGCTTAAATCTTTATATGCAGCAACGCTGGGACTGGGAGGATCTTCAAGATGAAATTAAAGATGAGGCTCTGAACACTTCAGAACTTCGCTATGTTGATAAACAACAATGGACCCTGGATAACACAGTCATTGATGTTGAAATTCAAGACATAGCTATTTCTCAAAGTGTAATGTCAGCTCCTTTTTCAGGAATTTTGGTGCATCAACCAATCAACACCCCCCATGTTCAAGTGACTGGTAATGATTATTTCGAGATTGTGAACCCTCAGTCTTTAGTTTTTAAAGCAGAGATTAATGAGGGTGATATTGCTCTAATTACTCTTAATCAGCCAGCTAGAATAATCTTGGATGCCTTTCTTGATGAAGAAATCTCTACTAAGGTTAATTATATTTCCTATGTTAGTACTCAATCAGTGGGAGATAACGTCTTTATAGTTGAATTTCCCCTAGCAGAAGAAGGTTTGATGGACAATTCCCTATCTAATCAAAATTTGGGTCAAAACTTACTCAATAAATATAGATTAGGGATGAGTGGAGATGCGCTTATTGAGCTGGAAACAAAAACCAATGTTTTAACTATTCCTCTAATCGCTACCAAATATAGAGACGGCAAGGTTTATGTAGATATCAAAACTAATGATGATCAAATTGAGGAAAGAAGAATAGAAGTAGGACTAGAAACTGACGAGTATGCTGAGGTAATTTCTGGCTTGAGCGAAACAGATTTGGTATTAATCCCAAGTGCTTTCTAAATTCTTTGCATGAAAAAAAAGGCTGATAAGTCTCAAACACAACCAATCTTAGAGCTGATAAATGTCTGTAAAGACTATCAACTAGGAACCCAAACCATAAAAGCTTTGGACAATATTAACTTCAGCATCCAAGAAGGACAGTTTACATCAATTATTGGTCCATCTGGCTCAGGAAAGTCTACTTTTCTTCAGGTAGCAAGTATTTTGGCAGAACCCTCCAAGGGGGAAATTAAACTCAAAGGTAAAGACGTGACTCAATACAATGAGGTAGAGCGAGCTCGTCTGCGCAATAAAGAAATTGGGTTTGTTTTTCAACAGTTCAATTTGTTAGCTCGCACCAGTGCACTTGATAACGTAGCTCTTCCACTAGTATATGCTGGCGTTGATTTAATTCAAAGACATCAAGAGGCTGAAAAAATTTTAACAAAATTTGGTCTAGGTGATCGTTTAAAAAATAAACCCAACGAACTTTCTGGAGGCCAACAGCAAAGAGTAGCCATTGCTAGAGCCTTAATTAATAATCCCAGTATTCTGTTTGTAGATGAGCCAACCGGAAACCTAGACTCCAAAAGCGGCCAAGAGGTAGAAAACATCTTAAAACAACTTCATCAAGAAGGAAGGACGATTATTTTAGTTACTCATGAACCCAAGTTAGCTAAAATAGCTCAAAAAATCATTAGTTTAGAGGACGGGAAAATAATCGGAAAGCACACTCCTCCATACAAAGATCTAAAAAACTAAACATGAACTTATTAGATACCACCAAAATTGCCATCAAGGCTATTTTCACCAATAAGGTAAGAAGCTGCCTAACTATGTTGGGAGTAATTATTGGCGTGAGTTCTGTGGTGATGTTAATCTCATTGGGAAAAGGCCTTGAGGCATTTGTCGTGCAAAGTTTTGAGGATTTAGGAGCTAACAATATTTTTATTTCTCCTGGCAATCTTTTTGATGAAGAGGGTGGCTTTGGCTCAATGCAAGATATGGCGGTAGGAGCCATAACTATTAGCTTTACAAAAACAGATGTCCGTCAACTACAAAGACTACGCCAATATGTTGAAAAAGTGGCTTATTGGAATGCGCAAGGTGATACTTTAAGGTTTTTGTCTAACTCCGAACAAGGGATGGTTATTGGTACCAATGCTAATTACAACCAGGTATTAATAACTAATTTAGAAAAAGGCAGGTGGTTTACTCATTCAGAAAATGAAAGTGGAGAAAGGGTGGTGGTTTTGGGATATAAAATTGCTCAAGACCTTTTTGGAGAAGTTGATCCCATCAGAAAAAAAATTCGTATCGGCACAGTAACCTTTAATGTAGTGGGTGTGGCAGAAGAAAAAGGCGGAGCCGGTTTTGGAGGCCCGTCGTTGGACGACTACACCTACATTCCCTTTGAAACCTATTCCAGAATTTACGACACCAGCCGTGTTATTGAAATGGGCATCAGGGCTAATCCTGAAGTTGAAATCGACAATGCAATCCAAGCTATTGAGGAAAATATGTTACAAAGATACAAAGATGATGAGTTTAGTGTTTACGATCAAGGTGAAATATTAAGCGTAATTCAGGATATTTTGGGCATGATTACCATAGCTTTAGGTGGAATTGCTGCCATTTCGCTACTCGTGGGAGGAATAGGAATTATGAATATTATGCTGGTATCTGTAACTGAAAGGACCAAAGAAATTGGTTTGCGCAAAGCGCTAGGAGCTACACCCAATCAAATTCTTATCCAATTTCTCATTGAAGCTGCTTTTTTATCAATTTTAGGTGGGCTAATTGGTTTGGGTATAGCTTTTGGCGGATCACTAGCAATACAAAATGTCTTTCCAGCAAAAATTACCACGGAAGCGGTTTTGTTAGCCTTTGGAGTATCTACCGCTGTTGGTCTAATTTTTGGAGCTGCTCCTGCCAGAAAAGCATCTAGACTCTCCCCAATCGAGGCACTGAGATATGAATAGTGTGAATAGTTAGAGTTTGCTATACTAAGTTTATGAAATTAATTGGGAAAATTTTAATCACTGCTGGAATCATTCTTGCAATTTTATACGCAATTTATTTTGCCGGTACTCAAGGTTGGTTAAAAAACACCCCGCTTAAAAATCTTGACTATGAACAATTAAACTTTTTTAGTCAAGAAAGTGCTGAGCAAACCAAAGTTTTAACCGAAAGAGCCAAGGAAACTGGAGAACATGTTCAGCATATACTAGGCGACAAAGTAGAAGTTGATGAAGAAAGAAAAGAGAAAGCACTTCATGAAAAAACTATTGAATATGCTCGATATTTATACTGTAAACAAGTAGTAACAGATTGGGAAAAAGAATAGTTTAATTGAAATTTGGCCAAAATTGTCTCGCTACTCTTTGCAACAATCTAAAGCTTTTTGAACTAACTCACTCATCTTTTCAAAAATACTAACAGAACCTTTAACTTTTGGCTTTTTGTCTTCGCTGACAAACTCAATATCTTTTTTATCTTTAGTTTCTGCTTTTACGTCCTTTACCTTGACCGCTCCCAAATTCAAACCCCAAAACAAACTATACAACTGATAAGATTTTTTAAATAAATCCTCAGCATCCTTATTGTCTCCCTTGGTTAAAGATTTAGTACCCACTTCCATTAGACGCATAGAGGCGGCTAATAAATGTTTGCTAATACACCAAACCTCACCCTCATAATCTTTAATGATACGCTTGAGCAAATCTTTGCGCATCTCCCTAACCTCACTTAATAAGTCTAAATACTTTTTGTCCTGAGTTTTGCCGTAAGTAAAGAAAAAATGCTCTTCCATTGAAATTAAGTTCATAATTCCAATTGAAAGATCTTCCCCTGAAGACAAATCCAGCTGATGACCTTTCTCCATTTTTTTAACTTTATCTAAAAATTGTTGAATATCATCTTGTTTAACTTTTGGCATATTGTTTAAAGCTTAATTTATAAATTAACAAATAAATGATAGATAATTAGGTAATTAAATGAAAAATAAAACTCACTATAGATAAAAACAGCATTGGTAAAATTACTTTTTGATAATAAAGATAAACTTGATTGCCATTGACTAACCGCAGACGCTTATCAACTACGACACTAGCAGCAAAAACTCCAGTGCCAATGACTATTCCTAAGATGATCTTGTCAATTCCCCATAAGGTATTGAGAGGATTACCAGCTATACCCAATAAATACAGGGTGGGAATTAGTAAAAAATAAAACAAAGATCCAGCCAACCACTCTTTTTTGGGTAAATCCCATTCTTTTTGGCTTACCCAGCCTGCCAGCCACAAACCGCTTGATAAAGCCAAAGCACCAATCCACAAACCGGCGATACTATCATCAATGCCTAGCCAGCGTGAAATACCCAAACCAGCTCCAACTGCGACAGTACAGACAGGACAAACAGCCTGAACCTGTGCTGGAATCGCTACTAAATAACCCAAAATCAGTACAATGATGAATTTAATCTTCAATAAAGTTTTCATCTTGAATTTTTAACTCATTATCAGTTTCCATCTCATTAGAACTCTCTGTGTCAAGCTCTTCTCTTGCTCCATTTTCCTGACTTTGTTCCACTGACAGCTGCAGCTGTAAATACTCAATAATGTCTATTTTACCAATAAAACACTCCCCATGAGCATACATGAATGGTACTCCCACTCTCCTGGAATCGATACCGCAATCTATTGCAGCCTGAGTTAACTGATCAGCATACTGCTGATTTTGAGAAACTTCTTTAATTTGTAAGTCAAGCATCTCATCCGCCTTATTTTCCTCAACCCATTCTTCTACATCTTTGCAAAAAGAACAGGCCAAAGAAGAAAAAATAACAATAGTCTCTTCTCCAACATCAAAATTAGACTCTGTTGTTGAGTTTGATAGCACGGATTTATCACCGGTATTATTGTTGGCCTCATTTTCCTGAAAGGCGCCGCCGGTTATTACAATTGCCCCCATTAAAATAATAATAGTTAAGAGTGAAATGAGCGTAAGAATTTTTTTGTTTTGCATATTTTTAGTAAAATCATATTATGAACAAGCGTTCATATATTTTCAAGAGTTAATTAATAAATTCTAACGGCAATTCATGCTCAATCTCAGAATAAAAATACAGAAACGGTGTTCTAAAATTGATTACTTTTTTATCTCCATCCATGGGAACAATTAATTGCAAACTGCCCTCATAATCTTCCCAAGAGATTAAAGCGACTTCCAGTGAACTGAAGTTTTGAATTATGCCTGTGTCAAAACTTTGAACAAACTGAACCTCTGTTTCTTCTGGAAGCAATTCTCTGGCAATCTTAACATCAACATCTGTGTACACCGTCATTGCCCGCAGCGATGAATAGGGAACCTCTTGATAAACTAAGCCAACCAAAGTATAACCTTCTTGCAATTGTCTTTCCAGAATTCCCCCAGGCAACTCATCTTGAGCAGCCCTTCGTCCAATCAAAACTGCATCAACTTCTTGAACCCACAAAGCTTGTAGTGCAAAAGCAGAATTTGGATAAAGAGAAAAAGAAAACCTCTCATTTTCAAATTGAGATAAATATCTTTGCATCGTAGGACAATAGCCAATCCTTATTAACGAAATTTCGCCTGCAATTTCTGGATTTGCTTGAGTATGTCCAGATAGTTTTTGTTGATTTTTTGCACTCATTTGACTCAAAATAAAACCCAAGCCTATAAAAAATAACAAAAAAATATAAATAGATTGTTTTTTCATCTTTTTAAAGACAGCTGTTGTCATGAAATTCTGAAAAACCTGCGACAACTTGTTGCCCTAAATTTGTTAACTGATAATAGGTTCTCTGTCCTTTTTTCTCATTGAAAACCAAGTTTGCTTGCCGCAAGTCTGACATGTGATGAGAAATCAAGCTTTGAGATAAACCCAACTCATCCACAATTTCACAAATACAATGTTTTTTATTTTTCAGCAAACACATAATTTTTAAACGATTTTCTTCTGCCACCAATTTAAACAAAGAAGATAGATAAGATAACCTTGGACAACTACTACTAAAGGCAGAGCAATCATCACATGAACACGTATTCATAAATTAATATTTTAGTCTAATTTTAAAAACATGCAAGCAACCTCCTGATAAGATTAATAAAAAAAATTATATTTTTAAACATAGCCATTCTCAAAGCAACATCAAGATTCAAAGATTACCTCACATAAAACAATGTGTTATCATAAGCTAATAAAAATTTATTATTTAGAATCCTTACAACAATCTATGTCAAGCGAACAACTCCAAGCCAACCAACAATCAAACAAAACCGACAGTTCTCCAGCCCTGCAGGAATCTGCTAGTAATAAAATAAGTCGCCGAGATTTTTTAAAAAAAGGAGGAAAATTTTTTGCAGCTCTCGGAGCTGCGGCCACTCTCCCTGGGCTATCAACTGCCTGCAATCCCGAAAGTAAGTCTAGCGATACTGTGGAACCTCCAGAAACTCAATCTCCACAGCCAGAAAAAACCACTGAATATCCCAAATATCATGAGGAGACACCAAGCCAAAGAGTCCTTATTACCCATCCTGAAAAAGGCAATCACCTAAGACTGAGTCCCCAAATCGATCCGGGTGGGTTCAATATTGCCACCTCCATCGGTCCTAATCAGGAACTAACAACAACTCACGAACAAGTAGTGGAGGAGGAAAACGAAATTCAAATTTGGTATAAATTAGAGCGTCAGCACGAAGAGCAAAACATTTATATCTGTGCTGAACAGATTAAGCTTGCCAACGGAGAAGAAATAGGCAGACGCACACATGTAAGATATAAAGACTAAATTTTAAAGCTCAGCTGGCAACTCAAAAGTTACAACCTGGCCCTAAGTTGCATCTCTGCCTCTACTACCTCTCTGTCTTTACCATATTTTAACCTTGATAATTCTCTGATCATCTCAGCCATCTTTGGATTCATTAAAGCTTCAATTTTATCCATATCTTTTTCTAATGAAACGCTAAAGGGTGTCATGGGCTCGTTGTCAACAATGGTCTTCATGTAAATATGATATTTTTCAACATTGGTGAGATCGGTTTCACTAAAGATTGGAGCAAACTCGTGCTGTAGGAAGTTGGCATCTGTAACGCCAATTCTAAAAGAAACGATAGTGCCTACGTTCCCAAAAACAGCATTTTTAACATCTTCGTCAATCTGTCCAATATACTGGTTGGCTACGATTAGATTAAGTTTATATTTTCTGGCCTCTGACAAAATAACTGCAAAATCTTCTGTAGCGTAATTTTGAAACTCGTCAACATATAAAAAGAAGTCGTCGCGCTTTTCCATTGGCACATCAGCCCTACTCATGGCAGCTGTGAGAATTTTGGGTACTAAAATTAAGCCTAAAAATTTTGCATCTTCTTCTCCTAAAACACCTTTAGATAAATTACATAAGATAATCTTTTTTTCATCCATAGCCTTTCTAAAATCAAACGCACTTTGAGTCTGCCCAATAATGTTTCTCATAGTTTTGTTGGTTACAAATCTGCCAAATTTTGACACAATGTAATCCAAAACCTCTGATTTATGAAAATCGCTGGTTTGGGCAATTTGATCAGTCCAATAACGCCTCACTATCGGATCTTTAATAAAGGGCAAGGTTTCTTTTACAAAATTTTCATCAGTTAAAATCCTAACCACCTCAATAAAAGTAGAGTTTTCTCGACTCATAACAGAAAGCATGGCGTTTCGTATAGCATGTTCAAATCTTGGACCAATAATGCCAGTTCTATGTGGATCATAAAGTTTGTACATCAAATTAATGATCGAACTCACCATAAAATGCTGTTGTTCTTCGCTGTAAGCCTCCATAATGTTTAAGCCCATCGGTCTTTCTCTGTCTGAAGGATTAAAATAAATCACATCTTCAGCTCTTTCAGGAGGCATTAACTCCAAAACATCCTCAACAAAATCTCCATGCGGATCAATGGCAGCTACTCCTTTTCCCTCCTCGATATCCTGCAAAATCATTTGCTTGAGAAATTCTGATTTACCTGTCCCTGTTTTACCAACAATATACATATGACGCCGACGGTCGTTCAGTTTCATATGGACCTTTCTCTTTTCACCTCGATAGTGAGACTCTCCAATATATAAACCTTCACTAGGAATTTCATGAGGGGCAGGAGCATTTTTGGCCATCATCCATTTAATATGATGTGTTTCTACTGTTTTGTTGGGAAAATGAAAAATCGTTGCCAGCTCAGCAGTATTTAAAATACTGGTGCCTTTGTTAAATAAAGGCATATATCGATATATGAAATCAATCATAAACAAATGCTTAAAAAAAATTTTAGCCTTTTTAAAAGAATTATAGGGAGAGGCAAACTGAGCAAACGCACCCGTGATGTTACTTAAATGAGTATCCGTAGCCTGTTCTGTTGGTGCTGAAACTACCATTCTAATTGAAGTTCTAAAACCAGGTCTTGAGATTTCATCACTGATTGCTTCCATTTCTTTGGGATCGTGTTTGTAGGTCGTCTCATCAGGATCTGCCTCCTGCTTTTTTTCCTTACTCATATAAGAACGTCCCTTTTTCTGCCATTTTTTAGAAGTGGGTTGAATTAAAATTTGTAAAACACCACCCTCTCCAGTGTGCATTTTAGATAAGGCTGAGGTTATTAAAGACAAGCCGTCTGTGGGCAAATCTTTATAAATTTGGATGGGATAATAGTCTGGACTGGCTGTTTTCATGGCAGCAAAAGCCACCTTTCCATCTTCGCTAAAGATGTTAACCTCATCTACTTCTTCAATCTTGGCTGAAGGATAAGCGCCATTAATCTGTTTTTCCACTACATCTTGAATTTTTTTAGAACAACTTACATAAAAGCCAATCTCTTCTTTTAAAGCAGCAATTTCAAATGCAATAATTGGCTGGCGTTTAGTAAAAGAAAACATGCCACCTTTGTGCAATGAGTACAAACCAGCAAACATTTGCTCTGCAGCATCAATTTTAATCTCATTGTCTTTAGGTAACCTCACCAGCAGAGTCACAAAGCTTAAGGCATAATCCTCTCTTTTGAAATGCTTAAACCACTGAAAAACCATATAGATAAAAACAACCAAAATACCAATAACAACTATGACAGCAAATATACCCGCAATCACTGACGCCAACTGGCCGAATATTTGATCAAAATTATCCATATATTGTAAATAATTGTACTACATTAAGATTATCACTAAATAAAACAAGTTGGTAAGCTATTGTTTAGAAACAGCCGGACGATAAATAACTTTGCCTTCAAAAATTTTCATAATCTTTTTGCTCCATTCCACTAGCCAGCGAATACTAAATTTGGGACTTTTACGCTTCCCTTTTTTTTCAATTTCCGGAGTAATGGGCAAGACCACCACCCTTTCTGACACATATTGATCATCGTCTGGCATACTATCAGCAGCCTCAGCAATTACTATTTCTTTAGGAGCCTTTTCTTGATCTGTTTTAACTTCCTCAATATATTTTTCAACCTCTATTGGTAACTCAGGGCTTTTTTCTTCTTCAACATACTGAATGGCAACAGCTTGTTCTTGAGAGGAACTAAGCCCACCTTCAGCAGCTTCCTTGCGACCAGTAGAAACATATCCTATATCTTGATCTTGTGCCTTTTGCTGGTCAAGGGAGTTCGCTTTTACAGACTGATCTGCTGACTTATCTTTAGAAATTTGTGGAGGTGTGGCTTGTTTTGCATCAATATCATCCAAAACCTTTTCCAACAAATTCAATTTCTCTAATTCAGAGACCTGCTCACTTTTAACAATTTCCTGATCTGAAACACGGCCACTAATTCCCGAATGCAGCCAGTTAAAAACTTGTTGAGAAAATTTAGACCCAATATTCTGCTGAGAGTCTTGTGATTGAGCAGGCTGATTCATATCCTTTATCATACTAAGAATTTAGTTAAGATAAAAGAGCTTATATCTAGTCGCTAGCTAATTATTTATAACAATTAGCTCATCACCAACTTCTATGTGGTGTTCATTAACAAACCCAGCCTTTACTTCTAACAGCATATCAACTTTCTCTATAGGCTGATAAATCGGTAGAGTGTCTAATTCTTGATCTGGCTTTGGTTTAGGAACATCTAAAATCAAATCAACAACCATGTTTCCCCGCAACCAAATCAAATCCAAATTAAACGTCATATCCTTCATCCAAATTTGATGTTTATCAGGACGATGAAAAACAAACAACATGCCGTCACTGCCAATTTCTTCCCGGTTACTCAGTCCTAAAAGTTGGCTAGCATAACTATTAACAATCTCAAAACGAAACTGCTTGCCCGACAATGTAGCGTCAATCAAAGATCTGTCCTCAATGGACGTTAAATCAATCTGCTGTTGAGTGGGTTGTTGTTCTTTTGTCCCAGCAACCCTAAGTAAAATAAAGGTAGCTAATATTAATAAAGGTAAAAGCAATAATAATTTTTTTTTCATTTATTTAAATATTGACGTCTATTGAATAAATTCGAAAATTAAGTTCAAGCAAAAAAGAAAAGTAAACTTAAAAAAAGAAAGTATGCAAACAAAGATATCATCACTGCTCGAACTTGATTTAAATCAAGTTTTTTCTTAACTAAAGACCAAAATCGCTCATTAAATATTTTTTGATTATCTCGATATTGCCACATTTCTAAAATTATTCCCAAGAATAAACTCATTACCAATCCAATTCCTAGAGCACTCCCTGTTGAAGTAAGGATAAAAAAAGATAAGGGTATCAAGCTTGCGACAAACAAAACAGACCTAGTGGCTAGAAAGGGGGTCTTTAATTGATTTTTATCTAATTGATCTGACTGGTTAACTTGACCCTCTTGCAACTGACCTTCGTTGTAATATTGATAAAAGACAAGCTCATCTAAAATCAACAAAGCCATGCCGACCAATCCACCTACAACAAACAGTAAATATAAAGTTAGCTGAGTAACAAAAAAGAAAGGTAAAAAATAAACTACAAAAGCAATAATTTTATATTTCATAATTTTTTAAAAATGATTTTTTAACTTATTAATTGAATTTTAATACAACCTTAATATCTTAGGGACAAAATTTTCATCACGCTTTGATCAACTTGTTGTGCAAAACTGGCATCCTTTTCATACACTTGCACAAGATCTTGCCTGATGGTTTGAAATTCTTCAAACTCAACATCCCTCCCATAAAGCAAAACATCATTTCCTGCCAACAGGGCTAAATATGAAATCCTAGACAAACCCCCAAAACTTATATCAACCAAATTAGTCTCCTCAAATTCAGTTGAGTCATCAACTCTTAAACTAGCGGCTTGAGTGCCTACTAAATCAAATCCTGGAAGTTGATCAGCCTCATTTATCTCAGGCCAATAATCAATTTTCTCAAAACTTGCTAAAGCTCTCATATCTAGAGCATCACTAAAAACTAATAAATCTGGATAAGACTGTGAAAAAGAGAGAATGCAATCTTGACTTAATGAACAAGGAAGATTTTGAAGTCTGTTTTCAAGCTGAACATGAGAGGTCATCACTCCGATGTTTGGATATAGGTCAAAAATTTCGGCAAAAATTTCAATTTCTTCTTTTGGAAAATCAATTACATCTGAAGAAAAGTGCAAGTCTTTTGTTAAGCTACCCAACCCTGGGAAGTGCTTAACAACTGGAATTATTTGGTGATTACCAAAAACCTCGATATATTTTTTTGCTGCTGAGAAAGTTTTAGCGCCATCAGCACAACTTCTAGATCCCAAAACCGAACTGTCAACGTCCAAAACTGGAGCCAGCACAATATTTATACCTAACTGTCGTAGCTCAGTTGCAGAACTTATCAATTCATCTAGCTGCTCAACCTCCCTCTTTTCACACATCTCTCTCCAAGGAGAAAGTAAGGTAAATCCTTCCCCAGAAAAACGCTGAGCTCCTCGCCCTTCGTGATCTACCAAGTATAAAGGGTGAAAAAAAGATTCCTCAAATATTTGATTAATCCGATCAATTTCTTGCTGAGCTAAATCAAGAGGTATGTCTGATCCAAAAAAAAGTATAAAACCAGGTTGAAAATTTTTCAAAGCAGTTTGTTGAGCCGATAAACCATTGGCTGACGAGTGACTGATTGTTGTTTCTTCAAGATTATTATCTTGACTGTCAGACTCCGGTTGAAACGCATCTTCGCTTTCCTGACCAATAATATACGGATACGACATTAGTAAACCAATCTTTTGATCACTAGAAAGTTGATCAAAAATATCAGCCAAAGGATCTACTGCATCTGTTGCAAATTTCTCATCATTGGTTGCCAGCTGCTGTGGTTGATGAAATCTATTATAAAAAGGAGTAGCAAAATAATTATACCCCAGCAATACTGCCAAAATCGCTAAAAAAATTATAAAAACAGTCGTTGAATGAATTTTCATACACAATTTAATTTTAAAAATACCCTACTTGTTCCCACTGCCTTTTTCTGCCTTTTCTTTTTTGAGCTGATTAAACTTCCACATAAAAAGTGCGCCTTTGTTTTTAGCCCGAACATCACTGACAAAACTTAAAGCTCTCTCCAACAAAACCCTTTCTTCCTGTTTGGCCAACTTCATATAAAGACTTTTATGTTCTAAATCGTCTAGTTCTACAGCCAAACGATAACCAAAATCTTGAAATTCTTGAGAAATATAGCCCTTATTTTCTTTAGCCTCAAAGCCATCAAATAGTGTTCCTAGATCTTGAAAACCTTTGTCTTGAGATTTTTTTTTGCTTGAATTCATATATTGCCAACAACTCCTTAACGACTTATTTATCAAACTTTTCCTTAGCCAGCAAGCTTAATAAAACTCCAACTGAACCAAGAGCAAATAAACCGATCCAATCAACTTTAACCAGCAAAAAGAAAATCAACATAAAAAACCAAAATAGAACAGCTGCAATTGAACGGTTAACTTCATTATAAACAAAATAAGAAAAATCTTGACTACCTCTCCCTCTAGAAAAAATAATTTTATCATGAATTAACCAATAAAAGTTGCCTAGCATGCGATTGCTGGTATCAACCACAATCACTTCCCAAGCCCCAGTAACCAACACCCTCAACATTGTTATCACTGACAAAATCGCTCCCGAGATAGCAAATGGAGTTCTGTGTTTTGCTTTCTTGTCTAGGAAATCTCCAGTAAAAATATTAACAATCATAGCCAAAAAGAGAGAAACAGTGTATATATAGCCCACTCTAACAATGTCCGTAATTATTAAAAAAACATAAAGTGGCCATAAAACAAAACTGACATCATAAAAATATCGCCCAATTTGAGAAAAAACCAATCTTTTAAAAGATTTCTCTTTCATCCAGCGTAAATATTCTTGCAAATTAACTTCATCTCTTTCAGGAGCTAGGTCAAGTTTAATTAAGCCCATAATCGAAACGACTATTAATAAAATACTGATATAAAATAAATAATTAAAGCCAAAAAAATTAATAATTAAAGCCCCTAATGCTGGAGCTAACATCGCTATAAAATTACCTAAAAATCTAAAGCCTGCCAAACTTTTACCCATTTCTTTTTCCAGAGAAAACCGGCAAACCAAAGTATGGTAGGATTGCCAAAAAAAGCCTGTTTCTATACCCGCCAATATAGTTGCTAAAAGCAAAAACCAAGGATTTTTTTCAATATAAGTAAGGGTTAGCAGCCAAAATGCTTTAAAGACTGTTCCCAAAAGCATAGATTGATCATGGCCAATTTTTAGAGTGAGTTTAGCTTGGGTAAAATTTACCACTGCTCCAAATAGTCTTTGGAATAAATAATAAAAACTAATCACTAACATGCCCTTTTGCAGGTTAGTAAAATCGGGACCAAAAAATTCCATTGTTTGGGCAGACTGATAAAAAAATAGAGGCAAGTAAAAAGTCCCAAGACGACCCGCTGCATCTCTGAAGATCAAACTAAATGCTAACCACCTTCGATTACGACGCCTGGCTGTAATATTATGCTTAATTCTTTTGATAATTTTTGAAATTATAGACATAATAAACCAATAAATATAGTTAACTCACAAACCCCAGTTGTTGAATAACTTGAGAAAAGTTTGCTGTTAATTTTTTAATCTGATCTTTGGACATTTTTTGCAAAACATAATTTTCCGGAGGAATTCTTCTGTCTTTTCCTCTATCATCTATACCAAAACGAATATGCCAAAAATCCTGTGAACCCAAAGCTTGGTAAGTTGACAATAAACCATTGTGTTGCTTTGGACCCACCCCTTTTTGAATTTTAAACTCGCCAATCTTTAAATCTAAATCATCATGCGCTACAAAAACCTGATTTAAATTAGATTGAGCTGAGCTATTAACATCAAAATAAGAAAAATAAGATAAAGTTTTGACAACTGCTTCACCTGAAGCATTCATATATGTCTGAGGTTTTACCAAATAGAATTCTTGATTTGAGGTTATTGCAGATAAAATTTTTTTATTATATGAAAAAGAAGACAGGCCTAATTTTTTTTGTAAATAATCTAAAAATAAAAACCCCGCGTTATGGCGCGTATCCTGATAGTCTGCTCCGTAATTACCCAGACCAAAAACGAATTTCTTTGTCATCATAAATTTATTTTAACTCGAATTGTTGCAAAATAATCTAGCCAATTTTTATGCTTTCTAACTCTTTTACCGATGTGGCCTGTTCCCAATTTTTATCATCTCTAAACTTAACTAGTCTTGGGAAACGCAAAGCCCTGCCTGCACTATGTAGTGGAGAAACTGTTAACTCATCTGCAGCAATCTCTACCACAATTTTAGGAGACACCCAGACATCTGGCTGCAAATCTTTAGGAACATCATACTGCAGAGGTTTTTTTGAAACTTGATATTTATCAGCCTCTTTTTTAATATACTTAAACTCTTCGTCTGTTAAACCAGTGCCAATTTTAGCAATAGTCTTTAGTTTTTTTTGAGAGGATAACACACCAACTAAAAAAGCCCCAATCCCAAATTGACTGCGCTTGCCTTTACCGCGATAGTAACCCATCACCACACAATCCAGGGTATCGCTGAGCTTACCCAATGTCCCCTCACTCTCTTTAATCTTTACCCAACGCCAACCTTTACGACCAGAACGATACTTAGAATCAATTCTTTTTATAACAGCCCCCTCTAACCCCTTTTCAAGTTGTTGTTCATGATATTGTTGAATTTCGCCAGGATCTTGAGTTTCAACTACCTCTGTAAGCTTAATTATTCCATTAATCTCAACCACGTTTTGCAAAATTTTTTTTCGATTATTTAAAGGCTCATCTATTAGTGGCTCATTATTCAAATAAAGAATATCAAACACATAAAACATTAAAGGCACCTTTTCTGACTGACTAACAACTTGATGCTTACGTTTTCTAGTAATAGTTTCCTGAAAAGTTAGCAGTTTTTTAGATTTAGGATCATAGGCAATTGCCTCAGCATCTAAAATACAATTTTGAGCCTGGATTTGGTCAATCTCTTCTAAAATCTCAGGAAACATATGGGTAACATTGTCTAAATTTCGAGTAAAAATTTGAACAGGTTTTTCCTTATCAGCTTTATTAATGTGAATTTGGACCCTAAGCCCATCATATTTTGGCTCTATTATCACTCTGCCCATTTTTTCTACTATTTCATGCGCAGTATTAAGGCGTTGACACAAAGCGGGCATGACAGGAATTCCCAGCGCAACTTGATAATTATCAAAAAAATCTTTAACCTCTGTTTTTGAGCTACGTTGTAAATATTCCTGAGCCAGCTGTCCAATATCAGCTCTTTTCTGATAAGCCGCTTCAATCTTCTTGCTGTCGCTTTTATTCTGATGCCTAACCCAGGACAAAGCATCAATTATGGTCATTGTTGAAAAGCCCAAGCGCAGCTTACCCACAATTATTCTGACCACAAATTTAATTGAAGCTGGCTGTAAATTTAACAGCAATTCATAGGTCTTGTTAATTTTTCTATCCTGGGAACCTTCTCCTTCCTCATCTGCTATGTCTACCAAAATTTTGTGAACTTCTAAAATGAGCAAGTCTTTACCTAACAATTGAGTATTTTCTAGCAATTGTTCTATAGCTAATCCCAAATCTCCTAAATCCTTATTAGCTTTTTTTATTTTTTCCAAATAAAGAGAGTCGTCTTGTTCTTTAAACAAATTAATACTAGGTAAAGAATCATCTTGATCCAAGTGATTAAGTAGTTTGGCCAACGCCCTCATGGTTAACTTCTCACTCATATTAAACTCTAAAGATTGATAGCTTGGCACTAACTTCCCCTGCATTAAGTAACAAACTACAGGAATTTCCTCAGTTTTGAGTTCCTGAAAAAGTTGTGCCAACTGCGCAGTCATTTCCAAACGGGAAGCGGTGACTTCTAGCTTTTCCAAGTATTGAGCGAAGGTTAAAAATTTCATAAATAATGTGTTAAATAAATTCGCAAATTAGTATTGGTAATAAATAAGAGCTCATTTCTAATTTGCTTCACCCCGAGCGCACTTTGTCTTGTTCCGCTCCCTCGTCCCGCTTAGCGGGATGGCGAGAGGACGGGAGGACAGGCTGGCGTGGTATATAATCAGAATTAACCAAATTTAAACCACACTATTTAGTATTCTAATATAAATTCTCCTGATAAAAAGCTATTTTTCAGCCAAACTGTAGGTTACACCCTTGGTAACTCCATGTTTTTTAACCACACCTTTTTCTAACAAATCTTTCAAGTCTCGAAGAATGGTATCAATAGAAACATTAGGTAATAAGTCTTGGGCATCACTAGAAGTAATTTCTCCTTGATCCTGAAGTAATTCTAAAATAACGATTTGTCTTTCTGACAAAGCTACTTGACGGCCCAACTCTTTTTTCATTTTCAAATCCTTTGAAAGCTTGAGAACCTTTTCTTTCACCTTATCTACCTCAACTGCCAATCCATAACAAAAATACTCCAACCAATAAGTCATGTCAGCGTTTTCATTTTGCTGAACAGATTGGAGGGCACTGTAATAACTTTCAACCGCACTGTCAAAATACTCCTCCAAAGAAAAGAATCTCTTAAAATCATAGCCAGTGGCATAAAGAACCAATGATGTCATAGCCCGTGCAGTACGTCCATTCCCTTCAATAAAAGGATGAATGTAAACCAACTGATAATGCGTGATAGCTGCTTTAAAAATCGAATGAATCTTTTTTGACTCAGAATGGTTAAGCCATTTGAAAAAATCTTCAACTAAGTACGGTACCTCCACCGATACCGGCGGTCTAAATACCACTTTTCCAGCTGCCTCACCTGCACCCTTAACAATAACTTGCTTACGCCGATAGTAGCCAATTTGATCCTCAATTAAAAGTTTGTTCATGGTTAAGACATGGAGATGCTTGAGAGTTTTTTCTGAAAATAAATCTGAAACATTTTTTTGACCCTGTTCGTCAATCCATTTAATTACGTTGCGATAATTCAAAACCTCCTGCACATCTCTTTCTCGAGCAATAATGCCTGCTTTTTTAGCAGCCTCCTCTGGATCATCAATCAAATCAAGTCTAGCAACTCGCTGGGCTTGATCTTGGGTTAGGTCATTACCCTCTATTTTGGTCCCAAAATGTATGGTGCGAGCCATAGCATCTTTTTTAAACTTCGCCTCCCAAGCTGGCACCAAAGGCGAGTGGTCAATTAAAGCCTTAGCAGATTCAATAGAGCTCACATAGGTAAGTAAATTGGTAGTAATTTGAAAATTTGGCTTGAACATAAAAAATTTGGGTTTCTATTTATGTATTTTAAGCGATTTTTGCAAAATTTGCAGGATTAAATTTTATCTTAAATACTTCACGCTTGCCATTCATTGCTTCCCACGAGAATAATAAATTTAAAACTTTATAATTGAAAAAATATGCTCAATGTCAGCATGCGATATAATGCATATAGTCAAAAAGGTGTTAAGTAGCTAAAAATTAATAAATTAAAATGTCAAAAATTAAAACTCCAGATAAAATTGAGAATTTGCCTTTAGCCATTATCCAAAATATGATCGCTCTTGCCACTAGCGGTTTTGGCTTGGTGGTTGCTCTTGCCTGGAACGAATTAATTAGAACAACGATCACAGAATATTTAACCCCCATTATTGGCACTGGCGGTGGAATTATTTCTCTTTTTATTTATGCTGTTGTTGTTACTGTTTTAGCAGTCCTAGTTACAATGCAGCTTTCTAAAATTGAAAAAAGAATAAAAAAAGCCAGTGAAGAAGAATTGGCTGCAAAATAAATTCGCAAATTAGTATTAGTAATAAATATGAGCTCATTTCTGAGGGGTTACACCCCTCAGCATTTTGTCTTGCTTTGCAAGATCAAAGCCTGCTCCCCTGTCGCTTTAAGGGGTATTAGACCCTTAAAGCTCCACTAGGGTGAATCCCCCTAGAACCCCCATTCTGATTTGTTCCTCCTACTAAACGGAACAAGCTGTCGGGGTATATAATCAGAATAAATAAAAAATTTCAACAATTAGTAGAACCCTGCCTTGAACAAAACTCAAATTCAGCATTATTTAACAGATCTCAATCTACCAAGTCCTGGGTCCCACAAAGGACAAAATGGAAAACTGCTGATTATAGGTGGCTCCGAATTATTTCATGCTGCTAGTCGCTGGAGTTTAGATATTGCCTCTAAGCTCGTAGACATGATCTTTTATACTTCGGTTCCCAGCAATAACCAGCTTATTCTAGAAGCAAAAAAAAATTTTTGGAATGGTATTGTGGTGGCAAGAGAAGATTTGGAGGACTATATTCATGAAGCTGATTGCATCTTAATTGGCCCAGGTATGATGCGCCATCAGTTAGACGCTAAGCCTGAAAATGATAACAGGGAATATTACTTAAACAATTCGCCAACACTACAAGAATGGCAGGATAACACTCAGAAAATTGTTAACTATTTATTGTCCAAATATCCAAATAAAAAATGGGTTATAGATGCTGGAGCCTTGCAAATGATGAATCCTAATTTACTTACCAATACATGCATCATAACCCCCCACCTTAAAGAGCTAAAAATTGTTATCAACAAACTTGGCCAAGAGCAAAGAGTTAAATTCAGCCAAAATGATCTTAACTCCATGAGTAGTTTAAGTTTATTAAACAAATTACTTAACAATGCCCTCATTTTGCTTAAAGGACAAGCAGATGTAATCACTCATGGTCAAGAAACTTACGAAATTAAAGGCGGCAACGCTGGCATGACCAAAGGAGGAACGGGGGATGTTTTGGCTGGCTTGGTTGCGGGACTTTATACCACCAACCAAATTTTGCCTAGCGCTATCGTAGCTAGCTATATTAATAAAATAGCGGGCGAAATTTTATATCAAAGCGTTGGTCCGTTTTACAATGCCTCAGATTTACTAAACACTATTCCCAGAATGTTGTGGGAAGAACTAAAACAAGCTAATTCTTAAAAACTGCTTACTTTAACTAACTAACTCTTTTGTAGCACTTCAGCCAACCTAATTACCTCAACTTGTCCAAGTTTTTGTTCAACCTCTTTTACCAAGTCTTGATTTACTGTCGTAATAATGATTTGCTCCCCATCAATTAAGTCCAATACTTTTTCTCTGTTGTCTTTGTCTAACTCAGAAAGAATATCATCTAAAATCAGGATTGGTAATTTATTTGTTTTGTGTTTTAAATAAACTAATTCTGCTTTTTTTAACCAAATGACGCCCATTCTTTTTTGTCCCCTAGAACCGTAGGCATCCAATGCTTTGTAGCTAGAAGCCCCATCTTCTCCAAGTTGCAAATCCAACATAACCTCAAAATCATCTTTATGGGGACCTATCAGGGTAAATCCTGTTGCTATTTCAGCTGTCCTATGATCTTGAATTCTTTTTTTACTAATCAATGAGGGTTTGTAATTAATTTTCATCGGCAGTGGCTGCTCAACCTGGGAATTGACAAATTTTATTAAACTTCTGCGCCTCTTTTGCAATCGCTCTCCGTGCTTTGTTAACGCCATATCCCAATAAGTTAGCACCTCTTGGTCCTGTTTGTTTTCCTTAATTAAAGACAAAAGTCTATTACGGCGCCTTAAAGCTTTATTGTACTTATCCAAAGAGGTGCTGTATTCATAATCTGTTAACACTAACAAAGAATCTAAATAGTCCCGACGTCTACCTGGTGAACCCTCAATTAACCTCATGTCTTCAGGTCTAAAAACCACAGTTAACAACTGGCCCACAAATTTCTTTTTCTGCCTACGATTATCATTAACGCTAAACAGCAGTTTGCGCGTTCTTTTGCCATTAACTTCTCCCCTAGTAATCAAGGCAGCCAAAACTAACTCATCAGCTATTTCTAAATTTTCTTTAAAAGAGGAAATATTATCATGAATTTTAGCCCTCACTCTTCCCAAATCGCGATCGATTTGAATCATTTCTTCAATTTTGCCGGCTCTAAAACTCTGACCAATCGATAATAACCGAATTGCCTCCACAACCGAACTTTTTCCCATAGCATTTGGGGCAATCAAGACAGTTGTCTGTCGCTTAAATTCCAACAATAATTCTGAGAATAAACGAAAGTTCTTTAATTGTAGCTTGCTAATAAGCATTTATGGATTTAAAAAATATTTAATAGTTATTGCCAGAGCTTAAAGAGAGCCTAAATCTAAATAGTAAATAAAGCAATAAAATCTGCCAATAAACAACAAAAATTACCAACCAGGTTGTAAAAAAGGAATAAAGAGCAAATACCAATGGAGTTTGTGGCAAAGTTAATACAGAAAGAAAAAAAGTGATCAAAGGGAAGAGAACAGCTTTAGACAAAACAATCAACAGCCCCAAAAAAATTACTGGCATCAAAGCGATCCAAATAAAAGTTTTTTGTACAACTAATATTTGCATTGTTTGGTAGGGGTGAAGTAGTAAACCTAAAGAAAATCTAAACAAAGCATAAATATAAGACAAAATAAAGTTTTTCATAATTTTTTAACTAAAGATATTTCAATACAAACTCAACAAACAGTGAGGTAATTAGTGAAAAAAATAGTAAAGTTTGCCAAGGATAGTAGATAATTAAGTCAATAAATTTTTCTAAATTTTTGGGTAAAGAAGAAATTTGTTCTAGATATGCCTGAGTTGCTGCTTGCTGCTGAAGCTTATCTAAAAGTTGAGATTTTTTTATTAGATCAGCATTAATAGTGGCATCGCCATGTTTTTCTAAAGAAGCTGGTTGTTTCATTAATAAACTCGTTAGTAGAATTAAGGTAGTTATTATTGATAGTTAACTCGTTTCTAAGGGGCCATCGCCCCTCAGCGTTTTGTCTTGCTTTGCAAGAACAAAGCCTGCTCCCCTGTGACTTGAAAAAAATGATATTCAAGTCACACCAGGGGTAATCCCCCTTGAAACCCCCATTTTGATTAATCACTCGCAGCAAGCTACGAGGTTAATCAAAATAACTCTCCAGAAATAATTATATCTCAAGAAGGCTGAGAATGCGAACTTTGAATTTGTTTAAAACAGGCCAAGTCCACTAGTCAATAGTGGCATAAATTTCTTTAAAACTTTCCCTGGCACGATAGAGATCTGACTCAACTGATTTAAAAGTTTTACCCATAATTCTTGCGATCTGCCTCACCCCCATGCCATCCACATACTTCATCAACAATAAACTCTTTCTTCTATCCAACATCTTGTTGAGTGCTTGTTTGACTTTAAGTTCCACCTCGCTACTCTCTTGAATTTTTTCGCTGAGCAGGGACTTGCCCAACGGTAAAATCTGAATCGCTTTTTTAGCATATTTTTTACGATAATAATCAGCAATTTCATGACGTAAAACAGCCATCATCCAAGTCTTTAAGCTGGAATCGCAACGAAAAACATGAATTTTCTTTAAACAATTGATCATGGTTTCTTGGACCACATCTTCAACGTCGCGAAAACTACCAATTTTATTTTGAGCTAAAGAGAAAAGTTGAGGATAATAATGATCAAACCAATATTTAACAGCTTGAGGATCACCGTTTTTTAATCGCTGCACCAATCTTTTTTCAGAAATTTCTTTTTGCATTTTTTTCGAGTAAATATTTGATCAAATTTGCGCTCAACACAGCTTTATTTTTGAATTGCAGAAACTGTATTTAATCACAACCTATTACTTTTATAAAGAAAGCTATTTTTATAAAGATAGCTAAAAATGCTCCTAAAAGCCTAACTTCAAACCGATCTCGCTCTTTTAAAACCTACATCACACACATTACAAAAGCCTAGCAGACCACCCTTTTATCAAGACTAATTTAATAATTAAACAGAATATGTTATTATTATCAATAATTATGAGACCTTTTCTTCATTCTATTGTTAATAACCAGCTTATTTCACAGCAAAACCAAAATGAAGCAACGCCCATTAAACTCACTGATTACCTCACTCTCAGGGGAGGAGAATCAATTGCGGATGTATACGATCAACCGGCAAAAATTGTTAATTTAATTGTTAGCAATTTGTTTGTTGTAGCTGGAATTATTATCTTTTTTTTAATTATTGGAGCTGGATTTAGTTTTATTAAAGGCTCAAGCCAAGGTAAAGAAGAGGCGAAAAATCTTTTAACTGGAGCTGTTATCGGTTTTTTAATTATGTTTTCTGCCTACTGGATCATTCAAATTATTAAATTTGTGACTGGTGCAGATATACCAATTTAAGTAAAATTAAATAATCCTGCCATGATAAATGAAGTTGGCAAATAATTTATAATGAAAAAAATACCTCTTTTTTTTAAAAAAATCACACAAAACTATTCAAAGCTTTTCCTAATAGTTTTTGCACTACTATTATTTTTTTCCTCTAAGTTGTTGGTAAATGACACATTTGCTTCTGGTAATAATTGTCACTGTGTATGTGATGCGAGAGGGCGTGATTGTTCTTGGATGGGCCCAGATTGCGGATACTACCAAGGTCGTCTTTGTGAGGCGGGTGATGTGTTTGGAGAGAGTATTTTTGGCACAATTCAGCCCCCTGCAGGAGTAAGAGAAATTCAAGAAGAAGTGGGGGCTGGAAACATTGGCATTATTTTATTTGCATCAAACCTAGTAAGACTAGTAACTGTGGCTGCAGGCATTTGGGTTATGTTTAATTTTATCTCAGCCGGGTGGATTTATATCACATCAGGCGGAGATGCCTCAGCTCACGAAAAAGTATCTGAGAAAATAACCCAGAGTCTTATAGGCTTAGCCATAGTGGCACTAGCTTATACTATTGCCGGACTTATCGGTCTTTTGATTTTTGGAGATGCCAGCTTTATTCTTAGGCCCACCTTAACCGGGGTTGGCCAATTTTAAATTAACAACTTATGAATATATTTTTAAAAATTCTTAATTATTCAGTGTCATTTTCTAGTCAATTTGGTAATGGATTTCAGCCACCCACAGATGTCTATACCCAAGGCGCTGACGACAGTGGGGAGGTGGTAAATATCTTGACTAATTTTCTTTCTAATTTAATTGGTCTTCTAACAATCTTTGGGGCTCTGTTTTTCATTGTTAACTTTTTCTTAGGAGCCCTTGCTTGGATTTCAGCTGGTGATGACTCGGGTAAAGTGGAAAAAGCGAGAACAAAAATAATGCATGGAGTGTTGGGGCTGATTATAATCGTCCTTGCTTATTCAATTATCGGACTTATTGGACAAATTATTGGCATTGACTTAATTAATTTAGGAGAAACAATAGAGCAGGTTGTACCAACTTTATAAAAATGTAAAATTTAAATAATGCTTAATAATATACAAATATGACACAACACTTTTCTATTTTAAATAAATTAATTACCAAACCAATCCAAGCAAGCAATGGCAGGCTTTTTAATCCCGTTATTGGAAGGTTAGGAGATGACCCTGACGCAGCCAGCACAGGTAATTTGTTTTTAACTTATGCTATTCATCTGTGGAGAATAGCAATTAATATCGGAGCCTTAATAGTTTTGGCTTTTTACATAGTTGCCGCCTATGAGTGGCTAACCAGCGGCAGCGACACTCAAGGAGTTGAAAAAGCGCGCAAAAGATTTGTGAACGCCACCATTGGTTTGATTTTATTGGTGGGGTCTTTTGCCATCATAGCCTTTATCAGCAATTTATTGTTTGGTGAAGACTTTAATTTACTACACTTAACCTTCCCAGTTGGCCAAAGCACAGCGCCAACAACACCAATTCATAATACTGGGATATAACTAAAAAATCAGCTTAATTTTTTCAAAAAAAAGAAAAAAATAACATGACAAGCAAAACCACAAACTCATTAGCCTCAATTGAGTTTGATATCGGTCAAGAAGGCAGAGAACAACTCCCTTTTGGTGAAACTGTGGTCACAGAAGGTGGTGGAGCCAGCGCTGTTTCCAGCTTCATCAGCAACTTATTAAGAATAAGCATTGTTGTTGCTGCCCTCATTCTTCTCTTTAATTTAATTTTTGCCGGTTTTGAATGGCTTTCTTCTGGAGGAGATAGCAGTAAAATTGAAAAAGCGCGCACCAGAATGACTCAGTCAATTATTGGCTTTGTAATACTATTTGCCGTAATTGCTATCTTTACTTTCATCCAAGATTTACTTGGGATAAACGTTATTACCTTTACCACTGAAGGTGGTGGTTAACCCATTCCGCCTCCAGAGGGTGGGGGTGGAGGAGAAGTAAGACCTCCAGTATATAAATTTTAAATAAATTTAAAATAGAAATTAAAAGCCCTATTTTGACATTTATTTTAAAAACCTGATACAATATCAACAACAATTATCAATAATCATCAAATTAATTAAAGGAGAAAAAATGAATAAAATTAAACAAATTGCTATAGGAGCCGGATCAGCCATTAGCGGAGCGTTGCTGACCGTCAATCCAGTTTTGGCTCAAGAAACCGAAGTTAAGGTTGAAGTACCCGATGCCTTTGATATAAGTGTGGGCGATCTTTTAACAACTCTTTTGAATTTAGTTTTAGTCATAGCTGCAATTTTGGTTTTTGCCTACTTGATTTGGGGTGGAATTGAGTGGATTACCTCTGGTGGTGATAAGAGCAAAACAGAGTCAGCCAGAAATAAAATCACAGCTGCCATTGTAGGGCTGGTGGTTTTGGTTGCCTCCTATGCCATCTTGCAATTAGTCTTGCAAATCCTTGGGATTCAAGGTGGGTTTGAGGGTATGCTTAACTTTGCTACCATAGGTGCAAAATAATGTCCTTTTAAATAAGCACACAACAAAAAAAACCCTCTGTTAAAGAGGGTTTTTTAATAAATTACAGCCGACTTTCCCATTTTTGCTTAAAAAATAATATAATAAGTCATTAATAAATAATTTGATACATCAGCACTCCTAATTTATGAAAAAAATCATTAAATTTATTAAAATCTTTTGTTTTTTTGCTATTATTTTTTTTGTCAGCACCAACAAAACCTTTGCCCAAACCAGAGTTTGGGAAAGTATTAATCAACATTGTGTTGTTGATGGCGTTGCCACTATCCAGGGTGTATCTTGCTTGATTGCTAATGTTTTATCAGTTGCTCTCACAGTCATTGGTCTGGCTGGATTCATCATGCTAATAGTTGGCTCCTTAAAATGGCTCTTGTCAGGAGGCAGCTCTCAAAATGTAGACAGCGCTAAAAAAACCATGACTTATGCCGTGGTTGGACTGGTAGTAGCGCTTAGCTCATTTATGATAATCAATCTAATTGCTCAGTTTACTGGAGTCAATGTTATTACTGAGTTCTTTATTCCTGGAAGCGATACCGGTCTTGAGGGAGGTCCACAATGGGAAGATGTGGGTCGACTGTAGCTAAATAACCCAGTCAACGCTTTTGTTCTCACCAGATTCTGCTAACGCCCTACTTTCCAAACCTGCGAATTCTTCCTTGATAGTCTTTTAGTGCCTTGTCCAACTCCTTGATATCAAAATCAGGCATTAGTACTTTTGTAAAATACAACTCTGAATAAACACTTTGCCAAGGCATAAAGCCTGACAATCTTTGCTCCCCACCGGTCCTAATTATTAAATCCGGATCAGGAATTCCCTTAGTATCCAAGTATTGCTCAAGCTCATCCGCCCCCAACTGCTCAAGACTCAGTCCAGCAGCAACCGCCTGCCTAACTGCTCTTACTATCTCATCCCTGCCCCCATAGTTTAAGGCAAAGGTGACAGTAATTTTATAATCTTTTTTATTAATTTCTTTAAACCGATTAACACTTTCTTGAATATCCTGAGGAAACCGACTCAAATCACCAATTGTTTTCACCCTCACCTTCTCTTTTACCATCTCATCAAAGCCCTCACTAAAAGAGAGACGCATCAAGTCCATAATTGCCTCAACCTCAGCCTTATCTCTTTGCCAATTCTCAGTACTAAAAGCCCACAAAGTTAAAAAAGGAATCCCCAGAGAAATGCAGTGTCGAGTAAGATCTTCAATATTTTCTCGAGCGACTTTCTCATGACCCTTAAAAATCTTAAGCTTGTTTTGTCTAGCCCAACGGCGATTACCATCCATAATAATAGCGATGTGTTGAGGAAGAGAATTGGTCTTTTTCATAATTTAAAGGCTTAAGCTGTTATTTTAGTACCCTTAACTGACTTGCCACCAATAGCATCAGATAAAGTACCATGAACAATTCCGTCAATAATTAGGCCAGGAATGCCTTGTTTTGCTAATAACAAAGTCTCCTCGACTTTATGCAACATACCTCCTGTTACATCTGTCCCGCCTGACCCACCCAAATTTTGGCGGTATTGTCCAATATTCTTACCATTGATTTCTTTAATAGTTTTACCATCAGCATCATAAACTCCACTTGTTTGCCCACATTGAATAATTTGTTCAACACGATAATCCTTGGCTTTTAAAGCCAGTCCCAAATACGCAAGCACTTTCTCAGTAGAAAAAATTGTGCATCCCATCTTTTCATCCAGGATTTGATCGCCATATACAACTGGCAGTAAGCCTTGGGTCAAAAGCAACTCAATCGATTTGGTAAAAATATCTGACAGCTTGTGCTCACTAGCCACCATACTGCTTAGAGGAGAAACAGAAACCGCATTAATCTTTTCTTTTAAAAATTTTTTTATCACAATGCGATTTAGCCTTGCTGCCACGTCTGACACTTCAGCAATCCCGCGATAACTCTGTTTATTAATAATTCCCTTGTGGGTTTGATATTTTTTTGCTGGCACATGTGCAAAAGAGCCCGCACCATGACCAATTATTAACAATTTCCCCATATTAACAGCTTTTTTTACCTCTGAGGCAATAATATCCAAAGCTTCTTCGTTTACAGTAAAGGGCTTGTTTTTGTCTGTAATAAGGGAGCCCCCGATTTTAATTAAGATTATTGGTTTATGCATAGTTTGCCAAATTTTGTTTGATATTTTTTTGTGACAAGATAATACTCACCCATGGGGCAAAATTGCTCGCTGCTGTTAATAGTTGCTTAAATTGAATCCACCCAACCTCAGACACCTCATCTGGATTTGGCTTAAGCTCCCCCTTAAAATCCCCAACAAAAACTGTGTCTATTTCATTCTCACTAAAGCCATTGTCAAAACTTACTTGGTATTGAAACTTACCAACTTTACTCAACCCTACCCCCTCAATACCTAACTCCTCTTTTAATCGGCGCTTAGCACAATCTAAGTAACTTTCGCCAAGCCGGACATTCCCGCATGCAGTGTTAGCCCACTGATTGGCTGCCACTATTTTTTTCTTACTTCGTTTTTGAATTAAAACCTCGCCTGTTGCATTAAACAAAAAAACACTGCAGGCTCGATGTAATTTACCTAAGCCCTTATGCGTCTCAATAACATTTTCTGACCCAATCACCTCATCATCTGCATTAACTAGCACAACCCGATCAAGCTTTTGATAAATTTTATTGTTTGTGCTGTTCATAATTTTTAAAACCGCCCCTATTTAACAAGGCTAAAAAAACTCATGCTTGCTTAACTTTTTTTACTTTAAGCTGATATTCTAATGGATCAGAATCATTTTTTTTAGAACCTTTTCTTAACACACACCTAACCTTATCCCCTATCTCCAGCCTTTGATGACCAACTCCCATTAACTCTTTCCTATTTTTCCCAAAGGCTACAATTGCCAAAGAATAGGGAGCCGCCCTCAAGTGCTCACTGCCAGCAACCCTAATATAGGTGCTTACCACAACCTGTCCAGTTTTGCCCAAAAAACTCTTCCATTGTTTATTGAGTCTTGTGTATTTAGCCGGATGCATAATTTTATTTTATATTAATTGAATAATATTAAATTGCTAGCCAACTACATGAACTACAGCTGTAGCTCCAGATCCTCCCACGTTATGGGCCAAGCCTAATTTATAACGCTCATCCTCAATTTGCTGAGCTAAATAAACAACCTGTTTGATGCCGGTAGCACCGATTGGATGACCAAATGCTTTTAAACCACCTGATAAGTTAATCACAACTTTTCCATTCAATTTTGTTTCGTGGTTGAGCGTAGCCCGACCACCCATTCCTTTGTCAAAAAAACCCAAGTCCTCGATCGCCAAAATCTCTGCAATAGTAAAACAATCGTGAACCTCTGCCAACTGTATTTGATCTGGCCTAACATCAGCCATCTGATAAGACTTTTGTGCTGCTTGCACCGTTGCTCTCAAGGTAGTTAAATCTTTTCTACTAGCTAAGTCCAAAGCATCTTGAGCATGACCAAAACCTAAAATTTTGGGCTTATTTTTCATCTTGCGGCCTGTTAGTATCACAGCTGAAGCCCCGTCTGAAATTGGCGAGCAATCTAGCAATCTAAGAGGATCTGCCACTAAAGGACTTTGTGAGACTTGATCTAAAGTAAATTCTCGATGAAATTGAGCCAAAGGGTTCTCCAAGGCATGTGTGTGATTTTTTACAGCTACAGCAGACAGCATTTCCCTAGATGTTTTAAACTTTTCTGTATGCACTTGGGCCAGTAAGGCATACAAGCCAGGGAAAGTTGAGCCATTTTCAGCATCATGATTAGCTGCCATAGCAAGAATTCGGGTGGCATTGCTCGCAGTTGTATCTGTCATCTTTTCGGCCCCAACTACCAAAGCAGTTTGACAATACCCTGACAAAATCGCCTGTTCTGCAGCCAATAAAGCCAACCCCCCAGAAGCGCAAGCTCCCTCCACTCTCATGCTGGGAGGAAAATGATTAAAAAACTGACTTACCAAAGCATTGAGATGAAGTTGATTGTTAAATTCTCCAGGGGCTTTGCTGGCAACAAAAACTTGGTCTATTTGTCTAGAATCAATACCAGCATTTTTAACAGAACCCCCAATTGCTTCTTGAAACAAATCAGCCAACCCTTTTTCCCAGAGTTCTCCGACCTTAGTTGTATGATGACCCGCAATAGTAATTTGCATTGTATTTAACCTAGCTAAAAACTAATCAGTGATACCTGTCTTTTGTAAGTCTGGCATACTGCTGATAACTAATTGGTTGTAAATTTTTAATTTTGTCTAAAGTAAAATCCTGCCATTTTTTTCTCTGCTTGGGCAAATTATCGGTAGTCTCAAAAACAAAACTATCTGCTCCAGCACCAGAGCCATAGGCTGTTACAAAAATCTTTTTTCCGGCTGGAGCTTGGTCTAAAATAGCTGCCAAAGCCAAGGGCACACTCCCAGCATAAGTATTGCCTACCTTTTTTACAATCAAACCCGGCTTAAGTTGTTTTGAAGAAAATCCCAACTGCTTGGCAGCTTGTAGGGGAAATTTGCCATTGGGTGTATGAAAAACACAGTAATCAAAGTCTTCAGCCTTAAGTTTCATTTCTTTTAAAAGCATTTTGCTGGATTTAATCACATGATAAAAATAAGCTGGCTTACCAGTGAATCTTCCTCCGTGGTGAGGAAAATCCTCCCCGGACTTTCTCCAAAAATCAGGGGTGTCGCTAGCAACTGATGAAGTTGCCAATAATTTCACCAGCAGGTTGGTAGAACCAAAAATAAAAGCTGCAGCCCCAGCTGCAGCAGTGTACTCCAGCGCATCTCCTGGCTTGGCCTGAGCTACATCTGCCCCAATAGCCAAGGCATATTTAGCAAAGTCACTTAAAATATAGCTAGCACAAATCTGCATTCCCTGAGTCCCTGCCTTGCAGGCAAATTGCAAATCCGCCATGGCCAATTCTTCTGGCAAGCCCAACGCGCCCGCAACCACAGAACCTGAGGGCTTAACTGCATAGGGATGACTTTCACTACCAACAAACAAAGCACTAATTTTTTTACTACCAAAATTTTTAGTAATCCCGGCTCTAGCTAGAGCTTGCCAGGCTGCTGAAGTTGAAAGAGTGATTGTGTCCTCATCAAAATCTGGCACTGTTTTTTGCTCAACCAACAAAGAATTACTCACTGTACCGATCTCTTTGTTGTGAGCCATTTCCAACTCTTTTATAGACAAAGACCAGCTTGGCAACTCGGTGCCATAAGCCACAATTCCCACTGGTTTATTAATCACTGGCATAATCTTTTAATTTTTATTTAATGTATATTTTTTAATAATTTGCTAAAAATTTCCCCAAGCCTATCTAGCCAGTTTCTGATGAGCGCAGGCCAAGCTTTGCGTAGCTAAAGCAGCCAGTCCAGATAGCTCCCCAGACAAAACCGCAACCGCCACAACACCTGCTAGCTCTTCGGCCCTAATCTCCCTACCAAAGATTAATTTTCGAGCTTGCTGGAATGGAGTTAAGCCACTTCCTCCTCCAACCACTCCGACATTAACATTAGGCATATTTAGTGCGACATAAAGCGAATTATTAGGCTTTTGTTCAACCAACAGACTAGCCTGAGAACACTCAACAACATGAGCCATATCTTGGCCTGTAGCCAAAAATAGTCCGGCAACCATGTTGGCAGCATGCATGTTTAAAGAATCTGCCCCAGCTAAATTGGAGCCAACAACATTTTTCCAATAATAAGTTTTATAAAAATCCTGTACGCCAACTTTTAATACAGACTGTAAAATTTTTTTATTCAACAGGACCTCAGCCTGAACACTGTATCCCCTGCCCAACAAACGATTAATTGCAGAAGTTTTTTTATCAACACACATATTCCCAGACAAAGAGATTAATTCTATGTTGGGATATGAGGAAATTACTTCTTTCCAAGCTTGACCCAGCGCTAAGGTCACCATATTCATACCCATGGCCTGGTCAGTGTCAAAAACAAAGCGAGCATAAACCGCCCTACCAACAACCCAAGCATGACAATCCTTTAACTTTAAATGCTGGCTGGTCTTTTCACATACTTGCTTAATTTTTTTTAAACCACCCTTATTTTCTATCCAATCCACAAATTCCTTTGCCTCAAAATGATTAAGAAAGCCAAAAACAGGGGCTCTAGTCATACCTATTTTTTCAACAAATACTCGCGTTGGTTTGGTTTTACTTAAAGCCTTCATGCCCCTGGCAACACTAGCAACCAAAGCTCCTTCTGTGGTAGCCAGCGGGATAAACAGTTCTTGTTGGAACGGTTCACCGCCATCAATTGTCATCTGCACAGAAGCTGGACCAGCCACCCCCACAGGTATCTCCACACTACCCAACAAATTTTCGCAGTTTTTTTGTTCAGCCTGCTTTACATCTATTTTGTTAATCTTAAAAAAATTAGAAAAATCAAGTTGATCGGTAGTCCCACTTCCCCCATCCTTCTTATGCATAAATTTTCTTCTCTTTAGATAATCAATCAAGATAGCCTGACGTTGCAAAATTTTTTCTTGAGAAGATCCTACGAAGTTTTTTAAATTAAGACTGATCATAAATTTTGTTTCTTTCCACAAAAACCAACACCCTGTTTGAAGGGCAATAAATATAGTCGTGTTTTGTGCCAAAAATCATTCAAGCTCATGATAAAATAAGATTTTGAACCAAATAATTGCTCATTGGTAATGAACACACAATACAACCACAAACAACACGAAAAAAACATCTATCAGCTCTGGGAAGAAAGCAATTCTTTTAATCCAGATAGCAATCCCAAACCCTCTGATGATAGGTTTTGCATAATCATGCCTCCACCCAATGCCAACGATCCCCTCCACATTGGACACGCCATGTTTGTCACTATTGAAGACATCTTGATTCGATATCATCGAATGCTGGGCGACGACACACTCTGGCTTCCCGGCACAGACCACGCAGGAATCGAAACCCAGTTTGTTTTTGAAAAAAAGCTTAAAAAAGAGGGCAAAAGCAGGTTCAGCTTTGACCGCAAAACACTCTACCAAAAAATTTGGAACTACGTTCAAAAAAACTCTGATTTATCCATTAACCAAATGAAGCAATTAGGAGCTAGCGCAGACTGGAGTAGGTTTAGTTTTATGCTAGATGAACCAATTATAGAGATGGTTTTAGAAACTTTTAAAAAACTACATGATAAAAAACTAATTTATCGAGATTTAAAACTGGTCAACTTCAGCCCAGCTGCCGGCACAGCCTACAGCGACTTGGAAATCAAGCATGAGGAAAGAAACACCCCGCTTTATTACATTCAATATGGCCCACTTGTGTTGGCTACCACTCGTCCCGAAACTATTTTCGGAGATGTTGCGGTGGCCGTACACCCAGACGACAAACGCTACCAAAAATGGATTAACAAAGAAATAAAAATCTCCAACCCCGTTAAAACATTCTTGGTAAAAGTTGTTGCCGATGATAGTGTTGATATGGATTTTGGCACCGGAGCTGTAAAGATTACCCCATTTCACGATCATAGTGACTTTGCTATTTGGCAAAGACACAAAAAAGGGTTGCGCCAACCCCAACAAGTAATTGACTTTGACGGACGAATGATGGAGCCAGCTGGCAAATATACCGGAATGAAAGTGGCTCAGGCTAGAGAAGCCGTGGTTGGTGACATGCAATCCATGAATCTAATTAAGAAAGTTGACCGCGACTATAGACATACAATAGCGCTGTGTTATAAAACCAAATCTGTCATTGAACCACTCCCCTTGTCACAGTTTTTTATTAAAGTTGAGCCACTAGTCAAACCCGTAATCAAAGCTCTTAATTCAGGAGAGATCAAGGTTTATGGAGCTGGTCATGATAAGATTTTAAAACACTGGCTAACCAACCTCAAAGATTGGAATATTTCAAGGCAAGTAGTTTGGGGCATTCAAATGCCAGTTTGGTATCAAATAAAAAATTATGAGGACCAAATTACGGTTGGTTATTTAGACAAAGACAAGTCATTTGTTAGTAAAACCCTTAAAGAGGCGCTAAAAAACACAACTTTAGAAAAAATTATTAACGGATTACAAACCCTCAGAGCCAGCCGGTCTGTTCCCTACAAAGTGAGTCAAGCCAACCCTAAAAAAGGTGATTGGATTCAAGAAACTGATACTTTTGACACCTGGTTTTCTTCCAGCCAATGGCCTGTCACAGCTCTTAAAAACGCACAGCCAGGAGACTTTGAGCGCTTCTACCCCACCCAGGTGATGGAAACAGGCTATGATATTCTGCCGTTCTGGGTAATGAGAATGCTAATGATGGGACACTTTATGACAGGAAAGTTTCCTTTTAAAAATATTTACCTTCATGGGCTGATTAGAGACTCAAAGGGCAACAAAATGAGTAAAAGCAAAGGCAATGTCGTGAACCCATTGCAAGTAACCGAAAAATATGGAACTGACGCCCTTAGAATGGCATTAGTAATTCGATCGTCAATGGGTTTAGACAAATCCATTGGAGAACCCGATTTTAAAGCCGGACGCAACCTAACTAACAAGCTTTGGAATGCTGCCCGATTTATTCTCCTCAACTTAAACGAAGAAGGACTACAGAATGAGGCCTTAAAAGAATTGGATATTCAGTTTAAAAATAAACTTGATGATGTTGTGGGACAAATCACTCAACAGATTAATCAATTCCAAATTGGACTAGCGGCAGAAACGCTTTACACAGAGTTTTGGCATTGGTTTTGCGACCAGGCCATAGAGCAATCCAAACAACAAAAAATATCTCAAAAGAACATTGTTGCAGGCCTACTTGTTTTCTTAAAACTCGCTCACCCATTTACCCCCTATGTGACAGAGGCTGTCTGGCAAATTTTACAAAAAGAAAAACTACTAAAGGACAGCGGTTTATTTGAGAAAGAGTTATTAATTACCTCACCGTGGCCAAAGGCATAGGTTTCAAAAAGCGTGCCAAACTAGATAATCAATTAATTCTGATTAAATACCCGCCAACCTTTCTTGCTAAGCGGGGCTGAGGGGCGAAACCCCTCAGAAATGAGCTCATATCTATTACTAATACTAATTTGAGAATTTATTTAATGACCATTTGGACCAAAACGAACACCACTCCGAATAAGACAAAACCAAACAAAATAACAGGAGTTCTTTCAGCTAAATTTTTTAAACTAAAACTAATTACTTCTCTACTTTTTTTTATTTTTTTTCTCTTTCTATCTCTATTAGCCGAGTCGGCCAAAAATTTTAAAGTATTAATTTTTCTGTATATTTTTTTGTTTATCCAGGCGCTTCTAATAATATTTTTTCCCAAAAAGCCAGCCCACACAAACCAAAACCAAGATAAATTTTATGAGACCACGACACAAGTCATGGATTTGAGCTCAACAAAAACATATTCAATTAACTTTAGCCAAGAAAGTATTCAAGAAGAACTAAAAAAATACCAAGAAAATTTTTTTACAAAGACAGCGCCAGACTCCCCCACCAATGTTGCGCGAGACTATCTTATTAACACAGCGCTGCTAAATTTAGCCACCTCACAGGAATCTGAATACCAAAGACTTATCAAACAGGCAAAAGAACTTGATCCTAATTGGGAGGGTTGGAGGTAGTGGGCTGGTCTGAAATAGATAAATTCAATAAAACACCCATATATCAATAAATTTGATAAATAAATTGTTGCAAACTTTTTTGAAATTTATGTTGAAAAGTTTTATCAAACAAAGAAAAAAACAAAGGCTTAAGACTGCCCTTCTCCGCTTTTTTCTAATACAGGTTTGTCTTTAGTCTCCTGCTCAACCCCTTCTACTTCAGGAGCCCCTTCATCTTCCACAGACTCTTCACCTACCTCTTCTTCTCCAATGACCTCTGTTTCTATTGGTTCCTCTGGTTCCTCGGGTTCTTCTTCAACCTCTTGGACCAAAACCACGGGCGCTTCTAGACCCTCATCTCCAACCACAATTTCTATTTTAGAGCTATCATAATCCAAATCAGCCAGAGTTATAGCTTGACCTATTTCACTGAGCTCTTCCACATTAACAACAAACTTCTCTGGTAAATCCGTAGGCAAAGCCCTGACCTCAATCTCATCTCTTACAGTGACCAAAACTGCTTCTGGAAGTTCAAATTCACCCTCTATTTCTACAGGAATTTCTGCCAAAACTTTTTCAGTCAAGTCAACCACTTGAAAGGTAGCGTGAATTGGTAAGTCAGTAACGGGGTTGGTCTGCACCTCTTCAATCATAACAGGCACCTCACCCTTGCCATTAACCTTTAGGTAAGCAACATTTGACTCCCCTATCTCATCAAATAACTTAATAAATTCAAATAAATCCAAAGATATGGCCCTAGATGGCTTGTGAGCTTCAAACAAGTTTCCTGGCAAAACATTATTAAGCCTCATTTGATTTAGATTTTCTGACAAATCTCTTTTTTTGGCAGCGATTGTGTGTTTTGACATAATAAAATATTTTTTTTCTAAACTTAATTTTTTTTAAAAAAATTTCAGCTACCAATATAGGTAGCAGGCTTGCTATCCCCCATCCACATTATTAAACAACCAACAAACAGCGACAACTCAGAGTATAAAACTTTAACAAGAGCAATATTATATCAAAAGATTTAAACGAGGGTAGTCTTTGTTTTTTTTTTATAAACAAAGCGGAGACGCTCTGTCTGCAAACCAAAAATGGGATTAAGCAAACACTATTTTTAAACGTGAAATATTTTTAATTTATTATTAAAAAAACCTATTTTAAAAGCTTATTTAACCATTGCCCATTTTTTATTTGACCAACCCTTTTGATCTAGTTAGCACCTATAAAATCTTAAGCCTAAATCTGATTTAAAAAGTTGCCCCTTAATTTTTATAGATGATGCTCTTCAAATCCAATAATAATAAAGCTGCTACCCACATCGCTAGTTATTACTACCTGATTTTGATTCACTTCTGCTTGGGGAGAAACAACTTTTGCCTCCCAGTCATGAGGAAACTTTAGGCTAATTACCGTAGGTCTCTGTTTTAAACCAGCTTGCAATTGATCATAAAAGAAATAGGCACCCCCCGGCTTTAATTCATGAGGGACAGAGTAGTAAAATAACAAATCTAAGCTTTCCATTGGCCCAACTTCAAGCACAGTTGCATAAACCTTTCTATTGTGATCAATATAAGAAACTATTTTATCCTCTGTTAACAACTCCCCATCTACAAGTAGCTGCTCAAGCTCTGCCTCTGGGTTTACAAAAAATCTTAAGTAAAATCTATAAGAACCAAGTGGCCAAGTGCTAGATCTAGCCTTATTAGTAAACTTTATTTGACGTTGATGGATTATTTGTTCTTCTTGTATCTCTATTTTGTGCGACACGCTTTGGTTTATATAGGGATTGATTTTGTTTACTCCAATATTTGCCTCTACTTGAAAAGAGTGATCAACATGACAAGATTCACCAAACCCGCCCGGACAATCCGGATGAGAGATCCTTCCAGACCAATTTAGTTGATCCATAACTGCTCCAGCCCCCAGATCGTTCAGATAAATCAAAGACTGTTGATTTTTAAACGATGAATAAAGAGTTTCAAGTAGCTGGACAACTTGTTCGTCACTCAAAGATCCTAATTGGTTAAGGATGCTTTTGAGCAAACCAACCTGAAATGCGCCAGCCCTCTCTTGGTCCCCTTCTTCCAAAAGAATTAATTCCAGCCTATTGTATAAATTCCAGGCATCAACAGTCTCAGTATACCCATCAACTTCAATTTCTCCGATTACCACTAAAACATCCCTGATTAAGCCATAATTAACTCCCAATATCCCATCTACGGGTTGACCCAGAGCTTCATTCGCAAACCACGATATTTTTTGTGATGTTAACTGAAAATCGGGATCCCAGTTAACATCCCTAAAATACAGGCTGTCTTCTCCTAAAAACGAAGCAACCTCTGCAGGAGCAGCAATTCTACCAAAAACACGACCATCAACTTCGTTGGTGCTTAAAAATTGAGTCTCTAGCACTTTCCCGTTTTCTATTTGAATCATGGCAATTGCCTGAACAAATCCTCCCGTTGGCCTCAGCTCTCGGTCGTCCTGTAGTAAAATATAAAAGGTTTGTTTTTGTTCAAACCCCAATAAACTCATTAATAGTGGGTTTAATTGCTGCGAAGCTGAATTCTTTGACCTAATATCTTTCAGCTCAAAACGGGCTCTGGCAAGATTATTTTGTAAATCATTTTCAAAAACATTATCTGTTATGTTATCCAGCTCAGCCTGTAGAAGAGAGGCCTTTTCAAATATGGATTTATCCACAGAATCCTTTTTTTTCAACAACTCCTCCATGGAAAAACCCTCAATATCCCGATCTTTGCTTGCAAAGAAATTTTTAAAAACTTGTACCGACATTTGTTGTGAACTAAGCATTTCATCATGAAGAGATAATACATGATCATTAATACGGTTTAGTGTCAGGCTTTTTTCTATCAAATAGATGTCTAAAAACTTATCTAACAATAGTGCTTTGGTTTTTAAACCATGAGTTTTCTTAAAGTCTCCAGATCGACCTTCAATTAAGAGGTTTAGATTGTTGGCCAAAATTTGCTGTGATTGTCTAAAGCTTAAGGACAACAAGCCCAAAAAAACAAAAAATATTATCCCCAGTAAAAAAAGACAAGCCCCCGCAATAAAAACCACCTGTTTGCGCTTACTTTTGGTTTTGATTCTTCCAATTATCTTGGCTTTCGAAGATCTTCTTTGAACTTTTTGCTTAGTTCTACTCTTTGTAAACAACTTATTGATTTGATTGTTAATTGAGTTTGGGGGTAGGCTAGAAAAATTTTCTTGATCCCCTTCTTTGTAGTGATTTGCGTTATCACCCCCCTCACCTCGAGATATGTTGGTCGCGGAATCCTTCTGCTTTTGAATAAAATGTCCCCTATTATTTGACTGCTGATCTTGTTTTGCCTGAAATTCCTGTAGGACAGCCTTATTGTTTGACAAGTCATGGTTTAAAAAGCCACCATCTATTACCTGTTCGGCCCCTACCTGATTTGTTTTGTTGGCTTGGGGTAAAAAGTTGACAGTTTTTAACTGAGGTTGGTTGTCTAACAACTCTTTTATTAACACTGGATCTAATCCCAGTTTCTTATTTGGCAAAACACCACACAAGTTTTCAAAAAAATTTCCCGGAAGTTCTCCTGCCACAACTCTGACCAAATCTTGTTTTTTTTCTAAACGAGTCAAGGAATTGGTATTTAATCTTATTATTTCTAAATTTTTAGAATAATAAGACTGATACATCAATCTTATTTTTTCACAAACGTCACTTGTTATAATCGACTTGCCTCGTACCACAAAATTCTTTTTCTCAGGACGTAAAATCTCCTTTTTTATTGTATTAAAAAAATTCTCATCAAGTTGTAAATAAATCTTTAAGCCAAAATCAATTAAATAACCATTTGGGATAGCCTCCACTATATTTTTTAAAGGATATAAAAGAGGTTCCTCAAGACTAATTGAGTCTTGGGCTATTAATAGCTTTTTGTGTTTAGAATTTATATATAGGTAGTTGAGCAATTCGTCTTCGTTTTTACATTGATAATTCCACTCGCTAAAAAGGGGAGAGGAACTATCAATCTTGCTAGAAATTTTAAACAAATATACTTGTGAAATTTTATAATCGTCTAAAAGATCTGATAGTTTTTTATAAAACTCAATACTTTTTTTATCTCGAATTTCTAAGGGATTTATTATTACAACTACCTTGTAGGGCTGCTGTTCATTTAAAATTGTCAGCAAACGATCAAGCCTATTTTCTTGAGGGATCAACTGCTCCATAATCCCAACCCGCTCATTTTGAAAATGAGACCTAACTAGCTCTGTCAAAATACTATTATTAGCAATGATTAGGGCTGTTGGATCCTGGTAAAAAACTTCCAATTGCGTTGAGGGCATGGCTTTTTTAGTTAAAAACTAATATCAATAACTAGTCAATAGTATAGAGCAGAGAACAAAATCAATTAAGTCTTAATTTTAAGAGTCTTTGGGAATCGGGCAAAAAAATAAAATAAATAGAAAAAAGAGGAGTGAGGAAGGGGGATCTCCCCAAAACCTCCATTCTAATTTGTTCATTCCACCAAACAAGACAGGTTGGTGAATATTTGGTCAGGACAAAACTTAAGTCTTTAGCCTCTATGTGCCTAAGTCAATTACCTGAGTAGCTAACCAATCTGCTTCTTGGTTCAAAGATCTCTCCACGTGTAAAAATTTAAAAGGCATATCGAGCGTCTTTAAAGAGCTGCGGACTTTCTCTGCCAGCTTCAACATTCTGGATTCTTTAATCTTCCACTCTCCATTCATTTGTTTAACAACCAACATAGAATCCATTTTAAAAACAACCTCACAACTTCCTAACTCGTCATTTTTGGCGTTTCTTTTTTTAAACTGAAGCAGGAACCTAACAGCTGCCAAAAGAGCCAAATACTCAGCTTCATTGTTTGTTTTGTTTCCCAAAAATATGGAGATAAATTGAGGCTCGCCCAATCCAGAAACATGAACTCCAGCACCAGATGGACCCGGATTTCCCCTTGAAGCTCCATCTGTATGAATAATGATTTTATTATTGCTCATTTTAAAGTTGCTACACGTTTTACTGCTCAAAATCCTCCCTCTTATCAGATCTTTGTTTCAGCTCGCCGGGAACATCTTTAGCAAAACAAATAGTTAGCCATCGCTGCAAACCGACTGTCGTGGAATAAGTAGCAAGGCTTGACAACTCCTTGTCTTGACTAACCGTTGAATGGACTAGATACCTCTCATATGAGTTTAGCCGTCTATAAACCTTTTCTTGTTTGGTGTTTAAAACCTGTAGAGCTGCCTTTTTTATATCCTCAACAAACTGCTTTTCTTTTTCTTCGAGTTGATTATTTATGTCAAGAATTACTTTTTTTTCATCTTCTTTTTTATTGAAGGTAATTCTAATTAAGTGCTGAAGTGACTGAATTCCTTGCCCCTGCGACCCTATTAAACAATTTGCAATGTCTTTAGGAACAACTAAATTAACTCTAGTTCTTTGTTCCTGGTCCTCTAAATTAATTTCAACTTGACTCTCGTCATATCCTAAAAATTTAAAGGTTTTAACTAAATATTCCTGAATTGTCATATACCTAATTTTAATTTAGCTCTTTTTAAATATAAAGAAATTCCACCCCATCCAGAAACGAAATATTGCTGAACTATCCCAAAAAGGTTTGCAACCACCCAATAAACTGCAAGCCCTGATGGAAAACGAGAAGCAATAAAACCTGTCATAAGTGGCATGATATAAATCATTTGCTGCTGCATGTTTTTTGCCATATCAGCCATTTCCTCTTCTTTTACATTTTCTTGTTGTATTTTTTTGCTTTTAGCTTTATTTGGTACTATATCTCTCACCTCAGATCCAGGAGATATCATGAGAGACATAAGAAGTTGAGAGACTCCTGCCAAAACCGGAAGGACAAAGGTGCTGTCGGGCACTGTTAAATCTAACCATAAAAATTCAGTGCTTATAACCACTCCATCTATAACTCCATTTTCTAAAAAAGAGTTAAGTGAGCGATATAATCCTATTAGAATCACAACCATAACAATTTGAGGTAAACAACCCGAAAGAGGGTTGATATTATATTTTTGATAAAGCTCCGCCTGTGCTTTTTTTAATTCTTTGGGATTATTTTTGAATTTCTTTTTTAACTTATCAATTTCTGGCCTAACCTTTTCCATTTTTTCCCTCGCCTTCAAGCTGGGCAAAGAGAAGGGGAGTAACAATGCTCTGATTAATAAAGTCATAACAACGATAGATACCCCCAAGTTCCCAAATACAGAATATAGAGATGACAAGAGTATTGTAAAAAAATTTTCTAGCATTGGTTGCGAGTCTTTAAAAAAACTACACTAGTTAATAACACTTTAATATTCTTTTAATCCCTTTTACACCCCCTTTTAAAAACCCGCTCTGTCTTATTTCTTCCGTAGTATACTGACTACAAGAAGGGGAGTGTTTACAGTAAGTAGTAAAGCCAAATACCGAAACAAACAAGCTGTGTTTAAAAATCCTAGCTAAATCATAAATTTTTTTGATCATTTTTTATGTTCTTAGTTTTTTTTAATTGTGAAGTGTGTTGTCTAAGTGTTTAAATCTACTTAGTGTTTAAAAGGCTATCTAGTTGAGTGATAAAGTCAAACTCTTCTTTTTTATCTAATACAAATTCTTTTTTTTTAACCAGCACAAGCAGGTCTGCTGGTCGTCTCGATATATTATGTCCTCTAATTAAATTAAAGATATCTCTCCTTATTTTATTTCTATAAACAGCTGACTTAACTGCCTTTGTAGGAACTACAACCGCCGCCTTAAAAATTTTTTTGTTTTTTTTGTTGTAGTAAATATCTAGACCATTGGTAAAATTGGTTTTATATTTAAAAATTTCTCGACCTAGCTTTGTTTTTAAATTAAGCCTATTTTTTTTAGGCAACATTTTATTATTTATATCTTCTATTACTAGCTTTGCTCAATTTTTCCCTTTTTTTAGCTCTTCTTCTTACTAAAATGGAAAATTTTTTTGCCTGTCTGGTTAAAAACCCGTGTTTTCTTGATCTTTTTTTTGATTTTGGTTGATATGTTCTTTTGGGCATCTCTTCCTTGATTCTCTTTTAAATTATTAATACTAATTATCTTTTTTATATTTTAAATTTTTAAGAAGTTTTGAATTATAACCAATTTGCTTATTTTGAACCAGGGTTATTTTGTTGTTTTTCAAAAAAAAACTCAACCACAATTATTGAAACTTTACTAAACAAGTTTAATGTCGCTTTAATTATTTACTCTAAAAGGCATGACAATATAAGTAAAATTATCTTTATTTTTTATGTTAAAAGAAGCTGGTTTTAACTGCTCATTCATGCAAAACACAACCTCTTTAGGATTGGTGTTATTTAAAAAATCTAATAAATAGCGAATATCAAAAGCAATTTCCTTATCCAACTCATCATCCATCTGTGAAAGCGTTAAAATTTCTCCGCTGTATTCTCCGTATGATGGTGAATTGGAAGAGATTAGTAGTTTATTTTCCCTAAGTTCAAATTTAACAATATTAGACGATTCTCTAGCTAAAATAAAAGCCCTTTGCAGCTCTTCTTTGAGAATTTCTCCGTCAATTTCGACTTGTGTTTCAAAATTTTCGGGAATTATTTTTTTATAAGGTGGATACTCTCCTTCAATCAATCTAACGAATATTTCATTTTGATCAACCTCTATTTTGATCTGCTTTAACTCCTCATCCACCTGTATTTTGATTACGTCCACATCACTCTGATCTACAATTCTACAAACTTCTTCAAAAGATTTTATTGGAATCAATAGCCTTTTTTTTACTTGAGATTCTAGATGTGGATATTTTAAAACCGATAACCTAAACCCATCCGTTGTAGCAACTTCTAAACCGCTTTTATTAAAATCAAACATAATTGTGGTGAGAATTGGCCTGACTTGATCCAAACTAGCCGCATATCCAGTCATTTCCAGCACTTCTTTTAAAACACTTGTTGGAATTTCAATTTTGGGACCTGAAACTTTTGGAAATTCGGGATATTCCGATGGCTCTTGAGCTGGTATTTTAACCCTACTACTACCAGACTCTAACTCTATTGCCTCTTTTTTTATGTTTATAAATACTTCTTCATCGCTAAAAGAGTTAATCAAATCTTTCAACATTAATCCAGGAATTACTAGAGAGGCTTTGTGTTTATTATTTTTGAGTTCAGACTTTGTTTTTATACCTAAATATAAGTCTGTGGCGGCTAAAGTTAAATTATTTTTGTCAACATTAATTAGAACAGAGCTTAAAATGGGTAGCTGAGGATTACTAGGAATAGATTTCTGAACATTTTTGATAGCTTTTTTTAAACTTAAAAGATTAAACTCTATTTTCATAATTCATTTATAACTATATGTAATTTATTTGATGAGTTTGTTTAGTATAGCTTATTTATTTTTTTTATTATTAACAATCTGTTTTTAGTTTATATTTAAATTTAAGTAGTAATAGTAGTAATAGGGTATGTGGAAAGGTGTATAAAATCGAATCTTTCTCAAGCAGTTGATTTATTTTGCATGTGATTAATTAGTCTTAAGTTGTTAGTAATGCTGTACATAATTCCTTAATTAAAGAGAGGATAAGTTTATAAAATTAACATTTAGAAATATTTTTAAAGATTTTATCCATATCTTTTTAACACACTTTTCCACTTTTGTGGAAAAGTTAGAATTAAGAGTCTCAACTTGATAACTTTAAGAGTTCTGACTTTATTTGATTGTAATCCTGATATACAAGCTCATCTTCTTCAAGTAATTCCTTAATTTTTTTTCTAGCGTGCATTACAGAGGTATGATCTCTGTTGGAGAACCACCTACCAATTTCTACGTAAGATAAATTTAAATTTTCTTTTAATAAAAACATTGCTAAATGTCTGGGGTAGACAACTTCTTTATGTCTCGCTTTCCCTTTTATTTCTGATTGTTTTATTTCAAAATGATCGCAGATTTTTTTAATAACCCTTTGGGGTTTGAGTCTAATTTTGTTATTTTTATGATTTAGTTTTTCTTTTGAGATAATATTACTAATAAGCTCTTCGCTAATCTCTCTATCTTTGAGCTCCACCTCAGACCTTATTTTGGAAATCACTCCTTCAATTTTTCTAGCACCATCAACACTTTGAGCAATCATTTCAGCTAACTTTATAGGTAGTGCAAGGTTTGATGCTCTGGATTTTATTAATACTATCGCTGTTTTAAGTTCTAAGGAGGGCTGTTGAATATCTATCATTAATCCCGCCTCAAATCTGGATTTTAATCTATCCTCCATTAAATTTATAGCGCTTGGAGGTCTATCAGAAGTGAGTATGATTTGAGACGAATATTTGGTAAGGGAGTTGAAGGTGTGAAAAAATTCCTCTTGGACAGCGTTTTTCCCAGCAATAAATTGAACATCGTCAATCAAGAGCACCTGAGCGCTTCTAAATTTTTTTTTGAACTTAATTGCTTTTTTATTACGAATTGCATCAATAATTTCATTAGTGAATTCCTCGCCCGTACAATAAATTATGTTTTTTTGAGGATTTTGGGTGAGAATAAAATTACCAATAGCATGCATCAGGTGAGTTTTACCAACACCAACCCCTCCATAGAAAAACAAAGGGTTGTATGCCTCTCCAGGTTTTTTGGCGACAGCAGTGGCTGCTGCATGAGCCATTTCGTTACTACCAGATACAGCAAAGGTTTTAAAAGTATAGTCTAGTCTTAGTCCAGCTCTTCTAATTGCGTTAAGAGTTCTATCTTGCTGGGTGGCTTCAATGTTGTGTTCTGAAAAAAGCTCCTCAACCCGAATGGAACCAACTGAGTCGTTTTGGCTATCGTTGAATGAGTCGTTGTTGGTAAAAAATCCGCTGATTTTTTGCAACCCCCCATTGGAGCCTTTTTTTTGCTTTTTAAAATCATTTTGTTTTTGTTGAGCGGCTATTTCAGAGGGATCTAAAATTTTAAATTCTAACACTACTTTTTTGTGAATGGCTCCCTCTATTGCTAGTTTGAGTTGTGTGTAAAGATTCTTTTTTAAATTGGTGGCATGAAAAGCGCTGGGTGTGGAAATTGTACAAATCGCTTTAGTGGATCCATTAATCTCTATTTTAGTTAAGGGATTAGATAACACCCAGGTGTTAAATGCTGCGGGAGAAAGCTGAAGCTTGAGTTCTTTTTTTGCTTTGTCCCATATTGACCTAACTTCTTCTGGATTAAGATTTTGGGTATCCATATGTTGCTGACTTTATAAAAAATACATAGTTAGATTGGAGTTTTAAAAACGTCCAATGACTGTTCTGCTCAAAATTGGCAGGATTTAAGGTTATGTGGGCAGGAAGTTGACTAGCTAAATTAAGATTTAACTAACCCGATTTGTGGGTTAACAACATTCATATTTATATACATAGTTTTCCACAATGAAAAGAGGCAGTTTTTTAATAGTCTGGCCAGCTTTTTGAGTCAACTAATTGTTGGGAGCCTGGTAGTCTTCAATTGAGTGCTGACCCTGTCTTTTGGTTTGTGCTGGTTGGGCTTGTGGTGTTTGTCGGACTGGTGGCTCTTGTGGACCTTGAGAGTCTGCGTTGTGCACCTGCTTATCTTTATATTGTTGTAGGTATTGTTTTAAAACTGGAGAGCTGGCTTGACTAGTATCATCTTCGTCGGAGGTTGTCTCTCTCTCTGCTTTTCTAGCAAACAACTCTCTGGGGTCGGTGGTGATTACCTGGTGTTCTTCGGGACTAGCTACCACCCTCAGAGCCACGTGGTTTTGTCCAGCAAAAAAGATTCCTTCGCCAATGTCGGCTGACACAAGTAGTTGGCGCTCACCCTGAGAGAGATAAAATGTGTCTGCCAGCACAGGAATTGAGGCAGATGATTGTCTCATGAGTAATTTAATTGAGGCATTGGAAACAATGGCCTTACCATATTGGTTGTGAAGAAAATCTTCAACATCTTGAGTTATTGTGGTGATGGCTAAATAGTATTTGCGAGCCCTCTTTGCCATGGAGTATACAAAACGAGCACTGTCGGGGTGTTGCATAAAATACCAGGCCTCGTCAATTACCAACAACCTTTTTTTAAAATCTTTTTTAATTTTTGTCCAAATAAAATCCAAAATAATATACATCGCAATCGGCCTAAGTTCATCCTCCATTTCTTTGACACTAAAAACAGTGAGGGGATTGTGGATGTCAACATTTGTTGGTTGATCCAAAATTCCTCTAAAAGAACCGGTAATAAATTTTTCTAGTCTGGCAGACAAGTTGTCTGCGTCAGCATTTTCCATACCGACTAAAGCCTTATACAAATCCTCCATTAGCGGAGGAACGTTGTTTTGCGTTGCAGGATCGGGGGTTATTCCCTTTGCTTTGTAGGTTGCAATAAGGGCTCTATCAAGTATCGCCTCTTGTTCTGCAGTCATTTCACCCAACATAACCTTTAGTAGACCATGTAGTGATAGAACCTTTTGACCCAACTCGTTGGATCCCTCTTCATAAATTTGTGACAAGTCAAAGGGATTAATTTTGGAGTTTCCATCAAAGGTAAAGTTAATGTATTCTCCACCCACCATTTGACACAATTCTTCGTATTCGTGTTCTGGGTCTAGCACAATAACTTCAGTGTCGAACATGAGTTGCCTTAGTATCTCCACCTTAACAGCATAGGACTTGCCAGCTCCAGATTTGGCCAAAATTAACATGTTGTAGCTCTCCATTTGAAACCTGTCAAAGATAACTAACGACTCGTTGTGTTCGTTAATTCCATAAAGAATTCCTTCATCCATCGTTAACTCCGATGAGGTGAAGGGAAAGGTAGTTGCCAGAGAGGTGGTATCCATGTTTCTCGTTATTTGAAGACGATCAACGCCCATAGGGAGTGTGGTTTTAAAGCCGTCGTCCATTTGTAGGGTTGCTTTTTTGGAAACTATTAACAAGGCTCCTAGGGTTGATTGGACGCTTTTGGTAATGCGATCCAGCTCTTTAACAGAGTTGGCGTTAATAGTAATATATAAACCAAATTGATAGAATCTCTCGGCTCCGGCTGCAAGTTGTTCGCGAATAGCTCTGGCATCGTTGAGCTTGATTTCGGTGCTGATGTTGCTTATTTTTCCAGCACGAATGTCCGACTGAACCTCTGCCTCCATTTCAGTAATTTTACGTTTTAGGCTATCTAAGATTTCACTGCTATCCATGGGAAAAATAAACATAGATGTGTTGATTTGATGGGGGAAATTAATCAGGGGAGACAGCCAGTTTGCTGGAACCGATCGTGGATAGCCCGCTACAAAAAGAGTTCGAGAGTAGGATGAGTTAATTTTTTGAAAGGTAAAGTCAACCTCAATTGCTTCAGGGGCAATGATATCTTCAACCGTAACCAGCCCTCGCGAGAATTCTTTAATTTTTTCCAACTCATCTTGTCTTTGATCTTCTTCTGGTTTTGGCTTGTCTTTTTTTAAGAATGGTAAAGATAAATTTAGGTTCATGTTTTTGTATAGAAACTCATTATTTGATTTCAGGAATTGGCGGGGGTGGCTCTCCTCCTTCTTCGCCAATTTGAGCATTACCCTCTTCGTTTATATTGATATTGGGTTGCGTCGTTGTTGTTTTGGATTGGTCTTTGGCGCCAAAAACATTTATTTCTTTTAGTGCGCCGTTAACCACTTTTTGTACATCTGGGTCGGGATTTTTTGTTTCTTGATTTAGGTTGCTGGTTTTTGCTTTCGTGCTTGGACTTGTTGTGGAGTTGGTGTCTCTCTCGTTTGCTGAATTATTTTTCAACTCAGCATTTTCTTGGGTGGGAGGAGCAAACTCAAAACCATCGATGTTTTCCTGGATGTTGGGTTGTTGTACTTCTTGCTGTTGAACTTGTGGGACCTGCTGTTGGGTTTGTATTACTTGCTCAACAGAGGGTGGCTGCATTTCAGAGAGTGGTTCCTTTGGTTGGGTTTGGATGGGTGGTGGCTCTACTTGGGTGGTTTGGCTAGTTCCAACTGCCTGTTGGGGCTGGGTTTCAGCATTAAGTACCACCCGCCCTTCTGAGCTTTGTGTTAAAAGCTCAGGTTTGTTTGTTTGAATCTCAACAGGATTTGTTTGAGCTTGAGCTTGAGTCTGAGCTTGAGTTTGAGCCTGAACTCCTGTGCCAGACTCATCTTGCATTAGGCTTGCTTTTACCATCGCGGTTTGATATTCGCTGCTGTCTGCCACACCAAAACCCTCGCTGGCCTCTGGATTATAGCTTGTATAAAAAACCTTAATTATTTCTTGGGTGGTGAGTTGTCTGGAATAAAGACCAATTCGCGCAAATTGTGAGATAAGATGGTCTCTTCTTGGTTCTAAAATTGATTGGGCTTTGTCTACAATTAGTGGTTTTTCATATTTGTTGATATCAAAATCACCCCTGCCTGGAATGACACTATCAACACTAAGCAAACCTAGTTCTAGGGGTGTTGCTGGCACTGAAACATAAAAATTTTTATCCAACACGTTTCTTTCTTGAATTAAGTTGGTTACAAATCCACGATAACGGGCAATTCTTTCTTTTTTTTGAGTTGATTGAGACTCTTCTTCTTTTTGTTTGAGTAGGTTTAGGTAGTTGGTTACGTCTTTTGTTTGAGATTGAATTACAATTTGAATTGGATAATTTAAAGAGTTGAGGAGGGCTGCGTAGGTGTAAATTATGGCATCTTGCTCTTCTTCAGCAAGAAGGCCAAAGTTCATAGCCCCTACAGTAAGAATAAAGCAGGTGGTGCCGTCTTTTAAAATAACAAGGTCATTGGTTATGTCGTGTATCTCAAGAAATTCTTGTGCGGTGGCTTTGGTTTCGGATCGAGCAGACATACCAAATAGTATAAATCAATTATTGTTGATTAACAAACCAGACTCTAAAACTAAAAAACAATTTATAGCTTTTAACTGTTTTCTAAAATAATTTCGCGATAAACAAGAATTCTTAAGCAAATAAAAATTAAACTTTAGAACTAATTTCTATTGGGTCAATAATTTTGCCAGACAACTCTATTTTTTGGGAGTCAAACTCCAGTCCGTCCTTTTTAATATTTAAAAGATATTCACCATTGCTGAGTTGTTGGGAGATGTTGAACTGTCCCAAGGAGTTGCTTTTAACAGCGGTAATTGTTTGTCCTTGGGCATTTTGCACCTCTATTAAGGCTCCACCAACCAACTCTTTGTTGGGAGTAACAACCATTCCCACTAGTCGATTAGGGTGGGTGGGTTTGCTGGGAAAAGGAAGGTCTTGGTTTTGGCTAGCTGTTTTGATTGATTCATCTGGGTTTTGATCAGTTTGGGGATTGTTTTTTTTAGGGCTGGGTTTAAGAGCTTCGGACGTATTGGCGAGTTGAATATTTTGACTAAGAGTTGACTCCTGTTTTGCAACTGGTGGCGCTGAAAAAACCACTGCATCGGTGGGTGCGGGCTTAATTTTTCTGGCCCTTACTTGTAGGTTGGGCTTGGTGGCTTTTCGAACAGGGTTTTGTTCAACTTGAACTTGTTGAAAATTTTGTAGTATTTGATTTACGCGTTGATCTTGGGTTAAGTCAAACTCATCTTTGTTGTCCGTGGTTGGTTCTACTGATTTTAAAAATTGTTGGATTTTATCTCTTTTAATATGAGAGGTGTCAATTTCTGTAGTGGGGGTGGTGTCTTGTTCTCCGGTTTTGTGCTGAAACGCATCTGGGACTTTGGGTTTTTTTTGCCAATAAAATTTAGTTGGTTTATATAGGGTTTTGATGAAGGTAATAATCCAGTGGTCTAGGGGTCTTTCTTCAATGGGTACAAAAGCAGCTGCAAAACCAAGTGCAAAAAAAGTTATAGATAAGGGCCACTTTATAAAATCCGGCAGATTGGTTTTGTAAAAAACAAAAGCAACAATGGTTCCAAGCAATATCATGGCAAACTGCTTAAGGGTCATGTTGCCTATTAGGTGAAACCTATAGCCGGTGATGTCTTGTGGTATCGGGTGTTCTCTCATGCAGGGTTAGTATTTTTTGACAATCTTTAAGGCGATGTTTAATTTATATGGTATTAGTTTCTATCTTCTATGGCAATTGCTGGAGTGATTAATACACCCTCAAACTTTTGGTTGTTTTTATCAATAAAGTTTCCCTCAAACCTATAACAGGGGTAGATGAGATTTAGTGCGGGGTCAATTCTATATTCTAAGTTGGTCGATTTAAGTATGCCGTTTTTTATTTCTTCTAAAGAAACTGGGGTTGGGTTGTCTGCAGCTGTCCTAATTATTGACCCAATGTTTTTTTGATTTATGCCAACCAAGGCTTCTTCAATTGTTATTGGGGTAAAACTTGTTGCTAGTTCATATTCTAAGGAAATGGGTCTAATAACAGCCTTTTGAACTTGGCCGTTTCCATCTACAAAAACTCTAGCAAATGCGTCAATTTCTTGGTGGTAAAAAACAGGTAGTTGGTCAATAAGAACAGAGAAGGGTATTTCTACAATGCTTGCTTCTTGTTTTGGAAGTGGGACTAGGTGAAGCTCGCCACCATAATATTTTACCTGTTGGGGAATTGGGCGGAAATTTGTTTCAGGTAAAACAAAGTATAAAAAATTAGCAGCTTTTTCTAGAGATGCTTCTAAGCCTGGGATCACAGTTGTTTCCAGAGAGTCTTTTGAAAAATTTATTTCATTGCTGGTGAAGTCTATAAGTAGGGTATAGAGCTCGCCTGTGTGTATGGAGCTGGTGGTGTCAGTGTAAATTTCTTTCAGTTGGTGATGGCTGGCAAGCCTTTCAATAGCTGCGTTCAATGCGGTTTTGGTTTTTGCCTCAGAAAGAATGGCTTGGTAAACGCCAAGCTCTTGCTCTGGCGCTAAGTGGGTTCCTTCAAAAGTTATATTTTGAAACTCGCTTTTTGTACCATCGGGATTAACGAGAGCTGTTTGTGTTTCTGGGAGGGTGGGGGTATGCTCTTGAGGGGTTAGGATTCTAAACAATGAGCCAATAACAATACCTATGGCTGAAAAAATTAGTAAAAGTTTAATCCAATTTAGATTTTTGATTGATTTTTTCATTTTTTGCTTTTGTTTACTGCTACTATTTACTGTACAACACAAGAAAAAACATGTGCCCCTCTGGGTAGTGGCTGCGCCCCAATTGAATTTGTCATTAGCTCGGTGAGGGTCGTGCTGCCAGAACCTCTTTTTTCTAAATGTAGGTGCGGTCCTCCTGAATAGCCGGTGTTCCCAATCAAACCGATGATCTCACCTTGGGAAACTGGTCGGCAAGATCTGTCTTGTACTCTAGCTGTTCCTGTGTGTAGGTGTCCAAAAACTAAAACATACTCTTCGCCATTAACTGCTGTTTTAATTGATACATTGACCCCATAAATAGAATCAAAAAGACCATGCCCAGGCACTCCCCACAAACCAGCACACAACTCTCCATTAATTGGAGCATAGATGTTCCAATCTGATGAGTCATCCTTAAAAGGCACAACATCATAGGCGTCAACTCTTGAGTGACTGAAGGTCTCCCATGGACCTTGAGAGATTCTGCCTGTTACGGGCCAACACAAAATTCCGCTAGGAGCATCTCCAATAGCAATACTGGCAGAACCCTTGGCAGAATCAGAACCAGAATCTTCGTAACCTGAGTAATTAAATTCAACAGTAACAACATTTCTAATTAAGGAATGATTGTTTTGATCACTGATTGTTTCTTGATAAGTAAAAGTGATTGGTTCAGTAATTTGTTGTCCAACTAGCGACTCAGCCCCCAACTCTTCGGTAGATTTGGTGAAGGTTTGGGCTTGAGGGGTGGTTCTACCCTCATCTTGGTAGGCGTCGTGGTTGTAGCTAAAAGAAGAGGAGTCGGTAATATTGGTGACGGTAATAATGTTGTTATTTTTGGGAGCAATGGTGATTGAATACTCTACCTCGATTGGAAAATTTGGTTCTGGACAGCTAGATCTACCTGCGCAACCCGACCCCTCATTCACAATTGTGGCGGTTTTGATCACATCTGCAAAAAAAGAAACACCGGCCATTTGCAGGTGATCCATTTCGGGGTTAATTAAAAATGAGCTTGCGATTTGGCTGAGGGTGAGGGCAGTGGCAGCTACTGTAAGGCCAACAGCACCCACAACTGAAGCCGAGGCGGGTGTGATCAACGTGCCTATACCTGTTGCCTCAGTCGCTGCTGCGGCTTCTGTAGCTGTAGACGCCCTTGTTGCAGGGGTCCTTGATCCAAGTCCAATTTCTTCTCTTGCCAAACCAGCTAGATCGCTAGCTACGTTTTTTACCCCTATGCCAGCGGCGTCAGCGGAGGCTCCTGAAATGTTAAAAAGTTGCTTGCCTCCCACCCACAAAGAGCTGGCGGTTAGTCCGATCATTGCTCCAGCTGGTCCCAGAAAAAGGTAACCCACAGCTGAAGACGCGCCAATGACACTCAGAGACTTAAGTAGTGTAAAAATTTTATGAGCCAATGCAGCTAGTAATGAGCCAACAACGGTAGCTGTGCCAGCGAGAAACTTAAAAATGGGGGCTATTTTTTTAGCCAGCTTTTGGTTGATGAATTTTCTTATTGGGGCAGGAATTGCTTGATAGGCTCCGCCAGTAGCATAGGTGATGCCGGCATCAATGCCCTTTGCAGCCAGCGAGTTGGTAATAGCTTTAGCTTGGCTTAATCCAGGAGCTTGGTAGTTGCTGGTGTTGCTAGGATCAGCTCCGGCCGCGCCGATTTGTTGTAAATCAGGATATCCCTCTATTGAGAAGGGTTGATTGGGAGTTAAAAAGTGACTGCTTTGTAAAACTGCCAAATTTTGAGCATATGCGGTTGCTTGTTGGGCTAGCCCAACTCTCAAAGCTCTTTTGATGAAGCTGACCTGTTTTTGCCTTTGAATTTTGGTTGCTTCTAGAGCTTGTTCGTGAATGATTGAAGCTCGAACTAAAGTAAAGTAATCAATGTCGTGGTTTAGTTGTTTTAACAAATCATCATAAGAAAATTTTTTTTCTTGTTGGTGGGATTGAGTAAATTCAAAGACATCTTGGGAGTAGCCGGCTTGAATTAGGTATAGTTTTTTCTCTTTTTCTCCAAGAATACTCCACAGCAATGCTTTGTTTTGTTGAATTTTTTGAGATTCTTCTTTTGTTAATCCACCCTCTTTTTCATCTGGCTTTTTTCCGCTCCAGGCCCTGATGCTGTTGGTAGATAAAGAGCTTTCAGAGCGAAGTCTTGTTGCTGCCTTAAGCCTTTCATCAATTTGTTCCTCGTTCATGGCAGATAAATCAGGGGACATATGGGAGAGCTTTTCTAGTTCTGGGAATTGAGTATTTAACTCTGTTCTATGATGCAGCCAATATTGCTTGAATAAAATTTTTAGACTAGCCTGATGAGCCTCAAATTGCTCCCTGCTGATAGCATCACCAAAAAAGGTTCTCAAGCGAGCATAATTAAAAAAGTCAACAAATTGAGAGCTAATTTTAGGATCAGTGATCGTGAGGCTTGTAAGAGTGGAGTCTAGGTTTCTTCTACCTATGTTAAGCTGGGTTTGATCTAATTTTTCTCCTAAAACGCGCTCGATTTCTTGATTAAACAACTCTCTGAATCCCGCAGCTGGCAACATAGGGTAATTGCTAAGGGTGGAAAGTTGTTTTTGTTGTTCTTCGGTCAGTTCTGCACCTGATTCAGCAACTAACTCCAGTCTGATTGCGGATGTTGTGTGAGGTGTTTGTTGAATCTGATTCTCCAGCTGTTGTCTGTCTTCATTGGTTAGGGGGGATTCTGTTGACTGAAAGTGCTCATTAACCGCTTGCTGCATTAAAAATCTTAGCGGTGGATAGTTGATAGCATACTGATGAGCTTGGCGCAAAATTTTTAACCTCACTCCTGCTGCTTGGGATGCGTTTTCTCTTAGAGCTTTTAGCTCTTGCGAGCTGAGGGATAAAATAATTTGTTCAACTTGCACAGATAACTGGGAAACAAGCAACTGTTGTAGTTCGGGGTTGAGGTTGTGAAAAGAAATGGGTTCTTGCTGTAGATCTCTGTTAAGAGTTCGGAAAATACTACTTAGCGCTATGGCGGAAAAAGATGTTGAAAAAAGTTTAAGGGCGGTGTTAAATTCTTGGGCATCGGTTGGTGGCGCTGCTTCTGGTTGGCTCTGCTCGCTTGTTTCGGCTGCTGCGGTTTCGTCCAAACCTTCTTCTTGAGCAACAACTGAGGCTGCTGTTTCTAGAGAATCAGCTATTTCAGCGCTTTCTTGCCCTGTTTCTGCCACTAACTCTTGAGACTCAAGACTAATCGCTGCTTGAGCATCTAGAATCATATTAATGGCGCTAATAAGTTCTTCTGAAATTTGCCTAGTCTTAAATTTTTTTTCAGCCAAGCTTAGTTCTTGGGAGTGTGTTATCGAGTCATTGGTCCATTGAGAGAGATATGACTTAAAAATATTATCTTTTAAATTAAAAACCTGCTTTCCGAGTTCTTTGAGGCCGGGTTTGCTCAACTCTTCTTGATAAAAATCAACAAACTCAACTAAAAGGTCGTATAAAAAAGAGACTACGTCTGCTGGCAACAAATATTGGTTAAATGTTGTTTGCTTTTGATTGACTTTTTGATATACAGCTTGCGGAGTGTTATTGGTTTGGTGAGTATTCTCGCTGGTTGTGTTTAAGGCCGGCAGAAGGTTTTTAATGGGATCTGCTTGGGTAGTTGAAAGATTGGAGTTATAGGGTTGCGTTCTTTTTGAATAGTTTGAGCCAGCAATTGTGTTGAGTAAATTGAGCGCGTCAACAAATGATTGAGGGGCATTAGTCTTTAGATTAAGATGCTTGAGTTGTCTCACAAGCTGAGAGGGAGGGTCTTGTTGTTGGCCTGGCTGAAGATCAAAGGTTGGGTCGTTGGGTGGCATAGTGCTTATTATAGCGTAGAGTGGGATAATTTTAGAACAGGCTTGCGTGGGTTTTTGAGATTATTAACAACCTTGGTAAACGTTAAAAATTAAATAACAAAGTGTTGTTTGTAAATATTTTTGCGTGCTATAATCTATGAAGATAAATAGTTTTATAAATTCAGCGCACGCTTACTAATAAATAGTTCATACTCATGCCAGCAGAAACAGGTTCCCAATTAGAAAGCTCTTTTTCAGATCTTAAAGATACTTTTAGAACAAAGGAGGGTGAGATAGATTTTTTTATTGAAAAGGTTCGCAATTATGAGGGTGCAAAAGAGAGATTGCTAGACTTAGAACAAAGGTTGGCTGAAATGTATGCGGATTACCAGGCTGCTGGTCCAGAGGATCAGGCAATTTTTAATGAGTGCTTTGAGCGACTCAATGAGTTAATGGAGCGGGTAGATGCGGCTATAGAAGAAGCTGAGGCTGAGAGGGGCCAAGATAAAGATGAAGGAGAAGTCGAAAAATGGCCTCCAAAAATTTTGAAGGAATTAAATGAGAAAATTTCAGATGACATAGTGAACACTGTAGAGTCTTTGTTAGATGAGGCAAGGGCTGAAGATAGTGGTGAAAGACTATCTCAGGATGAGTTAGTCAGAATTACAAAAGGAGTCGAGGAAGTTGTTAACCCAAGCATTAGTTGGTTACACGACAATCAGGTGTTAGAGCTTTTGGCAATAATTGAAGAACAGGGTTTTGAGGGTGATAACTTAGACCTTTCTGAAATAGCTCGCAGGAGACTTGAGATTAGAAATTGGATAAAAAGAATAGATTATTTTACTAAGATTGTGGAAGATCTAAACAACAATCTTTGGGTTCAAGAATATGTTTTTAGAAGTGATCACTTTGATTTCTCAAACACCGACTCATATGTGAGTATAGTGCAGCGTTTAAAGGCTCTTAATATAAATGAGCTGGATGAAGCAGATTTAATTAGATTTAAGGAAATGCTGCAAAACAAATCTTTACAAATTGAGAAAGAGGTGGGGAAAGACAATTTTGTTAGGTGGGAGCTGTTTTCAAAAACATTTTTATCTGAGGGAAATAGGCTCATTGCCGAATTAATTGCGGTTGAAGAAGAACAAAAAGAGAGAAAGTCTCTCCCTGAAGAAATTGAAAAAAAATATCAGGAGTTGTTGGAGGCGGCTGATTCTCCCTACGGAGATTATACTCAGCCTATTAGGGCTGAAATTTTAAGAATGGCTGAAAAACTTGGTGGGGAAGCGAAAACTAGATGGATAAGGGCCATGGATTTGAAAGATGGTTTTGTTGCGGCTAGAACAAAAAGTAAAGATTGGGAGCTGGAGTTGGCACTATCTGGGTCAACCGAATCATGGGAGTTGGTTAAAGGGGGGATACAGTTGGATGAAATTGCTGAGTTGATTGACAGTGATAAGGAAATAGAGCATGCACTTAATGTTTTGAAAATAATTTTTTCAGAAATGAGCGACTATTCTGATTCAATACTTAAGTATTTAGAGGATAATAAACTTGCTTTGCCAGAGAATGAAAAGGATAAGGAGGAGTTTGTGAAGAAATTGAAGGAGATGTGCAAGCATAACTATTGTCTTCGGGGAAATCCTGAAAGAAATCTAATTGACTTATTGGAATTAGTTTTTCCTGAGTTTAAAAGCTCATCTCTTAGTATTGCTCAGGAGATAGTGGTGTGCACTGGACTAAGAGACAAATATGCTCAGAAGTGGCTTTTTGCTTATTCTACATCACCTCGCGGATCTTTTGAGGGAGCTAAGACAACAGCTAAGCTAACGGCTCCACTTGCTTATATTTGCTACTATGTTCGTGGAAGAGGGTGGTTACCTGCTCCAGAAAGAGATATGGCTTATTATTATGGCGCAAATTTTACTCGTTCTGAGGGTGATTACGATGAGGGAGGTGTTGAATATAGACAAAACAAGAACGTGAAGGCTTTAAGTGATTTGTGGAAGGGGTGGTTTGAAAAATTGTTTACTGATGCTGACTTTTCTCAATATCAGGCAAATGCGGGTCAAACAAATTTAGGAGAATGGAGTGAAGAGTTCCAAATTCTACCAACTCCATGGGATTTGATAGAATTAATTAGAAAGCAAAAGAAGAGCGGGAGGAGTAACGACGATGGTAATGTTTTAGAGCTATCATTTGGAAATTATATTGAGGGGATGGGAAATTGGGAAAAATATATAAATGCTGTTAAAAATTTGCATAATTTAAAAATTGAACGGGGGAAGGGTGATCAGGTTATTAATTCAAAATTAACGGATTTTAGATCAATGATTTCTGCTCTTAAGGGCGTTTCTGAGCCACTAAAAGGAACTGAGTATTATGATCGATTTTTAAAGATGATTAACTTTTTGTTTTTGGTGGCTTTAAAGCGAATGTTTAGATCATATTTTTCTGCTGCCAGAATTCAAGATGTAAAAACAGTAAGAAATCGATTTTTTAATATTGTTGAGGGTAATATTTTGAGTGCTAATTTGCATAAAAAATTTCAAGAAGAGGTTGAGGAGATTATTGAAAAATCAAGATATGATCAAGAAACTAAAAGGATGTTTTCTCCAAGAAGAAAGGTGGGGAGAACAATTAGAGAGCTTAAGCTTAGTCTCGATAAACCTCTACGTTTGGAATTTGAAAAGTTTATTTCTTCTGAGATACCCGAAGAGGCAAAAGATGATTAGGTTTATTTTTGGTGGGGCGACAGATAAATTTTTTTTAATTAACTCTTTAAAAGAATTAATTCATTTGACCACTTTCTTCATGTTCTTCGCCCTTGTCTGTCCCAACCGCATCTGCGATCATTCCAGCCAGCTGTTTGCGTCCTTTTGCCTCTTCGTCTAAAATGCCACTTTTTTCGTCAATGGATCGAGTTATGTCGCTAGATATTTTTGGTTCATGACTTGTGTCAAAAGCTTTTGATAGCCCAGACCCCGCTTGAACACCTCGTTTAAAACCTCTTTTAATCCCAAAGTGAGTTCCTTCGTCAGCCCCAACTAAGTTGCCCGCCAAGTTTGGGTCTTCACCACGCATATAGTTTACAAAACTATGGCCAGCTCCTAAAGCCGCTCCTCCAGCCACTCCAAAACCTATGCCGGCACCCCTAGTCCCAAGTGGAGCTCCAGCCCCGACTCTTCCCCAAGCAGCTCCAACTAATTCTCCAAGCATTCCTTCTGTTCCACCAATAGCTTCCTTTACCTTTTTAACTATTTCTGGGATAGCCAACAACATGCCGATTCCAATAATTTGAGGCATAACTGAAGCAGCTCCATGCCCGATTAAGAAGGGCGGCATGAACCCGCTCCCAGCTCCCCCTATAGAGCTGTGCTGGATTGCTTTTTGCATAATAAATAATATTAATACCACAGGAAAGACTGCAAGGTTTGCTGCCAAGTTTTTAAACCACTTTTGAAAAGTGTTTTGCCCTGGTATGGCCCCAATCATTAAAATAAGTGGTGAGAAAGCAATGCTGATAATAATTGAAAGATAGCTTTTTAAAAGCTCCCAAAATAGTTTAAAAACGCCAAATAGGATAGCTAGGCCAATTACAACTGCTACGGTTAAGCTACCCATCCAGCTAAAAAGATGTCCCAAGCCTGATACATTCACTATCGACTGAATTGCTTCATTGGTAACTTCATAGCCATCGCCAACTCCAGTTCTAATCAACTTAACTCCCAGTTGAAAAATGTTGAGGTTGATAATATCTTTGCTTTGCTCGAACAAGCCGATTATTAGATGCATTATTAGATACATGAAGTCAATCATTAATCCGCCAATTGCATAAGAAAAGGTGACAAATAAAAGCGCTACAATTATGTTTGGAATTGCTTGTTCTACCGTCACAACAGTTTGACCTTTAATTTTGTGCCTAAACATAATCATAAAGCCGGTAATTAAAAAAACTAAAACAAATATAAAGTAGGCAATATTACGAAATGATTTCCAAATGTATAAAATTGGACTAAGTGAAGAAAATCCCAGTCCTTGAGCTTGCGCAGTTGGGATAATTTTAGCTGATTGTGACAAATCTGCTAAAAAAGCATGAGTTGATGCAGGCTTGTTCTCGTACATGGTTGCGATTAGCCCAGTTAAAGTGGGGATGGCCCCGCTATCGCTAGTTTGCCCCTCTTCTTGCAACGACTCTCCCGCGATCATAGTTAAGAGGCTTAGGTTGCTGTAAACGACTGTGTTATGGGTTAGGTTGGGAAGGCTAGGAGTGCTGTTTCTAACCTCTTCTTCAAACTCAAGTTTTTTTTGCTCAACTGACTCTGGTTGGGCGACGAAGGGATCGGTTGTTGTTTGGGCAACTGCTTTTTGGTTTGAGAAAAAAACTGAAGCTAAAAAGACAAGTCCAACTATTACGATTTGAATAGATCTTTTTTTCATAGCCTAAATTAGATTTTAGACTGATTGGGGCAATCTATCAAGAGCTTCTCAGGCCTTGCTGTTTTTTTTGTAGATTAATAGCGCTTGTTTTTAAAATAATTAACCAACTCTATTTTTTTAACTTTACTATTACTAACTATTTGTTTATATTACAATATATATACAAGTCGCTAAAAATTTAAATAAAACACATGACAAATCTTTTTGACCTTTCTCAATTCTCAGGCAAAATTCAACAGTCTGATATTATTTTAATTATTTTAAATGAATCTCCCAGCTTTGATGAGCAGTTGGCTGCAGCTAGTTTATATTTGGCGCTTAAGCAGCACAACAAAAAAGCCTCACTTTTGGGTGTAAAAAAAATTGACAACCCGACTATCAGTGGTCTTGATCAGCTAAAAACAGACGTAGCCAATAAAAATTTGGTGATTAGTTTTGACTATAAAGAGGCTGCTGTTCACAACGTAAGCTATCATATTGATGACAAGAACAATAAGTTTCATTTAACTATCAAGCCACAGCCAGGACATGATCCACTAAATAAAGATGCTGTGAATGTTGAATATGCTGGAGCTGACTCAGATTTAGTAGTTTTGTTCGGGGTAGAGAGGTTAGATGATTTGGGGCAACTTTACACTGGTTATGAAAATTTATATCAGGATGCCAATCTGATGTCTATTTCAGACTTTCAACCTAACTTTTCAGCTTCTCATTTAGATAGTTCTGTTTTTAGCTCATACAGTGAGGCGGTTTTCCACTTGCTTAAAAATGCTGAGATTAGTTTTAATAGTGAAGTGGCTACTAATTTACTGGCAGGGATTCAACATAAGACTAATAACTTTATAGATCCAACTGCTAGCGCTGATACTTTTGAGGCTGTAGCCAACTTGCTTAGAGCTGGCGCACATCGCAAAGCTGGATCGTTTGCTTTAAATAATGCAGATAGCAGATCTAAAAAAACAGAAAAAAATGAGGTGATAGAAGCCGATGATGAGGAGTTTGAAAAAAGCATCGAACAAGGAATTAAGGAAAAGATAGAGGAGTTTCAGGTTAACGAGACATCTCAAGAAGTTGATCTAAAAATTTCAGACGAAGCACCTAAAACTAAAAAAGACAGCTTAAAGAAAAAGTCAAACTTTAGAGAAAAAAAGTCTAAACAGGTAGTTGCTCCTCGGCCAAGTGGTTTGAAGAGATAGTCTCACTAGAGTTTACAGTGAGTAAATAATTGGTCCGCAGGAATATTCTCTTGCAGTGGCCCAAGGTCTCCAGTTAGAGCCAGCTCCAGAAATATCAAAGGCTTTTCTAATATTAGTATTGGGATCAAATAACGGCTCGGCGCATAAATCGACATCATTTTGGGTAAAAGGACTATTAATGCTGCAGCTAGGAGGGTTCCAGGTATAGGTGAAATATTCTGGACAGTTGTGTGCTAGCAAGTTGATTTGAAACAAGCCAATGCTGTAATCAACAGTGGTGCCGGTTAGACAACCTGTGTTGGCAGCTTCAGGGTTGCCTCCGCTTTCTGCATTACAGATGATTGAGGCTTGAGTGGCTCTCTTGGTTAGTTCTGCATCAGAGATTGGAGCAAGTCCCCTTTCTTGGATGTAATTTGCCAATTTTTCTCTGAGGTTATTAACATTGCAATGATTATTTTCATCAGTGATTGGAACGCATCTTCCATAACCTGACCAACCTGTTCCTGGAGCTCTGCCCGCATATGGAGAACCTCCTGGGGGTCCATAATCATCTCTACCCCCACACCTACCCAAGAACATATCTTCAACTCTTTCACAGGATGAGAAATAGGCATGAAACTGCGTCCCTGAGGCTGTGATTGTTTCTTGAATCTTTCTGACGGCCCAGCCTACTTGGGCCCCAAAGATAAAAAGATAGTTGGGTTTGTCTTCCCGTACACCCTTGCCAAACTCTTTTTCTTGACAAATTTCTTGCGGATAGCATATTGTTGGCATTTCTTCTTCAGTCATTCCTTCAGGAAACTCAATCTCTTCAGGGCAGATCCACTCAATTTCGCAATTTGTTAAGTCAGTAAAGGTGAAATTTTGCATATTAGGAAATGCGTCTAGACCAAACTCAGCTCCCTTAATAGGAAAGTATTTTGGATAAACTCCATGTGCTTGTGAGTCTGTGACTATATTATCATCTCTTAATTTTTGTTGTTCTAGATCACTAAAAAAGGCTCCTTGGAGTGCCTCAAAGACTACTTCTTGCTCTATACCTAAGGGGGCGACAATGTAAGCATTGACAAATAAACCTTGAGAGTCTGGATTTTCAAAAGCTCTTAGGTTTTGTTGATAGCGCTCGTAGTTATTCATTCTAAAAATCCAAGAAAAATTTTTGCTTTGTGGATTGGCAAGATTGTTGGTTGGACTAAATGGAGAGTCGCTTAGCGCGCTTCCTTCCAGATCTAGGCTAGTTGAGGTGTAAATATCGCCGGCATCTTCAAAAATGATCGGTTCATGGCATCGACCGCTCGTGGAATTGATAATATTAATTAAGGTGTTTTTGACGACTGAGTCAGGATTATTTTCATCAACTTGGCAGTCTGGATTATTGGGGCAGATAATTGGGTCTCCTGGTTGAAATCTTTGTCCGGAGTCAAGCCTGTCTCGAACTTGCTGATAAAGAGACTCGTGCCTTTGACTGATTTGTTGGGCATGTTTTTCTTGTTGCTCTGCTGTGCTGAGCACCTCTCTTACCACTTGGGCTGAATCTGTATGCAGGGAGCGGTTGGTGAGATAATCGGGAATTTTAAAGGCAATAAAAATCGGTGCATGCTCTGGGTGATTGTGCTCATAAAATCCAGCAGCATCACTTGATCCTGTCATTGGATCTTGAAGGGGAGAAATAACTAAAAAAGCAATCCGATAGAGATTTTCAATATCAATACTAAGGTTGTTGAGTGCTGACTGAATTTGATTAAATTTGTCTTTGCTTAGGTTGTGAGTATTAATTGCAGAGGGTTTTCTTTTTTCTAAAGTCTCCCAGCTTCCAGCCAAATCTTCACAAGTTAGGTGATTTATTCCACTGGAGCCAGGTTCGGCCAGTAGTCCAGAAAGCTCATGATATAACTCCCAGCGACTATATTCACTATTTCTGATCGGGTTATTTAAATAACAACTGCCGGGATCACTCAGAGAGCTACAGATAGAATCAATCACGCCAAGATTTTGGTATTTTATTTGACATAATTGGGCTGGAGAAAGAAGATGATTGGCTACCCCTGAATAAACTGGGGCCGATTGATCTAGACTGCCGGTTGCCGTAACACCACTAGATGTTTCTGCTACTAATTCTGGCACCAAAGAGCCAAAAAATGCTTCATATGAGGATGTTTTGCTTACTTGAGCGCTACCCTCGCTACTGCGGTAAACCGGAATTCTGGCATTGTTTAAATTAAGACTATAAACTCCCTCTCCTTCAAAAGTGATTAGTTGGTTGTGGCTATATTGGTATTGATTGTAGAAATATTCTGCAATATGGGCATTGTGATAAGTAGCTCCCAGAGTCCATTCCGGAGAGGCGCAGTGCACTTCATAGCCTTGGTCTCTCACAAGACTTTCGGATAGAATATCTACTGGGCTACCGGAAAACTGATCTGGGTTGATAACTATTGGCAGTAAATCATATCTTTCATCAACATCATCCCAACTAGCTTCTCCCACATAAAATTTTCTGCCCAAACTTTGAGATATTTCAAGAGCCAAGAAAGATGACTCCAGCTCTCTATTATTATAGTAGTGGGCTGAGGTAATATTGATTTGCTCAATACTATTGCTGTTTCTAAAACCATCGGTATAGGGACTATCACATACTCCATCTGGAGAGGCCATTTGGCCATAGCCTACATAGGGAGCTCTGCCTTGCAGGATAGACCCAACATCGCGTCCCCAGTTGGTGTAGTATTCAATGGTAGATGGGGGATTACCTCCGCAATGTGGTTCGTTGGCTAACTCTAGGGTGTATAAATTTGGATGACCACCCACAGCGTTGGCAATTTGGGCTGAAAATTCTCTGTGTTCACCATACCCATCTCTATACCAATCTGCTCCGGCTCCCCTAGGAATACCCCCGCCCCCATTACTGTAGTCGCCAATAGTAATAATAATGTTTAAGTCAGTGTTGCCGGCTGCTGCTAAAACTTTTTGCATCCCTGAGGCCTCGCCTGCTTTGGCAAAAGTTCTTACCATATTAACTCCACATTCGTTCCTTAGCCACCTAAAATGTTTTTCCACCAGTTCTTGACTGTAGGCATCACTACCAATGTCCCACATATTAACGCCAATAAATTCAAACAGGGGAGCTTTTTCACGCAGCAGGGCGCATGCCACTGCTCCGTCTGGCCTGTCTTGAAAGAAAGAATAGGGATCGTTGGCAAAGTATTCATTGTTGGATAAATTTCCTGAGTATTGCCAAATTAAAAACCCAGCAGCTCCTTTTTGAGCAAACTCATCCATTTGTTCTCCTAAAATTTCATAGTTAATTGAGGCGTAATAATTGGCAAAGGCTTTGCTGGGATTAACAAGCACAAAAGCTAAGAGTAAAAACAGGCACAAAAAAGACATTTCTTTTTTAGGTAGGGCGAGTCGCAGGCAATTTAAAATTTTCATAGAGAAAAAATGATGTCTTATCCAAGAATGACAACTCCTGTAATATACTCTATGATTTGCACAATCCAATAAGAAACAAATAAGAGTAAAAATCCAATTAGAGCAGCTGTAATTCTTTGCTTACCGGCATCTAGATTTTGTTTACTAGCTGCTCCGGTTAACATCTCAAACCCGCCCCAAACCAGCATCAGGAATAACACTAGCCCAGCTAAAGGGAAAATAAAACTCAAAGCACGGTTGATTAGACCAGCTACGTTAAGTCTGCCGTTATCATGAAGTTCGGGATTAGCCCCCATAAAGACAAGAGGATTAAGTTCTCTGAGTCGTCTAGCCGTAAGTACGTCAACAACACTTTCATTGAATTCTTCTGTTGGTTCACAGGGAACTTTGGGAACAATTTTTGTTCCTGTTGTCCAAAATTGTTGCCAAAATGGCATTATTTCGCAACAGTGAGTTCTGTGATTCATGTTCCAGGGGCAAGCCCAAAAACTATCATGATATCCTTCAGGACAACAGTAGTTTTCCCACTGAGCTTGTAGTTGAGAAAAGCGGCCAGCCAACAACACACCTGCTATTACCAGCAAGAAAAATATGGAAATTTTTTTTATCATATTAGTTACATTTTTCTCTAATTTCTAGTTATTTTTGATTAATTTTAGGCCTTTTAGCCTCCAAACTCAGGAATTCGTAAAATCTGGACTCCAATAAATTGTAATATAGCTACAGAGAAAATAATAAAGATTAAGCCAATTATGGCTGAAGTAATCATTTCTTTAGCTTCACTTGTTTTTTTTGGGTCGCCCTGCGAAACTGTTAGGGTAAAAGCTCCAGCTAGGATTATTAATAAGGCTATTCCTCCCCCAATCAGCAGTCCTATTTTGATTAGGGTCTGAATTAAGCCCACTGGATCAGTGGGGATACAGCCAACAGCTGTCCAAACGCCATCTTGGTCAACACAGTCTAAGCATTTTTTTAAGCTTTCATCATCGGCCCCTACTTGAGAGCAGAGTTGCCAATGAGTTTCTACAATTGATGTTTCTAGGTTACCGCAGTAACTGTCGGCAGGTGGGCAATTTGAATTAATAATAAAGGACTTTTCACTTATTAATGTTCTTGGGCCAATTATTACAGCTCTGCCTATTACAATAGCTGTTGGGGGGTGGAAAGCAGCTGTAACTTTAATTGTGTGGGGTAGTGGATCAAGTCTCCCAATATCAATGACACCTGATTGGCACTGATCATTAAGTCTAGAACTCGAGTCAAGATGTCTCCACTCGTATAATCCATCAACCTGGACATAGATATACAGAAAATCTTCAGGGGATATGGTTTTGCTTGGATTCCAAGGTCTTACACATTCTCCAGGCTCAACCATTTTTAGCTCAAATCTAAAAAAAATATTGTGCTCATTTGTTAAGCAGTCAGGATAAGAACACCTCATGCCATCTCGTTCTTGCCAAAGATAGGCTCTTGGATAACCTTCTACAGCCAAGACAGGGGATTGTCTTAAAAATAACTGGGTGGTTTTTGCAAAGATACTAAAAACCAAAAAAATAATTGCGGTTAATAAAATTTTTCTTCTTTTCAAACGCATGGCTTTTATTTTAGCAGTTTTTTGAGATGTGCGTGAACTGCTTTTTGATATTATTGATGTGTAATTAGCTTAAACAGCGTTATTTTTGGCTAGATTTGTATTTTGTTTTATAATGATTTAAAGCTACTTAGGGTATAGTTGTCATTACAATGTCGATCAAAAGATTATCACTTATTTTATTTAATCCATTTAAACTTCGACAGAGTTATACACTGTCTTTATTAGTCTTGGGTATTTTAACACTGCTTACTATAGTTGCGGTTTGGGCAATTTTTGCTTTTAATCGGTTTGATCCTGGATTAGGCAACCACCAGCTTTATGCTATTGATCCGGTTGAGGCGCTGCAGCGAGAAATTGATGAGTTGGAGAAGATGAAAAAAATGAGCGAAGAGGCTACTGGCAACTTAGAGCGTAGTGTACAGGATTTGGCAGGCAGAATTAATCATGCCCAGGCTGGCATCCAACAAGCAGAACTGGAAAGTGAGGAATTGTCGCAAGATATTCAAAAAAGAGAAAAGGCACTGGCTACCCAATATATTATTTTGCAGGAGAGAGTGGCTTTAAGCTATAAGCGTATGCGTATTTTCAATCCGATCATGATTTTTTTTGCCAGCAATGATGTGGTTAGTCTAACAAAAGATTTGATTTACAATGCCCGGGTCCAAGATCAGGACACAGATTTAATTGCTTCAATTTCTGACGATATCATCCAATTGGAGAAGGATAAAAAGGCTTTGGAGCAACGCAAAGTTCAGCTGGCCGACCTACAGGTACAGTTAGATGAGCAAAAAAAGTTTTTTGAAAAAGAAATTGCAGAGGCTAGAGAATACCAGCAAACTTTGGGTACTCAAATTGCAGAGTTGTCTGCCAAACAGCAGGCTATTATTGCCAGCCGTACTGGGGTGGCTCGCACCAGCGTGGGTGATGTGCCTTTAACTGGGGACTTTAATGCCTCAATCGGTTTTAAGGCTCAGGCACCAGCTAATAGTTTTGCAGTGTTTAGTTTTGGAGCTTATACTCATCGCAATGGGATGAGTCAGTATGGAGCTAAAGCTAGGGCTGATCATGGGCAAAGTGTTGAGGAGATTTTGCAGGCTTATTATCCAGGATCGAGTTTGAAGAAGGACTATAATGCAATGGAAAATATTACTGTTGATGGCACCGGCACAATTAACTTTGAGGACCGCTATTTAATGGGAATTTATGAAATGCCTTCTTCTTGGCATATTGAGGCGCTAAAGGCTCAAGCAATTGCAGCTCGCACTTATGCTATTCGCCGCACTAATAATGGTCAGAGCTCGATTTGTGCTACTGAAGCTTGCCAGGTTTTTAGAGACAGTCCCAAAGGTGGTGATTGGGAAAAGGCAGTTAAAGAAACTCGTGGGTGGGTTTTGGTTGATGGGAGTGGCAACCCAATTTCTACTCAATACGCTTCACTGCATGGTGGTTACACCAACACTATGGGGTGGGACTTAAGAGGGGATTATGATCCCAGCAACTGGACCACTATTGCTTGGGATCAAATTGCTGAGAGCCCTTGGTTTTACAGATCATGGTATCGGTTGGGCTATAGAGATACAGGAGCTAATTGTGGCCGTTCTCATCCATGGCTTTCTCAAAGAGAAATGTCAGATATTGTTAATGCTTATATAGTTCGTCGTAACCCCAGCGGTGCAGATACTGGCAGGATTCAGCCGGTGACTATTAATGAGTGTAATATCGGAGGTCAGGGTGGCGATCCTTATTCAATAGATGAGATGAGAGATTGGGCCAATCGAGCTGGTGGGGCTGTAACCCAAATTAACAGTGTTTCAGTGAGCCATAGTAATCAGGGACAAACCACGCAGGTTAAGTTTGGCACCAATAGGGGTGATATCACCATGAATGGTAGCGAGTTTAAAGAGATTTATAACTTGAGGGCACCTGGTTATTTAAGAATTCCACAAACTGGCTTTTCTTTTTTTAACATCGAGCACAAAAGGTAGGTAAGTTGTCTTTTTCTAATTTTTAAAAACCCCAGTTTCAACCCACCACTGGGTCATACCAAATACCGCTTACTATATTCCCACCAACCATTTCTCGCCCCACGCTTGATAGTGAGAGTAAAAAGTTTTTTCGTGCAAAACCTGGCCATCCTTGTCAGTCACCACCCAGTCAAAGCTGGTTCTAAGTCCAGGAATAGCGTTTTCAACCCTCCTTCTTTCTCCAGGTGCCAGTGAGGGGTCTGGAATATCTTGAGAAGGAGGAGGGGCAGTGTAGCCCCATTTTTGATAGTTTTTTATCTCCACTTTGCGACCATCATCTGTGCCATAAATTTTTATATTCATGTATGCTTTTGCAGAGTCTGCTTCTGCTGTGATAAGCAGATATCCGGGTGTGTTGTTTTCAAATCTCAAATCAACATTTCCTGCATAAACTGTAGCATCAAAGCCTGGTTGGTTGTCTATTTCATAGTATCTAACCCTGTAGCTATGAGGCAGGCGGCGCGTGATGTTTATTCCGGCATCAAGCATGGCTCTAAACATGGTAGTGCTTACTTGGCACACACCTCCACCAAACTCCATTATGGTTCTACCACTTCTAATAACATAAGCTTGCTGGAAGCCGGTGGTGTGATTTACTTCTCCCACTACTTGATTAAAGAAAAATTTTTCTCCGGGAGGAATTAAGGTTAAATTAAGTTTTTCGCTGGAAACTTTAATATTGTGAAGTCTGGGGGCAATTGAACCATAATAAAAACTTTCTCCAAAACCTATAAGGGTATTAATTCCTAAATCATTGGTGTCGGCCAGCACAGTTTTGGGTTGAGTTGTTTTTAAAGTAAGATATTTAATTTTATTTAAACTTTGCTCGGTCTGATTATTAGCATCTTCATCATCATTGGTTGAATTTTGAGAAGACATGGCTAATTCATCCCAATTTTGGATGGCGGTAATGAGGATGGTGTTGGCCTTATTTTGATCAAGCTCTATTCCGGGTTGGTTAGACTGAAATTTGCTAACTTTTAAAGTTTTTGGATCATACTCAAATTCTGCATCTTGAGCTGGACGATCGATCTCTGCTGCCCATTCTTTAATTAAATCTTCTATGCCTTGGTGACTTATTCCCTGTGGCCATGTTAATAGTTGTATGATGTCTTGGTCATTTAAAGCTTTGTTGATTACCCATCTTGCTGGAGGAGAGTTTTTGTCTTTTATTTCCACCTCTCGGTCATAGCCATAAAACTCTATTTTGGTATTTAAAAAACTCAAAGCCCTGTTTTTGCTGGCTTCAATCTCATCTTCTGTTAAGGTTTGACTGATGGCTTGAGTTTTAGCATCAATAATTATTTCCTGAGATATCTCCTTTTTATTTTCTTGATTTATTTTTTGATCTAGAATGTTTTTGATTTTTTCTTCAGTTTCTTTGGTTGATAATTGCCAGCCATCTTCTCCTAGGACTACGTTAAGACTGTAGGGGTTACCGCTAGTAACTAAAGTAATGGCAAAAGGCTCTCCCTCGTCATAAACTTTTTGGGCAAGTTCGTTGATGGAGTGTCTTATCAATTGTTGATTAAATTGATAATTAGCCTCAACATTTTGAGGGTTACCCAACAAATCAATAATTGTGGCTATATTTTTAAAAATGTTGCTTTCTCGACCAATGAAAAAAGCTGCCTCAATTGCTTCTTGATAGTCTTTGCCATGCAATGCTTGTCTTAGAGATAATGATTGTTGATGATCCTCTTCTTGTTTGTCCAAAGCGTTGATAACAATTTTTCCAGAAATTGAAGGTTGCTGGTAAGAATGTTTTAATTTTTCATAAGCTTCTGCTTTGGTTAGACCTCCTACACTTATTTGATCAATGTGAATGTTTTGGTAGAACCGATTACGGTAGTGTATAAAAAAAACACAACTCATTAAAACCAGAGAAAAGACCAAACCAAAAGCAAATCCCCAGAGCCAAATATAGCGTTCTTTAAAAAGCAGCTTGAAGTGTATTTGAAAAACAGACATAATAGATCTGTTAATGATTATAGAAGAAATTTGACTTAAATTTAACAAGCTACTGCCTATGCCAGATAATCCAAATCTCCCAAAGCCCAATATTCCAAATCCAAATCCTCCCAAAAGCGATGATGCTGGATCTAGTTTGCCTCAAACCCCATCAGCTCCATCTGCTCCATCACAGCCATTATCCTCAACACAATCTCCTGCTAGTGCTTCTCAGCAGTCTCTAAACAGTTCTCGGCCAACAGCACAGGCTCCGGCCAGTAAGCCAGCAGGCCTGGATCCTCAATCACCAGGAGGAGCTTTGCCAGATTTAAATGAACAAGGTCAGGTGACTCGTACCTCAACTATTAGCCAAACGCCTCAAGAAAAACAGTTTGATCAGCGGCCTGATTTACCGGTGAGTAAAATGCAGCAGCTTCAGCAGAGAGGTGAGGTCGGAGCAGGAAGAACTGGGAAATTACCCGGCAAGAGTTTGGCAGAGGGGTCGATTACTCCTCAGCAGTCAGCTGAGGATCAACAAAAAGCTGCTATACCAGTAGGATCTCATCAAGCCATACAAGCAGTGCAGACAGCAGATTCTGCCCAAAAGCCTTCAGCCACAGTGTCTCATCCTAATTTAAAAGCAAACATCCCTCCTGTATCTGGTGTAGGTAAAGTTGGTCAGCCTACTACTCCTGAATCATCTAGTGCTAAAAAAAGCAGTCCTCAGAAACCTGACTTGAAAAGTAAAACCCAAGCTCAGTTAGGCGCAAAGCCAGCAGCAGCAAAAAAACCTATTTTGAAATATCTTTTTTTTGGTTTGGTCGGATTGTTGGTTGTAGGGGGAGTAGTTTTTGGGATTATGCGCTTTTTAGGCGGAGCAGAACCTGCCCCAACAACAGACCAGCCAAGTGACCCAGGAGCTGTTCCTCGAGCAGAAGGTGTTGTTTTAACTTATTGGGGTCTATGGGAGCCGGAATCTGTGATGCAGTCAGTTTTTGATGATTTTCAAGAACAAACTGGTATTATGGTTGACTACAGACAACAGTCCCCTCAAGACTACCGAACTCATTTGCAGTCAGCTATTGTTGCGGGTAGTGGTCCAGATGTTTTTAGATTTCACGCCACTTGGGTACCAATGTTCAGAGAGGAATTAGCCCCCTTACCCTCAAGAATTATGAGCGTTGCTGAATATGAACAAACTTTTTATCCTATTTTCTCTCAGCAGCTACAACACAATGGTCAATTGGTAGGAATACCTTTAATGTATGATGGCTTGGGCCTTTATTATAATGTAGATATTTTAAGAACTGCCAATGAAGAAGTCCCTGAAACTTGGGCAGAATTGCGAGCTTTAGCTACCAGGCTGACGGTGCGTTCTGGCAATGTGATTGAAAGAGGAGGTTTAGCCATAGGTAACGCTGAAAACGTGGAACATTTTTCAGACATTTTAGGGTTATTAATTTTTCAAAATGGAGGCAACCCTGCCCAACCCTTAACTAGTGAAGTTAGAGATGCGATTCAGTTTTATGTAAGTTTTGCTAAAACAAATCCTGTTTTTAGCACTGCATTGCCCAGTTCTACCACTGCTTTTGCCAGAGGAGAAGTGGCTATGATGATAGCTCCTTCTTGGAGAACGTTTGATATTCAACACATCAATCCTGAACTTAATTTTGACATTGCTCCGGCGCCAAAGCTAAGTGAGAGTGACTTGGGTTGGGCTAGTTACTGGGCTGAGGGAGTTAATAGCAAGAGTGCTCATAAGGATGAGGCGTGGCAGTTGCTTAAATATTTAAGCTCACCAGATGTTTTAAGAAAACTTTATTCTGAACAAAGTCAAATTAGAGCTTTTGGAGAGATCTATCCTCGGCAAGATATGGCTTCGGATTTAGCTGGTAGCAAATATGTAGAGGCCTATCTATTAGATGCTCCGGTGTCTACAAGTTGGTATATGTGCACTCGCATTCATGACGAGGGTATTAATGATCAAATAATCGATTATTACAAAGATGCTGTTAACTCAGCCTTGACCGGGACCTTGTCTGAGAGTCATTTGCAAACTTTAAGTCAAGGAGTAAATCAAACCCTTAGACAGTATGGCCTGCAGCAACAGTAAGCTTTGTAGTTTGTACAGAATTTTCCTGCCCAGATAATAAATTTGTCAATATTATGCTCTCCCTTCTTGACTATCAAATTATCGGTACCTTGGCCTACAGTGCTCAATTTAAGTTTCCTTTAACTAAAGATGAAATTTTTAATAGATTGTTGAGTTCTGATCAGGCCCTGTTGGTCAAGCGGAATTATATGGTCGATTTAGAAGTTGCAGAAACATCAAAAAAAGTACCACCCCTTATCAAGAAAGATCTTGAATTTGGATTAAAAAAATTGAAAAGGATTGGGGTAGTTGAGGAGCTTGGGGGTAGTTTTTATTTGTCTGCTTGCTTGAAAAATAATGAGGAATTACAAAATTTAATTCAGCAAAAAAAGCATAAAAAGCGTAAATCAAAAAAGTTAAAAAAACAAGCCTGGAGATTAAAAACTTTCTTTAGAAAACAACCTCAGATATTGGCAGCTGGTTTTACTGGAGCCTTGGCTGTGGATAATCCTGAACTAGAGCCTGATTTAGATCTGATAATGATCGTTCAAAAAAATAGATTGTGGCTGACTAGATCTGTGGTATTACTAAGGGCTTTGATTTTGGGTAAAAAAAGGCCATTTTGGGAAAAAAATAAAAAGGATAAAGATCAATGGTGTTTTAATTTGTGGTTAGAGGAGGGTGCGATGTGTTTGCCCAACCATCAGAGAAACACTTACAGTGCATATGAAGCTGCCCAGATTAATTGGTTTTATGATCCATATAATTTTAGAGCTAAGTTTTATCAGCAAAATCAATGGCTAGAAAAATATTTGGCCCACTTTCCTTTAAAAAGAGCTAATGATGCCCCTGATGCCGTAGTTGATAATGAATTTATGGAAAAATCTAACAAAGGTGGATTGCTTGATTATTGTGCAGCCTTGTTAAACAAGCTGATTTTTTTTACTTGGAAGCTATATCTGTGTCATAGAAATAAAATACCTCTGATTAATTTGTCTTTAAGCCAAGCGTTTTTACACGATGATGCTAGTTATAAGCAGCTTTTGGATGAGTGGCATAAGCAACTTAATTTAGTTTTTGTCAAGTTGAAGTAAACTTCTGCCTGAATTTGATAGAATTAGGGCTTGTTTGTCTGGAGGAATTTGTATACTGGTAAAATAAAGGTTAATTCTGATTAAATACTCCTCTATTACTAATACTAATTTGCGAATTAATGTCAACAAAACTAAAATTGCCTAAGCTGATATTTAATATTAGTAAAAAATGCTGTCGAACTAACTGTTGTCTAGTTTTGGCAACTGGAGTTTTTGACTTATTACATCGCGAGCATAGAAATTTCTTGTCTAAAGCTCGCCAAGCAGGGGACTGCTTACTGGTGGGTATTGAGACAGATCAAAGAGTTAAAAATCTAAAAGGCCATGACCGGCCGATTCAAGATCAATCAACAAGGGTTAAAAATGTTGCTAACTTGGATATCGCTGATGGAGTTTTTTTGTTGCCTGAAAAATTCTATAAATATCAAGACCATTTGCAGTTGATAAAGTTAATCAGGCCCAATATATTGGCTGTATCACAGAACTCTCCAAATTTAGTACAAAAACAAAAAATAATGAAACAAATTGGAGGAGAGGTTAGGGTTGTTTATCAACACAATCCAAGAGTTTCTACCACACAAATTATAAATAAATCGGAAAAATTCAATTAAGGACCATCAAAATGAAATTAATTTCCAGGATTATTATGTTGATTGTTATTATTACACTGTTGGTAGTTGGGTATTTTTGGGCAACGAACAGATATTCGAGCCAAAGAGAAGTAGGTGATAGTTTGGAGTTTTATAAAATTCAGGTGAGTGAAAGCGAAACAGGCTATATTGATTTGAGAGGAAAATTGGTGCGGGAGGGTTACTATTTTTATTTAGAAAAGAACGGAGAAGTTGTGCCAGTTATAAGTCAACAACTCAATTTGAATTCCTTTATTGATAAGTTGGTGGAAGTTAGGCTTAAGTTAAATGAAGATCGTCTAGAAATAATAAAAATTGAAGAAAAATAATTTGCGAATTTATTAAGGGAGAATATGGCTAAAAATAAAACTCGGTTTGTTTGTCAGAATTGCGAAGCAGTTTATTTAAAATGGCAGGGTCAGTGTTCAGCGTGCAAACAGTGGAATACATTAATAGAAGAAGAGGTAGAGCCAAAAAGTTCAGCTAAATTTCAGAAAAAAGAGCTATCTGCATCAAAACTAAAAGAATTAGTGGTATCTTTACCAGATGTGAATCTTTCTAGAAGCTCAAAACAGCGATTTTCAAGCGGGATTGGAGAGTTGGATAGAGTTTTGGGCGGTGGAATAGTCCCGGGTGCAGTAATGCTATTGGGTGGAGAACCGGGTATTGGAAAATCTACACTCTTAACACAAGCATGTTTAATTATTGGTGCTGAAGCTAGGTCGCTGTTTATGGATAAGAGTAAAAAAAACAAAAGCGGTAAGACAAATAAAAAAAATAAATCAAAAAAGTCAGCTCAGTCGCTTAGTAAAACTAAAACGCAAAAAGTACAAAATGTACAAAAATACTTCAGTTCGATAAATAGAACACGGATCTTGTTCATTTGCGGAGAAGAGAGTCCTGAACAAATAAGCCTTAGAATCAAGAGAATTTTGAATAATGAACAGTTTTTATCAATGAATGATTTGGGTCATGATAAGTTAAGGCTAATTAGTCAAATTGAGCAAAATTTACAATTTGTCACATCAGTTGATGTTGATGAAGTAGTATCAATTATTAATCAGACTAAACCTGGGTTGGTTGTTGTAGACAGCATTCAGGCTTTAAGCACCTCTGATTTAACTGGAGGCAGTGGGAGCATTGGTCAAATAAGAGAATCAACTGAAAGATTGATTAGGGTGGCAAAAAGATCATCTATTCCAATTTTTTTAGTAGGCCATGTTACCAAAGAAGGAGTGATTGCCGGCCCCAAAGTATTAGAGCATATGGTAGATGCGGTTTTGCAGCTAGAGGGTGAAAGGATTGGTCAATTTCGTATGCTGCGAGCTTTAAAAAACAGATTTGGTGCGACTGATGAAGTGGGTGTTTTTAAGGTGGTAGAGTATGGTTATCAACCAGTTGCCAACCCCAGTGAGTTATTTGTAGAAAATCAAGACACAAAGGTAGCAGGAAGTGCCATTACTTGCGTTATGGAGGGTACTCGACCTTTACTTTTAGAAGTTCAGGCTTTGGTTAACCAGTCTCAGTTGGCTATGCCTCGTAGGGTAGGTAGAGGAATAGAATTGTCCAGAATTCAGATTTTGGCTGCTGTTATGCAAAAACATGCAAAACAGCCTTTGGGCAACTATGACATTTTTTTAAGCGCTGCTGGTGGTTTTAAGGTACGCGAACCAGCAACTGACTTAGCTTTATCAGTGGCAATTGCCAGTAGTTTATCCAATCAACCAATTAAAACTCAGGCTGTTTTTATTGGAGAGGTAGGCTTATTGGGTGAGATTCGAACCGTGGCTCATTTGGAAAGAAGGGTTAAGGAGGCCAAGCGCCTAGGATATAAAAAAGTTGTTACTGCTAAAACTCACCGAAAACTTAGCGAAGTTCTCAAGGAGTTTGGGATTTAGTATTAGGAAAAATTTATATTAAATCAGCTGCTTATTTTTTAATTCTCGCCCAGCTTTCTGCCAAATTCCTGCTTTAGTTAGCATATTTTTAACTAGCATATCTTTCTCGGCTAACTTTAATTACTTTTTCCCGATTGTTGTTGGCATTGCTCAAAGGAGGCAGAGTATGGGCAGGGAATGGTCTGGAGATAATATTGTCAATACTGACCTTGTTAATAATTTGGTGCCTGCCTAAGGTAACTAAGTCATCTTGGGTATATTGGTGTCCGTATTCTTTATTAAATAGTTCAGCGTCGTCTGCTCCCATGACAAAGCTGGCAATACTGCCACAATTTCCAAAAATAGCTTTTTGTACTTCTTCAGGAATTTGAGCTACGTATTGATTGGCTAGAGTTAAATTTAGCCTGTATTTTCTGGCTTCAGATAAAATTTTAACAAAAGATTCAGTAGCAAAGTTTTGAAACTCATCAACAAAAAGATAAAAATCTCGCCTTTTTTCTTCCTCTTTATTGACCCTACTCATGGAGGCTAGTTGAATTTTGGTAATGAGCATGGCTCCTAGTAGAGTAGCATTATCCTCTCCCAGTTTTCCTTGAGATAAATTAGCTAAGAGAATTTTACCTTCGTCCATGGCTTTTTCGATGCTAAAGGAGCTTTTTCTGGCATCAACCACATTTCTAATTAAAGGTGAGGAGACAAATTGACCAATTTTGTTCAAAATTGAGGAAATAGATTCACTGCGGAGTCTGTCAGAAAGTTGGTTGTATTCATTTAGCCAATAGTTTTTAAGCACAGGGTCTTCTAATTTTTCAACCACTTTTTTGCGAAAATTAGCATCAGTAAGTAGTTTAATAATGTCTGAAAGATTGGATTGAGGACTAGAGAGAAGGGTTAATAAAGCGTTGCGCAAGATGTATTCTAATCTTGGACCCCAAGAATACCCATAGAGTTTATGAAAAATTGAGATAATCCCAGAGGCAATCAACTCTCTGTGTTGAATATTTTCTCCTTCAAACAGGTTCATTTTTACAATCCGATCATTGGTGTCGGCTGGATTAAAGTAAATTACGTCGTTGATTCTATGGGAAGGGATAAAATCTAAAAGAATTTCAATTAAGTCGCCATGCGGATCAATGACCGCCATGCCCTCATTGTTTTTTAAATCATTGATGGCCATATTGGCCAACATGGTAGATTTACCTGTGCCGGTTTTTCCAATGACATAAAAGTGTCGTCTGCGGTCTGTTTTTTTTAAGCCATATTTAACTGTTTGGTTTTTATAAGTAGTTTCTCCAAAGACATTAATCTTATCTTTGGTTTGAGCATCTGTTGTTTTGGTAACAATAGGCAGGTTTTCTGGCGGTTCACCTAATAATTTTTTACCCCAAGCAATATTGGGAATTGAGGCTAGCTTATTATTGGGTAGGTGATAGATGGTGGCCAGTTCATCTACTGATAAATGCATTTTTTTACTTCTGCAAAAATTTCTTCTTAAGATGGTTTGTAAAAAATGCTGTTTAAAAAATTTAATCCTTTTAGATTTTAAGGAATTTCCTTGGCTTTGAGTGATAGCATTAAGGCTGCTGCCAATATGTTCTATTAGTAGTTGGCTGCGGTTGGGATCAGCTGTTAGAACAGCCATTTTTAATGAGCTTTTTAAACCTACTATATTCAGCTTTTTTTTAATATATTCTTGGTGGGTAGGTTCATTATCGCTGGCGGTTGGCGCGGTTTCATCACCTGATGGCTTGGAGTTTTCAATGATTTGCCAACCTTTGTGCTTCCATGAATCTGAATCTGGACTTACAATCAGCTGCAATAAAATTAGTTCTAGGGGTTGTGCTTGTGAGAGCACTGACAGCAGTGAGGAAAGAGGGTCAACCTCTGAAAAATCATGATAAGTTTTTAAAGAAAAGGCCTCTTGTTGAGAGAGCTTAAGTTTCCCCAGTTCTAAAAATGGTTGCTGATTGTGGGTTTCAAATTGAGTTTGGTTTCCTGGTAAAAAATACTGCAAAGGATCGCCTTCAATTTTGGTAATAAGCAGCTGGGGGTAGCTGGCTATTAAAGCAGATTTTACATATTCTACCAGGCGTGTGGGACAGTGACATAAAAAATAGATAGTTTGATTTTGGACTAAAATTTCAAAACTCAGTGATTCGTTTTTGCCTGCAATTCTGTCAAAAAGGGAATTTTTTAATTTTGGAATAGTAGAAAATAACTGAGCTGCCGATTCAGGAGTGTGCTCACTGTCCCTACTGGTGCGCAGTTCCAGAATAGTGGCTGTGGCTGGATAGTCTTTGTTCATACAAGTTAATTATACAATTTTTAATAAAAATATGGTTTACAGGTAGCTTAAAGATTTTATTCTGAGTATATACCTACCAGCTTGTTCTTCCCGCTAAGAGGGGTGGGACAAGACAAAATGCACTTGGGGTGAAACTCCTCAGAAATGAGTTCATATCAATTACTAATATTAATTTGCGAATTTATCTACATTCTGTGCACATTAGGAATAGGGCGAATATTAATTGTGGAAATAGTGATATTTTACTCTGGAATTTGCTTAAAAAGATTTTTATAAGATGCACTAGTTTATATCAATTAAAACTTTATAGGTTGACATTTAATAATAATTAGTATTATACTTGAGTTATCGAAAACTTACTTGATGGGCGTTGAGCAGAAGTTCGGTGGTTGGGCAGGCAACCGAACTTCTACTCAGCGCCTATTTTTTTTAGGCTCCTACCTTCACCTTGTTGTTTAAACCACGTTTTTAGCTATTTTAGCAATGACTACTAAGTTGTTGTTAATATAGTTTTAATTATAATTCTTATTATTACTTAATATTTTGATTATTTTTGATAGTGATTTGAGTTTAGAATGACTATTTTTTAAAGCGGGGGCACTTTTTATCTGATTTTTGTGATTTAAATAGACTAAACTCTTGGTTAAACCAGAGAAAGATATCCTATAAAATTGATTTTGATTGAAATATAGGATATAATCGCTCGAATCCTATAATATTGTTGATTATCCAAACCAGAGAAAATAAATGAAAGTTTTACTAAGCACAGAAACTAGCTTTCTTGATAAAAATTTGGGGTATCTTGAACAAGTGTTACTAGGTGAATTCCACCAGTATCAAGATCCCACCAGACCTTATTACTATGCTCAGTTTACTCTAGAGCCTCAGCCTGTATTGACTATAGGGAGAAACATTACTGATCTTAATGATATTGAAGCCCATGGGGTTAAAAATGGCTTTTTTATTGATGCAGATACTTTCCCTCAAACCCTAACAAAAACATTTCAAAATTGGTCTCTGGCGAGGTTTAAAAATGTGGCCAACTATTTTTTAGGAACCTTGATGTTGAGCGCTTCAGCGTTGCTAATAATTTTTTATGGCCCTAGCTTGTATTATGCAGTTTTCCCTTCTAAAGTAGCCCAACCCCCAACTGAACTGGCAGCGATTGTGGCTGATAATTTCAAGGTCACAGCAGAAGAAGAAATATTGGAGAAAATAAGAGAGTTTCAGCAAGCTGAAATTATTGAAAGTGATTCAAAGATTGAACGCTACTTGCCTCCGGTTAATACCAACTTACCAGAAGGAGATTGGGTAAGCATACCTTTAATTGGAGTTTATTCCCAACTTCAAAAAACCGAATCAGCAGAGGAGGCTTTAGAGACTGGTATTTGGTGGGTGCCTGATTTTGGAGAACCCGGTCAGCTCAACAAACCAATGATCGTCTCGGGTCATCGTTATGGCTGGCAGTGGTGGTGGCAAAGTGACTACTGGAAGTATCATTCTTTTTACAAGCTACCCGAGCTTCAACCTGGAGATAGAGTGGAGATCATATCTGAACAACGCAAATGGATCTATGAAATTTACGCTGGAGAGGAGGGGGCAGAAATCAACGATTACCAGGCCGATCTGATTCTTTACACTTGCAAGTTTTTAAACTCGCCGGTTAGGATTTTTAGATATGCGAAGCTTATTTCTGGCTAAAAGTTGACACCATAGATTGTTTTTGCCATAATACCTATATCCCTCAAGGAATTTACCTTGTCCAACAACAAATTTCTGTCATAAATGAAAAATCTTTTCCGGATTTAATGTTTAATAATTAGTTAATAGATTATTTATTTTATGGCTAATAAATCTAAAACAGCAGCTGATTTAGTGGGAGAGAGTAACTCAAATTCAACTGTTAGTCAGCTACATAATAAAAATTATAATTCTCAAAGAAAAGTTTCTACCATGAGTCAAGAAAAAAAAGATACTAAAACCAAAACAATGGGTGGGCGTAAGGCTGCATCTAGTGTTAACACTAAAAGCAAGTCTGTTAAAACCCAAACTAATTCCAAAAGTGATCGTTCAGCCAGACCATCTTCTCAGGTTAAACAGCCCAGAAATAATACTAATGACAACAACAATGATCGTTTAGACCATATGCCTGATGGTGATATGCCAACTGAAACTGTAGAGGGTATTTTAGAAACAACCAAAAATGGACATGGCGTGCTCAGGGTTGGCTTTTCTCAAGATGATCGAGACACTTATGTTTCAGTTTCTCAGATGAGGCGGTTTAATTTAAGACAGGGCGACTATGTTAGAGGGCCAGCTCGCAGACCTAAAGAAAACGAGCGTTATTGGGGATTGTTGCAGATTGATGAGGTAAATGGCCTTCGCTCTGAGGATTTTAGAAAAGCTAACCGCCCAAAGTTTATGAGGTTGACTCCAGTTTATCCAAACAAGCAGATTAAGCTTGAAACTGGCAAAGAACCGATTTCCTTGAGAATCATTGACATGGTTGCGCCCATTGGACGTGGTCAGCGAAGTTTAATCGTGTCTCCGCCTAAGGCAGGTAAAACAGTTTTGTTAAAAAATATTGCTACTGGAGTTGCCAGTAATTCACCCGACATTCATATTATGGCTGTGTTGGTGGGTGAGCGTCCTGAGGAAGTTACCGACATTAGGCGACATATTGAAAAGATCACTGATGGCAAGGGAGAAGTAGCTGCTAGTAACTTTGATGAGTCAGCCGAGAATCAGTGTAATGTTGCCGAGCTAGCCCTAAACAGAGCTAAACGCTTGGTGGAGATGGGGCAGGATGTTTTAATTTTGCTTGATTCCATTACCAGATTGGCTAGGGCATATAATCTAGCTATGCCTACATCAGGAAGAACTCTTTCTGGTGGTTTTGACCCGGCAGCTTTGTTTCCGCCCAAAAAGTTTTTTGGTGCAGCCAGAAATTTTGAAGAAGGCGGTTCACTAACCATAGTAGGCACTACTTTGGTTGATACCGGTTCCAGAATGGATGATTTAATTTATGAGGAGTTTAAGGGAACAGGAAACCAGGAAGTTCATTTAGATCGCCGACTGGCAGAGCGTAGAATTTACCCTGCAATTGATGTGCAGCGCTCTGGAACTAGAAAAGATGATTTATTACTTAGCTCCATGGATTATCAATCAGTGGTCACTTTGCAGAGAATGTTAGACACTCTGGGCAAAGAGGAGAGGACATCAACTTTGATTGATCGCCTCAAGAGAACTAAATCAAATAAAGAGTTTTTGGCTAGTTTAAAGGATGGTTAGGCAGATTACCAGGCTAAGCCTAGTTAATAAAATATTGCCATTTACTAATTTGCGAATTTTTTTTGATATTCGAGATCCCAGATGCTATATAATAGAGCCTGAGTATGTCTAGAATTACTATCGAGTTTAAAACACCAGAAATTTTAAAGGATGTTCCGGAATTTGTCCGGTTTCTTCATTATTACCTTAAGTTGAGAGGATATGGCTGGTTTGAGCGTTTAGAGCTTTCCAAAGATGCTTTGGTTGACGTTCTTTATATGAAGCGAGGCAGGTATGCCAGACCATTTTTGCATTTTGGTATGGTGAGTTTGGTGGCACTGGCAGCTACTTTAGGCCCTTTGATTCTCAGTCAATCCGATATTGAGCAGTTTCAAACTTCAGCCCCTGTTTTAGCCACAGCAACTGCTTATGCGCCTGATTTTTACACTTTGCAGGCAGAGGCAGTCCGTCAGTATCGGGGAGGAGAGATTATTGTCCATATTGTTGAAGAGGGCGAAACTATTTCTACAATTGCAGAAAGGTATGGTTTATCGGTTGACACCATTCTTTGGGAGAATAATTTAAGAGAAACAACAAGCATTAAGCCTGGTCAAGAATTAAGAATTTTGCCTTTAGATGGTGTGCGTCATCGAGTGAAAAGGGGAGAAACAATTTTTTCTATTGCTAGAAGATATGGGCTAGACAATTCACAAGCTCAGATGATTGTTGACTATCCATTTAATGAATTTTTGAATGATGAAACTTTTGAGTTGGTCGCTGGTCAGTGGTTAATGGTGCCTGATGGAGTGATGCCAACGGCCACAGCCACTCCTGTCACACCGAGAGTAGTGCCTCAGGTGCCTCATACTCCAGATGCTGGAGCTGTGGCCGCTCATGGGACTTTTATTTGGCCAGCACAAGGTAGAATTACTCAAGGTTATCGTTTTTACCACCGGGCAATTGATATTGCCAATCAAGGCGGAGGACCAATTTTAGCAGCAGATAGCGGAGCAGTAACCACTGCCGGCTGGGCTGGTGGAGGTTATGGTAATACAGTGGTTATTGATCATGGTAATGGCTTTCAAACTTTATATGCTCATTTGAGTGTAGTGCAGGTTAGTGTTGGGCAGCGTGTTGGCAGAGGGGATGTAGTTGGTCAGATGGGAACTACTGGTCGTTCTACAGGGGTTCACTTGCATTTTGAGATTCGCCATGGAGGAACTCTGGTTAATCCTTTGAATTATTTATAGTGTTTGGTGTTTTTGGTATTTAGTATTTGGTATGACAGCCAGAGTGGTTGATTCACCTTAGTGGTATTGAAAAAAACTAATAATTTATTAATCTTGATGGGTATTGATACCAAATACTAAATACTAAGGCTAAAATGATTGATTTGGTTAAACTTAAACTACTGGCAGGCGATGGCGGAGATGGTCGCATTTCATTGCATCGGAGCAAATATCGTCCTAAAGGTGGTCCTGATGGTGGTGATGGTGGTGATGGTGGAAATATTATCATCAGGGGAAATAAAAATCTCAATACTTTAAAAAATTTTGCTGGGGTGAAGGAGTTTGTAGCTCAAGATGGGCAGGATGGCGGTAAAAACAAACAGCATGGTTTAAAGGGTGAAGATATAATCATAGAAGTTCCCCTGGGCACGGTGGTTTGGTTAGCTGCAGAGAATAGAATCAGTCAGATTAGACGGGAAAAATATCAGCGGCCAGCGATTGAGTTTGATTTTGAGAAAAAAGAGCCAGCTGGCGACATTCAACAGTCTTCTCAAGAAAAAGGAAAAAAAATAGAAGACTCCAACCAATTCCTTCAAGAAAAAAACAACGACTCTCCTTTTCGACTTAATGTAACCCTAAGGCGTGATGAGGTAAAGTTTGAAAAATATTATCAAGATTGGGACGGTAATTTGCAGTCTCATAGGGTTGTTGATGAGATGAGGTTAGTTCAACCCCCTCAGGAAGAGGTTGAAACTAAACAATTTGGGCAATTTGACAAGATTCTTGACAGTAATATATCAAAAATTGTGACCCTAAAGCTGATTGAGATTAAAAAGGATAAGCAAGAGGTGATAGTTTGCCAGGGTGGATTCGGTGGAAGAGGTAATCATGCTTTTAGGGCAGCGACCCATCAAACTCCACTTGAGGCAGAATATGGAACTTATGGAGAAAAAAAAGAGGTTGTATTAGAGTTGCGATTATTGGCAGATTTGGGTTTAGTTGGGTTGCCTAATGCTGGTAAAAGTACTTTACTATCTCGTTTAACCAAAGCTTTGCCGAAGATTGCAGCCTATCCTTTTACCACTTTAGAGCCAAATTTAGGAGTGATGAGAAGTAAAGATGGTAAAAAGGAGTTGGTTGTGGCTGACATTCCTGGTTTAATAGAAAAGGCTAGCCAAGGCAAAGGCTTGGGTGATAGATTTTTAAGGCATATCGAAAACTGTCAAGTTCTCATGTATGTTCTTTTTTTAGAAGAGCATTTTGTTTACGATGCTGAAAAATCTTTACAAAAAAAGGCAGATAGCTTGCTTCAGCAGTTTCAGCAGTTACAGCAAGAGTTGGGCACCCACCATAAGCAATTGTTAGATAAGCCTTATATTGTTACCTTAAATAAAATTGATATTTATCCAGGAAAATTAGTACATAAGATTCAAGCTAGCTTTAAAAAAGAAGGCGAGGTGATCATTCCTTCTAGCGGAGTGACAGGGGAGGGATTAGATAAGGTGAGAAATGCAGTTTTTAAGATTTAGTTGATAATTTAATGTTGTTTTTGCTTTGATCGCTAGTGGTTAAGCTCAATAATCAAGGATTTGAAAATCAAATAACCAAAACCGCCTGCTATAAAACAGGCGGTTTTTTAAGTTTAAAGCTATTGCAGATTCAAACTTTATTCAGCTAAATCCTCTTCAAATTCCTCCACTTCCACTTCCTCAAGCTCTACCGGTTGTTGGGATTGTCTAACTAACTCTTCATCTTCTGGAGTAAGTTCTAGAGGCTGAGTTCCTGGTTGGCCAATGGTAGCTTCTCGACCTTCAATATTTTGATCAGTCAAAGAAGGCAGCTGTTGTCCTAGAGGAGAAATGCCAGGAGCTTCAGGGTCAAATTCTGCATCTGGGTCAAACTCTCCTTCCATCATTTGTTCCTGTTGAGCTAGAGCCTGTTGTACTAAGGGCTCAATTTCTTCTAATAAACCCTGTAGCATTTCATAGTCCTCAGAGCCAACTTCTAATAAAGCCAGGGCTTGCTGCCAGGATCGTTTAGCTCCTATTGGGTCTTGGCCAAGCTGTTGGGCTTGTCCTAGATAAAAGTAGCCTGCTGCTAAATCCGGTTTGAGCTCGGTTGATTGAGTAAATAGGTTAGCTGCTTGTTGGATTTGTTGTAAGTCAAGCAGGATTGCCCCCAATTGAATGCGTAGCAATGGATCTGCTGGGCTAGTTTGAATAGCCTCCACATAGGCGTTGATTGCCCACTGATCTGCTTCTTCAACACTGCCAATTAGCTCTTGATAGATTTGAGCTAATACAATCCAGTTTTGGCTGTCCAGCGGATCAATGGCTGCAGCAGCTTGAGCTTCCCTAATGGCTTGTTGAACAAGTAAACCGATTTGCTCCTCTTCTGTTTCACTCAGATCAGTTTTTTCTGAGAGAGCAAAGGCTATCTGTATGTTAGTTAAGGCATAGCTGCGGCGAGTGGAATCAAGATAGGGGTTGAGCATAACAGCTTGTTGTTGGTGCTCATAAACAGCTACTCCATCATTTTCAAGGAGAGCTTTGTCAGCTTGATAAAGATGATTAAAGCTAGCATAAGCTCTACCTGTCATAACGGCCAGTAATAATAGCCCAGCAATTAAAACGCCATTAGTGGCAAGACTGATTACTTTTTCAGTATCTTTTTTTTCTTGCCTGGAGCTTGTTAGATTGACTGCTTTGTTGCCATCTAAACTTGCACTTAAAGTTCTCAGATTAAGAGTAGAGAATTGATCCTTGAAGCGAGCAATCCAGAAGGCAAACAAAGCTCCTTGTAGGCCAATCAAGATATAGCTAGGAGGTAATAAAAATTGCAAAGCCAATGAAGCGGCTAACATCCAGGTAATGGGAGACTGAGTAACTTCTTGATAGTTTTTTAGTTTAGCAAAAAAGCGTAGAGCCACCACCAGCCATGCAATGAGTCCTAAAAATCCAAATTGTACCAAAGCTGTTAGAGGCATACCCATAGCTGACCCAAAATTAAACTGCCAATATTGATCAGTATTCATCCAGGCAGGTTTATAGCGAGTATAAGCGTTAACATATCCTTCTGGTCCTTGACCAATGAGAGCAGCGCGGGGAACACGCAGGCTGTCTAGAGCTATTGACCAGCTGGCAGCTATTGGAGGTAGGGTAATTTCTGCAGGTTGGCCTGGTAAAACAGACCATAAATGCAGGCCAATACCCAGAACAAGAATGGGTAGAGTAATAACATTAAAAGTGGTTACTTTTTTGGATTTAATAATTTGAACAATCGAGCCAATTAAGGCGATTACTCCAACTTGAGCTACAATAAAAGAGGAACTGCTGAGATTGAAAATAAGAGTGTGCTCAATCTCAAAGCCAGTTAAGGCATTAATTAGATGAGTTGGTCCCCAGCCAAATAGTTGGAGCAGGCTGGCTAAATTAACAAAACAAATTGAACCAACCAAGGTGGGTAGTATCCAATTGGCTTTGTTTTTACTGATTAAGCTACTGCCAAATAAGGCGATCAAGATAGCGCTTAAATATACTCCACCCATTCCCAGTAAGTTTTCAACTGGGTAGTTTTGGGTAAAAAATGTTGAGGCTGCAACAGCCACCCCAAAGATTATTAATGGCAGGGTGACGGGAGAAACTATCAATTTCCAAACCTGTTTGCGCACAGAATCAATAAAGAACAGCGTAGCGGTAACAATAGCGGCAAAGAGAATAAAAAACAGTTTGCTGTGAGCAATAAAGTTATTGGTGAAGGGGATAATAATAATCGGCAATAAGGCTACAAAGCCTAATAAAACCCAAGTGGCAATATTAGAGAAATTTGCAGCAGACTGAGTAGTTGGTTTTGAGGTTGGTGGTTGTTGCGATAGAGTCGATTCCTGTGATGGTTGGGTTTGGTTTGTAGAAAAGTTTATATTTGGCATAATTTTTTTTCTTTCAGGCCTGGTATTTGGTATTTGTATCGTGATATGCGATATTTAATATAAGGCTAGGTGGCGACATTAACTGCTTAGTTTTTAAATTTTTTTTAAATTTTAAAAATGCCACCAATAAATTACAATAATATTAATAAACTACTTAATAATAAGCATTTAATAACTAGGAACTTTTAGTATTTCTGCTATGATTAAATTATGAAAGATTTTCCTTCTCAGCGCAAGGGGAAAAAAGCATTGGGGCAAAACAAAATCCTCGGGGTAAGAATCGGTGGATTTACTTTGATAGAAACACTGATAATAGTGGCAATTTTAGCAATTTTGATCATAATTTTTTTATTTTTTTATCAGCGCCATTTAATGCGTTCGCGAGATGCAACTCGCAAGTCTGATCTGGATAGGATTCGTGTGGCTTTTGAAGAATACTATAATGATCACAGATGTTACCCATCAGTATTTTATTTAAATGATTGTGGGGGCACAGCTTTAAGCCCTTATTTAAAAGAGATTCCCTGTGATCCCTTAACCAGGCAGCCTTATCTTTACCAGAGTTATAATGGAGATTATTGCCAAGGTTATCGATTATTGGCTAGGCTTGAAATTGATACAGACAATGATATTTATGCTGTTGGTTGCGATCCAGTAGAGGGCTGTGCTGGGGAAGATGGTCATGGTTATAATTGGGGGATATCAATGGGCGATGGCATGTCGTCTAATATTTGGCAAACTGGTGGCTTTGGTTTAGAAGGAGAGGAAGAAGTAGCATTTTTTTGTTTGCCGGTGTATGGTGGCGGATACACCTGTGATGACATTACTTTAAGGGAAAGAAGTGAATATTTTTTGGATGGAGAGGAAGATGCTAGTTGTGATGGTTTTATTAGTTTAGAAAGTTGTAATGAAAAATGTGTTTCTGAAGGAGAGCTGGATCCTGGGGTGGCATGTATTTGTAAACGTATTGAAGGTGAGGAAAATGAATATTCAGGTTGTCAATAATTTTTTAAATCTAATAAGGAGTAGTTACTTTATGAAAATAGTTAATAAACAAAACATTAAAGGCTTTACCTTACTTGAGATTTTGGTTGTTATGGTCATCTTGGGTGTGCTAGTAACCATTGGTCTGAGGACTTTTTCCACCAGTCAGATGAGGGCCAGAGATGCTAAGCGCAAAAGTGATGTTGGGCAAATAGCCAGGGCTTTGGAATTATTTTATGCTGATCATGGGTATTATCCGGTACATAACAGCGATGGCGAAATTGCAGCTTATGATGACGACGATGACTTTGTTTCTTTTGATTGGGGTGAGGTTTTTAATGATCCCGCTCAAGTATCCACGATTTATATGGGGAATTTGCCAAAGGACCCAAGCGGCTTAAGTTATGTTTATAAATCCTATATTAATGATGGTGGAAATTGGGTTGAGGCTAATATTGAAGAGCTTGATTTACACACACAGGTTAAAGCTTACCGCATTTTTGCTCGTTTGGAGAATCCTCAAGATAGCGACGTCACTCACGAAGGTGTTGTAGAGGGAGTAATATGTGGCTCTTTAGATTGTAATTATTTTATCAGCAGCACTAATCTGCCCTCAGCTGATTTTTCTTCTGAGGATGTTGGTCCATCTGACCCAATAACTGGTGATTGCACTGTGGGGGATTGTGGGCCACAGCCTGAGGGTGATTGTATTGGCACTTATAATTGGAGGTGTGTATCTTCTGGTGATGGCTGTCAATGGGAGTGCGTTGATACAAGTGTGGTTTATGAGTAATTGACTTAATTTATTAAATTTTTTGTTTAATATAAATAATTATTTACTATTTATGCTAAAAATGAGACAAAATCAACAATACCTTAAATCTAAAAATTTAGGCTTTACCTTAATTGAACTGCTAGTAGTGATTTTTATTATTGGTGTGCTAGTGTCTCTAATCTTGGCTAATATTTTGGGCGCTCGTCAAAGAGCGGAAGATGTTCAGCGAAAAAATGATCTGCAGCAGCTGCAAAAAGCCTTGAGGCTTTATTACAATGACTATCAGAGATATCCAGAAAGTGACGGCGACGCTGGTTTAACAAGTGATGTTTTGGAAAATTCTAGGTTTGTGGTGGAAGACACTGTTTATATGGGGCAAGTCCCTGATGAATTTGAGTACTATGTTGATGAAGATGGTGAAGCATTTAGATTGTTTGTAGCGTTAGATAACTTATCTGATAAAGATATTGAGAAAAGTCAAAACCGATGCCCTGAAGTTGTGGGGCTGGGAGTTGAAAATTTTTATGATGAAGACTCTCCTTATTATGTAGTTTGTGAGTATTGATTTTTGGGTTTTTAACTTATGCCTGGCAAAAATCATGTTTATTTTGATTAAATACCCCGCCAGCTTGCTGCGGGGAACAAATCAGAATGGGGGTTCTAGGGGGATTCCCCCTAGTGGAGCTTTAAGGGTCTAATACCCCGTAAGCGAAGGGGAGCAGGCTTTGTTCTTGCAAAGCAAGACAAAACGCTGAGGGGTGAAACCCCTCAGAAATGAGCTCATATCTATTACTGTATTAATTTGCGAATTTATTTTGAGTTAATTATAATGTAATTCTAGACTTCATTATTTTTTTTGTTATCATTATTGTAGTTTGAAATTTATTGTTGGTAGTGACTTATTAAACAAATAAGAGAAATAACTAGCAAGCATTCAGCTAATTGTCAGTTAATAACTTTATTATGCAAAAAGTTGTGTCAATCACCAGTCAAGGACAAATTACTATTCCTCAAGAAATACGCCAGGCTTTTGGTATTACTGGTGCGGTTAAAGCTGTTATTAAAAAGAAAGATAACTCGATTATTATTAAGCCGCAGTTGTCGTTTGATGATTTGGCAGGCAGTTTAAAAAGCGACATAAGCTTGACCGACAAAGAGCTGAGGCAAGCCAGAAAGACATTTAGTAAAGATTGGTCAAAACCATAAAACCTTCATTAGTTAATTATTAAGAGAATGAATCAGCCTTCTCAAACAATTGTAGATACAAATATAATATTGAGGTTTTTAGTCAAAGACCAACCTCAACAATTTAACCAGGCAAAAAAATGGTTTCGCTTGGCTCAAAAGGGCAGGATTAATTTATTTATTGTGCCTTTGGTCATAGCAGAGTGTTGTTTTGTTTTAGAGTCATTTTATAAAGTTGATAGAGACGAGATAGCTCAAAAATTTCAGGTATTGCTGGGGCAACGTTGGTTACGGGTAAATCAAAGATTGGTTTTACAAAACTTGTGGCCATTCTATCAGCAAGGTTTTCACTTTGTTGATAGTTATTTATTAAGTTGGAATCAAGTGTATCAACAAAAGATTTTAACTTTTGACGAGAGAATGAAACATAGTTAGCTGATTTTTCTATTTGACATTTTGTACGAGTTGTCGTAGTTTGAGATTAATAACAACTATTATTTCAAACTATGGCACAAGCTCAAACCATTCCCGCCTCTGAGGCACGCAACAATTTTTCAGACTTAATTAGTAAGGTAGAGTATCAACACCAAGAGTTTTTAATTGAACGCTACGGAGAAGTAGTGGCTAAACTGGTGCCTGTCACTGTTGAGGGCAAGCAAACAGTACAAGATTCTAGACAAGAACAGGAATTTGTTCAGGCTGAGCAGGAAGTTAAAAAAACAATAGCTGAAGCTAGTCCAGAACAAGTTGAAACTTCAGCTCCAGTTAAGTCTGATAAAGCAGAAACAGCTCCAGCTGAAGCTTCAACCCAACCGACTAAAGAAGCATCAACTCCAGCCAAGAAGCAACCAGCGGTTGATAATCTTGAACAGTATCAGCCAGAATCAGTTTTACAGGCTTTGCAAAAATTGTCAGATTTGTCAAAAAAGCAATCTGCAGAGAAATCAGAAGACGAGGTTAGTCAGCAGGATGAAAGAGTTGAGGTGATCCGCAAGAGGATTAAGCTGCTGATGGACCGATAAGGGGTGGTACTGTGGTATTTGGTATCTGTTATTTGGTATAGCCCGGTGGTGAAATCTACCATAGAGCTTGAAATTACTAACAAGCCCATAAAAACATGCCAAATACCAGATACCAAATACCACTAATTGACAATCCACCAGTTAAACATGACATCTGAAATTGCTGGTCTGTCAAAACCTACCACAAACAATCCTTCCACATCCTGAGTTGTTGGATCATTCGCCACTTGAGATTTTATATAAAGTACCTGATTATTTGTTGATCCCAAAGGCGTGACAAAGATCTGGCTGTTGCGGGTGATTTTGCTAGAGCGGATTACGATATGGGTTTCTCCTGATTTTAGCTGAGCGCGACCTGAAGTTTTGTCAGTGATCGTTTCTGTGGTGTCGCTTTCAGATAAGTCTTCCTGCCCGATGCCTAATCCGTCTGCAAACTCGGCTCGACCAGTAGCGCTGATAGTAGCAACAGGGGAGCCACTTTCATCAATAATTTCCAGTCGAGAGTGTTTGATCTGGGCAGACTCAGTCGCATCGCCGGCTACCTCTCCGTAAATCACATTACCGTATTCGTCAGTGTAAGCACCTAGCTTGATTTGAGTGGGCTGGTCGTAATCGTTAGCTTCAATCAAGTTGGTGAGTAGGGTGTTGGCAGATAAATTGCCATCAACACTGGCATCTCCGATAATTCTCATATCTCCGACTATAGTAACTTGACCAGTGGCATCGATTGACATCACTCCTGCCATTAAGTTGATTCTACCCATACCTGAAGGCTGGATGTATAAAGTAGAGGAGCTAGGATCGGTTTTACTAACATAATCAATAGAGGCCATGCCTACGTTAGCAGCCATTTTTAACCCATCGCCAGTCACAATGTAATTGTTGACTGCTAGGCTGTCGTTAACGTAAGCCGTGCCGTTAACTTCTAAATATTGATTAATATAAGCTGCAGCTGGAGCAATAACCACATCGTCGTCAGATAAGTTTAATTCTGCTACAGTTTTGCGCAAGTCGCTGCTGCCAGTAGCTTCATAGCCGGCGCTATCAACAATGGCCACCACTTCGTTGCCGTTTACTGAGGCAGAGTTGCCCAATAAATTACCCAATAAACTAGGTTGGCGGAAAGCTTGGGCCACTTTTTCCTCAAAGCCGGCAATAACATCTGCATATAAAGTACCGCTGATAGTAGCAGTGTCAAAGGTAGCGCTGCCAAAGTCTGCTTGATTAAAGGTGGCTTGGTCGATGTGACCGCTGATGATGTGGGCTGTGTCAGCTTGGATTCTTTCAAAGTCAGCCAGCTTGGATTCAAGTTGTTCAAAGCGAGAAGCTTGGGCTCTTAGCTCTTGGCTTATTTCTAGTTCATTAATACGAGCAGTGTTGATATCCGCATTAGAAATATCAGCTTGTGCAATTTGTGCATTTTGTGCAGTTAAATCTTCAGTTTCAACATCATCGGACATTAGTTGAGCCAGCCTACTGCTGCCGGTAGCAGTTAAGTCTGTGGTTTGAATTGCTTCGGCTTGCAGGCTGGAGGTTTGAACTTCTTGAGCCAACAAAGTTTCAAGCTCAACATTTTCTGCCATTAGCTGGGCTAGTTTAGAACTGCCGGTGGCAGTTAACCCTTCGGTGGTTAAGTTATCAACTGTGATCTTTCCAGCCTGAATTTCATCAGCAATGAGCTCTGCCAGTTTGGTACTGGTGGTGCTTGAAGTAGTGGAGGATTCAGGACTACTTATTGTTCCTTGAGCAGTTAAATTACCAGTGAGTTGAGTGTTGCCGTCTTGATCAATGGTGGCTACAGTTTGTTGATCTTTATCTTGAATTTGGAGTTTGCCATCTTTTTCTGTTAGGAAGAAGTTGCCAATTTTTACTCGCTGGGTAGTGAGCTCTTCAATGGTGGCTTTGGCTGATTTTAGGGTGTTGGTAGTGAGCTTATTGATGGTGCCTGAAGTGGATTGAAAAGTTTGGGCTGTGAGGTTGTTAATGTTAGCTTTGGCTACATCAGCGTTTTCAGCAACCACTTTACTGGTTTCAACTAAACCAGCTCTTAATCTGGCAATCGCAGCTTCGCTAAAAGCCCCAACTCTGTGAATAATTTTGCCATCCTCATCTTGTAATTGATATCTTTCAATTCCATCTTTTACTTCACCAATAATTCTAATACCACCAGTATCTGTTAAATATACTTGAGAGTCACTCCAGGAGGTATTGACGAAAACTACTACTTTTCCAACATAGGTTCCATCTGGTAGCCTAAAACATGGTTTTTCTGGATTAAGGCCATCATCCCTTGGCCATTCTATATCTCCAAGAGATGAAACGGGCGGACAAACATCCTCATTCCATTCCTGGGTGCTTTCCATGGCATTCCCAATAATGGTTCCCGCTTGAGTAGCCTTAGTTCCAATTCCTGGAAGATTAGAAGAGGTAATGGGATCACCTGAACTAATTTGACCGTTACTAGTTGAAACCTTAACTGGCACACGTCCTGCTAGAGCAACGGTAGCTTTAGGCATATCTTCATTTTCGCTATGAAGAACGATTGCGGGTTCAGTAGACACTATGCCAAAAAGGCTAGGGTCATGGGGTTTTGTAGCTAGTTTAACTTTTCCTGTTTCTTTATCAATAGTTACAATATCTGCTTGAGTAATATTTTCATTTGCTGCTGGAACCATTTCTGCTAGGTCGGTATTATTATAGGCTGATTCTCTCATCACAATCCTATCAATATAAAAGGTAGCTGCTACATTGGGGAAGTAATTATGAATGTGAATTTTTACTCCTCTGGTATTTGAGTGAGTTGAGGAACTTGTGTTGGTGTGCTGTGTCCAGCTGGTACTAACGCCAGCATCAAAAGCTATTAACTCTCTATCTCTAATGTAAGATCCAGAAGTACACCTGGCATCTTTAAATTCCGTCATCCTCCAGACTAGACCCTTATTGGTGCTAGCTGAAGACCTGATGCTTAAGGCATGTTGGTATGTGGTGCTACCCGTGACAGGAATACATGCAGATCTAGCATTTACATGGCTACTAGAGTTATTTGCCTGTAATGCAAAGCTATAGTCTCCATGCCTTCTCCAAGTAGCAGATCTGTAAGCTGAATATGAGCCAGTACCTCCCCACGATTCCCATCCATCTGGATAGCTACCTGGAGTATTTTGAACTTCAAAACTCCAGTTGGGCACCATACTTGGGTTTTTGCCCAAGGCATGATGTTGGTTTTTACCCAAGCCTAGATCACCATCAATATAAGTACCCCCGTCTACATGAAGATTAGTAAATGGATCAGTAGTTCCAATCCCGACGTTTTGCCCAGATAAACTAAGAGTTGGAGATGAGTCGTAGGTTCCCCAGTTGGTGGATCTAGCAAAGTGAAGCTGCGCTGTTCCCCACCCACCAGGCATTGTTGAATACATTAAATATCCTGAATGGTCGTCATACGTTCCTCCGTATGAGGTATCTGAGGCGATTTGAATGCTTCTTCTTGCTCCATCAGTAGTGCTAATAGCATCGCCAGAACCAATACCAAGCCCTCCCCCTTTAATGTTTAATATTGAGCGAGGATTAGTAGTGCCAATACCAACATTACCACTATGGTGGATCCTCATAGTTTCATCCCAAGAAAAAGTATTGCCTACAGTTAATCCAGTTGCTTTAACGAATGAAATATTTCCATCGAAGGAGCCAATATGTGAAGCGGTAGTAGCTCTTGCCTCCCAGTCGCCATTAGAAAGTCTTTTTGCCCCACCAGTTATAGTAAATTGAGAATCCAGTCCACTTGAAAGGAACATGCCTGTATTAGCTGCTCCTATATGAACTTGAGATGTGTTTCCGCTTTGGGTTATATCAAGGATAGAAATAGGATTAGTGGTGCTAATACCCACATTGCCTGTGCCAGTTCTTACAGATAATTGTGGCGTGATTACATCACCATCGTCATTGAAACTACCTAAATCAATACGAGCATTTGACCCAGTGTCTGAGAGTATCTCTATATATTGATTACTTGCCCCGGATTCATGATTTCTAATTCTAAGTAGTGAAGTGGTGACATAAATATCTTTGTTCCAGCCATCAAGAAAGTTGATTTTTTTACCTGTGCTTGTGCTAAAATTAAGTTCTGCATTGCCATAGAATTTATCTTGGGGGCCATTTTGTCCGGAAGCTGCCATTCCCGATCCTACATAAAGTGTCTGTCCTCCAATCCAACTATCGTGGGTCCAGATATTACCTGATACTTGTAGTTTTTCTGATGGAGTTGTTATTCCTATCCCCACATCCCCCCCACTTAAGATAGTCATTCTATTGGCGTTGTTAGTTCTAAAGTAAAGATTATGATTAGTTTGAGTACCTAAATATCGATGAGCATCTCTAAACCATAGATCACCTCTCAAACGGATGTCACCACTAATCTCTAGTTTCGCGTTGGGAGTGGTAGTGCCAATTCCGACGTTGCCGGTTCTGCCAATATCGCTGGTGAGGTTAGCATCTCCTTCCCAAGTGGGATCAACTTCAGTAAAGCCATCAAAAGCGACAGCGCTTAAGGTTCGCTTACTCAACACCCCAGAACTGTTAATCATAAGGGCATCTGTTTCTGTTGCACCACTAATATCAGAAAAAGTCACTGTGGAGTTGGCTGCAAGGGTAGTAAAAGCACCGGTTGAGCGAGTAGTGGCACCAATAGCAGTTGAGTTAATACCAGTTGAGGTAGTGTTAAAGTTGCCGGCAGTAATAGTTAAGTTGTTGGCTCCGGTTGAGATGGAGGAAGCAGATAGTCCTGACAGCGATAATGCTCCTGAGGTTGAAGTGAGATTTAGAGCACCTGTGGTTAAAGTAAGTCCGTTAGACGCAGTTAAAGTAGATGAGAAGCGACCAGTACCAACTACATCAAGGTCTGTGCCTGGACTCGTTGTCCCCACTCCCACATTCCCTGTTCCATGTGGCATTAAAGCAAGATGAGAATTGCCAGCTGTGATAATTTGGTTTGTACCACCTAAAGCATTAGAGAAAGTAATCCCGGCAGTATTGCCAGATAGATCAATAGTATTATTGTCAGTACTGGATAAAGTGAGTTTAGAAAAGGTGGGTGAGCTGGTAGTGGTTAAGTGTTGGCCAGTATTGTACTCAAGTTGTGTATTAGTAATAGAACCATCAGTAACTGATATGCTAATATTCCTGGTTGCTCTAGTGGCAGTGATGGCAGTATGACCAGTAATAGTGACTGTGTCGCCAGAACCAACTTCTTCAGTGCCAGCAGTGCCATCAGCAGCAATCTTCCAGTGGTCATAATCATCAACTCCACTAATGCTTCCTGAAGTATAAAGTCCATTTTTAAATACCAGTCCTGAAACAGTAGAAGTAGCACCAGCAGTGTTATCAGAAGAATAGTAGTCACTGGCTCTGATACCACCATTGACTTGAAGTTCTCTGCTGGGGTTGGTGAGGCCGATGCCGACGTTATTTGAAGAGTTAACAACTAAGCTATTTGCTCCTACCTGAAATGGATGGCTGGGATGAGTAGTACTACTAAGGTTGACCCCAAAACTTCCATCGGTTTTCCATTTAAGTACTGCATCATTATAAGCATTCCCTATATAACCATAGTAAAATGATTGACCGCTACCGTATCCTCCAATTTGGAAATATGAAGAAGCAGCTGCATCTTCAAATTGCATCAGTGGTCTTGCCCATCCTGCTCCAGTGTATATATTTCTTAATGTCCATCTTTCGGCAGTAAAGTAAGTTTCCATTACTGATGAGCCACTGATTTTAATGCCGTCAGATGATCCTCCAGTAATTTCTAATTTTCGTTCTGGACTCGTCGTCCCAATCCCCACATTTCCACTACTTTGATTAATAAACAACTGATTAGTATTAAAAGAGATATTGCCAGTAGAAGCAAAGTTGGTAGAAGCTCCAGTTAAAGACACATTAGTATCTGCAATTGTCAAATCATTAAAAGTTTGTGCTCCTGTCCAAGTATTAGCATTAGCTAAATTAAGAGAAGCTATGACATCTCCAGTAGTAGGAGAGATAGTTAAAGTACCATCACTGTTGGTAACACTAGCTACTCCAAAGTTACCAATATTAGCACTATCTACTAGTTGTCTATTACCCCAATATAAGTTTCCTGATGGAGCTCCAGAAGCAGCTGCAGTATCCAAAACATTATTAGCATCTGAAGTACTACCTAGTCTTATACCTCCCGCCTCTACATGTAGTTTCTCTGATGGAGTGGTAGTACCTATCCCAACATTGTTATAATCCACCCAGAAATTGGAACTCTCTACTAGCAATCTACCAGCATTAAAAGTTTTTAGAGTAAGGTTATTAGATTCATGTGGCTCTCCAGCAATAATACTAAAAGGACCATAGCTTTCAATCTTGCTAGACAACTGATTAGTAAAGTAGAGGTTGTAGGCCATACTCACATCCCCGCTGGAGGTAAAAGTATGAGGTAGGTTGGAAGTAATAAGTGAATCAGTAACAGTAAAAAGGTCAGTACCACCTGAGGCTATTCTAAAGAGAGTACCAGTACCTGCAATGTCTAGTTTATATCCTGGAGTGGTGGTGCCGATGCCAAGGTTGCCAGTAATATCAGCATCTCCAGTAATAGAAAGTCTGTTGGCAGGAGTGGTAGTACCAATCCCGATGTTACCGCTAGCTCCTGAAAAGGTAAGATCATGACCTGAAAGAGGGATATCAGTAGCTTGGGTGAGAGCTCCACCTAGTCTGACTGTATTGGCACTTCTAGTTAAACCACTTTCAAATGTAAGTGGTACTTCATAATCAGTACCGGCTGTTGCTATTTCTAACTCTCCAGTAGTAGCAGCTGCTTTAACTATTCCTCCTGCTGACAGGCTACTGCTTCTGATAGCACCCACAACAGAGAGAGCAGAGCCAGGAGTAGTGGTACCTATCCCTACATTACCAGTACCTAGATTAAAGTAAGCATCATTATTAGTAGTACCTGGTACATAAAAGAGAGCACTAGAGGGAGTGGTACTGCCAACACTAATAGCATCAGTAATAGTAGCAGGAGAGAGTGTATTACTATTTCTCTGCCAATAGTTAGTACCCAAAGTAGATGGATCTGTCCAAGTAGGAGCACTACCAGTACCAGCAGAGGTTAAGACATAACTACTAACTCCTGCATTACCTGAGGGCATAAGAGCACCACTAAACTGAACATTACCCACTACATCTAGAATTTCTCCTGGAGTAGTGGTGGAGATGCCGACGTTGCCGAGATGGTTAATTCTCATTGCTTCGTTTATTGAGGTACCGTTGGTTGTATGAAAAGCTAGATTTGAGCGATAGCTGCCTGTATAAACGCCAAAAGCTTTTATATTTATAGTGGATGTTAATGACGAATAGGAACCATCTATTGCTAGACCAGAATTATGTGTTCCATCAACTCCAAATACTGATGGAGTAAACACAGCAAAAGAACCTCCTGTGGTTGCATTAGCTTTAGCTCTTGAGTCAGAATCAAACCAGGTAAATCCTGTATCTCCTGCGATTTCTAATTTTACTTTAGGTTCCGTCGTCCCAATTCCGACGTTGCCGGTACTTGCTATTACTAAATCATCTGCATTAGCAGCCGTATTCCCAATACCAAAACCAATACTACTTCCTGTATTTGCAAGAAAACTAATGCTCCCAACTGAATTTTTTATATATAAAAGGCTATTTAAAGCAGAGACCCCAGTATTTTCGGAATACAACTTAAAGAAAGAGCCATCACCGCCCTGATTATTTTTTAATTGGAATCCCGCAGACTCTATAGTCCCATCGCTTGTGGGGTTTTTAATGTTTACCCCATCACCGTCACCAGAAACAGTTATGTCTAGTTTAAAATTTGGCCCTGTTGTCCCCACCCCCACATTTCCACTACTTTGGTTAATAAACAACTGATTAGTATTAAAAGAGATATTGCCAGTAGAGGCAAAGTTGGTAGAAGCTCCAGTTAAAGACACATTAGTATCTGCAATTGTCAAATCATTAAAAGTTTGTGCTCCTGTCCATGTATTAGCATTAGCTAAATTTAGAGAAGCTATGACATCTCCAGTAGTAGGAGAGATAGTTAAGGTGCCATCAGTGTTGGTAACACTAGCTACTCCAAAGTTACCTATATTAGCACTATCTACTAGTTGTCTATTGCCCCAATATAAGTGGCCTGATGGAGCTCCAGAGGCAGCTGCAGTATCCAAAACATTATTAGCATCTGAAGTACTACCTAGTCTTATACCTCCACCTTCTACATGTAGTTTCTCTGATGGAGTGGTAGTACCTATCCCCATATTTCCGCCCATTACTGCCAACTTGGCAGTTCCCGGTTCAGTAGTGCCGATACCAATACCGCCGGTAGAGTCCTCTACATATAGCAAATTGTTTAAATTAACCAAACCTGTTGAGCTAATTAAACTAATTTCGTTGGTGGCAGTTAGTTGAATGTCCGCCGTTCCACCGGTGGCGTTGAGTAGTAAGCTTTTGGCTTCTAGGGTGAGGCTAGTGCCAGTGGCTTCAATTTTTGGGTTAGTTTCGCCCAATAATACTTCTCCTGAGCTGTTCATTGCCAAAACGGTATTATTGGTAGCTCCAGTGTCGGCTGCTAGGGGATAACCCTGCAAGGTTTCGGCGTTAATTGCATAGGCTACTGTACGAATTGGCTGGCGTGGGGCAAGGGTTTCTCCTTCAACCGCCACCTCTAACCACACATTGGGATTTTCAGTAAAGACGCCATCAGGTATGGCTGGCCCACATTCCGTAGTATCGCCCAAACCAACAGTAAAGATTCCATCTTGGTCAGGTTCAATGGTGCAGGTGTTGGAAGTCCATAGGGTTGTGCCAGCAGTCAGGGCATCATACAAAATAAAGACCATATCGCTATCTTGCGTGATAGGATTTTGGCCCGGGTCGGTTAGCCGGCCTTGAAATGACAAGGTGCGTCCTGGCGGGGTAGGCGTGCTGGGAAAAGCATACTGAAAAGGAGCATTAGTGATAAGTTGCTTGTATCCCAGCGAGCCCAGCCCCAGAAAAAATAGGATGATGATTGCTAAGTTGATGTAAGGCAGAATATTAAGAGCTGTGGCTTGTTTTGCTTGGCTGGCGGTTTGTTTGGCTTGGTTAAATGTTTGATTAAATTTTTCTTTTATGTCGTCTGAGATTTTAGTTGACAGTTGGCTGAGACCGCTTTTTACCTGAGCTCTTTTTTCTTGATTGCGCAGGGCAGAGGGTTTTGTTGAGTTAGTGTTGGTGGTACTGATGACTTCTTGGCCTGATTTCGTTTTTTTATCTTTTAGATTTAATAAGTTGCGCTTACCAGGTTGAACCGTGATGGCTTTAGCTGGAATGGCTTTTTGTTTTGATGGTGCTTTTTTTGCTAATTGAGTTGCTTCTTCAGGCTGAATTTTTTTCTTAACCCTTGCGACTGCTACTATTTTTTCCTGTTCTTCTTTCTGGTTTTTTTCTCCCTTTTTTTCTTCAAGCTCATAAACATACCCTACTTCTAGCCACTGGGGAGGGTCACTCAGCAATCCTTCATTTTTTAGCCACAGCCCAAATTGAATAACACTGCTGAATTTGCGTTTAATAGTGGAGCTTTTAAGGCCTTTTTGCTTTTGCTCTAGAGAAAAAGCATCTAGTTTGGTTTTTGTTAGCAATGAGTCAATAGTTTTTGCTGCTGAAGATTGAATGAATTGGCTGATGTCACTGCGATAATTTTTTATGGTAGATTGCGAGCAGTTTTCTTTTTGAAGTGCTAACAAGAATTCCTGGAGGAACATGTTTGTCTGGAGCGGAGGATAGTCATTAACAAACTGGGTCAAAATAGTAACAGCTGCTGGTTCGTTTTTTGTTTCGAGCTTGTTGTCTGCAACAAATTGTTCTATTTCCTCTGGGCTCCAGCTTGTAAACTGTTTTTTCCAGTTTAAAAACTTGATTAAAAGCTTTTGAGACTCGATTTTTAGGTCTTTTTTAGACCTATCGCTGTCATTGGTAAGCTTTTTTGGGTCTAAGTTTTCCAAAAATGTTGAAAAAGCTGTTAAAACGCTGGAGATGTATCTTTGTTGGGCAGTCACAGTGTTTTATTGGTCCTTTTTTGTTTTTTGTCTAACTCCAGATTCATTAGACGTTTAAGTAATGACTAAAGTTTAGAAAAATGTCAAGCTAAATTCAACCTCTGGTTTTCAGGCGGAAAATGGCTAAAAGAGAAGCTGTGGATTGTTTTTGAGGAAAACTGAAAATGCAAAAAAAACCGTTTTTCAGCAAGTTGTACAAAGATAAGCTGGAATAAACTATCAAATGCTATCAAACTATATTGCGGGCAAAGTTAATATATAGTACTTGGGTTAAAAAACAAGAAGATTTACCAAAGTTTTCCACAGTTTTACTACTTGCAAAATACAGTAAAATATGTGTATTATGTGAAGATGAATTTGCGAGTAGGTTTTGTGGATAGAGTTGAATAAGTAAAATTTATTATCTTTAACTCTGGATAAAGGGGTAAAAAAGATTTAATAATTAATAAAAAGTAAAAAAATTTGTTTTAAAAATTGTAAGTTGTTAGATTCGGGTAGGCAATTATGTGGAAAACTTTTTTAGATTGTGTAAAAAGATATAGTTATATTTTTGAGTAATTTGCAACTAAGGTTTGTTTTGTAAAGATTGGACAATTATCGTTGATCATTATTTAAACTTAGATTCATCAAGTCAAAAACCAAACATTAAAATATTTGTCACTATTAGTATTTAAGAACTGTCTACTGAAATGAAATTTACTAGCAAAAAACTGTTAATGTGGCTTTACCCGATCGGGCAACAGCAGCGTCGCAGAGTTGCCTATGAGCAGGTTCCTATCATTATTCCTGAGATTACTGAGGAGGGGCGTCTGTCATTAATTAGGCATTTAGAGAGAAGCGATTTATTATTCAGCGACCGCTTAACAGAAGATTTGCACTTAACTATTAGTACTCATGGCAAGAGTCAGTTAGAGGCTGATTTTCCGGTTTTAAACCAACAGACTGAACCATGGCAGGGTGATTGGTGCATGATTGTGTTTTTAAAGCCTCCAGCAATCGACAGAAACTTTCGATACTTGCGTACTGTTTTATTAAAAGAGTATTGCTTTGCTTTAGAGAGAGGAGTTTATTTGCACGCTGGAAAGTTAACTGACAAGCTGCTGGATTTATTAGAGAAAGCCTATCGTGGCTGTGTCATAATTGTTAAATATGACAATTTGGAGTTCGGTGATCAGTTAAAAATTATAGGACAAAAAACTGAGTTGAGATCATTAATCAAAGCTTACTCTGATATTGGCAGTCAATTAGAAAATATGCTAACCAAAAAATCTAAATCTAAAAGATTGAGCAATCAGCAAAAAAAGAGTATTTATTCGGTTTATGATCGTTTAATTAGGCATTTGGAAATTGATCATGGATTAATTTCTTACTATTTTTCTCAAGTAGAGAATGGCTTATCGCTGCTAAATAAGCTTAAAAATCATTTTAGCTGATTTTTAAAACACGCTTCGCATTACAATTCCCGAATTCAAAATTCTATTTCTGATGTAAAGTCAGTAAAAATCGTTTTCGGGTGTACTTTACCTCAAGTAATTCACTTGATATTAAATATCATATTGATCACTTTATAAGCACAATGGTCAATTTGCGGTAATTACCACTCCAGAGGTTGCAATAATAAATCGGCAATTATGCAAGAATAAGCTTACTTATTATTGCATCCTTATAATATTAAAAAAATGGCAAAGATTTAGCGAATCAGGCTGCAAAATGTACAAAACAGGGCAGGTTTAAGAAAATTTTGAATTGGCAGTTATAGAATGAAAAAACTACTTTGTTATAGGATCCTTAAGTTGTGATTGATTTTTGGTTAAATCCTCGGGTATCTTGTTCCAACTAGCGGGAAAAGACAAAAAAGTAGGGCAGTGGGTTGGAGATATGATTTGGAGGAGAGGGTAGATTTGCTGCTGAGTTGATTAGCTGGGTTAGTGTAAGTTTGGGAGCGGTTCGTAGGGTACAGTTTGTGGAGCGTTTTTTACCACTCCGCTTTGACCCACCACCGGGCCATACCAAACACCAAACACCAAATACCAAATACCACGGATACCAAACACTAAATACCATGGATACCAGATACCACCACCAGCCGTTTTTGATGCCACCACCCGTCAACCTGAACCTCATCTTTAGTTTCAGCATCAACAACTTGCTTATATTGGGGCTTGCTGGCTGTTAGTCTGAAGCGACCACTCTTAAAGTAGTAGCAGAACTCTCCTTGACTATTGGTTAGTGCTGTAAAGGTTTGCTTAGATCCATCTTGTTTAATAAGCCTTATCATGGCGTTTTGTACATAATTGCCATCTTTATCAATCACTAGACCCCGAATATTGCCAAACAAGGGCTGTTTAAACAGATAATACAGTCCCAGAATTAAGTATAGAGTCAGGGCTGCGAGATTAACTACACTGGGCCAGAATAAGATCACTGCACTGGCTAAAATAATGTTGACCAATACAATTGGGTTGTTAAATACAATAATTTTAGCCAACCACAACTGTATTTTTCTAAGCCAGCTAGTTTTCCCTCTAGTATAGCTCTCTGTAGTATCAACTGTATCAACCGGTATTTGCAGCGATAAACTAGTCTGGTCTATTTTAACCTCTTGTTCTTCAGCTTTATAAAAATCTATCAATTCTATGTCCTCAGGTCTTTGTTGTAAGGTGGGGTAGCGGTAATCCTGAGCTTGTACTGATAGGCGGTATTTATTTAGGGGTAGCTTTAGTGGCAAATACAAGCCCTGTTGGTCTGTTAATACTGTTTGATAAAAAGGTGGAAAGCTTGGGTCTGAGGGTTGACTAATAGCAATGATTTGGGCAAAAGGAATTCCAAGATTGATTAAATTTGTTTCAGCCAACCATATTTTTTTGGACTCTTTTTCCAACCATTGAGTAAATCTACTGTCAAAGACCCATCCCTCTCTATCTTCATAGGGAATAACGCCCAAAGCCTGCCAAATTTTGATTAAGTGTTTGCCGGAGATCAGTAGGCCAAACTTTCTGGCTAGAAGTAGAGTGGCAAGAGCTGCGGGCCAACCCACTATGATTAAAACCAACCAAGGACCAACAAACTGCAGCCAGGTTTGAAAAGGATCTCTACTAGCAATACGCCAAATAGGAGTGGGAGTTAACCAGCGGATAATCTCATAAACAATTTCTTTAGGAGGTCTATAGGGAATCTCAACGGGTGGTTTGGGTGGTTCAGGTTCTATTATATCTGGATGAGGGGTGGGTGAAGGCTCAACAGTGGTTACTGCTGTGGGTAAGGGGATAGTGATCACATCGATAGGAATAATGATTTTAACACCTTCTAAAACTCTAATATGGCGAGCTAAATCGATAATAACAAAGTTAAGAGTAATGACAGTATCTCTTGGTAGAATAGGTAGTCGGTGGTTCCAGTTGCCTCTGCCATCAATTAATGTTTCAGAATAATAATCATCTTGTCCTGGAATAATAGCTGTCAGCTGTACCGTGCTGTTAGCCTCTCCATAAGCTTCTAGCATTGGTTCGTTGACAGAGATTTCTATTGGCTCTTCGGGAATTGTAGACTGATCTTGGGCAGAGATAGAGACCTCAACATCACCAATTTGGGTTAAGATAAAATGAGGCGGAATAGAGTCTACAGTAAAACTCCATGTGACAGAGTCATTGGTTAAGTCCACGGCATCAACCGCTGTAATTTTCCAAGTATGCTGGCCTTGGTCTAGGTCAAACTTAATATCTAAATAATAGTATCCCAGACTGGAGTTGTAAGATAGGTTGTACAGCTCATAAGTACCTGGGGTGGCTAAGTTGTCCAAAATAAGCTCTCCATCAATAGTGAGTTTATAATGAGACATGGCCACATTGTCAGTTGACTCCAACCACACAAACTGGGGGCGATTAGTGCTCACCAGCTCATTGTCCTCAGGAGCAATAAGAATTGGGGCTGTTGGAGGCACGATATCAGGCATAACAGCGCTAAGAAAGACTTCTTTTTCACTGGGAGGGGGAGTAGGGTAGGCTTCAGAGCTTTGGGCTCTAGCTGTATTCAACAAACTGCCTGTGATAACCAGCAGTGCTAAGAAAAAACTTACCCTGATGATTCTTTTTATATTAGACATAGTTGTTACTCACTTTTAAAACTGAGTACTTGGCATCACCACCGGGCTATACCAAATACTAAATACCACGATCCGGTACCAAAAAGGGTAATGACTGAACCATTACCCTTTAAATTACTTGCTAGATTGTTTTAACTTATTTCTTTTCTTTACCCTCTTCTTCATACTGGTCAAGCTTTTTTTGCAACTCTTTGACTTTTTCTTGCTCTAGCTGATATTTCTTTTCGCTGTAGCGCTTGGTTGCCATGACAATGGCTGCAATTAGCAGGCCACCAAAGAGTATGGATAGGATAATTCTTACTGGAACAATCCAGAAATTAGCCGTGGCCACAGTAACTTGACCGCTTTCTCCGTAGCTGGCGGTAAGTTTGGCTGTATAAAGGCCAAAGCCCCAAATTTTATCCCATTTACCAGCAAAGTCTCGACTATTAAGTGGAAAAATGTTTTTAGAGTCTACAGTAATGGAGTCTGATTTTTTGCCCAGCATATTAAAGATGTCAATATTCATTCTGGGACGAATATGAACATCTGATTGATTGCGGACTGTGAAAGAATAGGGCACAGGACCAAATTCTTGAAATTTTTTAAACTTAAAATTACGGATGTAAGCTTCTTCGTTAATTGGTCCTTCTACAATTACATAAAATAAAGTTCCAACCCGCTGGCTGATAGCAGCTATAGCACCTTGGACGTCGCTTAGATCTGTACCATCAGTTGGCTCGTGAACCACCATGGCGTATTTTCCTCCCGGCATAGCGTTTTCTGGCACTTCAATTAAAATACTCATTTCTGCTGTTTCCTTTGGTGCCAAAGTGTGTAGGTTGGGGGCAACCACCATCCAATTGGCTAAGCTCCAGCGGTTAGTGACAGTGTCTTGCACTGGGATTGGAGTTTCGCCATCCTCTCTGACAATAAAATCTTGGGCAAAAGATCTTAGGGTAAGAGTTCGTTCTGAAACATTGCGTACTCTAATATTGGTTTGATATTTTTCTCCTGGCTCAATTCTAATCTGACCATCTTCACCTGTTCTAGGGGGCATAGTGACCAGCACCTGGCGATCAGGAGTGGGGTTGCCAATTTGAGCTTGCAAAGAATTTACAAAATGATTAGTTGCTGCTAGCAAACCAATTACTAATGTTAGGCAGAGAAGCAAGGAGTATTTTTTCATGGACAGGTTATGTTGTTTTTTAGTTTGTTGTTTTTGGTTTAAAAGGTGGCAGTAGCTGTGTAGGTGATATATGTATGGTATTCTCCAGCAGCAGTCAGGGCATCAGCATTGATGCGATAACACAGATAAATGTCATCGTCATTGGTTGGTTCACCGGAATTAAATAGTGGCTGAGGTTCTTGGGTACCAGCTCCTCCTCGGTCATAGTCGGCAAAGTGTTTTGCTCTAAAATCATCTCCTCCAGTATCATATTCAAAGGCTGGGGTGGTGTTAGAGTTGTAATCATCAATTGAATAGCCAAAACCAGTGTCGCTATTATCATCCCAATCAACAGCGTTTTCATGACTCATGGTAGCTACATTAGCATCCCAAATACATTCAAATTCGCCAGTTCCAATGGAGTAAACAGGTGTTAATTTACCAGCACAAGCCCCTCCGTTTCTTCCTAGCTGATCATAGGATAAAGCAGTTACCACTGCTCCTTCTGAGGCATTGGTTCTTACCTCCAAGCGCTGGACTGCGTTAATAAATGTACCAACGATTAGGTCTCCAAACGCTACGCTGTTTGCATCAGTTGCTACACTTGGAGCTACGCCACATCTGAGTGTGCTTAAGTCAGTATTACCTTCAATAATAAAGGTCAAAGAGGGGACTACGGTTGCGCTAACTCTAACTGCCTCAATTACTCCAATTTTTATTCTAGTGACATCAACTTCTTCATCGCCACTGTCAAGATGTCTTACATAAATGTCATAGGTGTCAGCAACGCCGGTGGTGTGATCTCCTTTAGGTGAGGGGTTAATGATATTGCTAATAGTAATGGTAATTTCATCGTCATTATCCCCAGCACCAGTGTAAACGCAGCGGTAAACATGCCATGTCCCTGAGGGGTAACCAGCTCCGGTTTGTCCTGCAGAAGATGAGCCAGGAGTAGTAATGGTGTGGGTATCAGCTTCACAGGTTACAGTGGGAGCAGCAGTTCCGTAGTCAAAGAAACCCTGATTTGGATATCCATCACTAGAGTTGGCAGCTGCTGCCGGCACTAAAACCTCAAAAGCTCCATCGTCTACCGCCACTCTGGTTTTAAAATTGGCTGTTAGTTGACTAGTTTCAGCTAGGAAAAAGGTATCGGGATGACTCACGGCAGCATCATCTACTATAATGGTGTTGCCATCAACCACTTCCAGAATGTCATATTCAACTGGTGTTGCAGGGATGCCAAAATTTAGAGTATCTCCCACCACCAAGACATCGGTTTCATCTGTAGTACCTGGCACGATATAATTATCAAGCCCATCTGCGATAGCAATATCAACTACAGTACCGTCTACGGCAGTGGTTTTACCTAAAAATGAAAATCTAGAATTACTCATGACCACAGACACTTCTCTTAAGTTACCTGCCTGGGTACTTTGGTTCCGGCCAAGTAAAACCAGTCCTAAAGCAATTAATGAAAAAATTAGTAGCCTTAAATAGGCCGGGCGGACTTTTGTCATAGGGAAAATTTTAATAAATGTTAGTAATATTAGTAATTGGATAAGTTATTTTTTCTAAATTTTAACTCTAGTATCTAGCATAATAAGATATTTGCTTAAAAGCAATACTGAGTTGATTTTAAAACTTAGTAAAGATTTAGGTCAACCCCCTTATTTAACTTTTGAAAAAGTTTGTTAAAGTTTTAGCTTTTTTAGCTTAAACAAAAATAAACAATCAATTGTTCTTGGTTGCTTTTAAAACTTGTTTATGACTCCAGTATAGCAAAAACCCTACACCAACAGCGGCTATGATTGAAAAAGGTAGCGCAATAACAGTTTCAGTTTGTTGCAAGCCAGAAAGTTCTAAATGAACATTGTAAACACCAATTAAAATTGGTGGTTTGTAAACAAATCGAGTAAAAAGATTATCCACTTTTTTTGGATCTAATAAGCCGTCATTATCGAGGAGGTCAGGCGAAAACTCAACCCCTCTTACCATGCGAGTTGACTCAGCTAGCACAAAATCAGGGTAAAAAATATACTCACTTATAGTTTGTTGAAAAATATTTTCAATTACGGCCTTTCCTTGAATCAGGGTAGCAGTAGAGCCGGAGTTTTGTGCCAAAATATCAAAACTAATTCCGCTAAAACTATCAATCAGGAGGGGTAGGTTCAATTGTGCAATTTCTATTTTTCCTTGGTTGTCTTCGTCGTGACCAATATAAACGATTAAGTTACTAACTACGGTTCCGGCAACTTGCGCTTTAGTGGCGTTTTGGATTCTTCCATCTTGATCACTAGATTTTGGGCTTAGACTGTGGGCATTGATTAGAATAGCCAGAGGATATTCTTTTTCTTGCACCACTTCGGCGACATCAAACTGCAGATTCACGCTGTGACTGCGTCCTGGCTGAAGAGTGAAAGGTTCTCCAAAAGATAAGTCAGGATTGGCTTCTTTATTAAAAATTCTTCCTGGCTGAATCACTGGTTGTCCAGTTTTGCCGTCAGGTTTAAAGTCTGTGACATTTGTGGAGATGCTTAGCGGTCTTCGGCCTGTGTTTTTGACTATTAAAGTATGACGCAGTTTTTCTGAAGGCTTAACATAAACGTATGACACAGGAGGATGTACCGAGATAGAAAAATCCTCATTAGGAGCATCTATAGTTTGGGCTCTAACTGTATTCAACAAACTGCTTATGAAAACCAGCAGTGCTAAGATAAGGCTTATCTTGATGATTCTTTTTATATTAGACATGTTTGTTATTCACTTTTAAAATTGAGCACTTGGTATCACCACCGGGCCATACCAAATACCAAATACCAAATACCAAATACCACGGTACCCTAATACCCCGGCACCGCCACAAAGATGATGCTGGTTTCATAATGACCAGCAGCCTGCGCACCACTGATTCCAGCTTTATAAGTAATGGTGGCTTGTTCGGCTCGGGCAATGTTATCAGAACCCATGATTGGTTTCATCACTCCGCCACCGCTAACATCAGCAAAAGGTCTAAAACATTCGGTATCGGTAATACAAACAGGGTTGGCACTAGTAAAATCTTCAGCCACACTGTCACCAGCAGCATTAAAACCAAAACCCTCTACATTTTCCATTAACCAGGGTTTAGCATTTTCAGGGTCGCAGGTGTAGCCTACGTCACACTCTGTATCGGGAATGAAATCCAATCCGCCACGGTGGGTGAGGGGATGTTGTTCGTATGTGTATATAGTGTAGCCACCTGCTCCTCTGGTGCTGATAGTTAGAGTATTATTGCCAGTATTATGAGCTCCTGGAGTAAGAGTTCCCAGATCGATATCAATATCAGAAATGGTAAATTTAAACTCTCCAATTTGATAAATATATTGAAAGCCGGCTCCAATAAAGTAGTAGCTTTCTTCTCCTTCACCAAATTTGCCATAGGGTCCAGCAGCTGTTTGACCTAGAGTATAACTAACATTGTAAAGCGTTCCTGGGTCAAACTTGCCCGCACCCATATTAAAGTTAGCAAACTGAATAATGTATGAATCAGAAGTAAGTCGCTCCGCCTTGATCAGCTGTGGACGGAAAAGTGCAATGAGGCTAACAAATATTGCCAAGCAAAAAAATATAATAACAAATCGGGTTTTGTTTATTATTTTTTTATCTATTGTTTGGAGCAAAAAATCAATTAACTGAGTCATAGTTTTTAGCTGTTTTTGTCAGTGGTTTCATTAGGTTTGGAGTTGTCATCTTGCTGTTGCTTGATTTTTACTTTAAGTTTTTCTAATTCTAGTCTGATAAGAGCCAGTTGTCCTTTTACAGCATCAAGGTTTTGTTCAAACTCTGCCATTTCAATAATTTGTTCTAGCTTAGGCTGAATAAACCCAAAAATAAAACTCTCAAAAAAATATAACCAATCCCAAGTGTTATCTTCAGATTTTTTAAGTTCATGCTCTTTTTCCTCAAGATAAATTTGATAACTGCTGATCTTGTTATTTTCGATTTCTATTACAGTTTGTTTTTGCTTAACCTGTTCATATTGATGTTTGGCAAACATGAAAAACACCATCACCAAAGGAATGCCTGCCAAATGAGACAGGTTGAGGTTTTGTGTTAAATTAGGGTTTAGGGCATAAAAGAACAGAGTAGTGGTGAGTGTAATGATAATCGAGGTCCAGCGCAGCATGGTCATGGACACAAAAAATAAATAAACAAAGATTAAGGAAAAGAAAACCGAGGTGGTGCCTCCAGTAGCACCGATTAAGATTAAAAAAGCAAACGTGACCAGCATCATTTCATCCACGGCCGTGGTTGGCAAAACCTGCCACACAGCAGCATCGTTAAGTTTTTTGAGAATAAAGTAGAGTAAAATACATACTGCAAAAGCTTGCAGAGAATATTGCGCCAGTGCAGGAATATGCAGCCAAATGTAAGCCAAAATAATGCTGGTACCAAGAGCAATGGTTTGGGCCAGGGTTTTTTTAGTTTGGGCAGTCATAGTTTTATTTTTGATTGGTGCAGAGTTCTGGTAGGCGTTGGGTTATTTGAGTTATTATATTGCTACTTGTAATTTTAAAAACTGAGTATCTCGTATACCACATACCAAATACTAAATACCAAATACCACAAACACCGCATACCAAATACCATATACTATAATATACTATCCACTATGTTAGATAAACAGTTTCAGCACCAATCAACTCAAGCCAGCTATGATCACCAGGAATCAGAGCCTAAGTGGCAAAAGAAATGGGAACAGTCTGGTTTATTTCAAGATTCAATTAATAAGTTCCAAGGCAAACAAGCTCAGGGTGAATCGCTCGATCCTTTTTATTTATTATTTGCCTTTGCCTATCCCTCAGGGAGTGGTTTACATGTCGGTCATGTAGAGTCGAAAACAGCCTTAGATATTTTGGCCAGATTTTATCGAATGCAGGGCAAGGATGTTTTTTTTCCAGTAGGCTGGGATGCTTTTGGTTTGCCAGCTGAAAATTATGCTATTCAAACCGGGGTGGCTCCTGCTAAGACCACCAAAGATGCGATCAACACTTTTCGGCGTCAAATAAAAAGATTGGGTATTAGTTATGACTGGGCTAGCGAAATAGCTACCTGTCATCCGCAATATTATCAGTGGACTCAATGGCTGTTTGCTCAGTTGTATCAAAAAAAACTGGCTTATAAAGATGTCGGTATGGTTAATTGGTGTTCTTCCTGCCAGACGGTGTTGGCAAATGAGCAAGTGATTGAGGGTTTATGTGAGCGTTGCGAGAGTGAGGTGGTGCAAAAAGAGTTAGATCAATGGTATTTTAAGATAACTGCTTATAAAGACGAGTTAATTACTGGATTAGATGAGGTTGATTGGCCACAGGCTACCAAGCAGCAACAGCTAAACTGGATTGGCAAAAGCGAGGGGGCAGAGGTTACTTTTAAATTGGCACAAAATCAGCATGACTTAACTTGTTTTACTACTCGTATTGATACTATTTTTGGTGTGACTTTTTTGGTTGTTTCTCCAGAAAAATTTAAAGAATTAAAGTTGATGCAGCATGTGCCGACTGATCATCAGGCTGCGGTTAACAGTTATTTAGATGAAGCATTCAAGAAGACAGAAGAGGAGCGTAAAATTGGTGAAAAAGAAAAGACAGGTGTTATGACAGGGTTGACGGCTATTAATCCTGTTAATCAAGAGGAAGTGCCTATTTTTGTAGGTGATTATGTGTTGGGGCATGTTGGCACAGGTATGGTAATGGGTGTGCCAGCCCATGATGAGCGTGATTGGCAGTTTGCTCTTAAGCATAATTTAGAGATTAGGCCGGTTATTGCTCCTGTTGGCAATAAGATTGTTGTAGATGGCAAAGAGCAGGAATTCGATCATCAGCATCCTCAAGTCTGCACCTCTGAATATGGCGTGATGATAAACTCTGATGCCTCTAAAGCAGGGGGAAAGAATTATAGTGGTTTAACTAGTTTGGAGGGCAGCCAGAAATTAATTCAGGATTTTTCAGAAATTACCAAAACTACTAACTATAGATTGCGAGATTGGTTGATTTCCCGCCAGCGCTATTGGGGAGCTCCAATTCCCATTATTTATGATCCAGATGGCAAGCCTCATTTAGTTAAAGATAAAGACTTGCCGTGGTTGCTACCAACCGATGTTGATTTTAAACCCACGGGCGAGTCTCCGCTTAAATCTTCTCAGGAATTTTTGCAAAGAACTCAAGAATACGCTGCTCGTGAGTTTGCGGATTTAATTCAAGAAAAAGGTTGGGCTGAGGACGGGGAAGGATGGATTCCAGAGTTTGATACCATGGATACTTTTGTAGACTCCTCTTGGTATTATTTAAGATTTTTAGATGCTCGTAATCAAGAGAAGTTTGCAGATAAGGAGCGCTTAGATCAATATATGCCGGTTGATTTTTACTTAATTGGCCCGGAGCATATTGTGTTGCATTTATTGTATTCTAGATTTTTTACTAAATTTTTAAGGGATCAGGGTTATTTAGAGCTAGCTAATGGCGAGCCATTTGCCAAGATGCGCCACCAGGGCATGATTTTAGGTCCAGATCATAAGAAGATGAGTAAAAGCCGGGGCAACGTAATTAATCCGGATAAGATTATTGAGCGCTATGGAGCAGATACTCTTAGAATTTATGAAATGTTTATTGGTCCTCTGGAAGCTGATAAGCCTTGGGATGATCGGGCGGTACAGGGAGTTTTTAGATTTTTAAACAAATTGTACGATTTGGTAGCTGAAGCTAGTCAATTAAAAAAACCTCAGCAGAGTAATCCTCAGCTAGAACAAAAATTACACGCTGTGATTAAAAAAGTTGGCAGTGATTTATCAGAATATAAATTTAACACAGCCATTGCAGCCTTGATGGAGTTCTCCAATGACTGGAAAAGCATTCGGTCAGAGCAGGAGGGTGAGTTAGGTTCCAGTTTATTGACTAGTCAGGATTTGTACGATTTGATTAAGTTGATAGCTCCTCTGGCACCATTTTTAGCTGAAGAGCTATGGAATTTGATTCGTCAAGATCAAACGCTAGATGATTTTTGGAGTGTGCACCAGCAGTCTTGGCCAGAGTTTAATGAACAGCTGGCTTTAGCAGATGTCACAACCATTCCAGTTCAAGTTAATGGCAAGTTGCGAGGAGAACTATTAATAGAAAGTGAACGGTTGGATGACTTAACTCAAGAAGAGGTGGTGCAAATGGCTAAACAATTAGAGCCTGTTAAAAAGTGGCTAAGAAATGAAGAGGGTGGCGAGCTTCCAGCTAAAAAAGAAATTTATGTACCGGGTAAGATTGTTAATCTGGTAGTATAGCTTTTTGGTAGCAGTAGCATAGATTTAGTTTTTTTTGACAATTTTTTTAAATCTTCAAATAATCTTTTTATTAAACAATCTTCTTCAAATCTATCTCTTAAACAACTTCCTTTAAAAATGTAAGTTTGTTGTCAGGCTTGGTAGCCAAACTGGCTTCATGTCTTTTAAACTACCAAAAATTCATTTATTTAAAAAGCGGGGTGGGGTCAAGGGCGATCATTCACCACCTGATGATATATCAAAACAGCCAAATCTTCCAAAATTTTCTAACTTAACCCTGCCGATTAGTAGCAAGAATCACAAGCAAATTTGGCGTATTACAGCCTCGGTGGCTCTTTTTATAATGGGCATGAGCTCCATTGGCTGGGCTTTATGGAATTTACTTGAGGAAACACAAATACCAGAGTGTGTTTATCTAGTAGATGAGCAACGGCAGTTGTTTGAAGAAGAGTTGGTCCAGGTTGCAGATGAGCTTGCGTCTTTAGAAGAAGAATCAGAGGGGTTTGGTAAGGCTCAATTGGGTTTAGTTAACTCTAGCACAAATTCAGTTGATTTTCAGGGGGTTAAATCAAGTTTATCAGCTTTTAATTCTCAATCTTTTGGAAAAATAATTGTGCAAATTGTGGGAGCGGTTGAAAGTCCTGGAGTTTACCAGATTAGTTCTTTGCACAGAATCGGTGATCTAATAGAGCTGGCTGGTGGTTTAACTGCAGATGCGGATCAGCAATATTTAGTCAGGCAGTTTAATTTGGCTTCTCGACTAAAAGACGAGCAGAGGATTTACATCCCCTTTAAGCAGGAGTTAGAGCTTCAAGAATGGCTAGCAGAGTATTGTCAACTTGCCAGCCAGCAATTAAACACAAGCACTGTGGTTTCTCAAACTAATTCAGGTGGGAGTGTCAATGATGACGGTCAGTCTGGGGCATCACAAACACAAGGCAGCCAAGCTGATGAGGCAGGCCAACAGGGATTAGATTATTACCACGAAGATACTGATGCCGATGTAGAACAGGCTGAAACGCTAGCTGATTGTATCTCTGTAAATCTGGCTAGTAGTGAGGAACTACAAACATTAACTGGCATTGGTCCAGCGACAGCAGTCTTAATTATAGAAAATCGGCCGTATTTACACATAACTGAGTTATTAGATGTTAAAGGTATCGGTCAAGCAACATTAGAAAAATTAGAACCATTTGTTTGCTTGTGATAAGTAAATTAAACAAAGAAAATTAGTAAAAAAAGACGCTTATAAAAATAGAGGACTTAACTATAGGATTTTAAAAAAGATAGAATTTTAAATTGAGAGTAATAAAGTTGTACAAAAAGAAAATAATAAGCTGTGTTAATGGGTGGGGTGGGTATCTAAAGAGTATAAAATATATCAAAAGTTAACTATTCGGGTATAGAATTTTTAAGTCCAAATAATTATTGCATTTATTGATTAAAGTTTATTAATCAATGAATTGATATATTAATAATGTTGCAAATTTTACAATTAATATTAAAAACCCAAAATCAGGAGGTTTTCAGTTAATATTTTTAACAAATTGACAAATATTTCTAAGATTTCTTGCTAATTCTGCAGTTAAACTGTTCTAGATCAGATTATTTTTAAAAATTTGGGTTTTTCATTAGCAGTTTTGAGTTAGAAAGCACTATTAACAAGGCTTGATTGGCAAATGATTAGATGTGTTTGCCAGCAATAAAATTAGTTAAATTTAAATGATTAATCAATTCTTTCTTATTTCACAATTAGTCTTTGATTCGTTTTTTGATTGGTGGAGTTTTTTTCAAGCGCAAATTCTGCTTTTTAAAGATAATATCTTTAACTTAAGCCAAGCATTTATTGGGGCACAGTTAACAGAAGCAATGTTTGGCCTGGTTTTTGGGGCTCAAAAATCTCTTAACTCCAGTTTATATCATAGTTTTAAAGTTATGGGGATGTTACATATATGGTCAGCGTCAGGTTTTAATGTAGCTATTTTTATCTCTTCAATTAAACTAATTTTAAATACTGTTACCTACTGTAGCGCTTATTTAAAGACGTTTTTACTGCTATTGGGTACCTGTTTCTTCTGGATGATTAGCGGACAAGGACCTTCAATGCAGCGAGCGGTGTTTATGAGCGTATTATCTTTGTTAATTAGAAAGTTATTATTTAGGCAGTTGCCTCCGCTTTGGTCTTTGGTTTTTACAGTTGCTATCATTCTGTTGTTGGATTTTAGCTTAGCTTCCTCTTTATCTTTGCAATTTTCAGTGGCAGCTACGGCTGGTATTATTATCTTAAATCCCTTATTTTTTGGACTGGAAAAAAAGCTTTTTTTAGGTAGGCATATAGCAAGAGAAACTTGGGGTGTTTGGTCGTCTTTTAAAACATTAATTCGTTCTGTTGTCCGTTATTTTTATCAAAATTTTTCTATATTTTTTTCTGTTCAACTAGCATTGCTGCCTTTAATTGGCTCTACTTGGGGAGAAATTGGCTGGTTGTCAATTTTTACAAATACTTTTTTAGCTGGCCTGTTGCCATTGTTGGTCACTCTGGGATTGATCTGGTTTGGTTGTTGCGCATTGGCAAGTGTTGTGGTTCAAATTTTTGATATTACTCTTATCGCCAGGATTATTGGTTTAACTCTAACTTTTCCTCTGAGAATTTTTCTTGAATTAAGTCATTTTTTAGCTAGATTTGAAACAGGGACTCTTAAGATTTCTGAATTTAGTCAGATATCGATTTGGTTGTGGTTCTTGGGCTGGGGGATGCTAAGTTGGTGGATCCAACAAAGGCGCAGCCGGCAGAAAATAGATCATTTAAACATAAAAATTTTTGCTAATGCTAAGTGCTAATTGATGTGGGCTGGCAATAAGGATTTTACTTGGTTTTTCAAAAATTATATCTGGTAAAAGTATTTTTTATGAAAATAATTACCACTTTTTGTATGATTGTTGCTCTCGGTTTAGTTGTCAGAGTTATTCAAGATTGGCCAGATAAAAATCTTCATATAATATTTTGTGATGTTGGTCAGGGAGATGCGATTTTGCTCAAGTATGGATTTTGGCAAATGTTGATTGATACTGGCTACAATGATTCAGGACTAGATTGCCTCAATGACCATCTGCCGTTTTGGGATAAGCAGTTAGAAGCGGTTGCAATAACCCATCCGCACTCTGACCATTTTGGAGGCTTGCCAGATGTATTAGAGAATTATCAAGTCAAAGATTTGATTTTAACTGATGTAGCAGACACTGAGGAGTTCAAAAACCTGCTTTTAACAATAAAAACAACTCAATCATCGCAAGCTATGTTTCGTAATGGTATTTTGGGCCGTAAAATTAGTTTTTCCCCTGCTGGAGAGTTGTTAGTTTTGTCACCTTTTGACAGTCCAATTAATGCAATGAATGCAGGGATAATGGAGTTTTCCGAAACAATGTTATCGGATGTAAAACGAGCAGATTTTGCTTATGATGGAGATTTGAATGAGCGGTCTATCGTTCTATTATTGCGTTATTTTGAATTCGAACTTTTATTGATGGCAGATGCTACTATTAAAAATGAATTGGCACTAATTGATAGAGGTTTGATAGGTAGAGTAGAGGGAGTAAAAATAGGGCATCATGGCTCTAAAACCAGTACTAGTGAGCTTTTTATAAAAACTACACAACCCGAATTTTCTGTCATCAGTTGTGGCTTAAATAATAAATTTGGCCACCCTGCTCTTGAGGTAATCCAGACTTTGCAAGAAAACTTCTCGCAAGTTTGGCGTACCGACGAGCTTGGATTTCTCCATCTAGTTACCAATGGTCAGTATTATTGGCTTTTAGAGTAATGCTTAACTATATAAAACTATATAAAAATATTAGTTTATAAATTAAAGTTAAGACAAAACATGAAGAAAAGCTTTGCCAGTAATGAAGTGATGGGTGACATTGGGCAGTGTGGATCGTTTTTAAATATAAAAATTTAGTAATTGTTACTGAGTTTTTAAAAACAATCGCCATCACATTCAGTGGCTGGTTTTTGTTATTGTTATTTTTGCAAAAAAATATTAATTGCAAAAATAGATGAAAATAGCAGAAATGAACAAAAACCGAAGAAAGTGTTAAGTCCACTAAAATTAGTGAATTTAGGAACCATTGGTTGTTAAAGGGCTTAAAAAATAATATGACATTAAATCGAACACATTGCAAGTACCAATTTTTTTATTTATTAATTTTGGCCTTATTTTTCTATTTTACTCAAGAAAAAATGTGTTCAAAAACAATAATTTGAAAATACATTTAGAAACTTTTTAAATTAAATATTTGAGTTAAAATTCAAAAAAGAATTACTTTTTGGTTGTTGTTTGTTAAGTAATCCCAGAGAAGAGCGTTCTTTTATAGATTTTTAGATTACTTTTTTCATTTTTTTAACGTTTTTGAATACATGATTTTCATCTGGTAAATACGATTTTAAGATTAAATTTTTTTTAAAAACTGAGTAATAATATTATGCAATTTATTCGGGTTAAGTTCTATATTTTAACCATCTTTATTAATAAAAATATATTTTATAGTATCAAAATATATAATGATCAAGTGTGGTAAAATTTAACTATGTTTAACATTAAAAATAAGGTTTTAGATAATGGCTTGGAACTTATCACAGTTCCTATGCCAGCATTAAAGTCGGTTACTGCGATGATGCTAGTTAACACTGGCTCTAGGTTTGAAACAGATGCTTTTCAAGGTTCTGCTCACTTGTTAGAACACTTGATTTTTAAGGGGACAAAACAGTATCCAAATAGCCTGGATTTGTCAATTGCTTTAGATGGAATCGGCGCAATTTCTAATGCTTTTACCAGTAAAGAAAGCACTGGCTACTATGTAACTGCAGCAAGCAGCCACTTATTTTTTTGCCTCAATATTTTAAAAGAGTTGATCTTTCATCCTTTACTAAGAGAAAAAGATATTGAACAAGAAAAACAAGTTGTAGCTGAGGAAATTAGAATGATTCATGATTCTCCTGATGATTTTATTTCTGATAAATTCGAACAGATGGTTTTTCAAGGAACAGGTTTGGAGCATTTTATTGCTGGTAGTTTATCAAGTGTGGCCGCACTGAATTCTAAAAAATTAACACTCTTTCTTCAGGAATGGTATGGTTTGGAGAATATGGTTTTAGTTTTAGCAGGAGATGCAGACTGCCTAAACGGAGAAGATTTTTTTAATAAAATTGAAAAGATTTTTGATAGTCAACCAGAGGGGAGAGAGAACAGTCACGATCAAAAAAGAGCAGATTTTCTAACCGACAATCCGATCTCAAAAAAGAAACAGATGCAATATAAACGAGACACAGAACAAACTCATGTGGTTTTAGGTTGGCCGGCATTAAAGAGAGATGATCCACAGCGTTATGTTCTGACAGTATTGTCAACAGTTTTAGGTGGTAATCGCAGCTCCCGTTTGTTCCATGTGGTGAGGGAGCAATCCAGTTTGGCTTATTATATTTATACTGATGTAAGTCAATACCACGATGGCGGAATTTTAGAAACGAGCGCTGGCCTTAACAAGGATCGATCTGATGAGGGCATTGAGCTCATCATCAATGAATGCGAAAAAATCGCTGGTGGCAGTGAACCGGTTACAGCAGAAGAATTACAAAGAGCTCAAGAGTATTTGATTGGAAAAATTTTATTGAGTTTGGAGAATTCTAGATTAGTGGCTCAACAGCATGGTTTAAGTAGGATTTTGTTAAATAGAATCGAGCAACCTGATGAAATGATTAAAGGCATTAGAAAAGTTAGTGTTAAACAAGTAAATCAATTGGCTGGGAAGATTATTCAGAAAAATGAGGTGCGGGTAGCTAGAATAGGTAGTTAGTCTCTAGTATTTTATACATGGTATTTGATATACTAGAGGTTGCAGTAATACTTTTATAAACTACTAATCTAAAGATGAAACCAACACGTACAGCAGTTTTAGTCAAACCAGATGGCCTACAGCGAGGCCTTATTGGAGAAATAATTAGCCGTTTTGAAAAAAAAGGTTTGAAATTGGTGGGTATGAAAATGACTGTTATGAACGAGGACATGCTTAACCGCTGGTATGCTGAACACCGTGAGAAAGATTTTTTTACAGAATTAAAAGAGTTTATGGGTTCTCAGCCAATTGTGGCTATGGTTTGGGAGGGGATTGATGCTGTGTCTGTAGTTCGTAAGTTGGTTGGTACAACTTTGGGTCGAGAGGCAGAAGCAGGTTCTATTAGGGGAGATTTTGGCATGAGTCAACAACTCAATCTAATTCATGCTTCTTCGGAAGAAGAGGCAGCTGAGAATGAAATTCATATTGTTTTTGGGAAGGAAGAATTATTTGATTATGATTGGCCTATGGGTGATTTGGTGTATGCTGCCCATGAGAGGGATTAAGGATAGCTAGATTATTACAATTTAACTTTAATTAGCCATTAGCTTCGAATCTTAAATCTTTTCCCGTAGTACGATTTGTGAGCAATCTTATTAGTTCCTGGACAAGGGAGGGAACCTCAGTATTATTGTCTAATCGAATCAAGATGCGACCATCTACTAATTCAATATCTCTAAAAACGTAGATGTCATCTAGCCAATTACTTTCGCCAATTAATTCGCCTTCTTCGTTTACATTATCTAAATCGGGTTTTAAAGGCTTATTTCTCATATGCAAAGATATTTCTGCCGGTAACTCATCATCTTCCTCAAGATCATAATAATATGCTAAATGAATGTGGTCAAAGTCATTGGCGTTTGGTATGGGAAGATCTAAGCCCAATCTTGGAACTTCTATTATCCGAGATAAATCTTTTTTAACAAAACTTTTGATCCCTTCATCCGGATAATAAATTTCTTCTCTTTTAAATGTTCCAGAAAATAAGTCACTAGGTTCAAACTCAGCAGCTAATTCAATGGAGTGGTCCTTTCTAGAATATTTAAGTTCGGGCAGCATTGTGTTTGTTTTTGACACTATGGGTGCGCATCTTACCTCGCCAATTACGCCTTCATTTACATCTTCTACCAAATAATACATTTTTTGGCCAATCACAAATGTTCTTGTTGGAGAGGATGATAGGCCTTTTTTCTTGTGGTTTCGTCTTTGATAATCTAATTCAAAAAGAAAATTTGTAAAGGTGTCTAGCATCAATTGCCAGTCGTCTTCAAAAAAAACAGAGGGGTATTCTGGAACTAATATTTTAGTTTCACCAACTTTTTCGATAGATAGGCCAGGAGGTTTTATTTCTCGCTCTTTTTGTATCATAATATCTTATTATATAGCAATTATCTGTTTTTTAAAATTAACTGGAAATTTATGAGTAACTAAATAAGCAATTGATAGCTGCTTACACTTTGTGTTTGGTTGAAGAGATTGAGCTATAAGACAAGAACTGTGCCCCCACCAGGAATCGAACCTGGATCGAAGGTTTAGGAAACCTTTGTTCTATCCGTTGAACTATGAGGGCTTAGCTTTTAATGCTTATTATACAAGATGAGTTGATAGTTGGTTTGAATATTCAGAGTGTAGTTGGAGTGATGAACAGCAGCAGGTGTTAGATTAGAGGAAAAATGGGTGGCCGCGCGGCAAAATTGCCGCGCGGCCTGAAGTTTTGGGTTAGCGATATCGGTTTTAGCGACATCGATTCTTCACCCAAACTTCTGTGCCTGGTTGGAGTATGTCAGAGATAGAACCGTAGTTCATCTCTTCGTACTCGCTCCAGACCATACAATGATCGCGAGCGATTTTCCAGTGACTGTCGCCTCCTTGGACCGTGTACTTTTCGGATTTTGGATCTGCGAGGCAGCTAAAGATTATTGCTGCCACAAACAAGCAAATCACAATTACTCCAAAAGTATCCTTGTGCTTCTTCACCTCTTTCCTCCTTTGTGAAACAAAAAGCTCTTGCAAAATCAAGTCCCTGCTGCTGTTAAGGTACGATTTAAGAGCAAAAAGATGCCGCTAGTGGCATTTTTTACTCAGAAATCAACTAGAAAAATCTGTCTGTTAAGACAAACTATCCTATAATATTATTTTATTCTAATTTAGAGGGAAAATCAAGCTTGAAGAAAGTTGGTTTACTCGATAGTAATTTTTAACTTTTCAATTTTATGTCGGAGTGACAGGACTTGAACCTGCGACCTCGCGCATCCGAAGCGCGCACTCTAGCCATCTGAGCTACACTCCGTGTCTTTGTAGATTTCTTTTAAACTTCTTACCAAGTTTCCCATTTAAAAACTGAGTTGTTTTGACCCACCACTGGGCTATACCAAATAGTCACTACTTTAACTCAATAGAATAAAGATTTTTAGGAGAATCTGGACTAAATGAGGTTAAAATAATCAGTCGACTGCCGTCAGGCCAAGGGTAGATAAAATTTTTAGCAAAGGGGCCTGAATAAATAGTTATGTTATTAGTGCCATCGTACTCAATGATTCTAATATGACTATTGCTAGCAAACATTAGATGATTGGAATCTGGCAACCACTGAAGAGTATTAATAAGTAATGAACTATAATAAATATTAAAATTAAGAGCAGTTTGTGAAATTGTTTCAGCTTGAAGTCTTGTGAACTCGCTTGGCTGGGTGAGTAGGTTTCTGGGCTCTTTTGCTAGAGCATCATCAGCTAACAATCCCTTAATTATTGATTCATCTTCACTAGTTGTAATCGAGATCTCAAAATTTTTGTCTTCCTCTTGATCATAAACATAAATTTTACCAGAGCTAATATTTCTGTTTTCTGGTTGAGTACTAGATGAGGGGAGAGGGGGCACTATACCCTCGGCTAAGGTGGCACTGTTTGTGGCTGTGTAAAGCAGTTTCTTTTTATCAGGTGCGATATATACGTTTTTTGCAGACTCGGTGGCTATTGTTAAGATTTCTTCAGGAAATTCTGCCAAATATTGTCTTTCTCGAAGATAAATTTCTTCTTCCCATTCAGAAAGAATTTGACTGCGCCGGAAACTAATGTCTGGCAGACTTTGCAAACTGTTCCTTTGATTAACCTCTATTAATACTTGTTTTAGTTCGGAGAGAACCATTAGTTGGGTGCTGTCAGGAGACCAAATCAACAGGGCTTCAGCTAAGTTGTAGAGTGGCACATCTTCAGCGATTTGTCTTGACGATCTTTGAAAAGGCATGAAGCTGTCAGTCAACTCCAAAACATACAGCCCATTTTTAGCTTGTGTGCTGGCTGAGGCAGTATAATAAACAATTTTTCTCCCATCAGGTGAAGGTAGAATATTTTCTGCTCCAGTAAAAGTGAGCGGAGTTAAAGTTGGAGCGATCGGAAAGAGTCGGGCATTGGTTTGGGCGACTAGCTCTTTTTCTATTTGCAGAGTTTTTTGCCAAGGGGAATATCCTTCTTTAACAATTTTAATCTGATATTCTCCTGGTTTTAAATACAAGGTGTTGTCAGTAGCTGTTGTTAGCTCATCGTCAATGAAAACTTGGGCTCCGGTAGGAAAGGAGTTTGCGCTGAGTAATCCTGATTCTACTAAGATTCCATCTCTATCAAACCGATAATTTCCACGAGCATATTGGATTGCTAAATAAGAGCCAGCAATGATGATGACTGCTGATAAAAGAGTAAAGACAACGCCTGCTCCATTATAAGAAAAAATACCAGGACTTTTAGTAATTTGCTGAGCTGTTTTAGCTTTTCTGGTTCTGTTTTTGCTTCTGGTAGAGCCGGAGAGTTTCCTTTTTAAATCCATGGTAGAATTATATCAAAGATGGTAGGTATTTGGTATCGAAGCTATTTAAAATTTAAAACTTAACTGCTTTAATCCACCACTCGGCCATACCAAATACCAAATACCAAATACCACATACCAAATACCACGATACAAATACCACAATGCGCAAATTATTTAACAGATTAAATCGAAGAGTAGGGATAGATTTAGGTTCCGCCAGAACCAGGATCTGGATTCAAAATCATGGGCTGGTTGTAGACGAACCAAGTTTAATTGCGGTCAATCAAAAGAATAATAAGGTTATGGCTGTGGGTCAGCCAGCTCAAGCAATGCAGGGAAGAGTAGGGGAGCAAACTAAGGTTTTTGAACCAATTCAATATCCAAAAATTATTGATGATGCTTTGCTGAGAGCTATGTTAAAAGTTTTTTTTCGTCAAGCCAGTCAGGAGACTTATTTTTTTAGTCCCACCATGCTAGTTGCCTTACCTAGTAATACCTACCCAGTAATGAGGGAAGTAGTAGTAGATGTTTTAACAGAATTAGGAGCGAGTGAAGTTTTAATTGTTGACCAAACTTTAGCAGCTGCTATTGGAGCTGGAGTCCCTACGGCAGATGCTTCTGGTACCTTTATTTTGCAAATGGGAGCTAGTGTTGTTGAGGCAACAAGCTTGTCAATGAGTAAGATTGTAAAAACATGTGCTTCTAATCAAGCTGGAAATGACATGTGTTATGAATTGGTTTATTGGTTCAAGGATCATAAGCAACTCAAGATTAGTTTTGAAATTGCTCAGAATGTACAGCAGCAATTGGGCAATTTCGCAATAAAAGAAGATTCTCAGTTAGAGGTATCGGGTTTAGATACTAAAAGTGGTTCTTTAAGAGAGTTGACAATAGGTGTTCAGGAAATTGAGGAGATTATAGTTGGGTATGGTAATCATTATGTCGGTTTGGTCAAAAAGATGTTGGCTGATATTCCTCCAAGTTTGGTAGTTGACATTGTTGATAAGGGTTTATTGTTGTCAGGTGGTCTGGCTCAGATTAGTGGATTGGAGTCTTTTTTAACTGATAAGCTGGATGTGCCTGTTTGTTTAGTGGACGATCCAGAGACTAGTGTGATTAGGGGAGTAGGGACAATTTTAGACCACTTAGATGAGTTCAGGGAAAGTATCTAAAAATTGTCTGGTTTGCAGCAGCCGATACCAAATACCAAATACTAAATACCACAGACACCGGACACAGCATCCCGAAATTGTTCCCCTCTGTCAGCATAGTTTTTAAATACCCCAAAGCTGGCAGCACCCGGAGCTAGCAAAACTACATCACCGGCTTGAGCGTGCTGTTGGGCAAACTCCAAAGCTTCTTCCATGGAGTGTACTATTTTGTGTTGGATTTTGTTTTTAATTTTTAAGTTTTGTTGTTTTTGGATAATTTCATTCCACAACCGTTGTCCGTTTGGCGGGAATAGAGCAATGGCTTTAACTTTTGATTGAATAATTTTTTCAGCAAAGGGTTGAAAGTCTTGTTGTCGCTCATGCCCGCCGGCCAGTAAGATGATTGGTTGTTCATCAAAACAAGAAAGAGCCGAAATTGCGGCGTCTGGCATGGTTGCCATCGAGTCATTGATATAAGAAATGCCGTTTTTAGTGGCAATTTTTTCTAAACGGTGAGGTAATGGTTTGAACTTTTTAATCCCAGCAGCAATTTGCTGGAAACTTAATCCAAACATTTTGCCAACGATGATAGCTGGAGCGACATTTAATAGATTATGTTTTCCTAAAATAGGGACGTCATCTGTTTTGATTACAGGAATTTCTTTGTTAATATCATTATAGGTTAAGTAATATGATTTAAGATAAACTAATATATCATTTTTATATTCATTTGTTGGTTGGTTTAATTGAAAATAAAGCTTTTTACCAGGGGAGAGAGTAGCAATTTCACTAGTTAGCTTCCATTTTTGATTATATATTACATACTGATTAGCCTTTTGATACCTAGTGATACTTTTTTTAGAGTTAACATAAGCTTTTTGGTCGGGAAAGTAGTCTAAATGTTCAGACTTAACTTCTTGGATAATTGCAATATCAGGACTGATTGTTAATTGATCCAATTGGTGTGAGGATAATTCAATTACTATTTTGGTTTTTGCTGTGATTTGATCAATATAATCAAGGGCAGGTTGGCCAATATTTCCCACCAGTATAGATTCAGAGTTGTTGTGGGCCAATACTTGATGTATAACAGCAGCAGTGGTGCTTTTACCTTTGGTACCGGTGACACCAATAGTGATTGGTTTTAATAAACCTGATTTGTAGTTATTAAGCTTGACATCATATGGATCATTTTCTTGCTTAAATAACTCAATTATTTCTAAAAATAGTTGAAGATTAGAGCTAATTTGGGTGTTTGTTTTAAGCGCTTGTTGTATCTGTGGAGTTGACAGCGGAATGCCTGGGGTTTTGAAAATAATCTCGTATTGCTCAATGTTTTCAAGATAATTTTCTTCTAAGCTTAGCTTGATGTTGTCATCAGTTGAGATTAGTTTCTTAATATCATCACTTAGCTTTTCGTGCGGGCTAGCATCGGCCAGTGTCAGGTTAAAATCTGGTAGAATTTTGCGCAATAACCGGTAAGTAGATAATCCTTCTCGACCAAGCCCTAAGATACAAATGCTTTTATTATTAAGTCGATCAATAATTTCTTGAGGTATTTTCATTTTAAAAACTTTAGTTTTTAAGTGCTGATTTAATAATTTTTCCCAGCTTGCGATCTAAGAAATTATTATAGTCCCAACCTGAAAGCATTTTGTAAGGAAGGTCGCTAATTTCTTCTGGGTCAAATTTATTCAATACTTGATTTTGAATTTTTTTAAGCAGGATGGGCAGTTCTTGACTTTGTTTTTCATGTTTTTTTATTGCCAACAAACAGGCAGCGATTGCTTCCAGCTCTGTGCCAACACACTCCAAGGGTTTGTGATCACTTAACCCCACTAAGCTAGAGGCGGTGGAAAATAGCTCTTCATCAGAATAAAGATCGTGATCAAATATCTGGTTAGTTAGAGTAGCTTTATCAACAAAGGGGTAGAGCATCATGTAAACAAATAGGCATTTCGAACAGCGATGACACCATTGGTTTTGCTTCTGCCCAACATTACAACTTTTGAAAATAGGCAAAAACTTGCTGTATTGGCTAAATAATTGGGAAATTTGTAGTTCATTTAAGGGCCTCAAGAAAGACAGGTACTCAGCCTGTTTTTTACTGGTGTGTAAATAATCTTGGCTATAAGAGCGAAACTTTTGTTCAAAGTTAAAGCTTTTGGAGTACTGGTGATTTATTTTTAAGTCTTTATACTCCAAGTTGGCTTGATTAGCAGAGCTTTCATTGGCTATTAGTATTTGCTGATAGCCAAAAATATAGGCGATCAGGGTGTTAAGGAAGGCTAAATAGGCACTAAAGGGAGTGTGTCCGTTCAAGTAGCCTTGGTCATTCAGTTTTAACAAAATCGGGTCAATGGTGCGCTGGATATTGATTGTTTCTTGGCTGCGACTGGCTTGTATTAATGCTGGAGCAGCAGGAGAGGCTGGATGTAACACCATACAGCCATAATTAAGCTGGTGTTGATCAAAGAGGCTCAAAGCTAATCCGGAATCTTTGCCTCCACCGATTGGTAGTAAGTAGGGTTTTTGAAAATGAGACTCTGGTGGACTATTAATGTTTTGCAGCTTCTCTTCTTGAGGGAGAGCTTCGATATCCAGGAATTTTTTTTCAGTAAAATCAATTTTATTAATGTAATAAAATTCTCCTAGTCCATGTTTGAATAAGCTTTTCCACCAGGCAATCTGATCAGAGTTAAGGGATCCGGCTTCGATTTTGATAGTATTTGGGCAAGCACATTTCCAGTAACTGGGTAATTCTGCTAGTCCTAGATGAAAAATTAAGTTTTCTAGAATTGGTTTTGGAATTGCCTCAAGTTTTGCCTGGTCGATATTTTCAATTATCAGTAAGGGTTCGAATGTTATGTTTGGCTTCAGCAAAAATTTGAAGCTAATTTCTAACTGATTTTTGTTAATTTGATAGTGATATTCTTTATAAACCAGGCTAGAATGTTTATCGCGTAAGCTTTTAATTGTCATAAATAACCATTATAATCGATGTGTAGAATTTGTATTTGATATTTGATAAACAGAAAATAACCTAAAAACAATTGTATGTAGTAATTATTCTATAATATTTGTTGTTTTAAAATATAAAAAAAGCTAGAATACTCAATTTACTCAAGACAAAATTTACCCTAAAAGCGCAAAAAGGAAAGCTTGATATTTAAGTAAAAAAGAAAAAATAATTTTTTATAAGTCAGTTTTTGGTGATTATTCGGTTAATTTTTAATTATAGGATGTGTCGTAGAAAAAGAACGAATTTGAATTTTGGTAAAAAAACAACAAAATAGAGCTTTGGGTCTAATTTTAAGTATTTGTTAATTAAAAAAACTTATTTTTTTAAAAAAAAAGCTGATTTTTAAAAATGATAGAATCAAAAAAGATGCATAAGACTGCAAATATTTTAGGTTTTAGCCTGTTTAGCAATCATAGAAGTGATTTGCTAAAAAAAATTAAGATTCATTTATCGAGCAAAAATGAGCTTTTAGTGATTTTCACCCCTAATGCTGAACAATTGGTCCAAGCTTCTGTAAACCCAAATTTTAGCCGACAATTACGTCTGGCAGACGTTTTAGTTCCCGACGGCATTAGTTTGGTTTGGTCCAGCAGGCTGTTATCAATTTTTGGTCGCTCAAAACCAATTTTGCAGCGCATTGCAGGAGTGGATTTAGTAAAAGATTTATTACAGATTAGCCAGGAACAGAAACTTAAGATGTTACTGATAGGGGGGGAGGACTATCAAGAGTTAATAAAACCTCTGCAAGATAAACATGACTTTATTTGGACCCAGGGATATCAGCAAATTGCTCAACCCTCTAGACAGGAAGAGCAGAGCTTGGATCGGTTGTTATTATCCAGTAAACCAGATATAGTTTTTGTTGCTTTTGGAGCTCCTTTTCAAGAAGAGTGGGTGATAAAAAATCAAGAGTTGCTAAAGAGGGCCAAAGTAAAATTAGTTATGACTGTTGGAGGGTCTTTTGATATTATTTTTGGTCGGCTATCCCGGGCTCCTTTCTGGATGAGGAGAATAGGATTAGAGTGGCTTTTTAGATTAATTCAAGAACCTTGGAGATGGAAAAGACAAACTCGTCTTTTTAAGTTTATTTTTCTTGTGTTAGGCCAGTTGTTTTCTTCAAAAGCAGATTAAAAATTCTGTTTAATTAGCCACTAGTTATTCTCGTCTTCGCTGGGATCAATTCCCAATAACCACAGTACAGATTCCTTTTTATAACGTCGATCACCTCTGGAATTTATTCGAATGGCAGGTAATTTACCACGTTTGCCCCATCTTTTAATAGTAAGAGGGGATACTCGTAGCAAATCAGCTACTTCTCGCACAGTGAGCAGGTCAGGCAGACTATTTAAATTTAATTTAGCTGCATCTTTAGCTCTACCAGTGCGCCTGTCATCCCGAGAGTAACCACTCTCCTGAGTATTAGTAGATATTGAGGCGCTGTTATCAGCCATATTGGTCCTTTCTGGATTATGTTTGATAGTTGATATTAATATGTTTTTTTTATATGAGTTTTTATATTTTAGTAGCTTTAGTTTTAATGAAAAGTTATGTTGAAATTTTCAAAGTAGGTCAAATATTTTCAATCACTATATTTAAACTACCAGAATGACTAAAACTAGGTCAATAGGCAATTTTTGTTTTAGTCAAGATAATAAAAAAAAGATTGATAAATCAATTATAAGTTGAATATAAAAGATACTTTTGGGTAATTTATGGTAAATTTAAAAAGTAGTAAAAAGTTATCCACAAAATTATCCTATAATATAAAAAATAGAGTCTTATAATAATTTGAAATTAATAACTTGTGAATAAGTAAACCAATAGTTGGGGGAGAATAAAAAAGATATAAAAAAATTATTAGAAAAAACATTGAATAATTAGTTTTTTTAGTTAAGAACAAGCAATTAAATTCTGATTAAATACACAGTCCCGCTTAGTGGGACAGGGGAGCAGGCCTGATTCTCCCGCTGAGCGGGAGGACAAGACAAAACGCGCTCGGGGTGAAACCTCTTAGAAATGAGCTCATATTTATTATTAATACTAATTTGCGAATTTATTTAATTTTTCTCACTTTTAGTAAAAGTGTTGGTCTCTTTTGGAGCATAGTTTTGAAGAATATATCGCCTTTAGTAAAAAAACTGGTTTTTGATAGACCTAGTGGTCCTACCAGATGACTTAAAAGCACTGCTTGCAGTTTTGTATTAATAAAAGAAAAGGGAAGTAGTTAATACTAAAAAGAATTTACAATAAACCACCCGTGAATGGGTGGTTTATGTTGTGCCGTTTTAGTTAAATGATGAATTACTTAAGTTCAACAGAACAGCCCGCATCCTCCAAGACTTTCTTAGCAGCCTCAGCATCTTCTTTATTAGCGGCCTCTAAAACAGTTTGTGGAGCATCTTCAACAAACTTTTTTGCCTCACTTAAGCCTAGATCGCTCTTAAGTTGACGGACAGCTTTAATAGCCTGGATTTTGTTAGAACCTCCATCTTTTAAAACCACATCAAACTCTGTTTTTTCTTCAGCAGCTTCTCCGTTAGCAGCGCCTGCAACTGGAGCAGCAGCTACGGCTGGAGCAGCAGCACTAACCCCAAACTCATCTTCCAGAGCCTTGACCAGTTCTGAAACCTCGATCAAGGATAATTCCTTGACTGAGTCAACAATAGTTTGTACCTTTTTTGAAAGTGTTGACCTTTCTTTTTTAGAAGCTTTTTTCTCTTTTTTTGCTTCTGTCTTTTTTTCTTCGGCCATAATATTTGCCTCCTAAAATTGATAGTTTTTAATTGTTAATGTTTAATGTCGCTTCGCTTTTTAGAATTTAAAAACTGATTTATATTGATTTACCCCTCGGTTATACCAAATACTAAATACCAAATACCACGCTACCAAATACTAATTATCAGCAATCGCTTTTAAGGCATAAACCAGATTTCTGGGTCCGGCATTGAGTACATTCACTAAGCCATAAGCAGGTCCTTGTAGGCGTTGAATCATCATCACCATAAGCTCTTCTTTATTTGGCAGCTTGCTTAATTGTTCCACTTCATCAGAGCTTAGTATTTTTATCTTCCCGTCTTCAAGCATAATGCCTTGCTTAATCTCAAGCTTTTCCTCTTCCTTTTTAAACTCAAACACTTCTTTTAAAGCACTAACAGCATCTTGATAAGAAAAAACTAAAGCATTCATTCCGGTTAAAGAATCCTCAAGTGATGGATCGCTGACTGCTAAATTTATTAAAGTATTTTTAGTAACCAGCATCTCACCCTGGGCTTTTTTAATCATTGACCTTAGCTTGACTTGATCGTCAGCATCAGTTCCTGAGTAATCTATGATTGTTACTGACTTTGCTTTGCCTAGTTTTTCTTTGATTAGTTCTACCTGTTGTTGGTTATTTTTGCTTGGCATAATTTGATGCTCTAATGTTTAATATTTAAAAAAATCTTTAGTAGTTAAAAACTGAGTCGCCTCATCTCACCACCGGGCTATACCACATACCACATACCAAATACCAAATACCACATACCATGATTCCAAAACTGAGGGGAAAGGGTTAACCACCAAAGGTGATTTTAAATTTTCTCCTCGGCGCGGTTTTTAAATTTTGGATATTTACAGTTGGTTTGTTATCCAAAATCCACGCTGTCTTAGGAAACAGACCGTTATTATAGGGGAAAGAAATTAGAAATGCAAGATTTGTTGAACTGAAGGTTTTAATTAAAGCTTTCGTTCTAAACAGGAGTTTCATCGTCTAACCAGGGTAGGCTTCGCAATTGAGCAAAATTTCCTTTTTGGGCTAGGGCCAGTTTGATTAAATTTTGATATGCTTCGGCGTCAGCATAAACTGAAA
>Ga0334887_1000037_pt1 | contig 192305 bp, 183 predicted proteins | sample GraSluR1_MG_10_FD_207217 | JGI IMG/M metagenome (GOLD analysis project Ga0334887, IMG submission 207217) | Sludge microbial communities from methane-producing bioreactor in Wageningen University, Netherlands - Granular Sludge_18_07-R1 | ecosystem: Engineered > Bioreactor > Anaerobic >...
GCTGGAATCCCTAGTAATCGCGCGTGAACAACCCGCGGTGAATACGTCCACGCTCCTTGCACACACCGCCCGTCAAGTCACCCGAGTGAGGCTTTGGTGAGGCGCAGGTCTAGGCCTGTGTCGAGCCGGGGTTTTGTGAGGGGGGCTAAGTCGTAACAAGGTATCCGTAGGGGAACCTGCGGATAGATCACCTCCAATACGTAAAGTGCTAATGCACATTACCTATCTTAAATATCCTGTTTGGGGCCATAATATTTACACGGTGAAAAAAATGATACCCCCAGAATACTTGTTAGAGCTAGAGAACCTGTTGAAGTAGATAAATTAAATGAAGCTATAAAAACTACTTGTCATAATGGTGTAAAAGCAAATTGTAGTGATAAAATTATGCGACCTTCGGCAGTCCAAGAATTCTTCAAAAAAGCATTGAGACCTGAAGAAAGAGAACTTGTAGCATATCAATTAAATAAATTAGTTGGAAAAAAAGTTGTTAGTGTTAAGCAAAAATAATTTTAAAATTTTTAATTAAATAGATCCAACATCTGATCTTTTTTGTTTTCTACCATAATCACTAAATTGTGCTTTATATAATGAACCGTGTCTTTCTGTTAATTGTTCTTCAATTGATTTAGCATATTTCTCTGCATCAACTACATGTTCTTTTTTAATTTCAGAAGAATCATCAAAAATTGAAAAATCTCCTGACAGCTTGATTATGCCTGCAAGAGGTCTAAATCTTAAAGAATAACCTGTTGTATTATCAACCTCTTTTGCAGCTTTTATGGAAAATTTGATTAATTCGTCAACTGCGGATTTGTTAGCGTGAGGAATTTTCCCATCATTAATAATCTCCTGTGCGATAAATTGATACATTTTTAATGTGTTTTGCGGTGTAATTGGCATAGTAGTATTAACTAAAATTTCATATCCGTTTCCACGGATTCTTGATCTTAAAGGAGGAATTATTTCTTCCATTTGTTGAATGTTTGAAGCTGCAACAAAAATAAAATCGCAAGGTACATTATCAACCCTTACTGAAGCTCCTGCACTTGTTGGATTTCTACCAGTTATTGGAAAATGTTTATCCTGCATTGCTGTTAATATATGCCTTTGTAATTCTGATAATGTTGCAATTTCATCAACAAATAAAATACCTTCGTGAGCATCATGAACTGCACCTGCGATTACCCTTTTGTAAGTGGGTATTCCTATTTCGGGATGCGAACCGTAAGGATCGTGTCTGACATCGCCTAACAATTCTGTTTCGCTCGCACCAGTTGCTTGGACAAAGGTCGACCTATCTAAAGAAACAATGACTCTTCTTTTTTTCTGTGCTTCCAAAGATTCTAACATTTGTACGTCTTTAGTCGTAAGCATTCTTATTTTATCCCCATATCTTTCAAATATGACTGTTTGCTCTTTACCATTTGGTAATTTCCATAAAGCAGGAACTCTATCTTGTTTTTTCATTGATCTTACTGCAAGCATATCATCAAATGGAGTTGTCCTCATCTTAAATTTGTCTGCCCCACAGTGAGGACATATAGGTATATCTGCTGATGATAAAGCACCGCATCTTCTACATCTAAATCCCAATCTTTCCGATACAAAAGAGGGTATTTCTTCTTTAGGAATTATTTTTCCCACTGTTTTTTCAACTTCTTCATTTATTCCCGCATCTTTTCTTGAACAGATATGTATGATGGGCCTCTCGGCTTTTTCTGGGTTTTCAATAACTGATATTTCATATTCGGGTTTTGGTAAAAGAAATGCCATTGCCCTCGCAATCATAGACTTTCCTGTTCCGGGCGGACCAACTAAAAGAAGGTGCCTTTTTTGAATAGCAGATATTTTTGCAAATTTAACTGCAATCTCTTGACCAATAACTCTATCAATAGGATTTTTAGGAATCTCAATTTCTGCAGTTGATTTGAATGAAAACTTTTCCATTATTATTTATCCCAAAGGAAACTTTAAAAACACAGAGGCAATGGAGATATATTTATAAATTAAACCTGGCATTAAAATATTATGTCGACTATGGTTAAATCAAGTTCGCAACAAATTGGCTCAGGCCGCGATTTTGAAAAAAATCCAAATTATCATGCAATTTTAAAAGAATATTCAGATTTGAGTCTGAATGTTGAAGCAGGTTTTTATGCTTTAAAAAATGGAGATGTTGGACGTGCAAAAGGTTTTGCAGATATTGCGTATACTTCTGAAAAAACAATTAATTTTGCAAACGTGGCTTCGCTTTATGAGGCAATAGCTAATTACTATGAAAAAAAAGATTTTCGAGGAAATTTATTTTTGATCAAGACAAATTTGATTATGGCAAATAAAAGTTGGGAAAAACACAAAAAGAAATTCAAAGGAGACGAAGTGACAGAAAATTTATGTGATGTTCAAATATTTGAAAATGAAAAGAGAATAAATGATATAAATTATGAAATGATGGGGTGGGAGAAATGACACATAAACAAGAAGAAAAAAGGGATGAAAGGATTGATACGGTTATGATAAATTCATTTAATCTTAAATATGGGGTGTCGTCTGATTTTGGAAAACGATTTGATGATGCACTCAAAAATGGAAAAAAAGACAACTATAGTGGTGCAATCGAAATAATGAAGAGTGAGATTAAGAAAGCGCAAGAGGGAGGAGATACTCACCGCGTGGCCCAATTATTAACAGTTTGTAATGAAACTGCTATGTGGTTAGAAACTAAAGGAGGATACGCTGCTGCGGCAGATTTTCTCCATATAAGAGCAGATAACACTTTGCATGAGGAATGGAAACCAGACAGATACACCCAGGTTGCTGCAATGTATGAAAAAGCAGCTGATGATGCAAAAGAGGGGTTTTTGAAAGGGTACGGACAGCGAGACGTGTGGCTCAATATGGAAAGAGAGAATAGAATTAAAGCTATGGATATGTATTTTGACTTGGGGAATTATACTGCTTTTGAGAGAGCTGTAAGAAATACCCAACACCACAACGAAGAACAGGTATATAATTTTCTAATGATAAATATCTGGGGAACGAAAATGAATTTGCCAGGAACAATGGCAAGATTGAATGAAGAAGAAAGTTTAACCTCATTTGTTGGGGCAACCACATATATGCGAAGTCGCATGTATAGGAAAACTAGTAATAATAATAAAGAAAAGAAGCGAGAATATTCCTCTAAAGAATTTGTTGAAAAACATTATGCAAATTTTTTTAATAGGCTGGGAAATGATAAATTAAAACAAGCAGCTAACCAAGGTTTTATAATAGGAATAAATCTTTCACGAGGAGTGACAGGTGAAGAACTTTATGTGGCTGATAACCAACTTGCTTTGCTTTTAGAAGATAATAAACTGTTAACATCACAAGAAATTGCAGATGCAAGGAATAAGAAAGCGCAGAAACAACAAGAGAATACTGTTACAGAGCATAGGAGAACCTTGTTTTCATATTTGGACGATATAGAAAAAAGATATAATTCACTTTTTCCCAACTCAACATACAACTATATGGGGGATCTTAGACAAACAATCATGGATAGGTTTAACAAATTGATAGAAGATGGAAAAAGCAACACGGAGTTGCAAAATTATTTGAGTGTAGTGAAAGAGATCAGAGATTCAATAAAAAGTGCTCCAAAAGATAACGTCTTGGGCATAATGAATGCAAAAGCAGAAGAAATACAAAACAGACGCAGTTATGTATCCATATAAAATCTGATATTGATGAAGGTATTTCCATGGGTTTTGATGAAATTTACAGCCAAAAACTTGGGCCAGGAGGACATAGTGTTGTTAATCATCAAGACACCCCTAATGTGATTGCAGATGTAATAAATGGCTGTGACACTATTTTTTTTATAGACCATGGTGTAAAAGAGGCAGACAGTGACAAATATACTTTAACAAATTGGGGGACATTAGGTTTTAAAAAAGAAGGTGTTGGTGCAGTATTATATAAAACAAGTTTAAAAAATGATTTGGAAATGTGGAAAAAAGTTGTTCCGCTCTTAAAAGATCGTGAAATAACAGTTTGGACAGATCAGATATGGATAGAGGGTATTGGAGTCAGAGATACAGATGAAACTAAAGAAGTACGTGTAAAATCAGTTAAAGAATTCATGAGATTAATTATCCAAAAACATTACAAAGAACCTATAGGTTATAATTCACCAAAATGCCAAGATTTTATTGAAAAATACAAAAATGGAAAACCTTTAACAAAAACTGCTGCTAAACAACTGTTAAATACACAGTTTCCAAACGCTTTGGAATACCATTTGTTTATGGAAGAAATGGAAAAAATTATAAATAACCTTCAAACGCGTGAAGAACAAACAAAAAAAAGAATTAACGCTTAATTTTTTTATTGATTTAAACTCTGACCGAAGTCAGAATAAAAACTTAGCGGACTAGTACTGAAATAGGAATGGTGGGGTTGCTCATAGATTGTATTTCTTGTTGAATCTATAAGCATTAAACGGTCATTTGATTCAAAAACTTGTTGTGATGTCATTCCTAATGATAATCCTATGTTTATCCAATCTGATGAATCAGAAAGTAGTTTAACCCATTTCGAACTCCCTCCTGACGCCCCACCTAAAACGCTTACAAAAATCTCTTCTTTAGTTAAATTTCCATCCATAGAATTTACGGTCATTTCGGCTGCAGCACAATAAGCTGAAAAACCAGCGGCAATTAAAGATTTTCCTCCTGCTGTTGCTGCAAACGTTCCAAAAGCTGAAGGTGCTACGGCGGCACCCGCACCCATGCTAACTACGGTTATCGCAACTGTTGCTGCAGCAGCCGTGATTGCAGCATTCTTTTCATATTCGATAGCCATTCTTGCAAAATTTGCTGAGCCTTCTTTGTAATTTCCTTGATTGAATCTGTGAACAACTGGGGAGAAAGAAAGTTGTGAAAATTCAGTGAAATTGATTACTCCCGTTTGGTTATAATTATATAAAACTGCATCAATGTTTCCTGCTAACGAATGGGTTATTCCCAATTTCCTAATTACTTCAATATCTCTTTCAAAATTTTCAAAGTTTTTCATTGTTCTTTCAATTTGATTTTTTAAAGTTTCATCCGAAGCAAATTCATGCTCCCCCGACATATGGAATGTGGAATTTTCTATTTTTGAAACAGTCTCTATTCTTTGAGCGTATTCTTCTTCCAACATTTTGATTGCTTCTTGTGGATGATTAGCTACATATTTAGTAGCCTCAACTTTATCCAAACCATATTTGTTTTCAACAAATTTTAGTAAACTGTTATTTGAAAGTGAAAAAGATTCAATAACTGAAGATTGGTATTGTTTTCCGCTGAAACGTGATATATAATCTTTGATTGGAGAAGTCATGGCATCTTCAAGGGAAATGCTGAAATTTGAAAAATTTTCAGAAAGTGACTGAGATGCGGTAACCATTTCGATTGCCGCCATGTTAACTATGCCCAAAGTTATAGCCAATTCATATTCGAAACAATTTGTATCTATTTGCCCAGTTGCAGGGTTTCTAGCCAAATTAAAAACAGAATCAATTTCTTTTTTAATATTTTGTCGGAATTCGGAAGATGTTAAAAAATTCCTTGTAAATTCTGTAGAATCCATTTCTGGATGTAATTCGTAACCAACAATAACAATGTTTGAAACGCCTGAATAAAAATTTTGAAGTGCCAAGTATTCTGTATCAGTTAGATTTTCGGTTTTGATATCAAACTCTTTTGTTATGTTGATTAAAGTCGTTTGGATTGGGACCGGCATTCCTTCCAGAAAGGAAGGATCAATAGAAAATATTTCAGAAGAAGGGTCCACTAGGATTCCTACTGAGGAGGAGAGTGAGTTTAAATCCTCTATAACTCCTAAGTTAGAAACATCTTTTTGGAAAAATTCTGAGAAAGATCCAGTATTTTTTCCATTTACTTTTTCGTATATCTTTAAATCTGTCCAAGATTTATTTATTGCTTCTAATAAATCTTTATTTTGTAGAAGTTGTGAATTTTCATCAGATGAAATTTTGGGATCGTTGATCCAAGAAACATATCTGGGGTCACGAACAGCAGGATCGAGTACTTCAGTACCCAGAATTTTATCTAAAATGTGATTATCAGAATATCTCCCCTCATTGAGCACAAAAAAACCAGTTTGGCGATAAGTTTTGACGATATCTCCTGCCAATGATCTTAGTTCTTTTTGATCTGCGCCAGATTGTAACGCAGTATTAAAATCAGTGACTAAATTGTTTAATACACTTAAGGAAGTTGATAAAACTTGTTCTCGCATGTCCATATAATTTTCATATCCATTTTTGTTCAACCAAGATAAGGATCTTTCATAAAAATCTTTTATATCTGGGTCTGTGGTTCGTGGAATGACTTCATTCTGAAAAAAAACGATGAATTCTGCCTCGGATAGATTTGCAGCTTCGCGTATATCCAGGTCTAATGAGTGACTACAAGATTCCTTTAATAAATTTAATATTTTTGAACGGTTTTTTTGAAAACCATCAAAAGATTCATGTGCTTCGGAAATCGCTTTAAGAATAAAGTCAACATCTTCTGGATTTCTTTTGTGTGAATTTTGAACTACCTGTTTAGTTTGATAAATTCTCTCTAAATTAGAAGGGAGGGTTTCATCGATAAGTCTTGAAAAATTAGAACCTGTTAATACATCTAATGAAGCTTGGACACTTCCAACTAGTACAGTATCTGTTGTGTGTTCAGGAATAGAAGAAGATTCAGCACTTTGAGGATTGAAAATATTGGGATTTATACCATCAGGCAAAGGATTGATAGGTGTTTCCAAAGATTCCCTTGAAAAAAGTTCTTCTAGGGTTATATTAGGAGTTTGAAAAATAACATGGGAATCTTCTAGCACCCTGCCTAAATCTGCTGCCAATCTAATATCTAAATCGATTTCGAGCATGGAACTTTGATAATTGACAGATGGATCAATCATTCCTTTTATCATATTATTTAAAGATTCGTTTTTGTCTCCCAAATATTTTGACATTAGATTCAAATCATCTCTTAATTGATTAAATTGTTTTTCAGTCATACCCAAATCTGAAAAAACATCCTTAATACTTTTTAATGCATCTTCCGTGGATATTCTCCCTTTAGGTGTTGCGTATTTTCCAGGACCGGTTTGAATCTCCCTATTTGAAAACTGCGTGGTTTCCGAAGCTCTTTGTTGTGCCCTTTGTAGAATTTCACTTTGGATATTTTGTATTCTTTTTTGTGCTGCATCAAGTTGTGTTTTATCTTTTTCTGTTAATACTAACGGTCCCTGATTCATAAAATCACCTAAATAACCAAGAAAATTAGTCCAAAAATAATAATAATTATCCCAATTATTTGTTTGTAGTTATATGTCTGACCTAAAAGAAAAATTGAAAGAATTAAAACAACTGCAGGAGCACTGCTTATTATGGCTGCCACAATTGCAGATTTCCCTTCTTTCATCGCAAAAAAAGAAAAGGCAAAACCCAGCAATGAAAAAAAGCAAATGCCCAAAGCATAGTATAAATTGGGAGGGGAAAATATTTGTGTGATGTTTAGAGAGCTTATTTGTTTTAGCAAGATGGTAGAAATAGAAAAAAATAACATCGCAGCTATGGCCTCTAAAAACATTTTCAACACCCTTCATTTAACAGAATCCAAAACTATTTTCTGAAGTTCAATGGGATTCCATCCTCCTTCATAAGCTTTTATTGCAAAATCAAGTTTTGATTCGCTTTCAGCATAAATTTCAAATAAAACACTGCCTTTATACACTTTATCTCCTCTTTCACAATGAAGTCTTAATCCTGCGCCTTTTTCAATTGGCGCACCTGCTGCGCGAGCCAGATGTGACAATATTTTATTATCGACGTGGTGAACTCTACCAGATTTGTCTGCTATAATTTCATGCTTATAACTCCCTATAGGAAGATCATCTATCCTAATTTTTCCGTTGCCACCTTGTGATTCTATTATTTCTCTAAATTTGCTTAAAGCTTTTCCAGAATCAATAAGTTTTTCTGCCATAGCAAAACCTGCACCCGGTTTGGCTTTCCCAGTCATTTCAAAAAGTTTAGCTGTTAAAACACAGCTTTTATCTCTTAAGTCCCTAGGACCTTCTCCTTCTAAAACTTTAAAAACATCAACACACTCTAACGCAGGCCCTATACCTGTTCCAATAGGATCCGAACCATCGGTTATCAAAACTTCGGTCCTCATATCCAATCTTTTACTTATATCAATAAAATCTCGGGCAAGAGCTTTTGCCACTTTGGCATCTTGAATTTTTGCACCTCTGCCAATTGGCAAATCAACTACTACATTATCAGCACCTACTGCTTTTTTCTTTGAAAGAATGCTTGCAAGCAGAATTCCTTTTGGATCTAAACTGAACGGATGTCTTATTTGAATAAGCTTATCATCTGCAGCAGCTAGATTCATGCCCCCTCCCCAAACAATCGCACCATTTGTTTTCAAAACAACTTCTTTTAATTCCTCTATTCCTATATCCACTGGTGCTAAAACTTCCATCGCATCGGCTGTTCCTGCTGCACTTGTAATTGAACGTGACGAAGTTTTTGGAACCCATAAACCCGCTGCAGCAAGAATCGGAACCATAACCATTGTAACCCTACCAGTTACTCCCCCTATAGAATGTTTATCAACAACAGGTTTTTTTCCTATGTCTAAAATATCACCAGATTGTGAAATTGCTTCGGTTAAATAAATGACTTCATCGTCTGTTAATCCACGTATATACACTGAAGTTATAAATGCAGAGAGCTCTGCTTGGCTTAAATAATTATCCATTAAATCTTTTATTATTCTATGAACTTCATCTCTCTTTAAAGAATTTCCATCCATTTTCTTTTTTATATGATCTAAAGAAGGTGGACGGGTTATGTGATGAATGTGTATTTTATCCCCATTTTTTAGTTTTAAATCGGCTGCAACTTCTTTGAAAATTCCGATTTCTCCAGGTTTAACAAGTTCTGATGTTAAATCAACAACAGCAACTCCTCTTTCTTTTCCTTTATGAAGTTCGACTCTATAGTTTGGATAAACGCCGTTTTGCATAGCTTCTTCTTCATTTAATAATATAATGTGCCCCCCTGCAATTATATCAAAAGCTTTTACTTTTGTCGTCCATTCTTTTAGGTTAAATACTTCTGCTTTATCCACACTCATAGTATCACTAATCCAATAAATGTTTTATTTGTTTTATCGCCATAGGAGTATATTTTTTTGGGGAAATGGGACCTTTTTCTGTTATGTATGTCGTAACGTATTTTGCAGGTACCATATCAAATGCTAAATTTAATATTTTGACTCCCTTGAAAAATTTTGGATCCACAACTTCAGAAGGATCCCTAAGTTCTATTATAATTTTGGGTCTTTTGTCGTGTTTGTATGATTCACCCAAAACATAAAATGGTATTTTCATATGGTTGGCAACTAAAGCTATTGCAAAAGAACCAACTTTGTTTGCAAAATTTCCATTTTTATCAATTGCATCAGAGCCTACCATAACTTTTTTTATATTGTATAAACTCATTACAGAAGCAAATGCTCCATCAGGAATTAATGTTACATCCACGCCTGCGTTTGCGAGGTTTCTAACTGTCTTGTGACCTTGCCATCTAGGTCTTGTTTCAGTCGCAAAAACTTTGAATTTCCTGCCTTTGGTTTTTGCATGAATCAACGCTTCCACAACAGTTGAAGAATGGCAATGTGTTAAAATAATATCTCCATTTTTGATGTACTTCAAAGTATGATCTGATATTTTTATTTTGTTTTGTCTCATCAATTCTTCAAATCTTCGATGAGAGTCATATAATGTTTGTTTTATATCTGAGACCTTTTTTTGTTTGGTTATCTTATTTTCCACAGAATCTAAAAAATTAAATAGCATGGGTTCTGTCGGCCTTAGAGATTTTATGTAATTTGAAGTGTTTTTTAAATGTTTTAAAAATGTTTTGGTGTTTTTTTCTTGCATACCCAGACCTTCAATAACGTATGCGCTCAAACCCATTATAGCCACATTTCGGGCACCTTGTATTTCTAAATTTTTTATATCCTGGCAAATTCTTGAAACTTCTGGAAGAAGCTTTGCTTTTGAAGGTTTTTTAATTTTTTTTCTAACAGAAGGTTTGGATTTTTTTGTAGTTTTTGTTTTTTTGACACTTTTTTTATTAGTTTTCTTTTTTACCATGAGAAGTAAAACGGTTATAAGGTTTAAAAATCATTCGGCAATAATACCTTTTATATAACTAATTCAAAGGTGAGAATATGGATATTTTTGATTATATACAAAACAGGGCTAAAACAGAGATAGAACCAGTTATGGAAGAAATGATTCCTAGAGATGGAAAACCTGAAGAAGTCAATAAACTCATTTGGGAGTTTTTAGATTTGGGCGGAAAAAGATTTAGACCTGTTATGTCTTTGTTGTGTTGTGAAACATTAGGTGAGGACTCAAAAAAAACAATATATCCTGCTGTTGCAATTGAATTGTTTCATAATTTTACTTTAATCCATGATGATATAGAAGATAATTCCCAGATGAGAAGAGGGAAGCCTTGTTTACACATAAGAAACGGAATTCCTTTGGCAATCAATGCAGGAGACGGACTTTATAATTTTGTTTGGGAAACCATAATTAACGCACCCATGCCAACAAACAAAAAAGTTGAATCTCAAAAAATAATTGTTAAAGCATTCTCTGAAGTTTTAAAAGGACAAGCTACAGAGATAGGGTGGCATCATAAAAAAGAATGGAATATTGATGAAGAGAAATATCTCCAAATGATTGGTGGCAAAACAGGTGCTTTGATCGGTGCCTCCTGCGAAGTGGGAGCTTATTGTGGAGGAGCAACAAAAAGCAAAAGAAAAGTATTTAGAGAATATGGCGAAGCCATTGGTTTGGCTTTCCAAATTCAAGATGATGTTTTGAATGTTGTTGGCGATTTTGATAAATATAAAAAAGAAATTGGTGGAGATATAACAGAAGGAAAACGAACTTTAATGATAATAAAACTCTTACAAAAAGCAACTCCCGAAGAAAAACAATTTATTATTGATGCGCTTGATAAACACACAACAAACCAGCAGGAAATAGAAAAAATAATTGCTTTGATGAAAAAATATAAAACAATAGATTACGCAAAAAAGAAAGCATATTCGATTGTTGATAAAGCAAAGAAAAAAATGGAAAGAAAAATTGAAAAAGGAGAAGCCAGAGATAAGTTACTTGAAATAGCTGATTTTTTCTTGACTAGAGATTTATGATGCAGGTGGTGGAAGATCAGGATCTTGTGTTTCAGAGCCTGATGTCCTCAATATTGAAATTGATGCCTGCCCAGTATGGTATTCATCTGAACATCCAACTTTTATTGTGTTTTGTCCAGTTGAAAGACTAACTGTAAATGAAACTTTATTTCCAGAAACAGATGAACCAGACCATATTTCTGCCCCACTTTGAATAGCTGAACAAGATAAAGAAGATGCATGATTGTCAGTTGCTACGAAAGAAAATAAAATTGAGGACGCGGTAGTTTGAGAGCCACTGCTTGGGGATGTTATGCGTACTTCTGGTGCATCGACATCTGCAAATGCAGAAATTGTTTCAGAAGCTTCACCTCTGTTTTCTGCTCTGTCAATCGCAACGATATAATAATAGTAGTAACCTGATGAGGATAAAGCAGTGTCTTCATAGTTGCTGCCAGAAGTTGAACCCACCTTGCGGTATAGTGATAATGTTGAAGTGCCAGGACTTGGTCTTGAAGAGCCTGCCGCCATCCGATAAATATCATATCTAACTGCATCATTTGCATGTTTCCAACTTAGGTAAATTCCTCTGCCATTATAATCTGCTGTTAAATATGTTGCTATTCCTGGAGGAACATCATCAAAAATTATGCTATCACTTACAGAATTGCTTTCGCCATGTCTGTTTTTGCATTTATAATAAACTGTGTAAGTGTCAGTATTTTCAGAATATGGTAGGAATAAAGTTTTACTTGTGGCATATCTGGACCATGAAGACCAATCATCCCCAGGTTTAGTTTTATATGCGCAATCTGTTGCATAATTCGCGTTTAATGTTAAATAAACTGTTAAAGAATTTGTGTATGCTTCCCCATTGTTTATTTTAATATTTAGGTTTTTGGGAGCTCCGCTATAAGAATCATCTGTATTTGATGGAGGAGTTGAATCTTCACTTTCTTTTTTGTAATCAACTGAAACGATGGATGTTCCGACTACTCGATTATCTAATTGACACGCTGCAAAAACATATTTTCTCCCATAGCCAGAGGTTATTTCCCAATCTAATGTGGTATCCCCCTCTGGAGCGAAAGAATACATCTCACCTTCTTGAGATACTGCAGAACTTACAAATTTAACATTATAAACCTCACAAGTTATGCCTTCTAAAAAGGGTGTGAATATGAAATCTAAATCGACATTTCGAGAGTTTGTAACAGATTCTCCATTATTTATTATCAAAGAGAATATATCTGTTAGTTTAACTTCAACTGAACCTGTTAGATATTCTGTGTTTCCCGCTTCATCAATACAGCTAAAAACATAATTTGTTTTTTCAATTGTTGCAGGGATTGAAATATTACCATAAACCTCTCCCTCCCAGATCTTCTCTTCACCAAAACTAAGTGTACATTGAGATACTTTGTCCACAGTGAAAATAAATACTACATCCCCTTCAGCAACAAAGAAATCTGGTTGAATTTTGGTGATTGTAGGGGGAGTGTTGTCAAAGATAATTTCAATATTTTTTTGAGGGCCAGTATTTCCCCACTTGTCTTTACATATAAAATCAAATGAATGTGAATTGTTGGATGTGTTCAAAGTATAAGAATAAATGCCAGTATTTGGAAACCACTCAGTTATATTTATTATTTGACATTCGGTTGCATCAGAATCTACAGAAAAATAAAACATTATATCCTCGGTGTTGGTTTTTCTCGTGCCTGTATGAAGAGTGATATCATGAATTTCTGGCCCAGTTAAATCATAATAAAACTCTTTTTGTTCGTTGTTCTCACTTTCGAATTCACCATCAAAAGATTTGACGATATAATAGTATACCCCATCTTCAGTTAAAAAATCTAAATATTCTGTTTGGTCAGTTTCAGCAATTAAATTTCCCACATCTCCGATGGTGCGGGAACGATATATATTGTATTGAACAACATCTTGTGAAAAGGAATCTGCCCACTCAAGATTTGCACCTGTTGAAACTTGCTCTATGTTTAAATCTCTTGGGGCTTCAGGAGGATAGTTTATAATAAACAAAGTAAATATTGCAACCGCGGCAATAATAACTAATAATACTGCAAAGAAAAAAGCAGGATACCAATATTTTTGATCTTCCATATAATCACCTTATCTTATCATTGACGTATTTGCATCACGCCAAACTGTAACCTTTAAAATAGCAGGTTTAACTTCCCAACTTGAGGGGCCTGTTGTTACATTGACGGCCCCAATCCTATAATAAGCATTAGAATGTGCAGAATCTGGAAGTGTACAATTCCCTGCTGTTCCACCTGTGCCAGATATTTCAACAATGGTTAAATTCAAACAAACTTCCCAACCTGCAGAATTTATTTTGTCTTTGAAATTTTCATAACCCAAAGGACCTGGCAGATTTGCAACATTTTGCATTTTTATCCATTTTTGGCTAGATAATACTGAATTATTATATCCTTGTGTTAAACCTATTTCGCGCGCATCATCGAAAATCCCTGTTTCCCAATCTTCAGGAATCCCGGGAGTAAAAAAAGCATTTCCTATTCTTTGAGAAACATCTTGTGCAGATGAATACTGACTTTCCATAACCGCGTTAATACTAAACCAATAAGACATGACAAAAATAAAAGTCATTACAAATAATGCCAATGCTATAATAATATCAAATGAGAAATATTGGCCTCGCATATTATAGATTAATATAGAATAATTTATATTGTTTGCGTTAATTACGATGTTATATTTAATTGGCCCAGATTGTTTAATACGTAGATTCTTCCAGACATTTCTCGTGAGGTATAGCTGAATGCAGTATGGCCTGTTGCGTTTATAATATCTTCAGTGACAAGAGGTCTTACCGCAGTTAAGTTTTTTGTTCCGTGTTGTGTTACTATAACATACCCATTGGTAAAATAAGTAGTGTAATTTAATCCGTCGATATCTGTTGGCACTTTGAAGGACCCGTTAAACCCGTTACCTGCCACATAAGAAGAATGTATAATGTCTGCAAACATACCTGCTGTTTCTTCTATAGTGTATGAATCATATTTACCAACTTCAGTTGATGAAAGATTCAACAAAACTATCATTATTACAGCTAAAAATAATAAAAACATTGAAATATACATATAAAATTCCATAGCTGCTTGTCCTTTAATAGGGTTCAATTTTTATCACCTTTTCTCCCGATGTTGCTCCATCAACTAAAGAGATTTTTATTCTTTGCAATCCAGGGGTAAGAAATGAATCTGGAGATGGTTTTCGATAGTTTGTTAGTTCTTCAGAATATTCCAAAGGGGCATAGGTTTTTTGATAAACCTCTATATCCCCATCTGCTGTCCACATATGAAAAATTATTTGTCCCCCATGTCCTGGAACATCTTGGATGGTTATTTTTTTACAGTATTGTGGAACTGCGATTGTTGTTATGATTTGTGTATCACTACCTTGTGCATAAACTCTATTTGAATGATCTGCAATGATTTGAACAGAAGCTCTTGCTTGTCCTAAAGCAGGAGTTGTTCTATCAATACTAAAAAAAATCATAAGGATTGGAATTGTCATAAGTATGATAAATCCGAGCAAGATAATAGTTTCCATAGATGCTTGTCCTTTCATATATTCACCTAATAACAATCAGTCATATGATCCTTTTCGCATACAAACTGATCCCATATTCCAAAAACATTTTTTCCAAATTCTGTGTCAACGGCAACTTGGCCCACACCATCAACGTTTGGATTGAAGGTTATATCTGTTATCGCACACATTTTATAATCTTTGCACCCCGGCATACCTTTTATAACACGTGCATATTCACATGAACTCCCCCTATAACACTTATGATATTCAAAATCAACGCTTGACCACACTTCAGTAGGATCTGTATCATCTATTGCCCATTTTCCTACAGCAAAGGAATATATTCCGTAATCATCGCTTGCTTTTCTATCCCCTTCAGAAACCATTCTTTGGAAGAAAGAAGGCGCACGCGTATCGACTGTGAAGAATCCACAAATTGCCATATCTCTTAAAGGTTCAATGTTGTGGAGCCTGTGGGCATTAGGATGGGCATTCAAAAGATCATAAACATCTTCAAATGAAGAAAGGTAGTCATAAGTTCCATCTTCTAAATCCCATTCTGAGGAATTTGCAGAGTTTTGTGTATTTATTAAAATTCCATGATTAGGAGTACCAGGATAATAATCGTCCGCATCATATAAATGATTGGAGGGATAATTCAGATCCAATGTGGCGGGGTCAAATGCAGAATCTAATTTGATGTAAGGAACATCATAAACGTTTTCCACAACATATTCTTTTCTAGAGGTGTGAGTATTAAAAAATTGGGTTCTACATAGTGAAGAAATCTCATTTTGAAGACCTGCACAAGCAAGAGGAATTGGATAATTTATGTTAATATCCAACCTCCCATAAGTTTCTGTTATGTTTATACAATCAATAACGCAATTTTCTTCATAAGAGATAGTATCATAGTAATCTATAGAACATTCGATAGTTACCGGGTCTGCACAAGTATGAGATACATGAACGATTTCATTTCCAGCATAGGTATCAATATCTTTTCTTTCTACCTTTTCAATAATATACCCGCCAAATTTATCTAATGTTGAACCTGACAATATTATATTTTTTAAACCATCGTTTTTGCCCACGAATATATACCTATGGGAAGATGTTGAGTCTAAATTCCAATCACTTGTTATTGCACCATAAACAAATCCTTTTCCAGGATTATCCACTACTTCTACAGTTTTAAACCAGTTTGTTGTTATTGTTCCCGGATCCCGATATATCAATCTCATATGATCCCCTGTTGCAGAAAAAGCATTCTGCCTCATCAGATGGGTTGTTAGTGGATCGGGCATTCCATCTACGGGAATAACCACAGATATGTTAATAGGAAATTGATTCACTTGAAAATCACTTGTTGAATCCTGAATTGTTTTGTTTATAGTATAATTGAATTCCACATCAAATGGGTTGATCTGTTGAATAGAAATATCATATGGTTCTGAAAGATAACAAACCCACCCTATAGCATTGCAAACTTCTATGGCACTTTTATTAAAATAGTTGAGAGTGTACATAATATCCTCATCAGAATATTTGTACTCTGGACCACCATTGAAATAAGAACTTGGAACAGAGCCGTTGTACATCAAAAGGCCCAGTGCATCTGAAACACTGCAAGTATCTCTATTTTCAACCCCATGACAATAATCCACAAAAGTTTCAGATGAAGAAGGGTTAATCTTAGTAAATTCATCTTCTGAAGTGTGGTTTGCCAACTTGAATAGCGCGTGCCTGGCCGAAATAATAGTTATTTTTTCAATATTATCATCACTTAAGATTTGAGAAGCTGTTACTACAGAATCCAAATAAACATGTCTTGAAACACGATATTCATTCATTTTAACTCCTTGCGACCATTTTGTAAGAGACATACTAAGTACAAACAAAAATAAAACCATTATAACTGTAAAAAAAACTCCTTTTTTCATATACACACACCTATTCGCACCACACCTGTAAAAACAGGAGGTCTGGTTGCCATATCAGTTGTCGCATCACAAGGAGTATAAAAACACATTCCAGGATCTGCATAATCATCATCGCCCTTATAACCTTTACAAGAAACATAACAATAAGGCAAATCGCCCTCATTAAACCCGACGCCCGCATAATCTGCGATTAAGAGAGGAGCATAAACTTTGAATTTTCTAAAGCTGTCGCAAGACACAGTAGTATCGTAAGTTGCATTTACATTGCATATTTCTTCCCACTCTCCTTCAGTAGTGTTATAATATTCAATTACATAAGCATACTGGGAAGGAACAATATTTCTAATGCTTTTATCATTTGCTATGAATCCGCCACAAAATGAACTTAGGTGAGGATTTGATTCATGAGTTAAAGAAGCTAATTTCTGAGAATAAGTTGTATCAGAATCCCAATTTGCATTATACATCATCAAACCTGTATCTCTTGCAACAACATATGCCTGTTCAAATTCATAATAATATCCATACGGAACAAGTATAACAATTAATAAAGTATAAACTATTGCAAGTGATACAAGAAATCCCAATAATGCATCAAACGAGAACATGTATGCTTTCATTATCCTTTATTTAAAGGGTGAGGTTTATATATTTTTCATTCATTTGGTTTAGGGGTGGGATTATGGTTTGCGATAATGTTGATTATGTTTTTGAGGTTTCTTCAGAGGTTGCCAACAAGGTGGGGGGCATTTATACTGTGTTAAAAACAAAAACTACTTATATTCATGAAATTTTAGGAGATAAGTATGTTATGGTTGGGAAATTAGATCAGAAATCGCTTGCAGAAATATCTGAAATTTCTCCTCCAGAGGATATAATGAAAGCATTTGAAGTTTTAAATAAAATGGGAATTAAAACTGCTTATGGAAAATGGGTAGGAGGAGATAATGTAAATGTTGTTTTGATAGGCCCAAAAGATTATATGATGCAAACAACTTCCTATTATGATAAAGGTATTGAAAAAAGAGATAGTTATCTTAATTATGCAAAATTCAAATTGTGGGAATGGTATCAAATTGACTCTTTGAACTCACACTGGGATTTTGATGAAAATATTGCTTGGTCCTGGTGCGTAGGTATATTCTTAGAGCAGTTTTATCAACAAACACAGAAAAAAACAGTCGCACATTTTCATGAATGGATTTCTGGAGCAGGATTGTTATACTGCAAAAAAAATACTCCAGAAATAGGCACAGTGTTTACAACCCATGCAACAGTTTTGGGCAGAACTATTTCTTCGACAGGCAGGGATGTGTTAGGGGAATGCTCAGGTAAAATTAAAAAAATAAATGTTAGCGAGGCATATAGATATAAAGTTGAAGCAAAACACCAATTGGAAGCATCGACAGCCAGTACTGCCGATGTTTTTACAACAGTTAGCGAAACTGTTGCAATGGAAGTTGAATATATTTTGGGGAGATATCCAGACATAATAACTGTTAACGGAATGGATTTCAGAGGGAGTAGTATTGAATTTAAACCTGAAATTGCAGAATATGTTAAAAATGAATTGAAAGAATTTATTGAATCGTATTTTGCACCATACTATGAACTCGATTATTCAGATTCTGTTTTTGTTTTTACATCTGGAAGATATGAATACGATAATAAAGGATATGATATCTTTATTGATTCTTTAGCAGAATTAAATAATAGAATAAAAGGAAAAGACAATAAAAGAAATGTTTTTGCATTTTTGTTTGTTCCGAGTGAGTCCACAGGTGCAAAACTTTCAGTTATAAAAAATTATTTAACAACCGATAAGATATACGAACTTCTGCACAAACAAGGAATAGAACAAGATCAATATTCGAATATGCATGAAGCATTTAGAACATTGCCTGAAGACAAGAAAAAACTTTTTTTCTCACTTATAAACAATTATATAAAAGAAGGATCAACTCCTCCACTATCTGCTTATGATTTGAGATATGATAGAGATAAAATTTTAAGAGAATTAGCTAAAAAGGGCCTGATGAATAGAGAGGAGGATGTTGTTAAAGTTATTTTTTATCCGACATATCTAGGGCCTTCAGATGGCTTGTTGGAACTTCCATACTATGATATAGTCAGCGGATTTGATGCAGGAATTTTTGTTTCAAGATATGAACCCTATGGGTACACCCCTGTTGAAGCCGCATTAAAATTGAATATTGCAGTAACTTCTGATATGTCAGGGTTTGGAAGATATATGGTTGAAAAAAATGCAGTGGGAAAAGGATTGCGTGTAATAAATATGTATAACACGCCAGTACAAGAATCTGTGATTCAACTGGCAAATATTTTTGAAGAAATATATAAAACTGATAAGCACACGCTTAAGATTTGGAAAGAAGAGGCAAATCAATTAGTCCATGACCATACAAATTGGGGAAAGTTAATACGGCACTACGTTAAAGCTTATGAAATGGCTGTTTTAAATTAACCTGATAAAAGCCAATCTTTTAAAAATTCTTTTTCCAAAGGATGAGTATCACATTTCAATAAAACAGCATGCTCCCGATTTTTATGAAAGGCGCTCCACGAAAAATTAGGACTTCCAAGAATAACTAATTTATCTATAATTACAAGTTTTGCATGATTAAGAGAATACCCCCCCGACCAGCGCACATCAACCCCGTTTGATTTCAGATTATTGTAGGTTTCAGTGTTTTGGGCAATGGATTTTTCTAAAATAATTCTGACATCAATGCCCCTATCAGAAGCTCTTATTATTGCATCCCTTATTTCCTCATTAGAAAAAACATACATCTCAACATAAATTTTCTCATTTGCAGAATCAATTAAATAGATTATTTCATCGTCATTTTCTGGATACATCCTAAAATCTGCCCTACAATCAGAAAAAACAAATGTGTTTGCTATTAAAAAACCAAGGCCAATTCCCAAAAACAAAACAAAAAATATAATGTTTTTTTCCAAGAAGTGTTTAGTTTTTTCTTTCATTTTTATACCCCTCGCCAATAACAGAAGCAACATAAAAAACAGCAAAAGAGATTAAAATTGTAAATAAAAACAAAATCAAAAATATTGGGATGGGACATCCTGTCAAATGCAAGGAAACTGCTTCAACTAAAGTTGCTATGAAATTAAATATTGCATGAAGCACTATACCTATGATAAAAAGAGGGAATGCGAAAACCCACCAATATTTGTATTTAAATTTCAACCAAGCAAGAACCGCTCCTGTTGTTCCAGTAAATACTAAATGGCCCAATGTGGAAAGCATACCTCTTAGCAAAACTAGAAAGATCCATGATGCTGAATCTGTTATGGGCTGAGAAGTAAAATATATCCAATTTTCAATAAACGCAAAACCTAGCCCAACAGTTCCCCCGTATAATGCACCATCCAACGCATTATCAACTTCAGGAGTTAAAATAACTAAAACAACTCCCAATGATTTGAATATTTCTTCAACCAGTGGTGCAATACCCACAGATCCAATCAACATCAAACATATTTCAAAGGGTAAAACAACACTGAAAATGCTTTGAAGAATTAAAGAAAAAATTAAAGAAAACAAAGCTGATGCAATTCCCCATAAAAACAAAGATATAATAAATTGAGGAGGTTCTCTTTCATGAAAATCAGTATAATATAATATCAACAAATAAAAAGATGAGAAAAAATATGCGGCTATTCCTGAGAATATGTAACTTATAAATCCGAATGAGGTATCTGTAATAATTGAGTTTAGAAGGGTAAATAAAAACAAGATTACAATGCATATTGAAATAACAATCCATGCAAATGGACTGACTATTACTGCACCAAGATTTTCTACCAAACTATTTTCTTTTTTGAAGGGGAAAAAAAATGATCTGATAGTGTATTTTCTTTTGGTTTTAGATGTTAAAAAAAGCAAAACAAAAGCAATTGAAACAGCTAGGGCACCAGTAGCAAAAAAAAGAGAAAAAAGAAGAACTATTAACATAGCCTCTCCTACAATTCAACTTTCAATTTCAGTTCTTTCTTAAGCTCCCTGTATCTGTTTCTTATTGTTACTTCTGTCACATTTGCGACATCAGCAACTTCTTTCTGAGTTTTTCTTTCGCCTTCAAGTGCTGCTGCGATATAAACTGCTGCGGCTGCGACACCAGTAGGCCCTCTCCCAGATACAAGACCTTTTTTCATAGCCTTTTTCAAAATTTGAACTGCTTTTTCTTGAACTTTTCCTGAAAGTTTTAAAGCTGCACAGAATTTGGGAACATAGCTTTTTGGATCTGTTAAAGGAACTTTCAATTTCAATTCTCTTCTAACAAATCTGTAAGCTCTTCCAATTTCTTTTTTCTCAATCCCTGCAACTCTTGCAATTTCATCTAACGTTCTTGGAATGTGCTGCATTCTGCAAACTGCATAAATAACTGCTGCAACCAATGATTCAATTAATCTGCCTCTGCCCAATTCTTTTTGCACACATTTTCTGTACAAAAGAGCAGCTGCTTCCTTGGTTTCATTAGATAAACCTAAATATGACGAAATTCTATCCAATTCTGTCAACGCAATTGCCAAATTTCTTTCCATTGAAGTTGCAATTGAGGCTCTTTTATGCCACTTTCTCATTCTGCTCAATTGAGCGATTTTCTTTTGAGAAATTCTTGCCCCCCTAATATCTCTATCATATTGATCAATTTCAGTGACAAGACCTTTGTTTGGTCTAGTATATTTAGTTGGAGCACCTCCCCTTGCTCTGGATGCCATTTGATCTGAATCAAATGCTCTCCACTCAGGACCCAAATCCTCTATGTTTTCAGTAACGACATAACCGCATTCAGTACAAACTACCTCTCCACGTTCATAATCGCGCGCGAGACTTGTACTTCCACATCTTGGACATTTTTTAACTGACATATTGATCCCTCCAACCCAGAAAAATACATTAAACTGGGAGTTAAATTTATAAAAGTTGTGTTTATCTTTAAAAAGAGAAAAGTTTATAAACATTTCTAAAAAACTGTTGAAAAAGAGTAATCTTTATTTTGATAGTATGGGAATTAAAGAAAAAAGAAAAAGTTATGAAGTATATTTCTGTTTGAGTTTTTTCCAAAGCAGTATATCAGAGAATGAACTCCATAATACAACTACTCCTCCAGACCAAATTGAAACCAAAATACTTGCAACAATAGGACCAAAACAGCATAAACAACAGAATAATCCAACAGATAAAATAAGTGATGCAAAAGCTGATGCCAAACTTATAAAATACCAGAACATAACATAAATAAATACTATCCCAAAATTAGAAAAAACTAATTGTTTGCTTTGTATTAGCGAATCAACTAACCCCCTTCCATTTATTACATACTCATACGGTGCAAACATTATCAAGATTAATATGAGAGAATGAATTATGAAAAAAACAAAAGCCAATAGTAATAAGATAAAAGCAAACGGGCCTAAAAGATTATTGTACTGAGCGATTTGCTGAGGTATGTATTTTGCAGGCAAAATAGAAGTAATAAATGCAACCAATACTAAAAGCACTAAAATTAAAGTTGGTAAAATTACTAAAAGTCTTGCAAACCATATGGGAATAAATTTCTTGATCCCAAAAAATATTTCACTAAACCAGCTAAAATCAATTAATTCAGTACCTTTATCAATAAGTTCATTCTGGGTCCGAAACATAGAAAACTTTGCCCCCCCTTCAACCCAAGACAATATTAAGGAAATAATGAGAATTGCCACAAATATTATTATCAATACGCCCGCAGATAAGGCAAATATTGGCGACACGATACTTGACAAATCACTTATTTGTGCGTTTAAAATATTGTTTGAAAAACTGCCATAAGAAGAATCATTTTGTTGATTTGAACTAGAGGATCCTGAACCTCCATAATTTCCACCAAAGCTTCCCACTAATGAAAACAAAATAGTTATAATTAAAGGAATTGCAAACACTTTCCAGTGTTTTTTTGTTAATTGAAAACCTTGTTCGATACATTGAAAAACAATATCCATATTCTCACCTTTTTTCATAATTTATTCCATATTCTTCACAAAAATTTATAACTGTTTTCCTTTGTTTACTTTTTAATCCCTTCCAGTCAAAAACAACTTTTTCTGTTTTGAAGACTGTTTTTTCGATTCCTTGCACAAAGGTTTCATACTTTAAAGTATCAATTTTATAAGAAGGTAGGATGTGACCAACAAAAAAATCTGGTTCTCCTATTTCAAAACGAGTAAATTTTGGGGAATAATGCGGGCCCCCGACACCAAAACAACCTACCCCTTTGGGCAGTGAAGTTTTTGAAGTATCGATAATTGTTTTAGATAAAATTTGTAAGGCTTGCTCATTTTTCCATTGATTTTCTGAACTCCCTATCTCAATAAATGTTATTGGCACATCATAGGTCGGACCATGGTGGTTGACTTCCATTGTTACTTCCCACCCTAAAGTATTGTTTTTTATTAAATTGTTTAATAACGTTTTTTGTAGTGGATTGTCAGCATAAGGCAAAGTTTCAGGATTCCCTCCCAAATCTGCCGATGTCCAGTTCCCAGGAGTATGTACAGTGAAACAGGGTTTTCCAGATTCGGAACAGTGAGTACTTGGAACGATGATTCGCTCTGCATCAGAGGGGGGTTTTGGGAAATCCAGTACATTGGTATCTGATTCAAGAATTTTGATGTTGTTTGAAATATTTGATAAACTTTGGCAAACTAAATCGCTGACAATATTCTTTGTTGCGTGCACAAGGTAGATCATTTAAACACCATATTTCTCTGTTCTTTGTTTATATATCTTATAAAGCTCATTTACATTTTTATCATTTATTTTTTTTCCAGGGTTTTTATGGGGTAAAAGGGCACCTGAAAAAGTTTTTGGTATGTGCATGAGTTCGTGTATTAAGACTTTTATTTTTTCTTCATAATCCAATTTGTCAAAATGTTCAGACAAAACTTCGATGACATAAAAAGTGTGTATATCTAAAGCCACCTGCCAAACTTTGGGCATACTCCATATCCTGGCATACGCATATGCTTTTGACCCCCATGACCTAACACAGATTATTCTTCCCCCTATAATATGAGGATTACCCAAAATATCTACTATCTCGTTTATCATATTTTGGACATCTTCTGCTTTTTCTATTTCAAACCCCATGCATAAAATAAATTAACTTAAATTTATAAGGATTAAGATTATTATTAGTGTATGGATGATTTTGAAAAAAAAATATTTGTTAGAAAAATATATGATATTGTTAACTCTATAGAAAAGCCAAAACCTGGAAAAAATTTTGTTGAATCTATATACTCGCAAATAAATGATCTTGCTGAAAAACAAGAATTTGAAATAAATGAATATAAAAAATTCGAACTTTTTAAAGTTTATAAAGGAGAAACTCCGATCGCATGTTTTGAAATACAGTTTGGTTCAAAAAAGGATTCTTATAGATCTATTAATATATTATCGCAGGCAGAAGCACTTATTGGGGTATATATAACAAGCTCAAAAAGTAGGGGTCTGCCAATACCACAAATAATTAATTCTTTTTCACATTTTGACAATAAACCAGAGATGTTTATAGCTTATGACATAGAAACAGGGCACCATATGATGACAGGGTTTGATAGTGCACATGAAAAAATGAATTTATATAATAAAATAAATTTGGGATTTGGCCCTAAAAAATTCATAAAAACATATTCAAAAAAACGAAAAAAAATAGTTTATGGGAAAAAACAAAGTTAAAAACTTGTGAGAAATGTTTATATAATTTCTTTTCTATGATTACGAGTATGGAAAAAATAAGAGATGTTTTCAAAATAGGACAAAAATTCAACGTTGATATTGAAAATGTTAACGGTCATGGCGAGGGTATTGCAAAAATAGAGAAGTTTGGGAAACAGTTTTTGGTGTTTGTCCCAGGGGCAGAGATAGGCCATTGTAAAATTGAAATAACTCATATTTACAACACATATTTGTACGGAAAAAAAGTTTAGAGGTGGATTAGATGAATAAAAAAATATTTTTTTGTATTTTGATTTTTGGAACACTTGTATTTCCAACAATAAGTTATGTAAACACATTGAATGGTCTTCCAAGCAATAGAGATAGGGAGGGCCATACCTACGAATTCAGTTGTATTTTGGAAAAAGATGGTGTATTATATGTATGTGATAATTATGAAAGAAGGCTGTATAGTCTAGATTGGAATAAAGATATTTTAACTAGAGAGGAAAGTTGGGGAAGTTTGAATAACTTAAACAAGGTTATTAGAACAGATACTGGCCACTATATTTTAGATTCGGAGTATAGTGATTTAACATTTTTCCAAAAAGGCAGACCTGGCAGTAAAAGTTTTGATGATTCTTGGGGACCGGGATCAGGATGGTTTGTTGATATAGATATAATGGGGAGTAAATTATTGGTTTTGGATAGGGAACGTGCGGTTATTTGGAAATACAATACTCTTAACTATAAGTATGAAAACATTGTATGCAAAAAAGGAGAATGGGATGGATATATAGATGAACCTTTTAGTTTTTATGTTGAGGGAGAAGAAATTTATATAGCTGACAGAAAAAATAACCGAATTCAAGTTGTTGATATAGATTGTAATTTTATAAAATATTACGGCAGAGGACTTGGAGGATTGAACGTTCAGAGACCAAAATTCGTAAATGTTAATGACTACGTGTTTGTTTTGGACAGCCCGCCAACCGCATTTAGAGAAAGAATTGTGGTCTTTGATAAAACAGGATATCCCATTGAAAGCTTTACGGATTTTGGATGTGATAGATACGATAAATTAGGGAATAGACAGCAATCAAAAAACTGTAAAATTGAAGATTCTTTAGGTATGGAAGTGATAAAAGAAGGAGATTATTATTATATTTTTGTCATGGGCGTAGAATATATTGATGTATTTAAATTTAAAGACGATAGGACCCGAGATGACCTATATGATAGGATTTCGGAAGCAGAAAGAACTTTAGATGAAGCAGAAAAATTATTTGGGGAAGCAGAAAAAACATTTGATTACAGTTATTCGCTTGTTAATTTAAAAAATAGGGTCGATTCTGCAAGCGATTCGTATTCTCAAAAAAAATATAATGAAGTTGAAATATATCTAAAAAGTGTTGAGGAATGGATTGAGAATAGCTATCCTTTTGAAATAGAAAAAATTGATCTTCTTATTGTTGAAAGCATCGAAGATATTAGCACAAATATTGCAAATTTAAGAGTGACGCAAGATAAAGAAGATACTCTCGAACTTTTGTTGGAAGCGCACACAGATGCAAATATATCTTATACGGATGGCGCTTTAATAAATGCAATGGAGAATCTTAGAATATGTTATGAATATTTTGATGAACTTAATATAACAATAAAAAAATATTCAGATATGAATCAAACAAATTCCGAGATTTTGGAAAAAATTGAAAAAACAAACCAAACAATACAGTTATATGAAAATAAAAACAATGAATATTCCTTGGGTTTGATTTTTACATCGGAAAAGAATTATTTGGATATTGCATATGAGTATTATCTTTCAAATGATGATGAGTTGGCTGAAAAAACACTTGATCAAATAAATGAATTGCTGGATGTTAAAAAAATAACTATAGAAGAATATACGGAAAAAGTTAATGATTCCACCTATGTTATTGATGACAACTACAATAAATTTGAAGTTTTGAAAAATTCTCATGATATTGATTTTGATGATGAAGAGTTGATGTTCCAGGAAGCATACGGTTTAGTGAAAACATATCCTGAGATGGCTGCCAACATGTCTACAGAAGCATATGAATCTGCTGAACAAAAAACAAAAACTCCCTGTTTTTGTGGATTGCCCTTGGTAATATTATTTGGATGTGTTTTGTTGGTGAGCAGGTATGAGTAAAGCTGAAGAAAATTTGGAAGGGGAAGAAGAAGGCGAGGATCTCATAAGAGAAAAATACGCAGAAACAGAAGCTAGAATTGATGATATTTCTTTTGATCTTTACCAAATCAAAAAAATTGTGAAAATGGGTTTTGGAAGTGTGGGCATATTGTTATCTTTGATAAACATTGTTTTGGCATTAGTTATCTTTTTTACTCTGCCTCCAAGTTTAACAGCTTTGGAAACAGATATTGTAGATTCTTTTAATTCTGTATCTCAAGAGCTTGTTGGTGTTGAAGAAGGATGTGATTCTGCAGCAAACAGTGCAGGAGATTTGGCAGATGTGATTGATAATGTGAATGCACTCGCGAATATAGGACAAACACTCGGCATTAACATTTCGCCCGCTAGTACAGATAACATAAGAAATACACAATTGAAAATTAGAGATATTAAAAACGGGATCACACCTTTAAAAAATAATATAGATGATACAACAAACAGTATAAAATCAGTTTTTGGAAATTTAAAACTTTTTATAACTTTAATCTGTGTAGTCATAATTCTTAGTTCTATAATTCTTTTGGGCATTTCGATTAATTCACTTTTATAAAGCTCCCTTTTTTTATTTTGTTTTTCTTGCACCACCCTATTGGGGCTTCAATCAAATACTTGGCAGGAGCGGTGTTCTCTACCCAAAAAGTAAAAGGTTTTACACTAAAAATATCAACGACTTTGGATTTAGAATTTAAATAAACTGCTTCAAATTCTTTGAAAACAAAAAAAGAATGTATGGGAGTTTTTCCTTCATTTTCAAAAATGAAAAAAATGTGAATAATTTTTTTTCTGAACATCAACCCCCTGGCCCTTGAAAACATATTATCGGCGACTTCAAAAATATCATTAAAAATTTTTATTGTCATTTCCCAAACCTTCTTTTTCTTTTATGATACTCTTCTATGGCATCCAAAAAATCTTTTTCATTGAAATCGGGCCATAATTTTTCTGAGAAATAAAGTTCACTGTAAACAGTTTGCCAAGGCATTAAACCACTTATACGTATTTCTCCGGAAGTGCGTATTATTAAATCGGGATCGGGCAAGTTTTTGGTGTATAGATAATTTCCAAAAGTTTTTTCATCTATATTCTTCAACCCTTTTTCTAAAATTGAGTTTACTGCATGTAACATTTCTTTCCTGCCTCCATAAGCAGTAAATAAATTAAGTATTTTACCTTCATCATATTTTGAAGATTTCTTTTCAACGTCATAAATAAGTTTTTGCAGTTTTGGGGGCAGAGTTTGTATTTCGCCTATAAAATTAACTTTGACTTTGTGTTTATCAACATATTTATCTTTTAGGTGTTTAATGATTTCTGTTTCAAAATATTTGAACAATCCTTTTATTTCATCTTCTGAACGATTTAAATTTTCAGTAGAGAGTATCCAAAGACTGAGAATATCAACATTTGCTTTTTTCGCCCATTTCAAAGCATCTTTTAGTTTTTTTATCCCGACTGAATGACCTTTTAAGGGAGGTAAATTTTTTTGTTTTGCCCATCTTCTATTCCCGTCAGGTATAATTGCTACATGAAAAGGTTTCATTTTATCACCATATCCCCCAACTACAATATAAAATCTATTAAATTGTGTATATTTAAAAACCTCGTGTCCTCCATGTCGCCTTTTTCTGCGAGAAATTTGTTCATCTTGAAAGTTTCAAAAACACTGCCTGCCAAAGGATACAGAGAATCTGGAATAAAATTAATTGTTCTGTTTATAAGTCGCATCGTACTAAAATTTAATCCTTGTTTTTTTCTCCACATATCCTCATAATATTCCGGCGTGTTATTATTTAGGATAGTATGGGTTAGAATATTTGATGCAATCAGTGAATGAAAAAGTCCTCCCCCTGTTGTAGGTTTAACATGACCTGCGGCGTCACCTACTAGAAATATTTGTGTATTGTTATCTGTTTTAGCAAATTTTTTTCTTGGGCCCAAAGGAATTATATGGTAAGTAGGGGAATTGGTATATTTGAGATTTAGTCTTTTTAAAAGTTTTTTGAGTTCTTTAGAAGGGTTTTTTTCTGTCGCTATCCCAACTTCAAGTTTATCTTTTTTTGGAAAGGACCAACCAAAAAGACCTTTACAATCCAAAAATAAATTTACGGAATCGTCATAATCCTCGGGCATGTCTAAAAAAATCTGACCAGTTTTGAATATGTGAGTAAATCTAGGAAAATTAAAAGTTTGGGCTACAGTTGAAACAGGTCCATCAGCACCTATTATATAGGGATTAGCTTGCTTTGAAAAATGGATCACATCTTGGGGAGTTATGTTTTTATGAATCAATTTACCTCCTGAGGATATAAATTTTTCAACAAGCAGACGATCCAGTTCGTGTCTGTCTATAACATAAGCATGTTGTTTGGGGGTTATTTCAACTTTTTTGTTTCCAAACCAAACGTTCAAACGAGTTTGGGTTTTTATATGTTTTAAAGGAACTATCTTCTGAAATTCTTTGAGTGCTTTTTCAGAAAGTATCCCGGAACATTTTGCGTGTTTCCATGCGTTTTCTCCAAACCTATCATAAACTACTGCATTATGACCTTCTTTAAGTAGATTTAAACCAGTTATAATCCCTGCAGGGCCTGCCCCTATTATTGCCATAACCATCTACCCCTAACCTTTACATCAAAGGTTTTCCTCCGAACCATTTCCTTATTTTTCTAAAAACAGATGTTGTTCCGTGCACAAAAAAAGTTGTTTGCTTCCCATAGATATTTGAATTTTTGGATTTTATGGTCTTGATAAATTGTTTTGGGTCTTCGATATCAAAATCTTCTGCAGTTTGGATAAAAGCCGCACCTATCTCAAATGGAAAATGTGCATCACTTCCTGCAGTTGCAGATATCTTATGTTTTTTTGAGAATTCTGAAGCACGTTGGTTTGCTTTTTTATCTGCTCTAGAGTTGAAAACCTCTATTAAATCGCATTTTTTCATTGTTGTTTCATCTTCTGTCCCTATACTTTTTCTAAATTTCTTTTTTATGAAAGGATATGTTTTAGTGTCAAAAGGATGTGGTGCGCAGGCAATTGCACCTTGTTCTTGTATTTTATCTAAGGCTTCAGCAAAAGAAAGATGATTTGGAACTGGATCATTAGTATAATACGCAATTAAATGACCCTGTTGGGTATAGATCTCAATTCCGGGTATAAACTGCACTTTCATTTTATGTAAGACCTCATGTGCCCTGCTGTTCCCATGGTCGCAAATCCCTGGTGTTATTTTCTTCTTCTTGCATTCTGAAACAAGTGATTTTAGAGATATTTGAGAATCTATTGAATATTCAGTATGAATGTGAAGATCTAAATTCATAATATAAATTTGGAGCCGATAAATTTAAAATGAAACGCCTCTATAATAAAAATATGAAAGTCTGCTTATATCAAGAAGGATTAGAAAGTATGAAGATGATAACTCAAAGTGGCATAACAAGTGCTTTTAATCATTTGAAAAAGGCGTTGAATAAAGCAAACATAGAACATACAACAAATATTAATGATGATTTCGATATATTGCATATTAATTTTGGGATAGGCCCTGCCTCATTAACCTTTGCAAATTATTATAGGAGAAAGGGTAAAAAAGTTATAATACATGCGCATACAACTGCAGAGGATTTTGCCAATAGTTTTGTTATGAGTAATAAAATTGGACCTGTTTTGAAGGGGACCCTCAGAATGTTTTATTCTCAGGGAGATCTTGTTTTTTGTCCGTCAAATTATACAAAAAGAATATTGTTGAAATATAGATTAAAACCTCCCATAATACCTGTAAGCAATGGGGTAGAAACAGAAAAATTCATAAAAAACAGTGTTAAAGGCCAATTGTATAAAGAAGAAGAGGGAATTGAAAGAGAGCTTATTTTTTCAGTAGGCCAAGTTTTCAAAAGAAAAGGTGTTTTTGATTTTTGTAATGTGGCAGAGAGTATGCCCCATTTTGACTTTAGATGGTTTGGCAGAGTGTATGATCAATTCTTAGTTGACAATAAAGAATTCAGACAATACTTAATGAATCCGCCTTTCAATCTTAGATTTTCGGGTTTTGTTCCAGATATAATAGCAGCATATTCTGCAGGCGATACTTTTTTCTTTCCTTCATACGAAGAAAACCAAGGAATTGTTATTCTAGAAGCTGCCAGTATGGGCATACCCATAGTTGTTAGAGATATTCCCGTATATAGCGACTGGTTGTTTCACGAAGAAAACTGTCTTAAAGGAAAAAACAATAAAGAGTTTATAAGTTTGCTTAACCGAGTCAATGAAGATAAAAACTTAAGAAAGAAAATTATAGATAACGGCAAGGTTTTGGCTGAAAAACATGATTTGAGCAACATTGGAAAGCGGCTTAAAAAAATATATGAATGTGCATACAACAACCAGATGGATGAAATACTGGAAGATGAAAATTTCATGTCTGACAGTGCATTATTCTAATTATTTTTTTTAAGAGTTTTTTTTGCTGGTTCTTTTTCTTGTTTTCTATTGAAAAGAGAAACCTCCCCCCCAGATTTTCCAAACACGAAATAAACAATCAACCCTACTATAATTAATGTCGTCAAACCAACAGCAACTAAAGTTATATCTAATTCGTTTGATTTTTCTCTTGACAATTCATCAGATAATGCTTCGGCTGCAGCCATGCCAGTGTATGTATAAAGCAAAGCATTACCATAATCTCCCTTAGATAAATAATCACTGCCCTGGTCTAAAACATTTTGTATTTTTGTTAAATCAGAGGAATATTGGGCTTCCAAACCTTTTTCAGCAACAAACTCTTCACAGATTTTCAATCGCTGCGTACCCGAAGTCAGATATACTTCAGCTTGTGATTCCATATTCTGGATTGTTTTATTTAAAGTATCTTTTTGTTGATAAAAGAGATTTTTTGTATTTTGACCTGTCGCCCACTCTGTTTTAAGTTTGGCTATGTCATTTTCATACTTATCTAGTTTAGTTACAAGTGTTTGGGATTTGGTGATATACGGTTCTAATTTGGAGGGTGTTATTGGAAATGAATATAAAGGACTGCCTCCAACAGTCTTTTTTGTGTGTATATCATTATGCCACTGTTTATATTTACCCATCAAAACTGTAGTATCTAAAACATCTTGCTTGAATTGGGCTATTTCTGTTAAAAAATCTTCAGATTGAGAAGATTTTATTTGATTTAAAAGTAAATTAAGATCATTTATTTTTTCTTTTAGATTAGATAAATTTTCCATTGAAAAATGACCTCTTAATTCTCTTTCTAAAAGGTGTATCTGTTCAATTAATTCTTCAACATTTGGATCATAGATTTCCATACTATAATAATCTGTTTTAAGTGTCTCAAATTCCAGCAATAACTCTTTCATTATATCTGATAAATATTGGTTATAATCAATATCCATCAAACTTTTTGCCTGTCTTAAAAGATCTGCCGCGGTTTTATAATCCCCTGACTCATACGCTTGTTTTGCTTGTTCCAATAAATCCTTAACTTTTTGTATTTGATCCAAATCCTCAAAACCGTGCTCCACAATTTCTTCATTAAATTCTTCAAAATCTTTTAATTTTTGGGCAGTTTCTTCAATTTCATCATCATAAATCTGTTTGGATTGTTTTTGTTTGGATGCATGTTCTTCAATCTCATATTTCAGATCCAATAACAAAGGAAGGGCTTCTTTGTGTTTGTTTTGATTAATTAGAGAATCTATATTAGACAATGTTTGTTTGTGAGTGGTTGTGCCGTATGCATTAACTATATAACCTACACTTTCTCTTAAAGATAAAACATATTCAACTAAATTATTTATGGTGTAGCTGACGTGATAGGTGTAAGTTGAGCTAGGATTTATAGAATCCACATTAAAGGAATACATTGTTCCCTCTGTTGTTTGTGAAGTTGTTGTTGTTAAAGATTTTCCTAGGTTGTCAGTAACTGCAAAATTTGAAATTGATCCCGCTTCTGCATCTGTAACAACAATCTTGGTTTTAGAAAAAACAAATGTTGCATCCGAAACAATTAAATCATATTTTATAGAGGGATTTACTACACTATCGCTTATGACTTTGTTTCTTATATCTGTCTCAATAGGGGAGGCGAACTCAATATTAAAACTCAATTGGTTGGGAGTTTTTTTGATTAGGTTTAGCTGAAATAAAGCCTCTGACTCGCTCCCAGAACCAATTAATTCGCTGAGTGTTTCAACTGAATTGAAACGTGCGCTGTTGATTAATGATGTTTCAGGTATAGAAATATATATTTTTGCTCCGTCAAGAGGAGCTTCAGAAGATTCAATTTTTAGATTGATATTTCCTTTGCCCGAGGAAGCAGAGATATAATCAAAATCAATAGTTTTTGATATTGTCCAAACCATAAGTTCACAACGGTTTGCAGTCAACGTGAAACTGTCGAAAGCGTTAACGTATTTCATTTTGATTTCGAGTCTATTCTGGTTCTTTCTGATATATTCTATAGAAGAAGAAATATTATCAAAATCATAACTTAAAATATCAAGATCTCTGTCAATGAAAAAAATAACATTCCTGCCCTCAATATTTGTAGGGTTGTTGATTTTTAGTTCGACACTTGTACATGTTTTTTTATCTAAAACAGGTGATTCCCCAAACACATAAACAGTTGAGGTCTCCCCCATAGATTCGGACAAAGCTTGTTTTTTGGCAGTTTCCCATTCCAATTCAATTGAATTCATTTCAGATTCAATATTTTTCATGTTACAATACACTACATTATAATCAAAATCATTTCCATTAAAATATTTGTCTAAATTATTTTTTGAATTTTGAAACGATAGAGGTAAATGATTTAAAATTCGGGGATTTGTGAAATTTGTTTGAAACATTGTATATCTTTCTATAAGATGCAAATTTGCCTCGCCCTCTGCGATATCTAGTTCGTTTATTTTCAGGGCTATTTTATCTTGAATATTAAAACAATCTAAAAATGTAATATCCTTATCAGGATCAACACACTCTGCATATATGTTATAATAACCCGTATGGATGCTCGTTATATTTGTTAAAACTCCATCTGTTTTGGCGCAATCAATTTTGGTTTTGTACAAACCTAAAAGATAATTTATCTCAATGACATCATCATCCGAAAGAGAATTATCATAATAATTGCTTGCAACTACTGCAAGATTATATGCGCTCTCTAGTTTTACAAATTTATCCCCATAAGAATCTGAGGGAGTTATAGAGTCATAAACATCACTTGCTTCCTGGCATTTTTCATTTCCTCTCCGAGACATATAATAAAAATCTGCATTTGATTTTTTGTTCTGGCATTCTTTTATTTTATTTGAAACAAAAGTATCAAAAAGATTTAAATCAGCTTGTGCCCGAGTGTTTAGTTTGTTTATTTGGTTTTGGATATCTCTACAGTTTAAAATTGCAGAATTATAATTTTTATATCTTAAAGAATAATAACTCGGTTGTGCCATTGAAGTTGAAGAGGCAATGGCTGCTTTATCAGTCATATTTGAATAAGCTTCATTAACTTCTTCAATTTCGCCGTTATAATCATAAATTTCATTATCAGGATATTTTAATATGCCACTGTTAACGTAATAAAATATATTTATTTTATCTAAATTTTGTTTTTCCAGTTGCTCTTTTTTAGTTTTTGTTGTGGATTCGCAGGTTTGATAATTTGTTTCTAGATGTTTGTCCAATAAAAACATTTCATTTTCAGTATCTGCCAATTCCTTGTAAATTTTTATTTCTCTAACCAAAAGACCGTTGTCTGAAACTAGATTATATAGGATTACTCTAGAAAAAACTAAAGGATACATTTTTGCAACATCGCTTTTTTTTACATCCCCCATAAAATCTAAAACATTGAAATAATAATCATAAATAATATGCCCGACAGCAGGACGCTCTGTTAAAGTAGCGGGTGTGCACATTGATGAGGCATAAAAATATTGGGAGGAATAATAAACGTTATTGTATTGTATGTTTGAAAGAGAATGTGAGTTGCATTCAGGGGACGTGGACATTGAATAAAGCTCTCTGACATTTTGTTTATATTTTTCTTGCAATGTTGAGTTATATTCCCCATCCAGTATTCCTTTATCTGCTAAATCACTTGCTTTTCTGGAATTTAAAAGATGTAGGGAATTGTATGATGAAACTAGTTTGGAGATTGTGTCTGCATTAGAAGTATAGGCTTCATCATAATAACCGTTCATTTTATCTAAAAAAAGACTGGTAAAAATTTCAGAGGATAAATCTGAAGATATTATTGTACCATATTCTAGACCGCCCAGACAATCAAAAGAAGCTTTCACTCTTCCAGAAGAAGTATCCGAAGATATGCTGAATGCATTCAAATTGTTTGACTCGAACGCTTCCATACAACCTTCTAACTCTTGAGTATCTATAAAATAATAAAATTTGTTTGCTTCGAGACAAGAATCATAATAGGGACTGGCAGCACATAAATTAGGAAAGATTGATTTGTAATCATTTTTGAATTTTGCATAATTTTCATAAGCATTATCATACTCTTTAGAACTATCACGTATATTTTCTAAAACATTTTGAAAATTGGTTTCTTCGTAATGAGAGTGAGAATATAATAATTCATCAGAATATTTTATTTTATCTAAACTTAGTCCGCTCATTTTTAGAATAAGGTACCTATTTGCTGGACCCTTCACAAGCCACATGGAATCCCAACATCTTGAATTTGAACTAGAAGTATCTATCCCGATATATCTATCAGAACACTCCTCATAAAACGTTTCGCTCGGTTCTACGCCAATAATAACTGTTGACAAAAACAATAATAAAAAAATTGAGTTTTTTAACTTCATATAATCGCCCTCTTGTATGCTTTTTAGTAAGTAAGGTTTATTTATAAAAATATCGCAATGTTATAATTAATATGAAAAAACTTTCTCCAAAAATATTAGTAAAATGGGGAATTCTCCCTTTTATATTTGCGACCGCTTTCTTCAGTGTTTTGATTAGTGCAATATATTACGCAGGCAGCACAGGAAGTTTGACCATTATAAATCAAGACATGATTGCCCCAGTTTTTTGGTTGTATGTAATAAGTATTGTGAGTATTGTTGCTGCAGTTGTAATAAGATACACGGGTTATAGTTATGAAATCACAGATAAATATTTTCTTGTTTCCAAAGGAGTAATTCATAAACATAAAATTACTATTCCCTACATAAACGTTCAAGATATTAAAAAAGAAAAAGATTTTTTAGATATTGTTTGTGGAACCTGTACTATAACAGTTGAAACAGCAGGGGGGAATGTTGCCACAAATTTTTCAATCCCTGGCATAGATTCTTCCTCAAAACTTGAAGAACAGATTCTCCAATATAAAAACAAAGAACTGAAAGAAGAAGAGGATGAAAAAATTGATGAATTAACGGAAATTGGGAAGGTTGTAATAATGTTGAGTGAACAGATATATCAAATGAAAATTGAACTAAATAGGTTTTTTGAAGAATATAGAAAAGACAGAGACAAATTAGATGAATGTATAACAGGACCTAAAGTTGTTGTAAGAAAAAAAGGTAGAAAAAAATGATTCTTGGTGATTTGCATTTTCATTCAAAGTATTCTAGAGCAACTTCACCTAGAAATGAAATCGAAATTTTATCAAAGTGGGCAAAATATAAAGGAATTCATCTTTTAGGAACAACTGATTTTACTCACCCAAAATGGTTCAGTGAATTGAAACAAAAACTAAACCCTTGGGAAAAAGACAATAAAGGAGCTATATATGATTATAATGGAATTAAGTATGTTTTAACAAGTGAACTTTCTACAATATATAAACAAGATAACAAAACAAGAAAAGTGCATAATGTTATTATTGCTCCGGATTTGGAAGTAGTTGAACAAATTAATGATGCTTTAGGAAAAAGATTTAACATTTCTTACGATGGCAGACCAATTTTAGGGTTGCCTTCACCAGAACTAGTGGAAATTGTTACATATTTTTCAAAAAATGTTGAAGTTATACCTGCTCATATCTGGACACCTTGGTTTGGGGTGTTTGGGTCAAAATCAGGGTTCGATTCGCTTGAAGAAGCATATCAGGAGCAAGTTCATAAAATCCATGCTTTGGAAACAGGTTTGTCTAGTGATTTGGAAATGAATTGGAGATTGAGTGCGTTGGATAAATACACTTTTATTTCCTGTAGCGATGCACATTCTCCTGAAAACTTGGGGAGAGAATTGACGGTTTTTGAGGGGGAATTGGAAAAATTTGGCTACGAAAAAATGTTATCAGGTATAATAAATAAAAAAGTTGGCACAGTTGAATTTTATCCCCAAGAAGGAAAATATCATTGGGATGGCCATAGAAATTGTAATGTTTCTTTATCGCCTAGTGAAAGTAAGAAAATGAAAAATATCTGTCCTGTTTGCAAAAAACCATTGACATTAGGTGTTGAGCATAGGGTTGAAGAACTGGCCGATAGGCCTGAAGGATTTGTTCCAAAAGATGCTCAAAAAACAGAGCATTTGATTCCCTTAAAAGAAATAATTGCAAAGGTTTTGAACAGTCCAGCAACATCAAAAAAAGTGGCAGAAGAATATATGAGAATCGTGAGAAACTATGAAACTGAATGGGGTGCATTGCATACAAAAGACATAAGCAAAATGCCTCCTTTGATCGGGGCTGCAGTTTTGAAAGTGCGGAAAGGAGATGTTTCAGTTAAGCCTGGTTATGATGGAGTTTATGGGGTTGTTAAGGTGGATGTTGAAAATGTTTTAAAAGAAGAAAAAATAAAACACCCGCAGAAAACACTCACTGAATTTTAATATACTTTATGGGTTTGAAACCAATAAAACGGGCAATGAAAAGAAATGGGAATTTCTTAATCCAAGTGTTATAAATGGTAACACTGTCATTGTAAAAAGAACGACTTTCAGCTATTTCCGTTTCAATTCTATCCAATTGTTCCTGCAGCAATAAGTAGTTTTTATTGGCTTTTAGTTCTGGATATTTTTCCAAAACAGCCAGTAAAGTTTTAACTTTGTTTTTGGATGATTCAGATTCAAGTTTATGAATAAAATCATCTGAGCTTATAAAAGTTCTCAATTTTGTTATTTCTGTTAAAAGAGAACTTTCGTATTTGGTTGATTTTTTAACAACTTTTACAAGATTTGGGATAAGAACTGAACGTTTTTCCAATAAAACATCAATATTGGCTCTTGCGCGATCAACATTTCTTCTTAAAAGTACAATACCATTGTAAAGTGCAATTGACCTAACCCAAGAAAGCCAACCTATAAAAATGAAATATATAAACATTGCAAGCAGTATTGAAATTAGTGGGTTGATTTTTAGACCATGTAAAACTAAAAATACAAAAAAAGGAACTCCAAATACCCCACAAAATACCCCAAAAGTAGTTGATGAAGTAACATGGCTCAAAACTTTTTTCTCATTTGATTCAGCTAAATAAAAAGTATCTTTTTTGTTGTTTGTAATCATTAGTCTGGCATCGTTATCAGGGTTTTCTATTGCTTTACCGATAACATAAACATCCTGATTTATATCAATTACATATTCAGTAAAACGTAACTTATACCCTTTGTTTGCATAATTACGAAGAACTGGATTTTGGTCAATAAATTTATCTATATGTTTTGGAAATTTTTTCTTTTCTTCAGAAAAGAAAATATTTGAAAAACTGACCCTCTGAAACGATTTGTCAAGATCTTTTGATATCCCGACAAATTCTGGAAGAAGCCTTGTGTTACCCGGCAACGGAAACACCAAAATCCTGCCAGTTCTATCATTTACGTAAAAACAATCTGCGTACTCTGAAAGGGTAAACGCCCAACGCGAAGATTTGCCTGCTCGGATATATCTTTCAACTAAAAGAAAATAATACGCACATTTTTTGTGGGAGATGGGGGATACTGTCAATCCAGCAGATTCTGCCTTACCCGAGATTTCTACCACCCCTGGGGTCGCAGCTATTACTTTGGTTGTTGGCGTGTATTTAATTTTATCTGAGAGTTGGTATAATCTAAGTGATTTTAGATACAGCCACAAAGCGATTGCCATTAAGAAAACAAAAAGAATTGGGCTATTGTTTTGTTCAGTTTCGCCACTCATTAGATATATGGTTCAAATAAAGTTTAATAACTTATGGGGTAAAAGAAAACTATGAAAATTCTTAAAGGAGGCCCATATTCATCAGTTTGCTACGCATTGGAAAGCGAAAAGGGCATTCTGTTAATAGACACGGGAGACGGGTCTGTAAAGTTTGATTTTGAGCCTGCTTTGGCCATTTTAACACATAACCACTCTGACCATACAAAAGGAGTGAAAGATAACTGGGAAAACGTTTATCTTCATCCAAATGATTTCAAAAAAAACGAGTATTCTTTTATCCCAAAAAAAATTAAGAAATTGGATTTCGAAAACATAAAATGGGGGAACTGGAATTTGGATATTTTGCACACTCCAGGCCATACTCCTGGAAGCATCTGCTTGTATGATAAAAACAAGAAAGTCTTATTTTCCGGGGACACAATTTTTAATGGTGGAGGAGTCGGCAGAACAGATTTGGGAGGAAACCCAATCCAAATGAAACAAAGTCTAAGTCTTCTTAAAAAATTAAAAATAGAAAAACTCTTTCCAGGTCATGAATATTGATAAATTATTCAAAAAAATATTAAAATCAATCACTTGATAATTAAAAAATATAAAAAAATAAAAAAAAGAGAGAATTAACCACTCTTTTCAACAGCTATTACTGCATTTGCATACCTGCAATCGATACCTACTTGGTCATCGCCCTGCAAAGTGTATGCAATCCAAACTTTTCCTGTGTAGGTTCCACCCACAGTCACAGTATCCGCATTTGGACACGTTAAGCTGCCGCCGGAAATTTCATCAAAAGATTTGTATTGTCCTTGGGACATAGTTATTAACGGTGCTGCACTACAAGGATCTACACCTAATATACTTGAATCCGAACCTCTATCATCTGTGCATGCAATAGCATGTATTGTTACTTGCTGATGAGGGCCATTCCCAAGTCTGCCTTTTAAATCAGAACCCATTATTGCAGGCATTGGATCATGGCAAATAAAACCTGCCGTACTGAAATCACACGCTCTTGGCGTTTGAATATTTAATATCAAGCCAATGAATATTGCCATGACCACGATTATAATTAACAAAGCCCAACCGTATGTCATTAAATATTCCATGGCTGCCTGACCTTTTCTTGCCACATTTATCACCTCATAATCATTACGTTTGAATTTATAACCTAGATAAAGTTTATAAAGGTTGCTACGACGGAGGGCGCACAGCCTGTCGGGGCGGCAAGAAAAAAGGAAAAGAAACCGGAGACTAGCTCACTTTCTTTATATTTATTGTAGCATGCATGTAGCGGCAATTAACAGCTATAATCTCATCTTCAGGGAATTTGTAGGCCATGACCATCTTGCCCTTGTAATTCCCGCCAATGGGGGTGTTATCAGAGTTCGGGCAAACAACTTCGGAATTGCTCAGGCTTTCAAATGTGCCGTATTCAGAATCCGAAAGTGTAGTAGATTCCCCATTGCATGACACCATTGGGTCTGCAGAAAGATCATCTGTGCACCCGATTTGATAAACCATTACTGGTTGTTGCATTCCATTGCCAATTCTCCCCTCCAGCTTATTTCCATTAATAACGGGTATAGGATCATTGCAAATAAAACCTTGTGAGCTGGGGTCGCACATTTCAGGGGCTTGTGTGTTCATTAAAAGAGCTATAAAGATAGGGAGCCCGACAAAAACAGCCACGGACAGCAAGGCAAGTAATACAAACACCCCAACTAAAACCAAAATCCAGTTTTTCTTTAAATTTTCTATACTAAGTTCCATATGAATCACCAAATTATAATATTAACACCAACGATTATAAATATTTACGGAGAGATATTTTCTGTGATAGGGACTATTATTTCTACAGAGGATTCTCCAAATACGAATAGATTTAAGTTTGTTGTAAAAAAAGAAGTTAAAAAAAATTCATATGTTAAAATAAATAATATTATTGGGTTTGTAGATGAACTTGAATCCTCCAATCCTTATTATCAATCTGCAGATTCCGTGGCTTATTATGAAAAAGAACAACCTCTTTCAAAAATTTACCCCACTGAACAATCAGAATTTTTGGTTGCTAGCTGTCAAATCTTCGGGGAACTGGAGGGGGGGAGACTTCAAAGGATTTCGCAGCCCCCAAAACCCGGTCAAAATGTTGAACTGGCAGATCCAAAATCTATTTCAAAAGTATTGGGATTAAAAGAAAATGGATTGTGGTTGGGAGACTTGGAAGCACATGATATGGAGATAGAGATAGATTCCAATAAATTGTTGAAAAAACATTTGGCCATTTTGGCAATTTCAGGTGCAGGAAAGTCTTATTTTGTATCAGTAATTTTAGAAGAACTTATGAAAAAAAACCTGATGCTGCCTATTGTTCTGGTAGATGTTCATGGGGAATATGTTTCATTATTTGAAGAACTTCCAGATGGAATACAAAAAAAAATAAATATAATATCAGATGTTAAAATCGGTTTTAAAAATGTGGGTCCTTCCACTCTTGTTCAATGGCTTCCTTTATCAAGGACACAAACGAGAGATATAACGACTGAGTTGTATAAAATAGAAAAAGAAGTAAAGGGTGCTTATGACATTGATGATGTGATTGAAAGAGTTGAAAAAAGCGATGCAAGAACAGCCACAAAAAACAGCCTAACCAAATGGCTTTCATACTTGAAGCATTATGGTATTTTTGGAAAGGTGGATAGCATAACTGTTGATGAGTTGGTTAGACCAAACCAATTATCCATAATCAATTTAAAAGAAATTGACAACAATACAATAAAACAAATTATTGTTTCACATTTTGCGAATTTAATGTTTAATAAACGAAAAAACAATAAGATACCTCCTTTTGTTTTGATTGTGGAAGAAGCCCATAATTTTGCAAATCAATCTTCAAAAGATAAAAATATTAGTAAACACGTACTTGAAACAATTGCGAGAGAGGGGAGGAAATTTGGGGCTTCTTTAACTGTTATTTCCCAAAGGCCTGTCCAATTAGACACAACAATCTTATCTCAGTGCAATACACATGCAATCTTAAGGGTGACAAATCCGAATGATATAAAACATATACAAGAAAGTTCTGAGGGTTTTACGAATCAAATCGCAAAAGATCTGCCTGGCTTGTGTGTGGGCGAAGTTTTTTTGACAGGAGAGGCAGTTAATAAACCACTTTTGTTTAAAGTTAGAAGAAGAAAATTAAGAACTGTGAAAGAAGATAAAACAATGGATGAAATGTTAAAAGAATGGGGTGATGGCGTTGAAAAAGAAAAAACAAATAAAATCGAAGCCTTTATCTGATTATATTTTCCCAGAACATAAAAAAATGCCCGAGAATGAATTTAGAATTGACTGTTTTAATAGGTGTGTTATATATACAGTTAATAGGAGTAAACGACCACAGCAGTTTTCACAACCAAAAGTAGTTAAATCAACAAAACCTGCAGACTGTGTTTTTTGTCAAGGAAATGAATCAAAAACTCCAAAAGAAATTTGCAGATATGAAGAAAGAGGAAAATGGCAAATAAGAGTCATACCTAATAAATTTTATGGTGTGCACCCAGCATATGAAAAAGCATACGGCAGGCATGAGGTCATTATCGAAACCCCCGAACATTTCAAAACTTTTTCGGAAATAACTCCAAAACAAACAGTTAAGTTATTTGAAATTTTTCAAGAAAGATACGCTGCACACATGGCAGATAAAAAAGTAAAAAGTGTTATGATTTTTAAAAATGAAGGTCCTTTAGGGGGAGCTTCATTAGAACATACTCATTGGCAATTAGTTTCAAGCGATATCTTATACCCTGAAAATGATAAATACGTTGAATATTTTAAGAACTATCCTGAAGAGCAGTTGAAAAGATGGCTTGATTCGGAAAAAGAAAGGTTTTTTTATAAAAACAAAAATGTTGTTGTGTTTTGCCCTTATGTTTCAAAGTTTAATTTTGAAGTGTGGGTTGTTCCAAAAAAACTTTCAATCGATTTTGAAAAAATGACAAAAGAAGAAATTAAGGATTTTGCTATGGCAACGCACAAAGCTATTGGGGCAATTGATAAAATGCTGAATTTCCCCAGTTATAATATAGTGCTATTTCCTTCTGAAAAAGGAGAGAACCTACAAACACATATACAAATATATCCGAGAATATCAAATTGGGCAGGATTTGAATATGGGACAAACTGCGCTTTTAATTCTGTTTTACCTGAAGTAGCCTCTCAAGAACTTAAAAAAAATATTAAGCGCTAATTTTTCTTTTTTTGGCCTCTATTTCATTTATTTTCATTTTTCTGTAATCTAGAGAATAAACAGTTTCAGTTATTTTTAATGCTTCGTTATAACAATCAACTGCCAATTTTGGGTTGTTGACTTCTAAAGCTTTTAAAGCCAAATTTTCCCATACATTAATTCGGGGTATTTTACGGATTTCATTTGAATCGAGAAGATCTGCAACGTAACGGAATCTAAATTCTCCAAATTGGGCATAAACCCATGCTGCTTCTGCTAAATAAAATAACTTTTCTTCATTGGAACCGGAACGGTTTGCAGCCATTTGAAAAGCAACAGATGCATCTATTTGGTCTATATATAGGGCCTTATGAGGTAAATTGTGTTTAATTGAAAAAAGATACATGCTGTTAATGAGTTTGCCTTTTTGGTAATATCCTTCTGGATGGTTTGAAGAAGTGGAATAAATTTTTTCTCCCGCAAACCTAAGAAAATCTATAAAATCATCTTTCATATGTGAGTTGTTTGTAGATTCATAAGCTTCCATAAAAAGAAATGTTAAGGCAGTATCGAAAAGAATATCTGTTTTTTGGTTTTTTCCGAAGAATGTTTTTTCATTTATGATTTTTTTAAAATCAGGAATGTTATCGATTAAAATTTGATTAAACCGATCAGTTTCTGATGGAAATTTGATTATCGCATTTTTATAAATATCTATTGCTTCTCCCATATCTTTGCCGTTTTTTGCTGCTTTTTGTAAACTTTTATTGAGCTCGTCTGAAACTTTGCTTACACTCCAAGAGACATTAAAAATTCCTGTTTTAAAATAAGCTTTTAAAGCGCCAGGATTTCTTGCCACATCTTTCCAATCCTCTAAGATATGTTTGGAATAATTATATTCTTCTGAATTATGAACCATATTCACACCTAGTAAGTATATCTAATAGATATTTATATAATTTACTGCATCAAATCTTCTAATACTTTTCTTGCTTTCTTGAAACATTCATCTGCTTTTTTTGAATATTCCGAAGAATTTTCAAGTATTCCCAAATCCTTGTAAAAAACTGCGGCTGAATGAAGTATATCTTTTCTTTCTAAAAATGCTAAAGTTGTGTCTTGACTCTTTTGCTCGCATAAAGCACAGTAAAATAAAATTAATTTTTTGTGTTTTTTCAATATTTTTTGGTAATTTTCATATCCTGATCCATCTTCGAATTTGCAGTTAGTTTTTCCAAAAACATAATCGCTTAATTCGTTGAAAGTTGAGTTGGATATGAGGAGATCGCCAGTAAGCAAATCCAAAGATAGATTATATTTAGTACTGTCCTGTTCCCAAACTAAATCTGAAGGGATTGTAGATAATGTGGAAAGGGAAGAACTGGGAAACAATGGAGGAACGGTCAATAAAAGTGCTGAAAAATAAATTGTAGCTTTTCTTTTTGAAGAGTAATTAATTTTTGGTGGTTCGGATGCTTTTAACATGATCTATTTATGTTAAAATATGTTTAAATATGTTTCGTAGGTAACTAAGTTTAAAAACTGTTGATATTATAGATGAAATGGTGGGCCTGTAGCTCAGCTTGGATAGAGTGGCTGCCTCCTAAAAATCTCTTTGAAATAGGTTTGTTTGGGAAAGCAGTAGGTCGAGGGTTCAAATCCCTCCAGGCCCGCTTTAGTTAAATAATAAAAAACAATTTGGAAAATATGGAAAATGTTGAAAAGAAAGGTTTTTGAATGAAACGCTTCAATAGATAGCTAAAATAATTAAAAAATATTTGAAGATTTACAGGTGATTATATGAGAGAAAGAACATTGGTTTTGATAAAACCCGATGCAGTTGAAAGAGAACTGATGGGAGTGATAATAAATAGATTTGAGAGAATTGGATTAGATATAACCCGAATGAGAATGATTAAACCGACAGTTAAACAAGCTGAAAGACATTATAATAAAAATGCCAAATGGTGTTTGAAAGTTGGTAAAAAAACAATAGAAGAATTCACTGAAAAAGGGATTTGTCATAAAACTAAATTGGGAACAACAGATCCTGAAGAAATTGGGAAAGATATCTTGGAAAGATTGATAAATTATTTAACCCGGGGAAAAATTGTTGCAATGGTTATTGAAGGTCCTCATGCAATAGATATTGTAAGAAAAATTGTAGGGGATACTTATCCTTTGTTCGCTGCACCAGGAACAATAAGAGGAGATTATGGCATTGATACTGCTTTCTTGTCAGCATACCAAAGAAGAAGTGTTGAGAATCTTATTCATGCTTCAGAAAACAAAAAAGATGCTGAAAGAGAAATAAAAATATGGTTTGGGAATATTTAACCATATAAACTACACTGTCCTTGTATATAATCTTGATTAATATACACAACTGCGTAGTTTTCATAAAATTCAGGCGCAGAATTTCCTGGAACTACCAAAATATAAGGGTGTTGAGAATATTCTTTTTTGCACGATGATGTTGACACAGGAGTATTGCTTGACGTTTCCATGTTGATATGCCTTTCCATATAACACTCATGTTGGTCTATAACATAATATGAAAGTTTGCCTTGCTGTATCAAATGACCTGCTGAAGAGATATAGTCTGTCCCACATTGTAGAATATTTGTTTGAACTTCAGTTCCAATATTGGTGTTTGTAATATCTAAAACAAGTCCCACTTCATCTGCTGTTTCCCAATTTTTAAAAAAAACACTTGGATCGGTTTGGGTATTGTTGAATAATAATAGGTAAATGGTTAGAATTAATGAAAGCAACACTATAAGAATTACTGCACCGAATTTTTTGTCTATCATTTCCTCACCTAATTATTAAATATGAAAAATATTTCGCATTCATCAAAAACACTGTCTTCGCCGCTTAAAACCATTGAACTAGCACTTTTATCAAAAGTGTATCCTTTTGTTAGCTCATCCCGGTTATAAAACATATAAATGTTGGGGTATTTAACAAGTTCTTCTTCACATTTTTCAGGCGTTGTTATTACTCCATCTGCGTTACAAGAATCAGGCTCAATGATATAAAATTTAGTGTTTGTAAAAGTTTTTGTAGTCATGAGTTTTTGAGCACAGTTCCTCATAGAAGTTATTGTAGTTGTGGGGGAATTTCTATTATCAATAACTATTGCTTTTTCGTTTGAAAGTTTTAATGTGTTTATTACATTCCCCACATCAGTTGGGGATGTTCCCCTAGTCATTAGGTACCAACTACTTGCTGAAACCATCCCTATTAACAAAACTCCTACTAAAAATGTGAATCCCCATGTTAGAACAACTCTTTTCCTAATAAGATACGGCCTATTTGTATATATTAAAGCAATGAATCCCAAAGCCAATACTGCAATCAAAGAAATGTCTGTTACGGCCAATAAAATTAAAGGGATTAGGGGTTCGATAATTTTTTTGGTTGTTGTGTCTAGAGTATACAAACCTGCGGTTAAACTGAAAACTCCCTCAATAGAAGAACTTTTTGCACTGTTCGCTGTTTCAGTAACTGTCCCGCTTTGAGAAACAATAATATCGTTTTGTAAAATAGCTAGATCTTTACTTAACTCTGAGTAATTTCCATAATAATCTTTATAATTTGCCAAAGACATAGGAGGTTTATATGAATTTTCAAGCGATACATATCTTTCTCCTAATTCATTGTATCTAATAATATACTCCTCGGTAGGAGGCATTAGTATTTTTGTTTCAACAAATCTAGAAACAATTCTTTTTTTGATAGATGAAATCTCGTAATATTCATAAGTTAGGTTTGATGCGAGCAAATCTCTCAGTTCAATGTATTTATCCCCCAATTCGTCAATATCTCTTGTTGTTGTGTCAGATACAGTTACCGTATCAATCTCATTTTGGATTTTTGTTCTTAAAGTGTTTATTGATGAAAGAAGTTTTTTTAATTCTGGATCGTCAACCACTTTCATTACTTCTTGTGCTTCTTCTAAAGATTTGTTTTGTGTTCTTTCTAAACCAATAAATGCTAAAACAGTGCTTGTCATTGAAGCTTTTGTTTGTACATAATTCTCCCTGCTGTCTGCTTGTGATGAAATTTTACCTGATATGCTCTCTATATTGCTTAAAGGTTCTGCAACTGTAAGCAGAGTATTTATGTCAGTAATCGCAGAATCAAGAATATTTAAATTATAAGGTATTTCGGAACATAGACCTAAACATTTTCCATTTTCTGCTATATAATCTCTGTCCCATAAGCAAGGTGCACGATTTTGATCAGGGTATCGTGCGGGAGATTCTTTGATGTCCTGTGCCGAGGCCTTTATGTTTTGAATGTTTGTTTTTAAGGTTAAAAGATTTGGGTATAAATTGTCTATAGATTTTGTTTTTGTTAAATTTCTTGCAGATTCTAGATTGGTGTTTATACTTGTAATGCCCGTTCTATAATCAAGCATGATTATTCCAAGCCAAGGAACATCTTCAAATGATATTTTTTTTCCATCGAATCTCATTGCAAGACGCAAGGCAACGCTGCGACAAGTCTCTTCATCATAACAAACATCCATATCTACTTGCCCTTGGTTATTAACAAACCCTAGCGAGTGGGAACAGAATCTTTCAGGCTCGTGTCCGGTGAATGAAACTGTAGAGTATATATAATCTTGATTTCGGCTTTCTTCAAATTGATCTAATTTCTCTTCTATGGATGATAAATCTATCCCATCTGGAAAATGTTCTGCACTATAATAGTGGGTCAATATATTTTTTATTATAGACTCATCAGATAATAATATTTCATTTGCCTCAATTAACCATATCTCATCATCATAAAAATAAATATTGTATTCTTCATTGTTATAAATGAATTTTTCTTGAGTTACGGAATCAATAGTTTCGTTAGGATATAGATACCCTGATATATCTAATGCTGCCACATAACCCAAAAGGATTATCAAAACAAATAACCAATATTTTCCCATTTTTTTACACCTTTTTTGTTGTACCTAGTCGCAATAACTATACAGCCGATACCTTTTTATATCTAACTAAAAACTATAAAAATATGAATGATAAATGGTTTGGATACACGTTCATAGGATTGGTAATTGTTGCTGTCGTGCTTATTTTAATGGTTGGCATGAATCCCGTAGGAAACCGAGATAGTGGAAATATAAGTGTAGATGAAGATATTTTATTTGTTGAAAACCCTCCGATTTCAAATGAAAGTGAGAAAAATAATATAGAAAATGATTCAGATTATATTGAAACAGAAATTAGTGATAATTTTAATATAACTCTTATTTATTTATATGATGAATCTTGTGAGTATTGTGATCTGGGGAAAAGTGATCTTGAAAAAACTAACCTAACAAAAGTTTTCCCAGGGATAAAAATAAAATATATAAATTTAGATGAAAATGAAGCTTTGAAAATCTATTATGTAGAACAAAATCTTTTATTGACAACTCCTGCGTATGTTTTAGAAATGCCGAATATGACCACATCAATGAATGGGTATTCCACTTTTGAAGATATTGAATTCAATATTTGTATATATCTAAATGAAAATGAAAGACCAGATTCATGTTATGAGAATAAACACATTAAAAAACTTTTAAGCTAAATGATATTTTTTATCTTTTAAATATATTTCCCCGCTTTCATTCATTAAACACAATATTGCTTTGCCTGCAGTAGGATTTATTTTTAGAATTTGGATAATTTCATCATAAGATAGAGGTTTTTTTTCCAGGAGAGATGAGATTTTAGGAGAATATTCAGAATATAATGAGTTTGAAACAATGTAATAATTTCTGTCTTTCATATCCCTAACTCCCATAAGCAAACCTGTTTTGATTTCTTTTGCATATTTTTTACTAAGTTCTGTTGCTTCTTGCTCTGATGAAACAACAAGATAATCAGGAATTGAAAGCTTTTTATAAGAAGAAGGTTTTTTAATTTTTAATATTGGATATATTACTTCAGGTATAGTGTAAACTCCCTCTTTGTGCTGGCCCTTAGAGTATATGTTAACTGCTTTTATTTTGAGAAGATTTTTTAGAGTTTTCTTCTCATCTAAACTGAGTTGTTTATCTATTTCATTTACTTTTCTTTGGTCAAACCGTATTGATGCTATTTTTTGTAAAATATTGATTTCGTCTTCGGAAAAACCAATCACAAAGGAATGTAAAGGGATCGTTAAAACTCCTGAATGTAAATATGCCTTGATTTCTGTGTTTTCGGCAGGATCCCATTCCTCAACAGGTATGGAAAAAAAGACTTGATCTTTAATTTTTTTGATGTTTAATTTTATTTCTTTCATAATTAAACCTCATGACAAAAGTTTGAATCGTTTGATTTTTCCTTTTGGTTTTTCTTCCCCATACACAAACGCACTGAATTTAAATATTTGAACTGTTGGATTTGCCCACATTGTTTTTGGGAGCCCTGCTTTTTGACATAATGCTTCTAAAAATTGGGACACGTTCCAATTATACTCAACCGGAACTTGGGGCAAGAGAAGTCCTGAAACCGAACCATATTTGACAATTAAGCCGTGCTTTCCTATTTTTATCTCTTTTGAATATTCTTTCGCATCTTTATTTATTTTTTCTGCAGGAGATAAAATTGAAACCTCAAAAATTACGTGATTCAATTCGCTTTCTGTGAGAGGAGGAAATCTTGGATCGCTAAAGGCAGCGTTTATTGCATTATCAACAATAGCATCACCTAAAGACATTATGGGAGAAGGATATCCTATACAACCTCTTAAATCTCCATCTTCTTCTGTTTTCAATGTTACAAAAACACCCAACGGTTTCATTAACCCAGGATATGCTTCATAATCTGGTTTAATCTTTTTTTCATTTTTTAAATAGTGCTTTACTGCTTCTCTGGCCAATTTTACAATATACGCACAATCTTTTTCAGTAAGCTCATAATCTTTCAGACTAGACATAATGTTCTATTTACGATAAGAGTTTAAAAGATTAACTGATTTAGGGTATCCAATAGATTTAAAAGCATGAACCCACATTAATTATAACGTATGAACCCACAAAAAATCGAGAAATCGCCCTATTTGGGGAAAAACTCTGAAGGAATTTTAATTGAAACAATATGTCCTTCTACAGAAACGGAAAAACAAAAAATATTATCTGAACTTTATAGTTTTGGAGTAAATTTAGAAAAATCTCCTCCCATTCCCCTTTCAACTTGCGTTCAAGAATTCAGTTCTATTTTAGACAGACAATCAAAAAGAGAACCAAAAAGAAAAAGAGCGATGGGAATCCTAAGAGAATGGAATGAGGATATGTATTTACATGAAAAAGCAATTAAATTTTTGCGTGAAAGGGGTGTTCATCCAGATTGCCAGGTTTATAGAATAGTACAGATAAAATATGAATTGCTTAGATCGTTATACTCTGAAGCCATAGCAATGATGAATGGAATAAGTGGAGTTATGCATGCAGCAAATAAAATGAGGGCATATCATGAAACCAGAAGAAATGAATTAACAGATTATTATAACCCCCACAGAATGGTTATGGAAAAACCCACTCCTGCCGAGGAGGCACAGATTATTGAAACTGCAGATATCAGTGAAAAAAGTTTTATGCATAAAGTAGGAGATAAAACTTTAGATTTATTGGGCGATTTTAGGTCTTTTGAAAGTTTTGGGAGAAAGTTAGCTGCATCTGTTTTTTTAACAACGGCCATATGGACTGCAGCAAGAACTGAAATTATTGAAAAATTTTCGCAAGTGTTTGAGAACATGGGAAATTTCATTTATGTGGCAGCCATAGGAACTTTTATGGCATCTTGGTACCTTGTTAAAGGAATTATCAGAAGATGGGGATGGAAAAAAACTTTTAAAGCAGAAGATAAATTTCTAAAAGCTTGTAAAGAAATTGAAAAATGGTTAGAGAAAAAAATTGACAACAAAATTGCTATGTTCAAAGTGAATTACATTAAAAAACTCGTTGACTTTGCTGATGAAAATTTGAATAATTATTGGGACGAATTAAAAAATGTATTTGTTGAGGGTCTGGATCCTGACGAGGTTATTTGTGCTTTGAATGAAAAGAAAAAAGATCCTTTGTATAGATATATTGAAAAAAGTAGAAGAACATTGTTGGACAAGGAAAAAAGAGAAGAAAGCAATTTTAGAAAACCTGTTGAAATAACCCCCCTCGCAAGAAGTTGTCTAGATAAATCAAAAGAAATTGATGGGTTGGTCACAGTAAATTCGGAAGCAGATTACCAGCTTTCAGAATAAATTTTTTCTTGTGGTATATCCATTTCTTTTAAAATAGATTCGACAGCACCAGCAAAACTCTTTGGACCACATATAAAATAATCAAAATCTTGTTTTTTAGAAATGTATTTTTCAATTATTTCCTTGGAAATTCTACAGTGCTCCCCAAAGTTAGTTTTATCTCCCGTAAATAAAAATATGATTTCAAATTTAGACTTTAGGGAATACTTTTTAAGTTCGTTTAAATAAGGTGTTGATTCTAATGTTCTATTTGAATAAAACAGTTTGATTTTTCTTTTGTTTTTTGTGTTTTCAAAGCGGAGTAAGCTCATTATTGGTGTTATTCCCACTCCACCAGCAAAAAATACTAACGGAGAACTTCCTTTTGAAAGATTGTGTGCACCGAAAGGCCCCCCAACTGCGGTTATATCTCCTTCTTTTAGTTCCCATAACTTATTAGTAAACGTGCCTTGAAGTTTTATGCAAAGTTCTAAATTTGGGTACTCGTGAGGGGATGAAACTATAGAATACGCTCTTGCCACCTCCCACAATTCTTCTTTTTCAAGATTTTCATATAAATGAAAAGTTATGAACTGACCAGGATAATGTTTCACAATGGGAAATTCAAGAGGTTCTAGGATAAATGAGCGGATATTCTGTCCAAATTTTAATATTTTTTTTATTTGATATTTTTTTAATTTTGACATGTTTTATGGTAAAGAACTATTGATTTAAATATTTATTGTGATAACAATATAATATGTCAAAATTAGTTATAAGAAGTGTGATAGAAAACATGCATAGAAAGAATGGCATGGATGCAATTCAAGAACAGATACTTCCTCATTTCGAAGGGTCTGAAACCACCGAATTCTTAGGAAGATCTTTAATACAAACTATTGATGCGGGGATTGATATAAAAAGAAGATATAATTCTCTTAAACTCTTGAATTCAGTGCAAGAATCAGTTATAAAAGGAGAACCTTTCCAACACCAAATCTTGATGGTTTTGAAAAGAATTGTTGATGTTTTTCCAATTAGAAGAGCATGGGTTTTAGAATACAATAGAGAGGATGAATGTTTAGAATTTTTTGGAGGTTATGTGACACAAGATGCTTCAACAGATTTCCCACAGAGGGTATCAAAACCTCAGAACTTGGAACAAAGACCAGTTTGGCATAGCCTTTTTTATAATCACCCATCTAACGTTAAAGATATACATGATCCTTCACATTTGGCAAATCCTATCTCTGTTTATAATTCCTTTAGAGTAAAAAGTTTTTTGGTTGTTCCATTATGGGATTCCTATGGAGAAGTAGGTGTTCTGATAATGGACAATAAAAATAATGAAGACGGTTATGAATCTGTTGAAGAGTGGATGGAAACTGATGAAACATTGCAAGCATTTCTTGGGATTTTGGCTAATGTTGTGGAAAACAGACGGATGCCTAGGGAATTGATCGACCGTGTCGTGAATAAAACAGTTGTTATATCAAATTTTGCTAAAACAATAGAAAAAAATTCTCATTTGACACAATCTGAAAAAGAAAAACTGGCAAAAATAAGAGGAGAAGTAGAACAAATAAACAATCTTTTACATAAATATATGTATATGAAAGGCATGACAAGATACGATGACAATATGGGGAGTATAAATCTAAAAGATTTTTTCTTCCATATAATGTATAAATTAGATGAAGCAAATTATGAAAATGTTACATTAGTTCTAGATGAACCCACACAAAATATATTGGTTTGTGCAAACCCTGAGTGTTTATCCAATTCTATTGCAATGGCAGTTAGAAAAGGATTTGATAGAATGGGAAATAGTGTTAAAAATATGAATGCCCATATGGAACTTTGTGAGGACAGTGTTAATCTCAATTTTGTTTTTGAGGGTGCGGTCATATCAGAGCATGTTTTGAGCATGATGAATTCTACGGTTAAAAAAACAGAAAATGAGAATAGAGCAATATCCCAAATGCTCTGTTTTTTCAATAATAGTGGTGCAGAAAATGTTAAACTTGTTCAAACCAGCCAAGGAATTGAGTTTCAAATTTCTTATTTGCGCCAGTAATAAGAGAAGATAAGGCAAATATTGTAAAGGTTTAAAAATATTTTTAGTAAAGATATTACACATGATGAAATTTAGTTTTGACGATAAACAAATCAAAAGAATTAAAGGACACGCTTCCGAAATAACTAAAAGGTTAGATATGAAAGTCAAGTTTGAAGGTAATGAATTAATCATAGATGGAAAACCTTTTGAGGAGTGGATAGGTAAAGATGTAATAACTGCATTAAGCCTAGGATTTGAATCTTTTGAAAGTTTTGGATTGATTGATGAAACAAAACTCTTTAAAATGGTAAATTTGGAGGATTATGTTGAAAGTAAATCTCTGAAAAGAATAAAAAGTAGAATTATTGGAAAAAATGGAAAAGCTAAAAAAAATATTGAAGAAATGACCGAAGTTAAAATTTGTATTTATGAGAATACAATAGGAGTTATAGGCGATATTGAAAATGTTAATTTGGCGTTTGATGCCATTATGAAAATAGTCTCGGGATCAACCCATAGTGCAGTATATCAATCAATTCAAAGAAGAATTAGAAGTATGAAAGAAAAGGTGTGAATATGAAAAATGATGATCAGTTTAGCGACTTTAAAGAGCATTCGGTTGCAGAATTTTTTAAAAAGAATAGACAGATGTTGGGTTTTTCTGGAAAAGTAAGATCTTTGACAACAATAGTTCATGAATATGTCACAAATTCCCTGGATGCTGCTGAAGAAGCAAAAATTCTTTGTGATGTGACAATAAAATTAGAAGAATTAGATAAAGAAACCGGACACTATAAAATAACCGCAGAAGATAATGGCAGCGGGATACCTGAAAATTTGATGGGAAAAGCATTGGGACAAATGTTAGCAGGAACAAAATTTCATCGGTATATCCAACAAAGAGGACAACAAGGTATTGGCGCAGCAGGGGTAACAATGTATTCGCAAATAACAACTGGAAAAACAACTAAAGTTACTTCAGGATATCGGGGGAAAATTATAGAAGCCAAACTTAATATTGACTTTAAAACAAATAAAGCAAATGTGGAAATTTTATCAAAAGAAGAAGGGGATTGGCACGGGTTGATTATTGAAACTGAAGTCAAAGATGTTAAATATGATAAAAGTGTTTCTGGAGTTTATGAATATTTGAAAAGGACTGCAATCGCAAATCCTCACACCCAAATTACATTTATAGACCCTAATAATGAGGTTCATATTTTTCCAAGATCAATTGAAAAAATACCTCCGAAACCTGAAGAAGTCAAACCCCATCCCTTAGGAATGGCAACTAATGATTTGATGGATTTTGCACATAGAGATGTTAATAAAACACTGAATCAATTTTTCTTTGAAACGTTTTCAAGAATGTCAAATAGTAAAGTAAAAGAACTCAGAGAATTGCTCCCCCATATTAATTTCAAAAAAGATCCAAAAAAATTAGAGTGGAGTGAAGCAGATGATATAATTAGGGCTTTTCAGAAGATAAAATGGATTGCTCCTTCTGTGGATGGTATTTACCCAATTGGAGAAGAACAGATTAGAACATCTATGATAAATATACTCGAACCTGAATTTCTTGCAGTGATTGAGAGAAAACCAAAAATATACCGAGGAGGGATACCGTTTATTGTAGAAGTAGGATTGGGGTATGGAGGGAATTCAGGGAGAAATTCTTCAGGTGATGTGTCATCAAGCGATGTTATGAGATTTGGAAATCGCGCACCTTTGTTGTTTGATGCAGGAGGGTGTGCTATTAATGAAAGTGTAAAATCAGTGGATTGGAAAAGATATGGTTTGAAAAGTATGAAAGACGCACCAATAACCTTGATGATAAATATTTCGTCAGTCCATATACCTTATACGGGTGCAGGAAAACAAGCAATAGCCATGGAACAAGAGATAGTTGATGAAGTTAGGTTTGGTATTATGGAAGCTGCAAGAAAAATGCAGGCACATATTCAAAGTGTTGTAAAAACGAAAGAGAGAATACATAAGAAAAAAGCGATCCTTAGGTATATACACCAAGTATCTGAAGACCTATCATATTTATCAAATATTGCTTCTTTTGAAATTGAAAATCTCTTATCTAAGCTAATAGAAGAAAAATATGATACAAAAAAAGATGAGAAAGAACTTGAAGAAGCTATGCAAAATGGGGGGATTACAAATGGAGAAAATTAATACACTAGAAAAATTAAATAATATGGGAAAAGATATGGTTGGACAGATAAAAAAAGGTCATTCTCCATACTTCACAACACCTTTGAGATCACGAGGAAATATAAAATTTGATAAAGAAGAAGGAGTTTTAAAACTTGGAAAGAAAGATGAAAAAAGAACGTTTGCAAATGTTGGACAAGCTAGAAAATTCATGCAAACTATGGCCATTGCTGCTAAATGTAAAAAATTTGTTGAAGAAGAACTACATACTTCTATTAGGGGTTTGTATTATCAATTAAAATTTTCTTTAGGTGAGAATCTTGAAGAAGATCTTTTTAGTGAGCAGTCTGAATCAAATCCTTTGATTGAAGATTTGGAAGTGGCCTTGGATGTTAAAAGAGAAGATTTTAATTTGAGCACAGATAGAAAAGGTTTTGTTGCAGGTGATATGTTAATTGAAGACACGTTTGGGGGAGAAAAAACTGTAATTGACTGTGGAAAACAGGGAAGGTCAGGTTGGTCAATCCCAAGTGATGTGGATAATGGTATGAAAATAAAAGAATTGAATGCAGATTATGTTTTAGTAGTGGAAAAAGACGCGATGTGGCAAAGATTAAATGAAGATAAATATTGGAAAAAACAAAACTGTCTTTTGATAACTCCAAAGGGACAGGCATCAAGAGGAACGAGGAGATTACTTAGGAAATTGGCAGATAAAAAATTGCCGATTTACGTTTTTACTGATTGTGATGCATGGGGATGGTATATATATTGGGCAATAAAAACGGGATCGATGAATTTAGCATATTTGGGTACAGAAATTGCAGTTCCAGAAGCCAGATTCATAGGAGTTACTATGAAAGACATTAGTGATTTCGATTTTCTCTCAAAATTAACAATAAAAGCAAAACCTGTAGATATTAAACGCGCTTCGGAGATGATAGATTACCCTTGGATTAATAGACACAAAGAATGGGTTAATGAATTGAAAACTGTATTGAGAACAAAACAAAAATTAGAGCAAGATGCATTGCAGGGACCCAGACTTACTTTTGTAGGAGAATATTTGGCTAAAAAAATAGCAAATAACGATTTTTTACCTTGAGGGAGTGTTATGTTGCAAGGATTAAACTTGATAGCAGAAATTAATGATTTTCTTGATAATATTAGAACCCCTCAGAGTACGGAAGAAATATTGGAAAATATTGATTTGCTTAGAGGATATACCACACAAATGAAAAACTATGGGTTTGAAAATCCTTATAAAGAATCACTTTCAGTTCCTAAAAACGTTTTACATGAGGATAATGAAAGTCAACTCAATGAGATATCAAAACAAATAAAAATCATGAAATATGTTGCGAGACTTAAAAAAATAACTTTGAATCGTACTAAAGTTAGCTTGGCTTCTCATTTAATTGGTTTGTCGTTTATAGAAAAAAAAGAGTTGTATAATTATTTAGTTTTTGATGGAAATTATGTGAACTCACTATCAAAAGCAGGAATTGAGGGGTATTCTGCCTTTCAAAAAATAAATGAATTATTGTGTCCAAGAGAAACAGATAAATGGGTTGTCGCAACAATTGCATATTATGAAAATGGTAAAAAAGAAAAAACAACTGTTAGACTTGATGTGGTTAATAAAAAAACAATAAAAGAGATATATGGGAAAGACGCTGAAATTGTAAAAACACAAATTGTTAAAAAAAAGGGTATAATAAAAAACACTTCTTCTAGGATCGCGATTGGAGTTATATTTTCGCATTGGGCTGCTGACAAAATAAAAACAACTTTTGAAATTAGTGATGATGATGAAGTTAATCAGTATAACACTGTTCTTGCTGAATTGGGTTTTGTTAGAGATATTATATTTGATTCTGTTGAGGGGAGAGAGGAAATTAAAAACGAGTTGATAAAAAAAGGTTTTGTTGAAAAAATTGGTGAAGAGTTTGTTACAAAAAAAGAGTTGAAACAAAAAATTGCTTCTAGAAGAAGAAAGAGGAATGCCATGGCTTCAAGAAAGGCATTATCTGAATTTCTTAGATTGATGTATAATTTCTACATAAAAAATACAAAACCACAGAGGATTCAAATGAATTTTTGTCCTAGTTTATCTATCGAACCAGAAGAAGAAGTTGTTGGGATTTTTGATGAGTTAAAAACTACACATAATATTGAAAACGCAGGCGGGATTTTATCTAAAAAATTTGAATTGGAAAAAAATATGCCAAAAGGCTTTGATAGTTTGTGGGGTGTTGCATATTTTATTAAGGAAACCGGAAAAGATATTGAATGGTGTGAAAAATTTTTTGATATACCTAAATCTGAAATAAACCAAATTATAGGGCAAGTGGAATCAATAACTACAAATAGGGGAGGAGAATTTATTAAGATGCTGAGAGGGAGATAATGCTAATAATTAAAGGTAGTAGAAAAGAAATATTTGATTTGATACGGAAAAATCCTGAAGAATCAGTTGCATTTATCAAAGTTAAACCCAGTATTTCACTACTTGCCTATCTATTTTCTGAAACTAAAGTTAAAAAAATATATTTCACACCAGGTATTCTTAAAACTGTAAATCCCAAAGTACTTGAAGCAATTAGAAGGTTGAATATACATTTTCAGATTTACACAGTTAAACGAGGACCGCCTTATAAAACTACATCTGAAAGGATCAAACAAATAATTTTATTGATTAAAAATGGTATGCCCGTATCACAGGCTTGTGAAAAAGCAGGGATTCCGAGAAGAACTTTTTATTATAGATTAAAAAAACAAAAAATTGGTATAGAAAAAATAAAAAGAAGAAAAATTAGTTAGGTTCTATAAGAATAATTCTTACTTTAACGGTATCAGGAACACGAACACGCATTAATTGTCTTAAAACAGCCTCATCTCCAGGGATTTCGATAATCCTTTTATGGATTCTCATTTCCCAATGTTCATAAGTTTCCGAACCATCTCCACAAGGAGATTTTCTTGCCCTTACTTTAATTTTTTTAGTGGGAAAGGGAACGGGACCTTTAACTGCGATGCCTTTTGTTTTGGCAAGAGATGTGATCTCATCACAGATAGAATTAAGGACGCTTATGTCCTTACCAATTATACATATACGTGCTTTTGATACCATATTAAAACCTTACACTTTTTCTGTAATATCTACAATGACTCCTGCTGCAATTGTCATACCCATATCTCTAATAGCAAATCTTCCCAATGGAGGGAATTCTTGGTATTTTTCACATGATATAGGTTTTAAAGGTCTGATTTTAACAATTGCAGAATCTCCTGTTTTCAAAAGATCTTTATGTTCCATATCTCCTCCCTTTTTCTCAACAATTTCTGTTATAGTTCCAGGGAACTGTGTTGTGTGGATATGGAAAACAGGAGTATAGCCTGCACCAAATGCAGTTGGGTGTTGAAGTACAATAATCTGGGCTGTAAATTCTTTAGCAACTGTTGGAGGACTATCAGCAGAACCGATAACACTTCCTCTTTTTATTGCTTTTTTATCAACACCTTTTACATTGAAACCAACATTGTCACCAGGATTCGCTTCTTTGAGTTCTTGATGGTGCATTTCAATTTTTTTAACATCTGTCTTAACATTGCCAGGGTTTATTACAACTGACATTCCTGGTTTTAAAACACCTGTTTCAACTCTGCCAACAGGAACAGTTCCGTGACCAGTAATTGTATAAACATCCTGTACTGGTAATCTTAAAGGTTTATCAGTAAGTTTATTAGGTACTGTGAAATCATCAAAATACTCTACCAAGGGTTTTCCATCCCACCAAGAAGTATTTTCAGATTTTTTAGTTACATTATCTCCTTTTAATGAAGAGATGGGAATATATGGAATTTTTGATACATCATAACCAATCTTTTTCATAAATTCTTTGAGTTCCCCCACAACTTCGTTATATCTGTCTTGGCTGTAGTTTACAGTGTCCATTTTATTTACTGCAACTAAAAGCTGTGTGATACCTAATACTTTTGCTAAGAATGCATGTTCTCTTGTTTGTGCTTGAATTCCTTCTTTAGCTGAAACAACAAGTACTCCTGCATCTGCTTGTGATGCACCAGTAATCATGTTTTTAACAAAATCTCTGTGTCCTGGAGCATCGATAATAGTAAAATAATATTTATTTGTTTGGAAATCTTTATGAGATACGTCAATAGTGATACCTCTTTCTCTTTCATCTTTGAGATTATCCATAACGTAAGCAAATTCAAATGTTTCTTTTCCAAATCTTGATGCTTCTTCTTTGAGTTTCCTCATTTGCTGTTCAGTAACAGCACCTGTGTCAAAGAGCACCCTACCCACTGTCGTGGATTTTCCATGGTCAATGTGACCAACGAATACTAAATTTAAATGTGGTTTTTCTGCCATATCAAACACCTCCACTAAATCCCCAATTCCTTTAAACTGAACGTTTGTGAATTGTAAGAAAAAAGTGTATTTTTTATTTAAAGAGAATTGTTTATAAACCTTTCTATGTTAGTTGTTAAGTATATGAATTTTGGAAAATTTACTATTGTTTGTATTTTTATTATTTTTATGTTGATTTCTTTAAATTTAGCGATACAAAAGTGTGGACAAACCTCTGATTGTAGAGAAGGGTATTGTGAAGAAAATATATGTATGCTTCCTGAAGTTGAGAAATATAGCAAAGAACCTTGTGAATTTACCTCTGATTGTAGAGAAGGGTATTGTGAACAAGGAATTTGTGTGCTCCCTGTAAGTGAAGACTTAGCAGGATTGTTATGGCTTAAAAGTGGTTGTTCTGGACTTTTTAGGTGTCCTCACGATGATATATTTTGTTTTATAGGTTGTAATATGTTGTGGTTGATTTTGGTAGTTATGGGAATAACTGCAGGATACAGTTCAAAAGGATATGAAAATAAATTGATTCCTTTTATTTATTTTGTTGTGCCAATTATTGTGGGGATATTAAGTGTTGCGACTTTGGGAATATTGTTGGCAGTTTTGGAAATAGGAATTATTAGATATGGTGGGATTAAAGAAGTGCAGAAAAAATTAGTTGAAAGTTTTGAATACACTGATTATATGCCAAAAACAAAAAAGAAGAAAAAGAAAAAATAATTATTTATAAACAACTAAAGGAAGTACTCCTCTCCCAAACTCTTCTTCTGCAACAGATATGGGGTTCATGGTTGGAGAAACTGATATCAAAGGTGGTGCGCCACATTCTATTTGTAATGCTCTTGCACCTATTAATCTTGCGCGTTCAAATTTTGAATACATTGTAAATTCACCTCATTTTTTGTCCTTCATTCTTTTTTTTATTAGGTCTTCTAGTTTTTGAATTCTTTCATTATAAGATTCATCATCAACTATTTTTTTTGTTTGGAAATCTGTTTTGTTTGTTATAGGAGGAGCATTGTTTAAAATAGTTTTGATATCTTTTAATTCGTTTAATATGTTTACTAAGACTTCATTTTGAAGAACTTCTCTTTCTTGATTACTGTTTTTTTCGTTGCCTTTTTCTTTATTTTCGAAGTTATGAATTCTTGATTTTATGATAGACATGATATATTTTGGATCTGAAAGACCTTGTATTGTTCCTTCTATTCCACTCGTTCCCGAAGTTGCGAGTTCCAGAGTGTGTATGCCCAATAATTGTTCTGTTAAAGAATGTTTAACGTTCATGTTTTCAATAGTATTGTAGGGAAGTGTTACTTGTTTTTTTGATATCACTCCTTCAGATATAATTAGGTGATTTTCTTCTAATTCATAGGTTAAATTATCATATCTCAAACTCATCCATATATATGGAGGGCCTCCTAAAAAAATTATAAACGCAACCAACAGTAATATCACACTTAAAATGAAAGGTATGTCAGATAAAAAAGCAGGAAATATGTCTTGAACGAAAAATAATAAAAAAATTGAGATTAACCATAATATAAGAATTCCTCCAGTATAAGGTATCATCCATAATATTTTAACTTTTTTATCAACCTTGTATTTGTCTCCCATATTTTAACACCTAATCATATGTTTTGTATTGTTGATGGTTAAAACAGTATTTAAATTTAACTCCTTTGCTTAATAAAAAATCCAATTCAGTTCCTTGATATATTTCCTTTGTTTTTATTGAATAAAAATATCTTGTTTGTTCGATATCATACACTAAATATTTTTCTTCATTTTCAGTTATACATATCTTAGAGTTCATTCCTGCTGCTATAAATAGTGAACAACCAAATAAAGCTTTATCCGTAGGATCTCCAATTTTGATGAAATTTATTTCCTCAAAAGTTGGCCAAAAAGTTATATCTGTATTGAGTGTTTTTAAACTGGATAAATAATCACATATTTGTTGTGCGATTGGTGTTCCCTCGTCTTCGGAAAATTTAGAAATTAATTTGAGTACTGTCTCATCTTTAGGATTTATCATCTGCTTCAAACTAGTTATAGATTTCTGTTCTTTTTGATTAATATATTGTGAATATCTCTTTGTTATTAATTTATAGTAATAAACTTCCGGATCTTTTTCCATCTTTTTTTCCCCTCCTATATCTTTCTAAATTAGTTATGATATTTAGATCTGCCCCACACTTCAAACATGAAGCATACCCGTTATCAAGAATTTGATAAGATTTTTTGAGTAATTCTGTCCCATATCTTTTAATAACACATTCACCACAATTTGGACAATATGTGTTTTCTCCCTCATCTCCTTGAATATTGCCTATATAAACATAATTTAAACCTTCTTCGAGAGCTATTTTTCTAGCTTTTTGTAAGGTTGATAGAGGGGTTGGGGGATGAAACATTTTGTGAGCAGGATAATACGCAGTAAAATGAAGAGGTATATTTTTGTTTGTTTTTTTAACCCATTTTGACAAGGCGGTTATTTCTTCTTCGCTGTCATTTACTGAAGGTATTAATAAAGTGATTAGTTCAATGTGTTGAATTTTGTTAATTTGTTGAATAGTATCTAACACATTTGTTAATTTGATTCCACCTGATATTCGATTATAAGATTCTGAATTAAAAAATTTTAAATCGATTCTTGAAGCATCAATAAAATTCATTTTTTTAATTGTTTCATTACTCATATAACCATTGGTAACAAAAACATTAAATAAATTTTTTTTGTAGGTTTTTTTTGCAGTATCATAAGCATATTCAAAAAAAATGGTGGGTTCAGTGTATGTGTAAGCAATACCTTCAACTTTGTTTTTTAATGAAAAATTTAAAATTTCTGAGGTTGTTAGCTTTTTTCCTATAATCTCTTGAGGTTGGCTTATATCCCAATTCTGACAATGAAGACACTTAAAATTACAACCAACAGTTGCAAAGGAAAATACTTTGCTCCCAGGTAAAAAATTATAAAATGGTTTTTTTTCAATGGGATCAATGTTTTGTGCAATTGCTTTTTCATAAATTAAAGAGTATAAAATTCCATTTATGTTTTTTCTAACTTTACAAACCCCTGTTTGGTTTGGGGGTATTATACAATAACGTTTACATAATTGGCATTGAACGTTTTTGTTTTTTAGTTTTTTATAATTTTTAGCTTCTTTCATTTTTTTCACCAATTATAGTAAATTCTTTTATTTCAGTTCCGTCATTAGAGTAAATTTTTATGTTTTTTAACAAATATGGAAATCCTATGATTATATGTACTATACCATTTGTTGAAAATAAATTTAGATCTGCTTTAGAAGGAAGGGGTATAGAGGGGTGAGAATGAACTGTGCCCAATGTGTTGTAAGGACTTCGATAAATAGGGTAGGATGCAAAACCCTTACCAGATATTCCTCCTGAGGGAATAATTAATTTTTCTATAAAAATATCTTGTTTTTCTTTTTTACCTGATAAAAGACCGATAAATTCTTTTGGGTGTGATTGTTGAGCTATGTGGGATATACTTTTTATAATATTTTTTTTTATAAAAATACCCATTATTATATTATATTCTTTTTTATTTATAAATGTTTTGGTAGAGGGGGGGGCCATGCTTCCAGTAATATTTTATCTTATAATATAATGGTTAATATAATAGATATATATATAAATATATATATAATCTATAGATTATATGAAAAAAATTTTTATAGTATATGTTTATGATATAAAAAAAGAATTAATTTATAATGATAAAAAAAATTATAACACCATAAAAACAATATTTTATAAAAAATTAAATAAATTAAAAGAAAAAACAATCTTTTATCAAACCAACTCCAAATCAATGCTTATTGTTCCAATAGAATATATTGATACCTTTGATCATTTTTTCAAAAATTTTAAAAAATGGGTAGTTGTTTTTAAAATAATAACAGAAGAAATATATGAACTTAATTAAATCAATTTTAAAAATAGTGGAAGTGAGGTGTCTCTCCCCCACTTAAATAGCTGATTCAGTGACAATCACTACATCACTAACAGATTTCACATTTTTATATAATAAACTTTTTTCCCTCAATATTCTCATAGCTTCATCTTTTGAAACTAAAAAATTTAATGGCTCTAAAGTTAATCTTACAACTTCACCTTTTTCCAAATCAACAATTAAATCATGAACCCTTCCAAGATATTTTCCCGAATCTGTATATATATCCAACCCATAAACTTTTGAAATTTTTACAACCATATGATCACCTAATCCTAATATAAAAGATATATTTATAAATCTTAATGTTCTGTCTTTTTTATAAGCACTTTCTAAGATTTTTGGTGGGCATATGTATATAGCAATGTTAGGGTGGGAGTTTCCCCCTTTTTTTTCTGGAGGACTAGGAACACATTGCTTTTTCTTAACCCATACATTATCAAAATTAAATATAAAGATCGATTTTTATTTACCTTCAAACAAAAATCTTCTAAAACCTAAAAAAATAAACAACAATTTAACACTTATTCCCATAACTTTATTAAACAAATTCTCCCCCTACCCACAAAAACATTCCCAATCCTCTCCCTTTTCATCAAACGTTATAAATTACAACAATTCTCTTTTCACTATGCTCTCAAAAAACATTAAAAAATATGATCTTATTCATGCCCATGATTGGTTAACAGCACCCTCAGCAATCAAACTAAAAAAACATTTCAAAATTCCATATGTCCAAACAATACATGCTACAGAATTTGATAGGACTTCTTCACCCTGGGATTTTATAGTTCAAATTGAAAAAAACGCAGTCGAACAAGCAGATTTAATAATTGCAGTAAGCAAAATGACAAAAAACACAATATCTGAAAAATACTCTATAACAAAAGACAAAATTCAAGTTGTATACAATGGACTTTTTTATGAAAAAAAACAACAACATCAAAAAACTTATTTCTCACACCTAAAAAACAAAAGAATTGTTTTATTTTTTGGTAGAATTACAGAACAAAAAGGACCTTTTTATTTTATTAAAGCAGCAAAAAAGGTTTTGAAAAATAATAAAGATGTTCATTTTGTGATGGCAGGCACAGGTGATTCACTGCCCTCCACCATTTCCAAAGTAATTAGTTTAAATATGTTAGATAATTTCACATTCACAGGTTTTATTACACAAGAAGAAAGGGATTTTTTATATAATATTGCAGATGTTTATGTTTTATCTTCAACATCAGAACCTTTTGGTATAACTGTTTTAGAAGCCGCAGCTTTTAATACACCTGTCGTATTAACTAAAACTTCAGGTGTTAGTGAAGTTTTAAAATCTGCTTTGATTACAGATTTTTGGGATATAGAAAAAATGGCATTTTTGATAAATGGTGTCCTAAATTACAAACAACTCCACAATTTTCTAAAAAAGGAAGCAAAAAAAGAAGTCGAAAAATTAACATGGGATGAGGTTGCGTTAGAAACAATTAAAGTTTATAAAAAAGCATTAGGTGAATAATATGGAAACAATATTTTATTTTCAAATACACCAACCCTATCGATTAAAATGGTTGCATTTACAAAATTCCAAATCTTTAGAAGAAAGATATTTAAATTACCAACTAACTGAAGAAATATTCAATAAAGTATCAGATAAATGTTATTTACCCGCTACAAATATTCTTTTGGATTTACTGGAGGAATATCCTGATTTCAAAATCGTTTTTTCGTTTACTGGAGTGGTTTTAGATCAAGCAAAAATTTTTCGTGAAGATGTTTTTGACACTTTTACAGCTTTAAAAAAATATATAAAAACTCAACAAGTTGAAATTTTAGGCGAAACATACTTTCACAGTTTATCATCTTTATTTCCAAATTATGATGAATTCAAATCACAAATAACAGACCACACAAAACTAATAAAAAAAACATTTAATTATTCACCCTCCAGTTTTAGAAATACAGAATTAATTTATAATAAAAAAATTTCAAAAACAGCAGCAGAACTGGGATTTCAATCAATACTAACTGAAGGGGCAGATGATATAAATACAGATTGTAATTTTTTATATAATGACGGAAATTTAAATTTGTTATTAAGAAACTACAAATTAAGTGATGATATTGGTTATCGCTTTTCTTCAAAAGTATGGTCAGAATATCCTCTAACATCAACAAAATATACAAACTGGTTGTCTTCTTTAAATGGTCAATTTAGTTTAATAGCGATGGATTACGAAACATTTGGGGAACATCATTGGACAGATACTGGAATATTTAATTTTTTAAACACGTTACCTAAACAATTATTAAAAAACAAAAAAATAAATTTTTCAACAGTTAAAGAAACGGCCACCAAATTTCCTGCTAAAAATATAACTATTAACAGAACTGTGTCTTGGGCAGATTTAGAGCGTGATGAAAGTGCATGGTTGGGAAATGAAATGCAGCAAGCAGCATTTAGAAAATTATATTCATTAAAAGAAAAAATCAATCCTCACAAAGACAAAGAAGTTTACACAATGTGGCGAAAATTACAGTCAAGTGATCATCTTTATTATATTTCTACAAAAAGTTTGTCTGATCAAGATGTCCACAATTATTTTTCTCCATACAACAGTCCTTTTGAAGCATTCATTAATTATATGAATATTCTAAATGATTTCGAAAAAAGTTATTTAGATTAATGCATTTTAAGAGAACGTATTCCAAAAATCCCAATATATCTATCCATAATTGGATCTGTTATGCGTTTTATGTGCTTTAAACTTTCATCACTAGGGTTCCCCAAAACTTCCATATAATTTTTTCTTACACTCTCAAAACCTTTCGTTTCCATAACAGAACCAAAAGCAAGAGAAAATCCCATTTGTTTATAAAACAAAATATTCTCGGCGATTTCTTTATCCCCATATCCTAACATGTGCAAATTCAGATGCATATTCATAGATAATAATTCTATTTTAAATTCAAAATGGCTATCTACAACCCCCCTATCTAGTATAGTGCGCATAAAATCATGCGAGGCTTCCATCAAGCTCATATTTATGTCTAACACATTACTTAAAAGTCTGTCTTTATATTCCTTATTCACACATATCCCCCTTTATATACAGTAGGATATATCAACGAGAACTTTAAAAAACCTTCTTAAAATAATTAATATTATAATCTGCCCCGCGGTAGCTCAATGGTAGAGCGATCGGCTGTAGTTTGTTTACACTAATCTGATGATTAGTGCACTAAGTCGCTTTGAAACCGATAGGTTGGGAGCTCAAATCTCCCCCGCGGGACTATCTATTTCTCATAACTTGTAGATGACTGTTAATATTTTGCAATCTAAATTCCATTAAAGAAAGGGGCAAATTATCAAACAATACAGAATCAGAATTTGAAGGAATTTGGTTGTAGATTGAAGGTTTTAAAATTTCTCTAATATCTTCTGCTTTTATATCTAATTCTTTAGATAAAAGTGTTAAAACATTTTGATCATAAGTTTCTCCATTGAATCCTTTTCGTTTTTCTATTTCTTCTTTTAATAGAACTTGCGTTACCCTAAGCAACTGGAAAATATGATCTGTTTCTTGAGGAGATTCATAAAAATTTTCCCCCCTAAACAAATCTAAATTTTCATCTTTCAACAATTCACTAATTTTTTTTGAATCATAGTATCTATTTTCCACATCTATCAACACCAACTCCCTCAAAAAATCCAACATTTCCGTTTCAACAAGTTTTAAAAATTTAGAAAAAACTATATCAAAAGCTTCATCACATCCTCCATTCTTTCTTTTTTCAAGAAATAGATTTAATTCCTCTTCATCCATGCCTCCACACAATAAATAAGAATGAATCACTGCCCCTATAAACTGTTCATTTGACTGAAAACCTTTTGGCAAACCTTTCTTTACTATTATCTCTAATGTAAGGGGCCCAATTTTTTCTTCCAAAACAGTTAATTTTTCTTTAATTTTTTTATTAACTAACTTAGGATCAGTAGTGATTTTTTTATTTGGTGTCATATGTATATCTATGTATGTAGTGTTTTATAAACTTTTCTTATAAAATTTATATTATGGATTTGGGTAGAGGACTTAGAAATGTTATAAAAACACTCACAGGTTCAACCATTGTTGATGAATCAACAGTCAAAAGCATTGTTAAAGAACTTCAGAGAGTTCTCATATCTAGTGACGTAAATGTTAAAATTGTTTTAGAAATGAGTAAAAGAATAGAAAAAAAAGCATTAGATAAAGAGTTGATGAAAGATTTAACAGTTAGAGAACATGTTATGAATGTAGTTTATGAAGAACTAGTTGAGTTGCTGGGCGAAACCTATTCTCCCATCTTAAAACCTCAAAAAATCATGCTTTTGGGTTTATTTGGTAGTGGAAAAACAACAGCAGCTGCAAAATTAGCACATTTCTATAAAAACAAAGGTCTAAAACCTGCTTTGATCGCATGTGATGTTGAAAGACCTGCAGCATACGATCAATTAAAACAATTATCTGAAAAAGTTAAATGCGCTTTTTATGGCATTTCTGGAGAAACTGATGTAAAAAAAATTATAAATTTGGCTTTAAAAACTTCCAAAGAGGATGTTTTAATTCTTGATTCGGCAGGCAGAAGTGCTTTTGATAGCGAATTAACAATAGAACTCAAACAAATAGACGAAGCTTTCATTCCAGACCAAAAGTTTCTTGTGTTGTCTGCAGATATTGGACAAGTTGCAGGAAAACAAGCTGAGGAATTTGATAATTCAGTAGGTATCACAGGAGTTATAGTAACAAAAATGGATGGTTCTGCTAAAGGAGGAGGAACATTAAGTGCTGTTGCAGCTTCCAATCAAGCAAAAGTTTCATATTTAGGTCATGGTGAAAAAATTGATGATCTCGAAATCTACAACTCAGAAAAATTTGTGGGCAGATTATTAGGATTTCCTGATTTTGAAGCATTAATTGAAAAAATTAAAACAGTTAGCGAAGAACAGGGTATAAAGGAAAAAGCCATTGAAAAATTCACACTTGAGGATTTTAAAGAACAAATCAAAGCAGCAAAGAAAATGGGCCCTCTAGATAAAGTTTTTGGAATGTTCGGTGCCCCAGATCTTCCCAAAGAATTAACGCAGCAGGGTGAGCACAAATTGGCCAAATTTGAGGCCATAATTAATTCTATGACCCCAGAAGAAAAAGAAAAACCTGAATTGATCAAAAAAAACAAAAGTCGTTTAGAGCGTATAGCTAAGGGTTCTGGAACTGAATCAACAGAAGTTCGACAACTCATAAGAGAATTTGAAAAAATCACAAAAATGGTTAATGTTTTCAAGAAAAACAGAGGCATGCGGAAAAAAGTTGAAAAAATGATGAAATCCGGACAAATGGGCAATATGGGGGGAGGTTTTGGAGGATTAGGCATGTGAGTATTTTTAATTTGTTTGTAATATATATATTATTATGGGCACCATTTTTTACAGCAACCATAATCAAAATTCAGCATGGCACACTGCCGACATTCTAAAAAAAGGAAAATTAGGGTCAAAACATACTTTCCATCCTTTATCTCTCAAAGAATCATCTGTTCTAACTAACTTCCATAGTAGGGGAATCATGATATGGGGATCAGGCTCTGAACATGATTGGTCGTATTTTTTTGATTATTTAAACAAAGGAAACAGAAAAAAAATCGTTAAAGTTGGTCTTGATCAGCATTTAGATGTTAATAGTTTATGTGAGGATTCAAGACTCAATTATGCAAATCATATGCGATATTCTGCACAAAGAAAAGGGCATTCTGTTCGTTTAATCATCCCAAAAAAATGTTATGCCTATCCTCCCGAACTTTATGATCCTTCTTTGGACATCAAATTACTTCCCCCTTCCAAAATAATTGAAACACTGTCAGACAAGAGAATTCAATTAACAATTGATTTAGATTGCATAAATTTATTTCCTACAGAACCTGGTTATTTAATTATTAATGCTGGTTTTTCTCAAAAAAGGTTTTTTGAAATAATTGAGATATTATCTAAACTAGATATTGTTAGGTTAGATGTGGGGGGAATTTGGATACCTCCGAAGGAATGGGACTTCAAAACAAATATTTATGGTGGGAAATCCAAGTACCGCAGCTCTTTTTTAAGAAGAATTTATTCTGACGAAAATATAAGAAAAGCAACAGAAATAATTGAAAGAATAATAAACATCTTCGAAAATTTACTAAATTAAAAAACAAAAAATATAAAAAAAGAAATTATTTTTTAGTTTTTTCAACTTTAATCAATTGTTCCAAAACTTCTTGATGTATAAAACGTCTCCCACCTATTTTAACATGAGGGATTCTTTTTCTATCTAAACGTCTTTCAAAAGCGTTTCTTTTTATTTTAACATTGCTTTTTTTCATTGATTTGATGGCAGAAGAAACATCATAATAATTTTGTGCAACATAGGTAAGTCCATCCACATATTCTCTAGGAACCCATCTTTGTGTCCCTATTTTAATAGACGGAACAGAATTTTTTTCAACCCTTCCAATAAATGCTCTCATATTCAAATCAAGATGTTTTTTGATTTTATTATAAGCTTCTCTAACAGTGTAATAATCTTTATACAAACCTACCCAATCCTTCAAAACGGGTTCTGGAATATATCTTTTTCTACCAATTTTTGTAGAATAAATGCTATTCCTCTCAACCCTCCCACCAAAAGCTCTAAACGAGATTGGGATTTTATTTTTCTTAATCTCTTGATACGCTTCTTCAATAGTAAACAAACCATAATCTTTTAGTGATGATTTTTCTATTCTACCTTGATCAACTAAATTTTGAGCGGTGGATACTATCTGGTATACGGCATCATGAACTTCTTTTTCTTCACTCATTCTACTTGTAGCCATATCTTCAATATCAATTTTTTTAATTTTACCTATAACAGGATCGGATTTTGATTTCAATTCGAACGCTTTTTTTCTTCCCATGCACATCCCTCTTTTATAACAATTTATTATTATGTATGTAAACCTTTATATACTTTTCTTTTATTTCCCCTTTTTCACACAAACAATATAACACTCTTCTTAAAATAAGAAAGTTTATAAAGCTTTTTCTTACAATTTTTATCATATTTTAAAACAACTCTTTTTTTTATAAAAAGATCTGGCCCAACATAAGTTTTTTAAGTATTGCATTCTTTATCAAAGTATGTTATCGTTTATTTTATCAGTTCTTCCTTCAGGAATGAATTTTGAGATATTTAGAGTGATAGTAGCAGTTTTAGGAACTGGAATAGCAACTTATTTTGATTTATTCAACAATAAAAACATCCCTGAAAAATTCCTTTATGGTTTTTTATTAATTTCATGCGTGTTTTTAATTATAGATTCTGCAGTCCTGCTTCCTTCTTTATTTTGGGCCGGATTGGTCGGAATAACTACTTATCTCTTATATCGCGCAGGACAGCTGGGTGGAGCAGATGTTATAATTTTTGTAGCTCTAACTTTATTACTCCCAACAACTCCCGTATTATTTGTTAATGAAAGTTTCTTCATGCCTCTTATACTCTCATTAGTTATTCTTTCAGGACTTTTTTTAATGATGTTTATCATTCTGAAATATGGTCCGAAGTTAATACTTAAAACAATAAAAGGAGAAATAAAAATGAGGGCAGATAAACTTTTTTATGCGATAGCATTGATTTTTATGTTTGCAGTGGTTGTTTTTATTTTGTCAGATATAAGCATGGGCAATCCTCTGCCCTTTATCTTACTTTTAGGATTTATAGTTTTAGTCACTCTTTTCCATACTTTATATAGAGAGGATTTAACATTAATAATGTCTGAAGAAATAGACCTTTCAAAAAAATCAGATGCTTCCAAAATTGAGCCAGAAGACGTGGTTGCGTTGGAACTAATGGATAGAGTGCATATCGTAAAACATAGTATCCCTAAACTTTTAACAAAAACCGAAATTGAAAGACTCAAGAGAGAGAAAGTAAAATTAATTGTAATGACAAAACTACCCCCTTTTCTTCCATTTATTTTTATAGCTTTACTAATTCAAATATTTATGGGAGATATTTTATATTATATAATATCTGGGATGTTTTTAAACTATCTTTTATAGGAGTAGATGTCCTAAAACCAATCCTACCAAAGAACATATAATATTTGTTGTTGTTTTATTTCCAATCCCTTTTTCTTCTAAAACCCCAAACAAACTATCAATCAAAGAACCAACAAACCCTATTATACCAATAAAAATAATTTTGCTTGGGCCGAAACCAAAAAACAGACTTGCAATCAAACCTATCAACAAAGCGCCTGTAAATGACATCAACAAACCAAAAACAGAAACACATCCACTTTTACCTTGTTTTGCAGGTTTCATTGTTGAAAGATCAATCGGTTTTCCTGCCAACGCCCCTAATTCCGAAGCAAATTTATCACTTGTTATGGCTGCGATGCTTCCAATATACGCCCCTAGGGGAAAAATTCCAAAGAACTGAAGTCCGATTGCAACAGCCGGTGCGAATCCATTAGCAACTACATTTTCCCAACTTCTTTCATGCTCATATATCCCCAAACTTTTTTTTATATTATATCCATATTTGGTTGCAATAACAGATAAAACCAAAAATAAAATTAGCGTAAGCAAATAATAAATCCCACCAAAAAACAAAACAAAAAATCCTAAAAGTACTGCAAGAATTAATCCGGGCACATCCAACAACAAAATCTTTTCAATTTTTTTCATTGCAATCTCCTTGCCACTTCCTCAAACCCAAGTAAATTCTCTTCTCCCGTGATCATGTTTTTTAATTTCAATTTTTTTAACTTTTCTTCTTCTTCACCTATAATTATAATAAATGGTATTTTTTCTTTATCTGCATAATTTATCGCTTTCATAAGTTTTTTTTCATAAGCAATATCACAACTCACTCCACTTTTTCTTAAAATATCAGCAACTTTTAAACAGTATCTCATCTGTTTTTCATCAATAGAAATAATTAAAATTTTTGGTAAATTAAGAATGTTCTGTTTATTCACACTAGTATACAACGCTTCCAATCCAAAACTTATTCCTGTTGCAGGATACTGTCTTTCAGAATTAATAAATTCTTGGATCATATTGTCCCATCTACCTCCTGCTGCAATACTGCTAGAAATTTTTCCATCTTTCAAGAAGCATTCCCAAATCATTCCAGTATAATACCCCAATCCTCTTGCCAAAGTAGGAGTTAGAACTATGTTTTTTAATTCATACATCTCAACATATCTCATAAAGGCACTCACTTCTTCTAATCCTTGTTTTCCATTCTCATTTTGTAGTTTCTCATTCAAAATCTCAATTATTTGTGCATTATTTTTTCCTTCTAACAAATTCAAAATCTCAAATAGTTTATCAATTATTTTATCTCCAATTCCTTTTTCTTTTAATTCTTTTCTAACTTGTTTTTCACCGTATTTTTCAATTTTATCAATACTTACTGCCACACCAGATAAATATTTTTTATCAATCCCTGCCCATTCAAAAATTCCAAACAATAATTTTCTTGAATTTACTTTGACATAAGCATCCAATTTCAATTCTTGAAAAATTTCAATTGCCATTTTAACTAGTTCTGCATCTACAGCTCGTGTTGTTAGACCAACAACATCCACATCACACTGTGTAAACTCCCTCAGTCTTCCTGTTTTGATCGGACCGTCTCTATAAACGCGGCCGATTTCATACCTTTTAAAAGGCATTCTCATTGTTGGATTCATACCAATAAGTTTGGCAAGTTTAAAAGTTAATTCGTATCTTAACATAAGCTTTCTTTTTCCTTGATCAGTTAGTTTGTATGTTTCGTTTAACACGTCGCTTCCTTCGCCTGCAGCATATTTACTAGAACCAATCTCCCAAAAATCCAAAACACTTGTTTCGATTGGTTTATATCCATATTTTTCAAAAATTTTTCTAAGTGTGTCACTAATGTAATTTCTAATAACCTGTTCTTCTGGCAGATAATCCTTTGTACCTTTGAGTGTTTGCATTTCCATATTAATCACTTCTAATAAAATGCCTTTAAATTATAAAAGTTTGCTTTAAACTTTTACTCTCCACCAAATTCTTTCTGGATATTTTGGGTCACAGAAATCCTTTATCACCTCTTGGAATAGTTCTTGGTTTATTTTAATCATAGCAGGATTTATCGTTCTAAAACAAACCCAGTTTACATTTGATCTTTTTATTAGTTTAAATCTTTCTTGAACAATAATTTTTCCCAATCCTTCGCCCTGTAAAATAGGGACAATTCCTGTTTCTGCCCCATAGAATATCTTTTCTGCATCAAGACCTTTATTTTCGAACATTTTTTTAATATCACTGAAATATATCCCTTCTGTATTCACATTAGGTAATAAAAATCCCCAAGAGAATCCGCAAATTTTTCCATCTTTCTCTAAACACACGCCTTGAAATCCTTTGTATTCACATTCGTTCCAAAACAATTCTTCAACATTTTTTACGTCCCACTTCTCAAACCATGGTGGCCCTTCAAAGATTTCTTTGTATAATTGAAACAACTCATTAAGTTTCTCCCTTCTTTTTCTAACTTCTTTTATATTTATAGTTGTGAACCAAATCCCTTTCCTTTGTTTTCATTTTATTCACCTCCTTTTTTAGGGCAGTTAAGGGGATTTGAACCCCTTCCCAAAGCTCCACAAGCTTTTATGCTACCTTTAACACCATAACTGCCATCAAAACTCCCAAATATTTTTTGAATACCTCAACTGCTTATCACTTTCTTTTGCTGATCTAAATCTCACAATAACCGTATTTTTTTCAGTTTTTAGAATTTCTAGCGCTATCGCTGAATCTTTTAATTCGTTTCTAATTGTCTCAGGTAAAACTAGCCGGTTCTTTTTATCTAGACGGATGAAGGTAACCCCTCTGAATATCCGAATCGGAAAAATTAAATTTTTTGTTTTTTAAATTCATTGTTTTCACCACTATTATTATAATTTTCCCACTATATAAATCTTTCTATTTTAATAACCAAAAAAATCTTTGAAATATTTTCTTTTTATGCTTTTATATATTTCTCCAGTAATCCATATAAAAGAGGATAAAGAAACAATCAAAAACCACTCATTCAAACCAACTGGCGTGAATTTGAAAATCATACGAACTGGTTCCAAATATACAGCAATCAACACCAAAATTATCGATATCAAAATTGACAAGTCAATCCACCTGTTACTAAAGAAACCTATTTTGAAAACAGATTGTTTTAACGAACGAAAATTCCAAATATTAAATAATTGACTAAAAACCAAAAACAAAAAAATAACTGTCCGAGCTTTTTCTTCGCCATAAGACAAGTATTGTGTAAACAACCATAAACCCAATGAGGCCATCACACCCACAATTATGAGTATGAAGGGTACCTGTTTAAATGAGAGAATATCCTCATTTTTATTTCTTGGTGGCTCTTGCATCATATCTCCATGACCTTGTTCTGTTGCTAATGCTGCATCTCCTGTTCCTTCTGTAACTAAGTTGAGCCATAAAACATGGATTGGTAACAATGGGAGGGGGCAACCCATGGCAAGTGCTCCCACTATAGTCACAACTTCGGCAATAGATGTGGTGGTCAAATGCATGCTAGTTTGTCGCATATTTGTGAATATAATACGGCCTTCTTCAATAGCATCAATTATGGTGGCAAAATTATCATCTGCTAAAACAATTTCACTTGCTTCTCTTGCAACATCAGTTCCAACTAAACCCATACTAATGCCCACATCTGCTTTTTTCAAAGCTGGCGCATCATTTATTCCATCTCCTGTCATAGCCACAACTTCTCCCTGTTTTTGAAGTAATTCTACTAATCTATATTTCATTTCAGGAGTAAGGCGTGCATAAACATTAACCTCTTTAACAACCTCATTCAATTCTTTTTCAGATAGCTCTTTCAATTCGCTCTCACTCATGCCTAAAGGGTATTTACCAGGTTTCTGATTTTTCTTTATCAAACCTATTTCTTTTGCAATCGCCAGTGCAGTTTCTTTATGATCCCCTGTTTTCATAATAACTCTAATTCCTGCTTTATGGGCCTGCGAAATTGCTTTTTTAACATTATGGCGAGGAGGATCATACATCCCAACAACCCCTGCGAATGTCAAATTTTTTATCATTGCGTCCTTTAATTCTTTTGTATCTTTAGGAACTTCCAAATAACCAAAACCAATAACTCTCATTGCCTGTGATCCAAATTCATAAATTTTTTGATTTATTTCGTCAGTATGGTTCGCATCCAATTTAATACATTTTCCGTTATAATCTATCTTCGAACTTCTTGAAAGCACTGCTTCTGGGGCACCAACCACATAAATCTTTGCCTTGTTTTTTTCTCTGACCAAAACAGATAATGAAGCACGATATTTCAATTCAGGATTAAAAGGCATATCTTCAATTTTTCTTTCTTCTTTCTCAAGTATCTCTTTAAGCATTCCTGCCTTAGTCGTTAAAACTGCAAGAGCCCCTTCTGTAGGATCTCCTATTATTTGATACATGCCATCTTTTTTTGTTGGATGGGCATTGTTTCCAAAACAAGCAATCTTCAAAAGATTTTTTAAAGATTTATTCTCTAAAGGTTTTATTTTCTTTTCATTTAAATAAAATTCTCCTTTAGGTTCCCATCCTTCCCCTCCCACTGAGATTTCTTCTCCGTTTGGCAAATATATTTTTTTTACCATCATCGTGTTTTGTGTCAGCGTGCCAGTTTTATCTGTTGCAATAACTGTTGTAATCCCAACATTTTCTGTTGCTGATAAATGTCTCACAATTGCATTTTTAAATGCCATACGATTGGCACCAATTGATAAAACAACTGCCATAACAACAGGTAATCCTTCGGGGACACCCGAAACCAAAACAGATATAGAAAAAATAAAAATTTCACTAAATGCAAGATCTCTTAAAAAATATCCTATACAAAAAGTAACAATTGCTCCCAAAAAAGCGATTCCCCCCATAATTTTTACTAGTTGGTTTGTTTTCTGTTCAAAATGACTTGGTTTCGATTGTACGGATCCAATACGTTCTGAAAGTTGTCCAATAAATGTTCTTATACCGGTTCCAATTACTAATGCCTTCGCTTCCCCATTCACAGCAAATGTTCCCATCCAAACCATATTTTTTCTATCTGCCATCGGAGTTTTCTTATCCATTATTTTTGTGTTTTTATCGATTGGAAAAGACTCTCCAGTCAATGAGGATTCAACAGTACGAAAATTATACGTTTCAATCAATCTACAATCCGCAGGAATCATATCTCCTTGTTCTAAAATAATAATATCCCCTGGAACCAATTCTTTCGAATCAACTTCAACAATTTCTCCTCCCCTATAAATTTTAGTTTTTACAACAACCATTTTTTTCAGTGCTTGCATTGCTTTCTCAGCTTTGTTTTCTTCATAAAAACCAATACATGCGTTGATAAAAATAACTACTAAAATAATATAGTGGTCCAAATCTTCGGGATGTGCCAAAAAAGAAATAATTGCAGCTAAAATCAGAACATAAACCAACGGACTTTTGAATTGCTTTAAAAACAAGATCAATGGACTTGCTTTTTTTGCTTCGGGCAAAACATTTTCTCCATACTCTTTCCTTTTTTCCAAAACCACCTTCTCTTCTAAACCTTTTTTACTAGTATTAAGTTTTTCAAACAAATAACTATCTGTTTGTGCGTGAGCCAAAGAATATTCTTTGGGTTTGAGTGTAAGCATAGGTTTAAGCATAAAAAAGGTTTCAAAGTAAACTTATATAAAATTAGCGTTTTGTCCTATCGCTCGTGCATTTCTTATCCCCAAATGCATATTTATTTGTCCATCCTTGTAGTTTTGGAGGTGGTAAAATGAAACAATTTGCAAAACCCAAAGTTGCTGTGGCAAAAGTTGAAGCTCAACTTTTAAAATCTGCAAGGGAGTTTTTTGACAAACATGACTACACAGAAGTAGTGGTGCCTCATGTGACGCGCGCTACAGGAGCATGCGAAAACATCGATACACTTTTTGGATTAAATTATTTTGGAAAGCAAGGATACCTAACACAAACAGGTCAGCTATATTTGGAATCTTTAATACCTGACTTGAAAAATGTTTTTTGCATTGGCCCGAGTTTTAGGGCAGAACCGAGAGTTGACAACAGACATCTAACCGAATTTACTTTAGTTGAAATTGAACTGCCGTGCGGATTCAACGAATTATTGGATCACATTGAAGAGTTAACAACCCAAATGGTTTTTGGAGTTGCAGAAAATTGCAAAGAAGAATTAGAATTTTTAGGAGTCCAAGCGGAGAAGCTTAAGGGAATCAAAAACAATTTTCAAAGAATCAGTTATACATTTGCAATTGAAAAACTGAAAGAACAAGGTTTTGAAATTGGTTGGGGAGACGATTTAAAATCAAAACACGAAGCAAAGCTTGTAGAATTGAATAACAACAACCCAGTTTTCATAACTCATTTTCCAAAAGCAATAAAATTTTTCAACATGAAAGAAAATGACAGTGACTCCTCTATTGTTAACAGCGCAGATCTCATTCTGCCAGTAAGTGGTGAAGCAGTGGGTTCTGCTGAAAGAGAACATAGACACGACCATATGGTGCGCAGACTAAAAGAATCGTTCATGCTTAAACAACTTGAGAAAAGGGGGGGCAGCATTGACGATTTCAGCTGGTATTTAAATTTAATAAAAGATAAATCAAACATTCCTCATTCGGGATGTGGGATTGGGTTAAATAGGATAACACAATTTGTTACCAATGCATCGGATATTAGAGATACAACAACCTTTCCCCTAAACAAAGAAACAATGGTTTAACATTCCCCTTTTTATTCTTTTTTATCTACTTTAAAAGGGTGTTGTAATGGTTTTGACACATGATAAAATAAAAAAAATCGAAGAACTTGTTTTTGAACGTCCTCGCAGTGTATCTGAGTTATCACATTGTTTAGAAGTTTCAAGAAAGACCTGCAACCGTTATCTAGAAAATATCACAGATTTATCGCCAAAACTAAAAACCCATTTTTTCAAATCAGGCATTCGTGGAGGATTAAAAGTGATATATTGGAAAAACATTTTCACATCTCCAGTTTCAAAACAACAAGGGCTTATACAAGGTCAAATTTTAAGTGCAAAAACCAAAGAAGAATTCTCTCCTTTTGACATCTACCAATATGCTGCTACTGAACAACGCAAAGCGTTTTGGGATGATAAAACTTCCTCATCTATATATGAATACGGTACAGAAAACATAAACAAATTTTTAACTTCTGCAAAATACGAATACCTTTCTTTTTCAGGAGATTTTTCATGGACTCTTCAAAAAGATAAGGGCCCTTTATTGGCTTTGAAAACATTGGAAAAAATGGCTCTAAAAGGAGTTTCAATTAAGATTATTGGCAGAGTTGAATTCAACAATATTGATAATGTTGAACAGTTGTTATCAATAAACAAAAAAATTGGAAAAGAAGCAATTTCAATTCGGCATGTAAACCAACCCTTGAGGGGAGCAATAATTGATGATGATTTTGTCCGTTTAACTGAAACATTTAAATTTTCTGAAAACAAAAAAAGGTTTGTTTTTTATGAAATAAAAGATTCTGAGTGGGTTAAATTCCTAAAGTCAATTTTCTGGGATATTTACAACAAAGGAATCCCTGCTGAAAAAAGGCTCAAGGACCTGAGAACTTTTTCAAAAAGGAAGTGATAATATGGTTTTAGAAGTTCGTTTGATTAGACATGCTGAATCTGAAGCAAACGCTTCACCTATGAATAAATTTATTGGGGGGAGAAGTAACTGGGCCGAATTAACTCCAAGAGGAATCTCACAAGCTAAAGCGTTAGGTGAAAACTTAAGGATGGAAAATGTTTTTTTCAAAGCTGTTTTTTGTTCGCCAGCAATTAGAACTCAACAAACTGCAAGATACTGTTTTGAAGCAATGGGAATTTCGCCAAACATTCAACTTGAAAGTAGAATTATAGAATTGGATCAAGGAGACTGGGTGGGCAAACAAAGAGAAAAAGTTTATTCTATACCTGAAGTCCGATTTGCATTAGATGAAGATTGTTGGAATTTTATCCCTGGGGACATTATCAAAGGCGAAAGCCAGCGCGCGGTTGCAACAAGAATGAAAGAATGGTTTAATTTTATCACAGGGGAATATTCAGAGGGAATTGTAGTGGCTTTTACACATGGGGTCGCGATCAAATGCTTGTTAGCCAATATTTATCATTTTGATAAAAATTTAGCTTATTCAATACCTATTGATAACGTGAGCACAACCCAACTCAATTGTGTGAATGGAGAGATTGATGTAGTTTTAGTTAATGACTTCCCATTAGAAGAACTCCCCTCCAAGTTTTTCATTTAATTTTTCATTCTAAAAGCAACATAGCAGCTTCATATTTTGGTTTTAATATTTCTTTTGATTTTTCAAAATGAAGCTGATTCCATTTTCTTTTCATTTTTTCTTTCACTGAAGTATTGGCTTCTTTCTGGTCCAGGTGCTCATAAACAAAGGCGGCCTTAAACAAGCCGCTCAAATTATCAAAAGTGCTCATTGTGTCTGCTTCAGCAATTATTTGTTCTTCCAAGCTTTTTCTTTCTCTGTTTTGCGAACCCCTATGATTCAGAATACATTTTTTAACTAATTCAATTTTTTCTTCGGGATATTTTAACTCTTTTAATTTTTCTTCAGCTATTCTTGCGCCGGTAATGTGGTGGTCATCTCTTCCATGAACTATTGAACCAATATCATGCATCCACGCAGCAATCAGAATCACTTCTTTATCTCCCCCGAGCACGTCAGCCAGCTGCCCGGCGTATTTTACTGTAGGAGTAAAATGATATGGAAACGGCTCATAACCATATTTGCTTGTAGGTTTGTTGCATTCTTGTTCAACAAAAGTTTTTATTTCATCTACTATGCCCATATATAGGCTACTCTACAAAGATTTAATAAAGTTTCATCTTTCCTATGATTCAACAGCACAGTTCAGCAACATTTAAATAATTTAACCAGTAGTTTATATTATGAAATATGTATCTTGGTTTATTTTCATTTTATTTATCAATCTAATTTTTACACAAAATTTATTACCTCCCGATATACCTCAAGAAGATCAGATTGAATTAACATTACAGTTGGTAGACATTGAATCAAATACTTTCATAAGTAACAGCACTGTTTTTGTACAATTAACAACTTTGCCATCAGGGACACAAAAAGATTTTCTTAGAAGAAGTTCAAAAGATGGAATGGTCAAACTCTATTTAGAAAAAAATGAATATATATTTATAATAAAAGTAAATAATCCCTCTACAGAATGTGGGGATTATATGTCATCAAAAGAAATGATAAATTTGACTTCAAAATCCGAAAAATCTGTTTATATGTGGCCTGTCGGAAATGTGATTGGAAGAGTGTATGATAATTCTGGAAACATAGTATCTGGTGCAGAAGTCCAATACTCCTGTCCTGGAAAACATATTAATTCAAAAGGAAAAACTATAACAGAGTTCGATGGGGTTTATAGTTTTGAATACCTTCCATCTGGTCAATGTACAATTTCTGCCGCACATTCAGATGATATTGGTTTTGTGTATGTTGAGATTTCAAAAGGAGAGATTTTAACACAAGATATACCTATCAAACAAAAAACAACAGACTTTTTTCCAATTTATATTTCAATTGTCTTTTTGATTTTTTTAATAGCACTAGGCTTAATATTTTATAATATATCCAAATCTCCACAGAAGAAAAAAGCTTTACAAACCAAAAGACAAACTGATCTAATGAAAACTCTTGATGAGCACGAAATAAAAATAATTGAGTATCTAATTCAGTACGGAAAAACAAAAAGCTATAAAGTTAGGGGAGAAACAAACATACCCAAAACTTCTTTTTTCAGATACTTGAAAAAACTAGAAAGAAAAAATATAATTCATATGTCAAAATATGGCAACAGAGTTAGTGTTGAATTAACAGCTTGGTTTACAGAAAAATAGTTTTTGGAACGTTTTTCCCAAGCGTTCCCGACGTTAGCGTCCCACAAAAACTATAATTAAAAGGCCAGACATAAAGAGGGTGTAACAAAAAAACTTTAGGAAAAAGGTGATGAAATATGAAAAAAATAAGTTTGGTTTTGATGCTGATAGTATTTACAGCAGTTGTAAATGCATCATGCATTGTTGAAAATGAAAGAGTTGCATACAGTATCAGAACTCCCTCAGGTTATGGTACTTGGGAAAGTTCTATTGGGAGTAATATTCGATATGGAAATCTTGACTTAACTGTTGAGGAAATAGATATCGAAACAAATTCTGCATGCGATGTTGTTGACAAAAGTGCAACATTCCATGCAGTAGGTAGAGGAGATAGTTATTCAGATGAATCTCCCTGTGCATCTGCAATTTTAGCATTGACAGATGAAATTTCTTGCGGTAGAATAAAAGTTAAATTAGACGATATATCTGTGGCAGTTGGAGAATCAAGTGTGCATAATGCTTTGCTCACCATAAACCATAATCCTGCCATACCTGCTCTTAGAAGAAATGTTCAGATAAGCCCTGGTGAATGTAAAATGTTTTTCTCACACCGTGCAAAAGTTTGTGTTGAGGAAACAGCATATGGCTATGAAACTTACCAGAGATGGGCAGAAGTAAAAATATATGAAATGGATTTTAGTTCATATCGCATATTGGCATTAGGAGACCAATTCACTGTAGATAGATACTATGTCAAATTATCGGACATAGGTGTTGCTGAAAGACATGGTGACGATTACAACGCCCACGGGGCACTATTAGATTTGATGGATAGATCTACAGGATATATTGTTGAAAGTAAAAAAATATTTCCAAATGAATGTAAAATAATGGGCGATGAAGTAAAAGTTTGTGTTGAGGAAACAGCATATGGTTATGAAACTTACCAGAGATGGGCAAAACTAGGAATAATAGAAAGAGATATCTTGGGTGATTCTAGAATTACTTTGAGAGAAGGAGAATCAATTGTAATCGGAGGAAATACAATCGAAGTTACAAGTATAACTGCAGATGTTTCTGAAGAAGTTGTGTGCAGGTATAGGCCCCAAAATATTGAAATTACTCCTAGCAGAAAATCTGTTTATCCCGGGGAAAGTATTGAATATGAATTGGAAATAGAAAACAATGATGAATCATGCAATAGGGTGACTTTTGTAAGCACATACACAATAAACGGGCTTGCATATACTACCAATTATGATTCATGGGATGAAATTTCAATTTCAAGTGGCAGGAGTGCGGAAATAACAATGCGATTTCATGTGCCCAGTAATGCAGAACCTGGAACTTATTATATACATATCAACGTAGAACATGAAGAAACAGGAAACATTGAAAGAGAAACTGTTTACTATACAGTGAAAGGAGAAGAAAATGAATGCATTAAAACAAAACCTACAGCAAATATAATGGCAACCTCATACTCCAATTACATTGACTATACTGTCACAGCAAAAAACAATGATGGAGACTATTGTGATAGAAGAAGTTTTCAAGCAATGTTTTCAAGTGATTCTGACACAGAATATTTCGATATAGAAGGACAAAAATCTTATAGGTTAGAACCAGGAGAGAGTACTACATTCAATATAACCTTGACACCAAAGTCAGATACGCCTGCAGGGGATTATACATTCAATTTTCTGTTTTATGATATAGCAGAACCATCATACTCCTATGAAGCAAGATTGACATATAGGGTTGAAGAACAAACAAATCCTGAAAGATATACAGTTAGTGTTAAACAAGGATGGAACTTGGTTCCGTATATCTATGGCGCAAGTGTTTATGGATGCCCAAATTTTGAAGTAGTCTGGGTCTATTCCCCAATTGAAAAAAGATATATCCAATTAAACAACAATTTCGAGTTCTTAAATGAGATGGAAGGAGAGGATTTTGTTAGTATATACGGAGATGAAACAAATCCAAGATTCTATGTGCCCTACAGTGGAGCCTGGGTTTATTCTGAACACAACTGTGATTTTAAGGTGGAATACGACTATACTAACATGCCCCAACCCAACGGAAAAAATAATTTGGATTCTGTAAGGCTTTCCAATGGTTGGAATTTCGTCCAGGTGATGCCTTGGATGGGAGGAAAAGATTTCCAAGACATAACTAAAAACTGCAATGTGGAAAAAGTGTTTAGTTGGAATGCTGAAACCCAAGAATGGGAAGGTCCTGCACCAAATAGTTTCAGGATCAGTGGGGACAATATTGGAGAGATATTAGTAGTCGAAACAATATCAAGCTGTTATCTATCAGATGGTTTTGGGAGTATGGAACCTCCTACATTACCTAATTAGGTGATGATATGAAAACAGAAATATTGTTTGCTTTAATGTTGGTTTTTGCAACGTTCATCATTTTGGCAGTGGGAATAGCAATCATATTTTCGTTTTTCTATTCCTCGCCAGAGGTTATAGTTGATGAACCTGTTATCCAACCAGATGTTTTACCTCCTATCTCTTCGCCCCCATCACAACCGAACCAAGTTCCAAACTTTCCAAATAACGGAAACGGGTGTTCTAAAAAATGGGGCTGGGGGAACTGTTAACCCCCTTTTCTTTTTTTAACCAACAACTACTTTTTTAAGTATTAGAGTTGAATTAGTGTTTATTTTAATTTTGAGGTGAATTTGATGACTGAAAAATACGTTTATTTTTTTGGAGAAGGAAAAACAGAAATGAAACAATTGTTAGGAGGTAAAGGGGCCAATTTGTCAGAAATGATCAACATCGGAGTTCCTGTTCCGCCTGGATTTACAATAACCACACAAACATGCAAAGAATTCTATGAAAATAACAAAACATACTCTGATGAAGTTAAAAAACAAGTTGAAGAAAATCTGAAAAAATTAGAAGAAAAAATAGGAAAAAAATTTGGTGATGCAAGCAATCCCCTTCTTGTTTCGGTTAGATCTGGTGCTGCAGTTTCAATGCCTGGAATGATGGATACTGTTTTGAACTTAGGTTTAAACGATGAAACTGTTGAAGGACTAGCCAAAAAGACCGGAAACGAAAGGTTTGCTTTGGATTCGTACAGAAGATTTTTGCAAATGTTTGGAGATGTTGTATTAGGCGTAAGACACTCTCTTTTTGAAAAAAATCTTCAAGCCGTTAAAGATGAAAGAGGGGTTATTTTTGATACTGATTTATCTGTGGGCGACTTAAAAAAAATTGTTGTGAGATTCAAGCAACTAATCAAAAATGAAACTGGTTCGGATTTTCCTTCTGATCCAAAAACTCAATTATGGAAATCAATAGATGCGGTATTTGGTTCTTGGAACAATGATCGGGCTATTTCTTATAGGCGTTTAAATGAAATAAAGGGGTTAATCGGGACTGCAGTAAATATACAGGTCATGGTATTTGGCAATATGGGTGAAACATCTGGAACGGGTGTTGCATTTACAAGAAATCCTGCAAATGGGGAAAATAGATTATATGGTGAATATTTAATGAATGCACAAGGAGAAGATGTGGTTGCAGGGATCAGAACTCCTCTCCCAATATCTGAACTAGAAAAAGAGAATCCAGAAATTTATAAACAATTCTCTGAAACTATGAAAAAATTAGAAACCCATTATAAGGACATGCAGGATATAGAATTCACAATCCAGGAAGGAGTGTTGTATTTTCTCCAAACAAGAAATGGAAAAAGAACAACAGCAGCTGCAGTAAAGATCGTAGTTGATATGGTTAAAGAAGGATTAACAGATAAGGAAACTGCATTGATGAGAATTGAACCGAATCAATTAGACCAATTATTACACAAACAACTTGATCCCATTGCAAAAAATAATTCTAAAGTAATCGCAAGAGGATTGCCTGCATCTCCCGGAGCCGCGGTTGGAAATGCAGTTTTCAGTGCTTTAGAAGCTCAAAAATCAGCATCAGATGGGAACAGAGCAATACTTATAAGGAAAGAAACATCTCCTGAGGATATAGAGGGTATGGATGCAGCATCAGGAATTCTAACATCAACTGGCGGAATGACTTCTCATGCTGCGGTTGTTGCTAGGGGCATGGGAAAATGTTGCATTGCTGGTTGCGGAGACATTAATGTTGATGAAGAGAATAAACAGTTTACAACCAAACAGGGAGTATTAATAAAAGAAGGAGATTACATAACTCTCGATGGAACAACTGGAGAGGTAATCAAAGGTGAAGTAAGGGTTATTGATCCAGAGTTGGGAGAAGACTTTGAAACTTTAATGACATGGGCAGATGAAATAAGAAAATTAAAAGTCCGAACAAATGCCGACAATCCAAAAGATTCCGATATTGCAAGAAAATTTGGTGCAGAAGGAATCGGATTGTGTAGAACAGAACACATGTTCTTCGATGAGGAAAGAATAAAAACTGTAAGGGAAATGATTTTATCAGGAAACAAAGAAGGCAGGGAAAAAGCTCTTCAAAAAATAAGACCTATGCAGGAAGGAGATTTCTATGGTATTTTCAAGGCGATGGAGGGATATCCTGTTACTATAAGGCTATTGGATCCTCCTCTACATGAATTTTTACCAAAGGAGGATAATGATATTCAAGAACTCGCAAATGAAATGGAAACTACAACTTCCCAATTAAAGGAAGTAATACAAGACTTGCACGAGTTCAATCCAATGTTGGGACACAGAGGGTGTAGGCTGGCAATCACATATCCTGAAATCGCAGTTATGCAAACACAAGCAATAATTGGTGCTGCTTTAAAAGCCCAAAAACAAGGTATTAAAGTCATTCCAGAAATAATGATTCCTTTAGTTGGCAAAGTCGAAGAATTAGTTTTCTTGGAAGATATAATAAGAAAAACAGCAGATGAAATAATAAAAGAATCCGCGCAGTCTCTTCAATATAAAGTTGGAACAATGATTGAAATACCTCGCGCTGCTTTAACTGCTGATCAAATTGCAGAACATGCAGAATTTTTTTCTTTTGGAACCAATGATTTGACTCAAATGACTTTTGGTTATTCAAGAGATGATGCAGGAAAATTCATCAACGAATACAAAAAAGTAGGAATCCTCGAAAAAGATCCTTTCCAAACTATAGATCAAACAGGTGTTGGCAAATTAATTAAGATGGCTTGTGAGCTTGGAAGAAAAAAGAGACCCAACATAAAACTCGGGATTTGTGGAGAACATGGTGGGGATCCAGATTCAATAGAGTTTTGTAATATGGTTGGTTTGTCATATGTCAGCTGTTCCCCCTATAGAGTGCCAATTGCTAGGTTGGCAGCAGCCCAAGCTGTTTTGAAAAACAAGTAATTATTTTTTCTTTTTATTTTTCAATATTTGCTGTTTCTTAAAAATACGAAAGAGCAACAACCCCTAAAACAATTAATAATATCGCGAGATATTGCTGTGAACTTAATTCTTCTTTATAAAATATTTTTGCGTATATAGATGCAACCAACGGATTGGCAAAAGTCAAAGCAGCCACAATACTAACATTTGCAGTGCTTATGCCCAAATTAAAGAACAACGTTCCTAGCATACCAAAAAATCCAATCAAACCAATATGCACAAGCATTTTTTTATCTGGCACTTCAAATTTTATTTTTGATACTAAAATATATAGGCCCCCATGTAACATTATTCCAAATTCAATAATAAATGATGTCAAAATAGGCCCCAAGACATTCACAGGAATTTTAAATAAAAAGAATACAACACCCCATAACAAACAAGTTATGAGCGCATATGGGACACCGCTTGACATTTGAAACAATTTTGATTGTTTAAGGTCTTTAAAATCCAAGGAAACTAAAACAATTCCGAGAAGTATAACTCCGATCGAAATACCTTGTTCAATTGAAAGCGTTTCCCCAAAAAATAAAATGGACAGTATGATGGTAAATATAACTGAAGAGTTGGAGATCGGAGAAATAATTCCTACTTTCCCCACTTTCAAAGCCTTCAAAAATGTTAATAGTGGGATGAATCCGATAAGGGAGATGCCCAGCGCAATAATTATATATTCAATTGAAAAAATAGATTCGCGTATAAAAAATAAAACAAGTATCAGCAAAAAAGCAGATATGAATACATTTCTGAAAAATATAGTTTTTTCAGCTCCAAGTTTTTTTGAAGGTGGTTGGCTCATAGCATTGCTTAGCCCATACCCGAACATAGCTATTATCCCAAATAAAATGCCAAGATCAAAACTTTCCATAACAATTACCTTTCAATATTTTCTTTTTTTGAAGTCAGGTATGCAATGACCAAACCTGCAATAATTGATATTCCTGCAATAATCTCTAATCTAAAAAATGCTTCTAAAAAGTTTACTGCCACCAACCCAAAGAAGATGGTCCCAAGCACAAAATGCAAGAAAAGTTTCTGTTTATTAAAATTTTCCAACATCTCCTCACCTTTTTACTATGTAACTTTTTCCTTTATCATCATGAACTTCAAAACCTTTACTTTTTATTTCGTCGCGTAGTCTATCAGATTCTTCCCAATTTTTTTCAGCTCGCGCTTTGTTTCTTTTTTCAAGAAGATTTTCAACTTCTTTAGGTATTTCTGGAAGTTCAAATTTCATAACTCCTAAAACAGAATCCAATTCATCTAAAAATCCAAGAACGTTTTTGAAATCATCTTTTTTCATTAAATCTATCTTAGTGTTTATTTTGTTAATGAACCCGAACAAGTTGGGGAGGGCCTGCGAAATTTGAAGGTCATTATTCATTGCTTCTGAAAAACCATTTCTTGCATCCTCAATAAATTTGTCTATTTCCTGCGTTCTCCCCGTGTCTGTTTCCTTTTCTTTAAGCATGACTCTTTGGATAAACAAATCAATATTTTGAATTGTTTCAGTAGCGCTTTTCAATGCATCGAAAGAAAAATTTAATTGCTCGCGGTAATGCGTTGAAAGAAATAACCATCTTATTGCACGGGGGTCATAACCCTTATCAAGAAGATCTCTTAAAGTGTAAAAATTTCCCAAGCTTTTTGACATTTTTTTTCCTTCAACAATCAAATGTTCTGAATGTAGCCAGTAGTTCACAAATTTTTCACCAGTTGCTGCTTCAGTTTGTGCAATTTCATTTTCATGATGGGGAAACATGTTGTCAACTCCCCCACAATGAATGTCAAAATGATTCCCCAGGTATTTGGTGCTCATGGCAGTGCATTCAATATGCCAACCCGGTCTTCCTTTTCCAAGTTCTGTTTCCCAATATACCTCTCCATCTTTAGCATCCCAAGCTTTCCACAATGCGAAATCTGCAGCTTCTTGTTTTTCGTATTCATCTTGGCAAACACGCGCACCAGATTTTAATTCAGAAATATTCATGTGCGCGAGTTTTCCATAGTCTTTGAATTTAGAAACAGAAAAATACCAACTTTTATCTTCTCCTTGATAAGCATACCCTTTGTCTATTAATTTTTTTACTATGGCCACCATCTCTGGAATTGTTTCTGTTGCTGCAGGATAGTAGTCAGCTGGTAAAATATTCAATATTTTAATATCTTCAAAAAAAGATTGTGTGTATTTATTTGTAAATTCCTTAAGGGCAACACCTTCTTTTTGCGAATCACGAATTGTTTTATCATCCACATCAGTTATATTCATCACATGTTTCACATTATATCCTCTATAAACGAGCCATCTTTTCAAAACATCTTCAAAAATATAACATCTTAAATTTCCAATGTGTGCGTAATTATAAACTGTGGGTCCACAAGTGTATAATCCCACTTTCTTATCTTCGATGGGTCTAAATTCTTCAATTTTTCTTGAGAGAGTATTATAAAATTTTAACATTTAATTCCCCTTTATTTTTTTGTATATTTCACTATTGGAATGATATCCTTTTATGATTTCTATATCTTCTTTGATCAAAACAGTTGAGGGATATTCAACTATCTCAAATTCATTCAAAAGAGTTTTAACTACTGCACTATCATTCATTCCTCCATCGAAGGTATAAAGTCTAAGAGAAATATTTTCACTTTCGGCAGTACTTCTAACTTTAGTTATTTCAAAACCTTGTTTTTTACAATCTCTACATTCAACATTATTATAAAAATACAAAATTATATTTATGTCCAAATCACATTTTTCTTTTGCTTTTTTTGTTAAAATAAAATCTCTAAGTTCCAATTCAAAATATTGTTTTTTTAGTTCAGGATCACTAAAACCCCTTTCACTTTCCATATACTCTAATTTTTCCCATAAAAAATAACTATCTTTGTTCAAATTTGGGAGTTTTTCATCATACAAATCGCAAAAATAATCTGTATTTTCAGTAACTAAAAGAAGTTCTATATCCCTCATTCTCTCTTGCAAAAATACCACTTCGTTTCCAATTTCAGAGTAAATTTTTTCTTGATTCCAGCTCCCAAGTGCAAATCCTATAATAAAAATCAAAGAAGTTATTACAAATGCACCAACATAAAGATGAACACTAAGTTTTCTTTTCATAATCTCACCTTGTGTCCCATCCTTTTTTTTGTCGAGTTATTTCCTTCCAAATAACAAATAGCCAAACATAACTCATGCTTATCCCATAAACAAAAAGGTAGGATGGCCATATGTACCAGCTTATTTTGTATTTCGGTGCGTAGTTTTTCATAGTGCTCCACACATTATATAACCAAAGTATAGATATAACTGAAATTGCGAATCCAATATACCAAAGGGCGTCAACTGAATAAAATACGGAAAGCAAGCCAATCCTCTCCATCCAATGATCATACAAAAGAAATCTTAAAATTGGCGTTATGAGCAACATCATTATGGGTATGATCAAAATCATGTCTAATGTCAGCGCCATAAACCCAAAATCTCCCCATTTTGAAAGATTTATTAGGTATTTATACTTCCACCGGTTGTAAACCCCTCCTCTAAGCCAGCGCGTTCTTTGCATTATCCATAAAGGTATTGTATTAGGAGGTATTGTATGAACATTTGCATCAAAAGTTGATTTAATTTTGTATCCTTTCGATTGAATAGATAAAGCAATTTCATGGTCCTCAGTTATGCTACTCTCATCAAAACCCCCCGTTTCTTCAAAAGCTTCTCTTGTAAATAAACTAAAAGGTCCAGGGGTAACATAAACCGCGTCTATTGCCATTAGGAGCCTTCTTAAAAATATAACCACTTCGTATTCAATACACTGGAACTGTTCCATGATGTTTTTCGGATTCAAAATTCTAACACTAGGAGTAACTGAACCAACATCTCTCTCTTCAAAGAAAGGAAGCATTTTTCTTAAAGTATCGGGTTCAACAAATGAATCTGAATCCAAAAATCCAAGAATCTCTCCCGTTGCAAGTTTAACCCCGTAATTTTTTGAGCCTGCAGCACACCCTGTGTTTTTTGGAGTTTGGCAGACAATAACACCCTTTGATTCATATTTTTTTGCTTCCTGGAAGCTGTTGTCTTTTGAACAATCATCAACAACAATGATTTGCAGTTTTTCTTTTGGATAATTTGAATTCAAAACAGATTGAATGCATTTCCCAATCTCTTTTTCTTCATTATAGCAAGGTATAACAACAGAAACTGTAGGCTCCCACACTTTCTTTCCTTTGTACGTTTGAATATATTCTTTTTTATCAAAATAAACAAGTATTAAAAACACGCTAAAATAGGTTAAAATAAAGGCTGACAAATAAGTCATTGTGTTTAATACACTTTCTACCATTAGCATACAGTCTTCTTTACTATGATTCTTTTATAACTTTTTCGTTTAACTAATATTAATAGATATATTGTTATTTGGTGGTAATATGGTGGAAGTTAAAGAAAAGGGTTTTTGGGAAAAAAGAATGGAAAATTTGGATAATGATCGAGCACACGAGTTCTACAAGGAATTGGAAATACACTTAAAAAAAAGATACTCCAACATGTCTGATGAAAATTTTAGAGAACAATTATCCTCTTCTGTTTTTTCTGTTTTCTCAGGGACTGGTAACCTAGCTAATTTTATATCTGGTAAAAATTTAAATCAAGAACAAATAAATACTTTACATAGATTGGGCGCAATACTTTATTTTGTTAATGGTATCCCTATTGGCAATGCACATATTGATTTTATATTCAATGAAGTAATAAAAGGAATCGAAGAAGGAAAAGATCCTGTTGCACGCTTTAATTCAGTAATTACTTATTTGAAAACGGACAAAATCAAACCAATTCCTTATGCGGAAGACACTATATTAATTACGGGGTATGCTTTTGGAAATAAGGGTTTGGAAGAAGATTACAAACCTAAAAAAATAACAGTTTCCACAAAGTCTCCACCTGCCACTTCATCTCCTAAAAAACAAACTCCCCCTCCCCAAGTTCATTCTGATTTAGAGATCGGGCCCTCCCCGGGGAGAATATCTTTAGAAGAACTAATTCCAGATCCTGTTGCTGCAGAGGCCATTTCTACAAGAGTCTCCTCGAGGGAACCATTATCCAAACCACCTGCCGAAACTTCTCTCGAAAAAGAAACAAATATTAAAGATCGAGCATATAATAAATTCCACGAAATTGCCATAAAACGATTCGGAGCTTCAGAAGATATCAGCGAAAAAATAAAAGGCGCTTATGATTTGGCAATAACATCTATAGATGAATATCTTGGAGGAAAAAACATATCAGATACTAACAAAGAAATAATTTATTTGCTTGCATGCAATTATTGGTTTATTATGGGGGGAGGAAAAATAGGAAAAGAAACATTTGATTCTGTTTTCAACAATGAATTGTTAAATGCTGCAGACATAATTGCACAATTCAAAGAAAATATAAATAAAATCCCCTATGTTAATCTATTTGGCGATTTAGGTTCGTCATATAACCGAAATTTATTATTTTTTACAAATAATCTAATTTCAGATGATTTAGCTGCTCAATCTAGAACTGAAAGAATAAAAGAAATAGAAGAACTTTCAAAAAAAGTTGAGGATTTGGAAGCGAAGGCAAAAACACAAACAAAACCCCCCGCTCCCAGACAAGAGATGATTAGAGAGAAACAAATTCCAGAAACTCCACCCCCTCCCTTGGGCGATCAAATCACACAAGACGACACAGTTACACAAACTTCTCCAGCTCCCACAGACACAGTTACACAAACTTCTCCAGCTCCCACAGACACAGTTACACAAACTCCACCCCCTTCTATTGTTACTAGGCCTTTCACTCCCTCACCCTCTGATATGATCAGAGAAGAAATAAATCAAAATGTACATAATCAAATTTTAATCGATCGTTTTCAAGATTATATCAATACTACACAATCAGAAATTTCAGATACGTTAAATGATATATTAATATCTTTTTCATCACAACCCGAATTTGTTTCTAGCATTACTAACTATATTTCATCTGACATAAATGTTTTAATTCAATTTCATTCCTCCTATATCAAAAAAACACGTTCTTATTTCTACCCTCAAAATTTTGAATTGAAGGATAAAATAGATCAAATAGCGCAAAATTACAGTAATATGGCTAGCATAAGCTTTTCTGATTCAGTAAATCATGTTATCCTCTTTCACACACTTTCTGAATTTGTATCAAATCAAGCAACCCCTCCCCAAGAATTACTTGATTCTTTAAGACAAAATTTTAATGAAATCATTTTCAATCCCCTTTTATACGAAATAATGGTTGAAAAATATAATATTTCTTTCAGTTCTAACAAAGAGAAAAAAGATATCATCTATTATTTAAACAAATCAGATTTCGATTCTCTCATAAAATGGTCAAAAAATAAAAACACAGAATTGGCTTCTTTTTTCATATCCCTAAAAGAAAATATAGAAAACTTCCCAAGTTCAAATCTAAATTTGGCAACTGCCACTCTTGATCCTGATAGTTTAACAACTTCAAATTTTCCCATAAATTCTTTTGACGAACAATTAGAAGTTTTGAGAAATGATTTTGAGGATGCAGCACAAAATATTCAATTGTGCATATTGCGTGAAATGATAAATATATCCGATCCGGACAAAAGAATCAATTTATTGTTTAGTTATATTGATATTGATAAAGTTTACAATCATATAATCCACCAAAGAATAAGTTCAATAATAGATCTTGACACACCCGAACAAAAAATTCAAGGATATATAGAGGCTAGGAGAGGACTACTAGCTTCCTCTCTTTTTTATTTAAACCAGAATGGGGGATTATTTACTCCAGGAGAATATAGGTCTGGGGGAGTCAATGATTGTTATGATTTCGCATCGGCAGTAACTACTATGTCCGATTTAGGATTGGTTTTTCATAGTCTTGATGAAATGCAGGCTTTTTATATCTATATTTCCACTCGAGGGGGTGGTTTGGCCGAATTCAGATACAGATTTGCCAAAATCAGCAACACCCAAAAAAACTCCCAAACCTTCTTAAACAATCAAAAAGAACTTGTTGAACAGGTTTTAAAAAGATCGATAAATTCAAAATCTTGGGATGATCAAAACAAGAGAATATTAATTACAATGTATGCATACATAAAAGGTGCGGACGAAACTTCTCTTAATCCTTTCGAGTATTCAAAATTATTAGTTGAATTAAACGAATTTGATCCAGCACCTTCAAAAATGAACACCAACATCACAAAAAATTTCTTCCTAGTCAAACGTTTAGTTAGGGGAGAATCTGGAAATCACCTCGTGGGGAGCTGGAGAGCTGAAAAACAACTGCCAAATTCGCTGAACGAATTTAAACTAAGCTATTATTATGAGGGAGGGATACCTCACAATAGTTTGGTGGGCAAATGGATGTGTTTTGAAAAATGTTCGCCATATACAAACTCTGATCACCATGGTATTCTTACTTTTGATTCCCAAGGAAAAATAATATTGGTGGATTTTGCAAAAAATAATGAGATTTCTAAAATAGATTTTGAACCTCCTTCTCCTCGTTTAACAAAACACGGGCATAGATGGTACACCACATGGGAAGGTAAAAAAAACATTGAAATCAACAATAAAACTATAACATCAAAAGGAAGAAAAATGACCTTAAGATTAACAAGAGTTAATACAGATATAATCTATGAAGAAGAAATAGAATAATCCTAGAAAAAAACCCAAACTATAAAAAACAAACATATTTAAACATATTCTAACATAAATACATTATGCCACCTGGACCAAAAAGCTTAATGAGATCAACAATTCTTGCAACAACATTAATATTAACTTTTACAGCTTCTCAATCCCTCCCCGTCCCTGATCAAATTAACAGGCCCTCCATTCGGAAACCAACTTTCTACGAACAACAATTTAAAGATGAATGTAATTGTCTTGGGGCATTTAAAATAGGCCAATTATTAAGGTCTACAGATCCTGAAGATAAGAAAATGGGTAATCAATGTGTAAAAGCCTTATCTTTGGTTCCTGTCGAGTGTATGTTTTTAGAAGGAGAAGAACAAAAAGTGTGTATGGATTCTATTTATGTTTATTCCTCTCTCTATAGTAGTGTGCGTTCCTTCTATATTAAACAATTCACGGACTCGATGCGGGTTGCAATAAACAATGTATTTGATGAATTTGAAATGAGTTTAAAAGATTCAACATCTAAAGATACAACTGTAATATACCAATATGAATCTGATGGTTTATATGAGTTCATCATTGAACAAAAGTAGAAAATCATCTAGTTTATCTTTTTGAATAACGGCGCCTGCTGCAAGCTTATGCCCTCCACCAACCCCGCCAATTTTTTTTATTATATTGCTAATTACTCCCCCCAAATCAACATCGTTTTTTTCTATTGCTCTAGCAGAAATTTTAAATTCAGATTCAGAATAGTCAGATACCCCTACATAGGGTTTATTTCTTTTCATTGAAAAAAGCATTCCAATAACCACACCTATTATTGTATCAGAGATCATATTTCTCCCATCTAAAAAATAAAAATTTGAAAATTCAACTAGATTTTGTTTTGCGTAGTTTAACCCTTCTTTAAGATTTTTTTTATGTAACAATAACAATTCTTCGGCAGATTTGAACGCATTTGATTTTTTTAAACATACATCTACCCCAATATCTTCTTTTCCATTTCGTCCACATGCATTCAATATTGTTGCAAATTCCTGTGCCACATAATATGGTGTTTTTTTAGGCCATTTGGGCAAAAGGTATACTTCTCCAAAAAGTGTTTGTTTTGAAACCCCCCACATAGACATGTATTCAATAAGTGAACCTCTCAAAACCTCTTTTGATTTTTCACCTAAATCATAATACGTGTTCCACCTACTCCCTTTTTTTAGAGGTATATTCTTATCTATCAAAAACCTAACGGCCTCTTCTTCATTTCCACTTATGCCAGGGATAAAAGGATCATCAGAATATGACAACATATGTGGTAGCGATCTGGACGATTTCCCATATAATAAAATATCATTTTCTCTTTTCAAAACCCCTTTTTTAATTCCTTTTTCTAATATATATCTATTAAGACTTGTTAAAGGAGTTTGCATATCTCCTACAGCACCAACTATCGCAATATCCTCCATATGATTAAAAACAAAATATGCAGTTCCTGATGCACTCAATTCCATTCCTCCATCAAAACCAAATTGCAAGGGATTTATCTGCAAATGGGTTTTTGTTTTTAGTGGATGGTGGTCGATTATAATTATATTTTCCTTAAGTTCATCTATATAGGGCGTATTCCCCAAATCTACAAAAATTATATTCTGATAATTTTTCAGCTTTTTTATATTTTCTTCATCAAGATTTTTCAAGCTTTTTTTTGTGAAATTTATGTCATTATCCATCAAACCTTTAACCACTATCGAACCACTACTTATCCCATCACAGTCATAATGATGAACAATCAAGGGATTTTTCATTTTTTTAATTTCTTCTAAAATTTCACTCCCTCGTCCAATCAATTTTTCAGCTTTTTTATCCATAAATAACACTCTCTTGTTATTCTCCTGTTTTATTTTTTAAACGATTGCCACAGCAAAAATTTATAAACGTGATTACCTTTAATTCTATGGATTGAAATGGATAAAGGAGCTACAATAAAAAGGTTAGATAAGGGACCTTTAGATAGATTGACAAATCATAATTTATTAATAACCCAATTTGGAAAAGAGGGATTATTGATCTATTCATCAATTGATAACACAAAATCCGTTAATCAAATATTGGATGAAACTGGAATATCTGAGAACGTTTTTTCAGAAGTTTTGGATTTTATGATTGAGCACAACATGATTGATATTGTGGGTTCATCTCCTGCTGAAGATCTGGATTCGAGAATATCTTCAAGATCAAGTGATTATGATATAGAATCTGAAGAAAAAGAATTAGAAGCCGAAATACAAACTCCTCCAAGTCCACCACATTCCAAGCAGACTGTCAGAACTCCCCTTTATGAAGAAGAGGATGCAGATATATCCCTAATTTCACCAGAATATGCTTCAGATCCAACAATTGATTCTGAAGAAAAAGAATTAGATAAATTTGTTAATGAGGATGAAGAAATAAAACCTGTGCTTGCTCCTTCTAGAACTATTTCTCCAAAACCTCCAAGCTCTCCCCCACCCTCAAAACCTAAAGATTCTCCTAAACAGGATATTCCTCCACCACTCCCTTCTAGAACTATTTCTCCAAAACCTCCAAGCTCTCCCCCACCCTCAAAACCTAAAGATTCTCCTAAACAGGATATTCCTCCTCCTGTTCGACCTCAAACTGATTCAAAACCTTTTGAGATAAAACCTTCAGTTGAAACCGAAGAAAAAGAAGATAGTTTTGCAAAAACTTTAACACCCATTGAGAAAAAAGTTTATGATAGATTTGGCGAAACAGGAGTAAAAGTTTATTCTTTAATAGATGGTGAAAAAACAGCAGAAGAAATTCTCAAAGAAACAAAAATAAGCGATGTTAAATTAATTGAAATATTAGAATATTTGGATACTGAAAGAATAATTAAACTAGAAAAACCCGAACAAAGAAAGAAACTAGCAGAACTAAGACCTATGGCTGAACAAAAAGCAACTCTTTTATCCGAGACAAAACCTTCAGAACAAGCAACAGAAATTATAGGTTCAGATATAGTTCCCGTAGATATTCCTGTTAAAAATGCTTTACCAATAATGAAAAAAGTTGTTTTTTTACCAAAACTTTTATCTGCAGAAGGGGGGAAAATCAAAAAAGTTTACGATTTAATTGATGGTCAAAAAGGATTGGTTGATTTATGTTTACAAGCTAACATGTCTTTACCTAATATGGATAAATATATGGAATTTCTGTCTAAAGAAGGGGCAATACTATTCAGAACAATGTCGAGAGAGGACATATCTAAAAAATACGGCGAGGAAGGACTTTCAATATATAAAAAATACGGGAGAGAAGGAGTTTTGATATACGAATTAATAGGTAACGTATCTTCTTTCAAAGAAATCGTAACCAAGAGTGGAATAAATCCAGAACGTGCGGTGGACATATTTATTTTTATCCACAAAGTTCTTAACTTAGAACTACCTCTAACAAAGGAAACAATGTTTAAACAATTGGGAATACTTTAAAATTCTAATTTTGTTTGTTTAGTTTTTTCCAATAACCTTGTGTACGTGCTCCATTTCGTTCTAACATATTGGAGAACTTTTGGATCTTTATAATTTTCCTTTAAAAATTTCTGAGTTATTTCGTCAGATGAATAACCTGAATTAAAATCAAAACCCAATTCTTGTTTTATTTTTTCTATTTCTTCATCACGTATTACTTTTGCTATAATTGATGCAGCGGAAACAATAGGGTATATAGAATCTGCTTTGTGTTCTGCGATTATTTCTGCTTCTGTTCCTGATTTTCTTCTAATCTCATAGCTAAATTTTTTTGTATTGTTTTCTGGACAATCAATATACACGCGTTCAATTTTATTGTTATAGTTTATCTTTTTCAAAACTTGGACCATATAATTGAATTCGATTTGATTTAAAGACATTTTATTCATCAAAGTATTAAGTTTTTTTGCAGGTATTATTACATATTCAATAATCGAAGTATTTTTAATTTCTTGAAACAAAGATTTTCTTTTAGAAGGAGAAAGAAGTTTCGAGTCCTTCAAACCCAATAAAAAAAGTTTAGAGGTGCTACTATCCGCAACAGCCGCAATTACTAGGGGACCAAAAACACAACCCCTACCTGCCTCATCTATTCCCACCAGCATATCCGTAACCGCCACCAGTTCCAGCACCATACTCTAAAATTCCTGAACTAGACCCAGATATGCTTTTTCGTTCAACAACAACATAATCACTAACTGCGATAACAGACAAGAAAGGAACACATACATAACCATCGTCCCCTGTTAAGGATTGAGCAACTCTGCTGTCAGGATTCGGTTCAATAACTATATCCTCTATTTTGCCAGTAGTATCCTGAATTGATACATCAATCAATTTTCCGATTTCTTCACCGTCGTTTGTTATCACTCTTTTACCGCCTAATGATTTTGCGATTACCAATTTAGCCATATGATCACCTCTACACTTTGAATATATGAGACCATTTAGTTTTAAATACTTTTCGTTTAAATGTTGAATTTATGAGTAAAGATTTAGAAGCATTTATAAGTGCAGGTGAGATATCTAACAAAATCCTTAAAGAAATTTCAAGGCTTGTTTTTGAGGGTCAGGGCCATTTGGATACGGCAGAAACCATAGAAAAAATGATTATTGATGCTGGGGCTGCGCCAGCATTCCCAACAAATATCAGCGTTAATTCTTTGGCAGCACATGCAACTCCCTCTTTAAATGATGAAAAAGTGTTTCAGAACGATGATTTAGTTAAGATTGATTTTGGTGTCAGTGTTGATGGTTGTGTATCTGATCAAGCTACCACTGTAGATTTGTCAGGAAAACACACAAAACAGGTAGAAACAGCCAAAAAAGCCCTAACAAACGCAGTAAACATTATGAAAGAAGGTGTAAAAGTTTATGACATATCTAAGGCAATAGAAAACACTGTTATTTCAGATGGATTCCGTCCCATTTCAAATTTGGGAGGGCATTTAATCAAACCTGGTCTTTTACACGCGGGAGTATTTATTCCCAATGTTGCAGATTCAAAAGATGCTAGCAGCAATTATGAATTGAGGGAAGGAGATGTTTTTGCCATCGAACCTTTTGTTACTTCTGGAAAAACTGGCAGAGTAGTTGATAGCGAGATTGTTGAAATTTTTTCATTAAAACAGATAAAAAATGTGAGACTTAATTCTTCAAGAAAATTAATGACACACATCTTAAAAGAGTATAGTACTTTGCCTTTTGCTAGAAGATGGATTCAAAAAAGTTTTAATTCAACAGTTACTGTGAATGCATCATTGAGAGAACTTGCAAGAAACGATATTTTATTTCAATATCCTGTTTTAAGGGATCAAGATACTGAACTAGTAACCCAAGCAGAGATAACCGTTATTGTTGAAAAAGAGGGTGTAAAACAATTGACTCCCTTAGATTTAATTTAATAGGGTTAGTAGTTGAGTGCTCGATAGTATAATCAAATAGAGTACATATACTCCTATCAACATCAAACCTGCCTCTCTATCAATCACTTTTCTAATTGCCACAAAATACCCCAATATACCTATCAAAAGCAGATTATAAAGACCTAATACAAATAAAATTGGAAGGTCAATACTTGTTGTTGAAAAAACTGCCAAAATCCCTATCACTAAAGTTATATTTATTATGCTGCTACCAATTGCATTGCCTATCACCAGCAGGTATTTTTTTCTTTTAGCCGTATTCATTAGAATTATTATTTCTGGCAGTGCAGTTCCCACACCTATAATTGCTGCACCAACAAAACTCTCTTGGAGATTGAAGTATACACATATATCTACTGCGTTATCAACAACTAATTTAGATGATAAAATTAAAATAAGAACTGCAAGGAGGAGAACAATAGTTGAGGTTATGCCAAATTTTTTTCCGGTCGTTTCCACAGCGTATTCTTTTCCTGTTTTTACGCAGTATAATACATAACTAAAAAAAATAAATATCAATATCGGGCCTATCACAAACCCCGTAATTGGTGCGGTTAAGGCGACCAAAACTACAAAAATTGCAATTGTTAGATATATTAAAAGTTTTTTGACGTTATTTTTTTCAATAAATATTTTTTCCTTTTTACCGAGCATTAAAAATGCAATTCCCAGGGCCAATCCAAAATTTGTAATATTTGATCCCAAAACACCTCCCAAAGCAATTTCTCCGGTTCCGTTACTTATAGAATACCCTGTTATACTTATTTCAGGCAGGGCTGTTGCAAAAGCAAGAAAAACCATCCCCATAACAACATCATTTAATTTAATTTTTATGCCCAAAGCGGTTATTTTGTCTAAGATTATATCTGATGATTTTGTGAGTAAAATTATTCCAACTCCCACAGCTAAAAAAAGTAAAATAATCTCCATCCAATCTCCTGTTATGCCTTATGCTGCAATTCACTAATCTCTTTATCAAGTTGGTCTTTGTTTTTTTGGAGTTGTTCCATATCCTTCTCAATTCTTTTATAAATTTTATTCAAAAAGCGCCTTTCTTTTTTGTTTTGGGGTTCAACATTTTCCATATTTTTAAGTATATCTGAGTATATCTGTAAATTATAATTTATTGCTTGTTTCAAATAAATTAAACGTTCAATTTTATCTTTATCACTAATCTCTTGATTTTCAACCAATTCAAGCACTTCTCTAAAAGTTCTTTTCCTATGCAAATTACTCAAGACTTCATCAAAATTTGGGTTTCCAAAAATTGCCAAAGAAAATGTCTTAAAAGCACCAGAACCTTTACTGGTTTTTTTCGAAGATCCATAATCATAAGTTCTTTCAGTTTCAAAAGAATTCATCCGTATTTCATAATATTGCTTCACAATTCCAACATTTCCTTTTGTTTCCAGATCCAACAATCCCATTTCATCCAAAGAACTCAAATAAATATATTCATAATGTGCCCTGTCTTCCATTTCTGGTTTTTTACTCATAATTCCGTTTTGCATTGTTCTATTTCTGTTCATTATTTCAAAAGCGTCTAGGGGCGCATTCAATATAACATTTCTAATTTTTTGATGTAGGTTTTTTGATGAGAGACTGGGGGTTATCAAACTAGTTTTCTCCAGATTTTTTTCAATACACTCATTCTCATAGTTGCAACTATACGCCATTTCAGAGTATATATCTAAAAGTGCAGAAGCGGGATGATATTTTTCGTTTGGACTCGAAGACAAATGTGATTCTACCAAAAGCAGAGTTCCAGTTTGCACCATATCCTTGTCGTCAAACATATATCCTACATTTTGGAAAAACAAGCCGTCATTATATAAATCAATAGAAGTTTTATCGTGTCCCAGCCCATGTTTCTTAACATAGTTTTTCAAAGAGGATACTGAATCGCTCAAAGCAGTTAGTATGTTTTCCATTTCATGAGGAATTGCACCAATAAAGTTTGAGGCTATAGAGGGAATATGGGATAAATAGGTTATATTTGCCTTAAATTCTCTCGTTTCTTTCTCGGTTATTTTTTCTCCATTGTCAATTTTTTGACAAATATTTTTATTATAATCCATAGCCTTCTCAATACGTTTCCTAAATTTTTTCATCTCATAAAATTCTGCGTTCTGGAAAGGGGGCCAAGCAAAAACTTTCCATCGTTTATTTCTTGCTTTACTAAAATTAGTTATTTCCATCAAGGCCCGTCCATATCCTGATACATACCCTCCATTCTCAGATTCACTCATTTTAACTAAAGAAGGCGCCAGAATAGATGGGTTTCTAGTTACTGCATAAAGTGCTCTTGGAGTGGACAAAGTTTCTTCAATATTATTTAAGGTTTCTATCATATCTCCCATTTCTTTAAATTGTGGTTTTATTCCAAAAACTTTCGAAACTGCCACTCCTGTTCTGTATAAATATTCTCCAAAACTAAATAATGGTGCAATCATATCTAAGGAAGAGGAGTATACTGCATTTTCTATTCTATTTGTTATATTTTTTCCAAACCACGTATCCCGTCTTCTTAAAAATTCAGGAGTAGAAATAAAGTTATTAATGAACATCATAGCCATCTGAGGGCCCATTTTTCCTATATCAGAAATAGTTCCAATATCAAAATTCAAAACTCCATTCCCATATGTCATTTGCGCTTTCATCAATGGAGTTCCAATACTGTACCCCGCACCTTTAAACACTTCTTCATTATATCTCCCCCACACTGAACTTTGCATTCCTAGAATTTGAGTTCCAAAACTCAAACCAAAATTATTTTTTGTAACCACATTCAATGTTAAAGGGCCATACATAATGTTTGTTCCTCCCCCTTTGGACCAATTTATTCCAAAAGGGCCGTGTGTAATTCCAAAAGTGAGTCTTCTTTCAATACTATCATAATTTGCTCCGACTCCTGATCGATTTTCATACCCTGCTTTGCTATATGCTTTATCAATCCTTTTCGGAATTTTACTCAGAATTTTATCTGTTTTTTCATCATATCTCATTCTTTTCAAAAATTCATCTATTTTCCCAGTAACAAATTCATCATCATTTATTTTATTTAAAGGGAGGTTATTATTCAACCAAAGAGAGATAAATTGTTTTAATCCTTTTTTATCTAAAACCCTAATATTTTCACTCATACTCACGACCGAATTATAGAAATTATATTCTATCATTGATTCTGCAAAGTTTCTTTTTTTTCTTTCATCATATGATAAAACCACAATACCTTCTCGACCATTACTATAGGTGTTAAATATAGGATCGTATACTTCTTTGTTTTCTTTATACATACTCATAAATCGTTTCCATAACACTTTTGTCAGGTCATCACTTATTTTATCAATTGATAACCCATATCCTTTTTTTGTTTGTTTAAATCCGCTACCCATATAACTTTTTTGATAGGCACTTATTTAAAATATTTTCTTTAGTAGTTATCATTATGAACTTTAAAAAAATAAGTATATTTTTAATATTAATGACTCTTTTGGTTTATTCAAAGAGTTTTATCCTAGAATCTGCAAACATTGATTACACCATTCAGGATAATGGTGTGGTCAAAGTTACAGAACAAGTAAGGTATAACCTAAAATGTGCCCCTGGAGAATCTTTTTCCGAGGTTTATAAAGATTTTCCTATTGGGTTAGAATTGTATAATGCAAAAGGAGAGTGTTTAAATCAAAATTGTCAATTCAAACAAGAAAGTCATCTGCAATCAGTTTCAGGAACTCCTGAATTGATTTTGATATTAGAAAAAGGTTGTGGAATAGTTGATGCGGTTTATGAGTATGAAGTTAGAACCTTAATCAAACACCCTGACACTGTCCAGTTTTATTATAAATTGTGGGGGGATACTTCTCAAGAGATTAAAAATTTAGATATTTCTGTTAATATGCCTGGTTCTTTTTCGGAAACAACTTATTTTATTCATCCATGGTCGCACGATTTGGATGTAAAAAATCAAACGAATTCTATAAAAATTTCAGGAAAAAATTATCCTCGCGAAACTTTTGTTGAAATCAACTTACTAATGCCGCCAAATTGGTTTTCAAATTCACCACAAAACGTTTTTGTTGAAGGAACATCCAACAAAGAAGAAATAATCAAAGGAGAAAAAAACGATGAAACGTGCGGGGGAATCTTTTTTATTTTGTCAATAATTTTTCTCGTTTTAATATCAATTTCCTTTTTTGTCCCTTGGCTGGCAGGATTGGTTTGTTATTTTGTGTACGGTACTGAATTATCTAAAGATAAGGTGGGGTATTTTGGATTATATGAAAGAGATCCTCCGAGTGCACACACGCCTGCTGAAGTCCAATCTTTTATAACGGGAAAATATGCTGAAGAAAACAGTCTGCAAGCAACAATCGTTTTTCTTGCGGCAAAGAATTGGATAAAAATTGAAAAAGAAAAAGAAGAATTTGTTTTGAAATTCACTGAAAAAGGAGAAAAACTAAAAGATTTTGAAAATGATGTTTATGAAAAACTCAAATCCTACTGTAAAAACGACAAAGATCCATTGACTTTAAACCTAAAGAAATTCAAAAACACAATTGCAAACAGAAGTGAATTTTATTATTGGTATCAATCTTGGATGAATAAGGTTGAAAATTCGTTGAAAATCAATCAATATATGGATGATTTGGGATTTCAAATATTCAAAAAATTTTCAACTATTTTTGCAGTGGCATTGTTTCTTCTTTTAATAGTTTTTCTCATAATACCCTATGAAATCGGAGACATATTTCTTGTTCTAACTCTGTTAAGTCTTGGATCATGTTTACTTTCCACCTTCATATTAACTAAAAAAAGAATTTGGCTTGGAAGATGGAATTCTGAGGGCAGAGTTCTCAATCTTAAATGGAACAACTTCAAAAAATATTTAAGCGACTATTCTTTATTAAAAGAACATCCTCCTCAGAGCGTTGTATTGTGGGAGCACTATCTTGCTTATGCTGTTGCGTTTGGCGTTGCAAAAGAAACAATAAAACATATGAAACAAATAAATCCTGAATTTATTGAAACCTCTAACAATTTCAATACATTTACTTATATGTATGTGGGCACATATTTTGCAACCAGATACTCCCCTCCCTCTTCAACATCGTCTAGCGGATTTAGTGGTGGTTGGTCTGGTGGATTTTCTGGATCGGGGGGAGGATTTGGAGGCGGAGGATTTGGAGCAAGATAACCTTTCAAAACTCAAAAATAACTATGCTTCCAAACTAATTAATCCTTGATTCCCATCTATAAGAATTTCCATATCCTCTTTCAGAATTTCATAGGGATCTCTTTCAAGTTTGTCGACAAAAGGTATTTCCGATATTATCGCCCCAACAGCAACAATTGTTTCTGAATCCAAATTTATTATTCCTGCTGGCGCAACACCGTTTTTCTTTAATTGTAGCATAACATATGATCCCACAGTTGAACCTTTTCCTCTTGGAAAAACAAGTATTTTTCCCGAAATAAATTTCCCATATGCTTCATTTTCTTGATCGATTATTTCTCCTGTTTCTGGATCAACACCCCCCAAGAATGATATTGGATCTTTTGTCAACAAAACTTTTCCTTTTCCAATTCCTTTTGCAATACTTCTTCCTTTAACAATCATAAAAACACCTCATTTCATCAAGTTCTCCATGGAGTTATATTTTATTTTTTGTTTATTGAATGAAGGCAAGTATTTGGCAGCTTTTCCAGAATTCACACCAACACACCTATAACCCATCTCATATAATGGACTCACAACCATGCAAGTGTCAGCCAAAACTTTGCCCCCTGCATCTTCAATAATTTTAAAATATCCCTTTTCTTTTGTCTGCTCTAAAATTTCTCTTGCAGTAAAAACCCAAACCTTTTTTATTTTGCTTTGTTGGATCATATCTGAAATTTCTTTAATTTCCTCTAAAGAGGCATGCGGACATCCTATTGTTAAAAGTTCTGGATTTTCAGATGTGTTTATTTCTTTTATTGCATCTTCAATCATTTTTTCATCAACTTCAATTGTTTCATAATGATCTGCAAGTTTAAACTCAGGGGTTCCACCCTTAACATAATACAAAGCAACACTGCCTGAAGCAGCCATAGCAGCACCCAAATATTTCATTGTTACATCGTTTGCATTTTTCAAACCTTCAAAACTAGGTATTTTTCCCTTAACCATTTTTCCAACCAAAGCGCCTAAAGCACCAAATTTAAATCGTGTACTTATGTCCGTATGAACTTTAACTAAGGTTGTTGATATTCTATTTTCTTCAAGGTGAAGTCCATAGCAAGGGGTTTTACCAGTAATTGCAGCAGCCAATGCAGAAGGCCCTCCTTCCCTATTTGTTCTTGCTCCTAGAACTGAATTTGCAAAACTCACAGCATTTGATTCCGACCATGCGATATGCTCCCCAACTGAAGGACGTATTCCAATATGGTAGGGTGCACAAGAATAGGTTGGTTTCATGTCCATTGATTCATAAGCATCCATTATCCTAATTTGTTTTTTGGCAAAATCCTCTGGCACCCCACATTCTTTCCATCTATTTCTATCCATGCCCGCAGGATTAATATAAGTTGGAACTCTAACTTTTGCCCCAAGTTTTGCCAAATCCTCAACATATTCCATGCCTGCGTCACCCATTGTTTTATAGGACACACCAGCAACCTGAACGCTCGATACAGGAATCATTTTTTCTGCTTTGTATATTTTTCCCAAAGCAACTAAAATTTCCATTGCTTGTTGAACAGCCTCTCCTTGTTCGCCGTTCAACATTCTCATTTCTTCATCAGTTAATTCCATTTAATCACCTTCATAATATTTTGCTAAAACATCATCATATTTTTCTTTTATTAAGTCATATTCTGAAAACTTAACCTTTTTGAGCATAGTTTCATATTTTTTGATTCCTTCCGTGATATTTTTTCTTGTCATTATTTTCATTTCTCTTGTATCCATTAGGGGCAATTCATCATCCAAAACTCTCTGGCAACTAATCAAACCTCTCGTTATATAGATTCTTTTTTTCTCTGTCAATTTTTTTGTGTATTTCTCATAGTTGCCTCTAGAAAGTGAGATATAGTGTTTGGCCAATCTGTATTTGTTAAAATTTTTGGCTCTGATTTGTTTTCTTAAGTTTTTGAATAGTACGTCTTCAAATAGGACAGGTGACAACAACCATTCTATCGCTGTTGGGTTAGAATTCAAAAGCAATGAATAAAATTTGTCAAATGACCAAAATACAGATTCTATAGGTTCTATTTCTTTTTCTATTTGATCACTTTTACAGTCTAACAATTCTTCCTTTTTTGTCCTATAAAAAACTCCCCTTAAATCTACATCTGAACTATCTGCGATGTAATACCCCCAACCAACACTTCCAGTTACACATAGGTAACCTAATTTCATTCAATCACCTATACTCCTCAACATTTACTTTTTTGTATTCTGCTTTTTCAAAGTTTTCTTTTCCTACTAAGGGTTTCGTACAGTCCAAACCTACTTTAGTTGTTGCTCTTGTTTCGGGGTCGGATGATGGGTCCAAAGATGAACCTTTTGCGCCTTCTTTCATAACTACATCTCTGTTTGCTTGGAATCTTGTAGCAATTGCCCATTCAACTTCATTCGGATCAAAGATGTTAATATCTTCATCAACAATCACAACGTGTTTCATACTTTTATGTCCTTGGAAGGCAGCTTCAATCGCGTTTTTACCATCTTCGTCTGTTTTTTTATCAATTGAAACAACACCATGCAACCAAGAACATCCCCCTGGTGTTACATTAACACCCTTAACAGAGATGCCTGCTTTTTCAACTTCTCTCCAAATTGTTGGTTCACGTGGCATGCCCATCAAAACTTTATGCTCTAAACCACCAGGCAATAAAACATGGTGAATTGAATTTTTCCTATGATAAATTTTGTTGATTTTAATTACTCTTTGTTTTCTGATAATGTCAAAGGTTTCTGTCAAATCAACAAAAGGGCCTTCGTCATGTTCTTCTTTTGTGATTTCTCCAACATAAACATATTCTGCCTCAGCAGGAACTCTGATTCCATTTTCAATTTCTACCATTTTTATTGGAGAAAGGGAGTTTGCAATAGTCATTTCATCAAATCCCAATTCCACAGATGTTGCTGCTGCTAACAAGGCATTTATTGGTATTCCTACAGCAAATGCAATCTTCAAATTTTCTCCTCTTTCTTCTGCCTTGTCTCTGAAAGCATTTAAGTTTCTCGGAAGCATTCTAATAACTAATTTATCTTTATCAATAACTGCCATCCTATGGAATGATGCGTTTCTCCCAAGTTCTTTATCATAAACAAATATAACTGCTGATGAAAAATAAGGTCCGCCATCTTTATCTGTGTGCAGAGGTATTGGCAATTTAGTTAAATCAACTTCCTCTTCTTTTTCCAAAACTGGAGCCTCTGTTTTTTCAATAACAGTAGGTTCACTTGGATTTGCAATTGCTTTTGTTAATTTTTTTACCAATTCTCCTTGTTCGCACCCAATTGCTTCAGCAACTAGTTTTTTGTCTCCGTAAACATTACATACAACTTTCATTCCTGAATCTTTGTCTTCTCCTAAGATAGGTATTTTTTCATTTTCTAATGTTTTGAAAACACCCGCCATATCTAATTTTTTGTCAACTGGTTTTTTCAATTCAATAACTCTGGTTTCTTTTTTTAGTTTTTCAACAAAATCTCTGAAACTTACCATTCTATTCACCCCATTTAATTCCTATTTTATGTTCAACATTAACCAAGTTTAAAATTTTAACTATTATATGCTCCACAAGTTCATCGATTGATTTCGGATTATGATAAAAGCCTGGGCAAGCAGGTAAAATAATACCTCCTGCCAAGGTAACAGTTTCCATGTTTTTTATCATTATATAAGATAAGGGAGTTTCCCTTGTTACAAGAATTAATTTTTTTCTTTCTTTTAAAGCAACTTCTGCAGCTCGTGTAACCAACGTGTCTCCGATTCCGTTCGCTATTTGGCCCAAAGTTTTAGCGCTGCAAGGTGCAACGATCATGACATCTGGTGCAGATGTCCCGGACGCAGGACTCGCAGCAATGTCTTTTTCTTCGTAATCACTTTCAGGCAATTCAACCTTTTCATAATGCGCCACTTTTTTTGCTGCTTCAGTTACAATCACCTTTGTATTAATTTTATTTTCCTTTAGTTTTTCAACTAGTTTTTTTCCATAAATTACTCCTGATGCTCCTGAAATAACAACTAGAATTTTCATATTAAATTATTCTTTAATTTAATTTATATAACTTATGGTTCGTTTAAACCCAAACAACATATTTTTAAATTTCTCATTTCTATGTTTTATTATGAAAACCATTGTAATTAAACTTGGGGGCAGTGTTTTAACTGAGAAAAAGGACTATAAAAAAGCAAACAAGAAAATGATTTCTCAATTGGCAAGAGAAATTTCCAAAATAAACAATAAATACAAGATTATATTGGTTCATGGTGCAGGTTCTTTTGGCCATGCACCTGTTGTGAAGTATAAAATAAACAACGGAATAAAAACAAAAAAACACAAACTTGGTTTTGCAGATACTCATTTATCTGTTTCCCAATTATCCAATATGATTGTTGAAGCATTGATCTTTCACGGAGTTTCTGCAGTTTCTTTGACTCCCACCCTCTTGTTTAAACAAAACAACAAAAAAGTATGTTCTTTTAATGATAAAATTGTGAAAGACTTTCTTGATGCAGGGTATCTCCCTATCCTTTATGGAGATATGGTTTTAGATAAAAAACTAAACGGTTCAGTTTTATCTGGAGATCAAATAATGAAGCTAGTTTCAAAGAAAATGAAAGCAGACAAAATGGTTTTTATATCTGATGTTGAGGGAGTTTATGTTGATGGAAAAGTTTTCCCAAAAATCACAAAATCCAATCTTTCTTCTATCAAATCTCATCTAGGCGGCTCTGCAAAAGTAGATGTAACAGGAGGCATGTATGGGAAACTGATGGAGATAATGAAGAGTAAAGTGTCTTCTGTTATAACCAATCCTCAAAACTTGGCCAAAGCAGTCCAAGGTAAAAAAGTGGGAACATCTATATTGCCGTGAATACCTTTATAAACATTACTTACCATATATTAACACGGTGATGACAATGAGAAAAGGAATAATTAAAGTTATCAATACTGATGTTGATAAAACATTGATTAGCGATTTTGGAACAACAATTTTGATTAACGCCAACAAGGCAGATCCTAAGGAAGCATTGACCAGAATTTTCGATAAAGGTCTTATGAGTCCTTTGCAATTTGAGTTTTTTATGCTCGGAATGAAAAAACCAATTGAATTTGCCACAGATAATTTAGTTAATATTGCAAAAGTTGGTGAATATGGTTTATATCAATGTGACAGTGACTTTAAATTAGAGAAAAAAGATCTCGTTGGCATAAAAAGTGAACTTTTAGTTGGTATAACAGAAGGAGATGTTGTTTTTGCATCCAAAGCTGCTGTGGGTCATATGAATCCAGAAGCAATAGAATGGATGAGATTTGTGAATTCTGTTTCCTCAAAGAGCATTCTTTTGAGTGACGGTTGGGATCCAATTGTCCAACAGATAGCTTCTTTTTTCAAAGATCAAGGAATAACAGTTGATTTTGCTTTAGGGAACACACCTGTTTTTGTAAATGGCGTTTACGAGGGAGAACTTATCCAAATAAATAAAATGGAAATTGCTCAAGAGGTATATAGAGGGTGGGGGATCCAGCAAAATTCTTTTGGAGTATTTAATGGATCAATTATGATTGATGATTCTTCTGCCAATATACCTATGATGCAGATGCATAGGATAGGAATTGCATATGCTCCTACACAAGCCCACAGGGAAAAATTTGGAGAAGCAGGTATTTTAGCAGTTAATACCTTCAAAGAAGCAATTGATTATATTGAAAATTATGAGAACGTGGAAATAAGATTTGGTTGATTTATATGGAAAAAATAAAAGAGATTTTGGAGTTTGATGAAAGATTGACAGAATATTTAACCAGTTTCAAAGGTGTTTATTTAAATCCCGGTTCTGTTCTAAGAGTTCCAAGTTATGCGTGGGGCGATTGGGGAATTGAATTAACAGATGATAACATTGAAGAACTTTATTATCTTTCACAAAAGGCGTATGAAAAAGAATGGGGCGAAACAGATGCTTCTCTAAACAAACTTGTTGGTGTTGCTTCTGTTAATGCAGGATTGGGAGATGTTAATGCAGATATGAATAATTTGGTTGGAAAAATAGCAGCCAGTTTTTTAGCTGATATATCTTCAGATAAAGAATTAAGAGTTTTGGATATTGGTGCAGGAACAGGTGCTACGACATTGGCAACTTTGAGAGCGATGATATCTATCCCTGAAAAATGGAAAACCCTCTTAGACCGAACCAAATTTATTTTAGTTGAACCATCTGAAAAAAGAGTTTTATCTATTCTTGATTCTATTGAAAATGATCTCCATATGCCTATGAGGGTTGCAGACAGTATCGAATTCCAATTTTGTAAGGATATAGATATAGATGTCGATCCCAATTCAATTAACATTGTTATTTCCAACGCTGCAATCCATCATAATGCAGTTTTAGATAGATCTTTGAGAAGAATAGCTGAAACCATGAAAGAAGGTGCGATGTTTGTAAATGGCGACTGGCATAATGACGTTTGGCATGACCCAATTGAATTTGCTGTTAAGCTATATCCAAAGCTTTTAAGTTTGGAAGGAAATGATCTGGATTCATTTTTCAAAGGTTATTTTGAATTATTTGCAGAAGGTTCAAGACCATCAATGTTTTTGGATATGTATATGCAAACATCTCTTAACAAGAGTTTCTATGAATTCGCCTTAAAATTCTGTGAACTTTATCCTCACACAAAAGCTCAAAAAATTGCAGATGATCAAATAATACAATTTTGGGTTTCTGTAAATAATGAATTTAAAAAAGAATCTGAAAACAGAGGGGAAAAAGTCACAGCAACTATTGATACTTTGGAATCGCATGAGCCCATACCTCAACGTAAGAGAACTATGGCGGTTTCTGGAATAGAAACAGATTCTATAAAAGTTCAAGAAATGTTTCAACATTTAAAAAGAACAGGTAAATATGTTGAAAAGGGAAATGTACACCGAATGATTGAAACTCCTCAAGGAATAAGTGATTTAGCTGCTGTCATGGTCGCAGGCAAAAGAAATAGGTGATTAAACGAGCCACAGAAAAATTGTTAAAATTGAAATTGCGAAACCAGAGAATGGTTTTGAGAAAGAAAGTCATTGTCACAAACATACTGATGAACCAGTATCCGATTCAATTACAAGGTATTTTGCTACACGAAGCGAAAGAGGAGTTCTATCTGAAGCTCATAACATTGACCATGTTGAATCAGTTGCACACTGTGCATCAGTTGCAGCTAAAGTTTTAGCAAAACACGAAGGTTTTACTGAAGACCAAGCTAAACAAATATCAAAGGTTGCTGAAAAGACAGGTTGGTTGCATGATATTGAAAGGAGAAATGTTGAAAATAAACCTCACGGTCCGCAAGGCGCAAAAGTAATCGGTCGCTTGGCTTCCCGCGGTTTTATTGATGTTTGCCACTGTAAGGAACTTGATACAGTTAAATTTGTTGTAGCACTTCACGAGATAAACTATGAACAAGCAGAGCAAATACGGGTTTCAGATAAAAATGAAATAACTCCAATTGATGATGTGATTAATTTAATGTTGTCAAAACCCATTTCAGAAATTGAGTTTTCTCAAATAACCTGTACAAAACAACAAAAAGTTGTTTTAAAAGCAATTATTATTGCTGATAAAATAGCAGAAGCTAAGGGTCCAAGAGTTGCTGAAAGAAGAGCTTATTTTGTTTCAGGCGAAAGACTTTGGAAAGGGGATCTCAAACATTTAGTTGCTTACAACCATCCTGTTTTTGGACCCAATGCTGCAATGGAAAGTTCAGCATTTGCTTTCCTGGGTGAAACACTTATACGCTGGGCCATCAGAAATCCAATAAGTTCATATCCTAAAGAACTGCAACCATTTGTTTCTAAATTACAATCAAGTGTTGAAGAAGAAGTTTTTTTTAATTTAGTTGCTGAATTAGGTTATAGATTTGGTGATTTGGTTAATTTAGTTGAAGATATTGAAAAAATGAATTTTCCTAAATTCGATGCAGATAAAATCCAAACAATACTTTTTGATTTAGAAGTAAAATATAGGAAATTGTCATATGGTGGCAAAGTTGATTTTATGTCAGACACTCCAAATGATGCTTTTAGTTTAGTTAGTTACTATTCATTGGCCGTTTTTTATTATGGACTAACTGATGAAGGGCGTTCCCAGTTTGATTTGGAAGCTATTCTAAATTCAATTTCTTTTCAAAACAAACTTTCTGAGTTTTATAGGGTTATCAGTGAAACCGATGCGGCCAATTGTCTTCAGAATTCTACAACCATGGATCATATAACTTTCTCAAAATATTTTGAAGAGGCAATAAAAAGCGAAAAAGGTAAAGAATGGGTCAGAAAAATCAAGGCTTACAGAGAAGGAGGCAAGGAATTCTTAAACGAATTTGAAGCTGCTTTAGTTGAAGCTTTTCCACCAAAGGATTAAGTGATTTTAATGAGAAACCAAACACGCAAATATGCACAAACAAAAAATACACTCCTCTTCAGTGAAACTGATAGCATATCGCCTAAAATTTCTTCCATGGTTGTTGATGCAGAAAAACATGTTGAAACTCTTTTTTGGGATCGTTATGCTCTTTTAAGCAAATTGAATTCAAAAGGAATTTTCATTCCAAAAATACGTTTGCAAGTTGATCCCTACTCTATTATTGCAGAAAAATGCAATAACTCTGCATATGGTTTCAATGTTAAAGTTGGTTGGGGAAAGCCCTCTCCCGAGTATGATAAAAAAATTAAAAGAATAACACACACAATTTGCAACTCTGTAGAATTAGATAGAATTTTATTTACTTCCGCATGTGTAAAATGCATGATTTTAGATAGTATCTATATCCGAGATTATGCTCTCCACCCCCCATATATCGAAGGCGATTTTTTACATTTCATTTCTCCCAATACCAGTGCAGTTTTGGGATTGGTGTCAAGTTTTTTTGTGAATGAGTACATATTTTCTCAAACGCCTTCAAATTCTCACTTCACATCCGAACTTATAGATAATTTTTTCAAAGAAATGCTTGGCGTTTACAATCCCTCTGAAATCGTTGATTGCATGTTGAGATTTCCAATAAGTGAAAACTCATTGGAAAATCCCGTTGAATATATTTTTGAAGTAGCAGAAAAACAAGCAACTTTCACACAAATCAAAAAAAGAAAAAATTAGAATTTGACTTGCACATTTTCTTTTTCTTGGCTTTTTATCTCAAAAAGTTCTCTTTGTTTTGCACCTACTAAGGGGGCAATAAGAACATAAGGTATTTTTTGAATTAAAATATTGTATTGTGTTGTGATATCATTGTAAAATTGTCTTGCATAAGAAATCTTGTTTTCTGTTTCTTCTAATTGCTCTTGCATCTTGACAAAGCCTTCGTTTGCTTTTAGATTTGGATAATTTTCTGCCACAGCAAATAAAGATTTCAAAGCACCAGATAACATATTTTCTGCTTCAGCCATTTCTTTTGGACCTTTAGCATTCATAAAAGAGGTTCTTGCTTTGGTAACATTTTCAAATGTTGTTTTTTCATGCTTTGCATATCCCTTAACAGTTTCAACAAGATTGGGTATCAAATCAAATCTTCTTTTCAATTGAACATCAATCTGTGCCCATGCATTTTCACATCTTTCTCTAAGAACAACAATAGTGTTGTACATATAAACCGCAGCACCAACAACAGCCAATCCGCCCCCTACAACAATACAAACTCCCCCAATTATAACAATTTCAATCATCAAATCACCTTCCTTTATATGCACGAGATAAATTTTAAAAGGTTGGCATAGGATCAATTACCGTTATTTTTAACAATGTTCCATTTCACCAAATAAGCATTTCCGAATTCTAGAAATGATTTTAAACATTTCCATATATTAACTGTTTATGACACCCAGAACGAAAGTACACGTATACCTATCACCCGATTCCAGTTCTTCTCATACTCAAAAGGAAAATTCTGGAATAGATCAAAATGAATTCAGTTCAAAACATGATCTTGAATTACCAGTTGAAAAATTAGTAGCATTAGTTAATATGGGTAAAGAAGCGCGTTCGATTTTATTACATTCTCCTCCAACAACTGAAGAGATAATGAATGATGCTGCTAACTTTCCTTCAAATGGTTCTAAAAGATGTAAAAAATTTAGTTTAGAAGAGCTGGAAGCAACATGTGGTGGCGAAGACTGTCAAAAAATAGTAGAAGAACAGTCATGGCAAGATGGCATACGTGCGATTGAAAAAGGATGCTATGAAGGAAAATGTTAATTTTCAGTTAGGTTTATATTCTCAACATTTCCTTTAATTATTATGCGCCAAGTTATTATTGTAAGAAATGATCTTAAAATGCAGAAGGGTAAAATTGCAGCCCAATCTAGTCATGCTGCAATAGAAGCAATGATCAAAACCAAAAAAATTGCTCCCCAAGTCGTTAAAACTTGGCTTGAAGAAGGCCAGAAAAAAGTTGTCCTCAAAGTTAATTCTGAAAAAGAGTTATTTAATGTTTTCAAGGATGTTTCAAAAGAAGTACCTTGTGCAGTAATACGCGATGCAGGCCATACTCAAGTGGCTCCAGGAACCGCAACGTGTATTGGAATAGGACCCTGGTATGATGATGTTTTAAACAGATTGACAAACCATCTCAAATTGCTCTGATTTCATTAATGAGGGATTGTCTACTATACTTATCCACAAGTATACTTCTGCAGTATCAAACATTTCCTTAACCGATTCGGACAACTTATTTTGGGAGGCAAATATTTTTGCAGTTCCATAAAATGAAGTATTTTTTCTAAATGCCTGTGCCAGAGCTATTTCAGGTTTTCTTTGGAAATTATCTAAAAGATCAAGTGTTTCATTAACCCCCAAAGCATTTTTACAAATTAAAATCGCTTTAACTGTCCCATTTCTTTTATTCGTAAATGCACTTTCCACAGCTTGGAACACTTCGAATGGATGATATCCCTCTTTAATTAATCTTTTAAAGTTTGCAACATTTCTGTGGAAAACTCCAAAATTAAAGCTTATATCGTTTTGTCTTTGTATGACAAATCTCTTGATATTTTCTCTTTTTGTTGGGGGGATTTGTTTGTTTTCTATTTTTGCATGCATCATGGTCACCTAAATATATTAGCAAAATCTTTATTTATAACTTTTTTAATTTTTTTTATCTAAAATAAGGGATAAAACAGGTATATTTCCTAGTTTTTCAATTTTTTCAAATATTCTAATATTGCATCAGACCATAACTGTGCAGGGCAGCCACATTGTTGCATTGTTTTTGGTTCAACAAGTTCTGAAATGTGTCCAACACATCTCTCATTTTTCATAATTTCTAATTCGCCCAAAATTTCATCCAATCTATCAGTTTTGTTCTCATCAAATTTTTTCAAAACTTTTATGTAAGGAATCATTAACCATGGCCAAATAATCCCTCTATGATATGAAAAATCTCTTTTTTCCTGATTTCCTATATACTCCTCCTGGTAACCAAAACTGTTTGGCAATAAAGAATACAATCCTCTAGGAGTATAGAATTTTTCCATATGTCCCAAAATTCTTTTTTTCACATTTGTAGGAGGATTCAAGTATTCTAGGGCAATAACAAAATTAGGTCTTTTTTCATTGTTCTCCAAATCCTCTTTGTTTTCAGGTTCTAAAATATCACAAATCTTCCCGTTTTCAAAAAACTTTTCAATTGAGTGTTCAATATTTTTTTCAAAAGGAAATTTATCATCAGACAATTCATTGTATTTTTTAATCGCACTTTGCCAATATGCGTTTATCTCTATAGGTTTTCCACGTCTATCTAAAGTGTCCATCCATGTCAATCTCGGTTTCAAAGTTTTTATCAAAAAATCCCCATCCATTTTGTAATCTTCGTTTCCACAGACATACGAATCTAAAACTTTTTTTGCAGTATGTAATCCTTCTTCCTTTTCCACATCCAAAAGATTATTCACATATAAAAGACCTGCGTCAACTGTGTTGTAACTTGTTTTGTGGATATTTGGGACTCTACCTCCCACAATCTGTTTTCGTATTTTTTCAATGTATTTTTTTTGCATTTTCGCATCTAATAAATCAAAAACAACCATGACATCTCTAACATAATCATCAAACCATGGTAGTCCTGCTAACAAACTGTCCCTTAGGATATATTTACTATACCATTTATCTTCAGATTTATTTTCAAAATTCATCTCAAAAATTGCTTTCTTTTCAAAATAAAATTCGTTAAAAGAGGTCATCAATTCTGTATCATCATATCCCCTAAAGTTTTCTCGTGGATATCTTATGACCCTAACTGTTTTGATTGTTTTGTTATATTTGGTTTGTGAAATCTTCAGATAAGGGGGGATATGCAAACCATCTTTTTGGATATGATTAATGTTTCTATACACAAAAAAAGGTTTAATTTTCAAAACCATATCTTCAGGTATTTTATACACAACTTCAAAACCATTATTCGATATTTCTATTTTTCTTACGACTTTTTTATCGTCTATACTAAAATTATGTTCAATCCAATTTTTTCCTAACTTTCCTTCGAAAAAAGGAAGTTTTTTAGATGTGTAATCATCATGAAACCAAGTACTCAAACAATATTCTTTTTTTTCTGTTATAACCGCGTCGTCCAAAGTTGTTAAAATCAAATCATAATCATTTCTAAGGCCGTGATATTTTCTTGTTGGGGTCAAAGACAGCGTATTAAAAAATTTTAAGGTGCTTCCAATAATAAATTCTCTATCGTCATTTTGTTCAAACAATATCGGGGAAGCCATAATTAAAAAACCAAACAATCATTTATAATTGTTGCTTTTCGAAATATTTTTGTGGAAAAAACAAAAACCAAAAAACTTGTATTTTATGCAATTATCTTTCTATTGTCATTTTCAATATTAGTTTTTCTTTCAGAAGAATACACAGTATCCTCTATCTGTTCTCCAGAAAAAAATTTTAGAATTTCAGGAGGGGTATACTCTGTTTTCAAAACTCAAGAAGGTTATTCTATAAAAGTTTGCAATGATTGCTGTAAAACTTATGTCACAAAAGAGTTTTTCTTTCCCGGCGAGCATGTTGTCTTGTGCGGGAGAGAATATCAAAATGTAAAAAGATGTTGAGGTTGTTTTTTTGATAGATGTAATAATTGGAATTTTGTTTGGTATGGTAACAGCATTTCTTCCCGGAGTCCACATAAATACTTTTGTTTTTTTATTTTCGAGCGTTCTAACATCTGAATCAACATTAATAGGAATTGGCTTATTTTCTGTTGTGGGGATACTCCCTTCAATTTTTATCGGCGTTCCTGATGCAGACACAATCGGCTCTTTTTTCCCAATTCAAAGATTTATGGCAGAAGGAGGACTCAGAAAAGGAATATTTTTAATTATCTTATCCTCTATTTTGTCTGCACTATTATCCAGTCTTTTAATAAACATTTTTCCAACTATGGTTGTCGATTCATATTTTCTTATACAAAGTATCATTCCTTTCATACTGGCTTTTTTTATAGGGTATAATATCTTTACGGGATCTTGGGGAGATAGAGTAGTAATAATTTTATCATCAGTTTTTGGATTTATTTTATTCAATCTCCCTACCGAAGATGTTTTACTACCCACCTTTGCAGGTTTATTTGCAATTCCTTTTTTGCTAGCATCTTTCAATAAAGAAACAACATTTCCCAGACAAATCAAACAAAAAACACAATTCCCTATCGTCTTTGTTTTAATCGGTATAGTTTTAGGAATTTTTGCTGCAGTTCTTCCTGCTGTATCCTCCCCGGCTCAACTTGCGGTTGTTGCGACACCCTTCATTCAATCTTCTGAGGCATTTCTTGTTTTGAGTACAGCAATACTCGTTTCAAAACACTTTTTTGCACTTTCTATGAAAACTGATTTGGGAAAACCAAGAATCGGTGCCTATAATTTTATAGAAATACCAGAATTTGGCTGGCTTTTTTTATTATTCGGAGTTATTGTAGGTGCATTTATACTTTATATTATCCTAAACAAAATAACAAAAATTCAAATAAAAAGAAACAAAATTCAGCTCATAAGTTCTATATTGATTGCTTATCTGTTTTTTTTAACATTTATTTTTCATGAATGGATCGGTTTAATTATTTTAATCTGTGCAACTAGTCTGGGGTTGCTTTCAAACACTTTAAACTCCAAGAAAACAAATTTAATGAATGTTATAATTGGTCCGACTTTTCTCAGATTTATTCTTTAACCACCATTCCTTTTTGAGTTAATTCAAGTTTATGGGGGATCAAATCATGTTTTGCATTTCTCATTTTAACAACCGTTATATATCTTTTGCCACTGGTTTCCAGCACACTTAACTTAACCACACCATCGCACAAGAATTCTGAAAAAGAATCTCGTGTTAAATAATGATGCCCTTCGGCCATTTCTGCTATTAACAAAGCATTGATTTCATATTTCCTAAGCATGTTTATCAAACCAACAACTGCACCCCTTTTAAGTACCTCTGAAGATAAGTGAATATCTCTCGGTGCCAAATCCAAGGATCTCAAAACTTCAACACCTGCAGTTATTTCTGCATACATGCTCAATATTGAGAGAGAGTCTATGACAACTCTTTCAGGATTATTGGTTTCGATAGTGGTTTTAAGATCTTTAAATATATCAACTATGTTTGTTTTTGTCATATCGTATTCCTTCAAAATTAAAGTTCCTTTATTTATATGTTCCTGTAAGTCAATACCAAACATTTTCCCCTGTTCCAATAATATTTTTTTATTTAATTCAAATGTCAAAAAGACAGCTTTTTTACCTTTTTTCAAACCTTCATAAACATAATGTTCTGCAAAAATAGATTTTCCAGCGCCTGGCCCTCCAATAACTAAAACAATCGAATTTTTAGGAAATCCTCCTCCCAACACTTTATCAAAACCTTTTATACCAGAATTTAAATTCATATGACCACCTTATTATACTGGTATCAAAAACCTTATAAAAGTAGCCCTCTTTTATTCAACTATGCCAATTCCACTAGGTGTTCCCTCAAAAAGTAAAATAATAGGCCTATATGGTGATATAAGTGGTTCATCTGCATCTATGGGCAATAAAAGGTTAGATATAGCCTTATACGGTGGACTCCCAGATAGGAGCAACATTTTATTTGTATCTCCTTCATCAAACGAAAGAGATATATTTTTAATTCAGTTTGCTAATGCAGGTATAGAAAATGGTGAAAATGTGATATATATCACAACCGATAAAAGTCCTGATCAAATATTTAAATATTCCGATAAATTCAAATGGAAATTAAAAGAAGCACATAAAAAAGGACAGTTACACATAATTGATTGTTATTCATGGACATTGGGAAAAGAAATTAAAGATGATGAAGCATATGGAACCACCCAAATTCCTGGTCCAAATGCATTAAATGATATATCTATCGCGTTATCTAAAGTAATGGAACAAATAGCTTCACCCGGCAAAAAAGTCCGTGTTATATTCAATTCAGTATCCACTCTTTTATTGTATAACAACAATGACACTGTTTTCAAATTTTTACAAATCACAGGTGCGAGATTAAAAAGTTTAAACGCAACAATTATTTATACTCTAGAGGATAAAATGCATGATGGAAAAACAATGTCAACACTTCAACATCTAACAGATGCGTTGATAAAATTAGAAAAAAATAAAATTTGGCACATAAATGCTTCATGGGCGGGCCATCCAGTATCTCTTCCTGCTGAATTTAACAATAATGGTTTAACAATACCTTAGGTGGTTTTATGGTTGAAACACGTGAATTACTAGATGGAATCGTATCTGGCATAATGCTTGAAAAAGTTCTTGCCGTATGCTTAATCAGAGATGATGGTATTCCTTATATTTTCAAATCAAAAGATGTTCTAATCACACAGCAATCTGTCCAACCAATTGCGTCCATAAACAACATTAGCAAATACATCCATTCTGAGTTGACTAATGATTCTAAAGCCACATCTGAAAAAACATATGTTTTTATTAAAGGGGATAAGCACGATTACATATTTTATCCTGTGGACGCTTCTCATACATTAGTTTTGTTTATTGATTCGATGAATGACGATGAAATGGATTCTTTTATTGAAAGAGTGAAAATATCGTGCAAAGAAATTCTCAATGTATTGGAATAGAGGTGAAAAATATGACAAGAATACCTACCGGTATACCTGGTTTTGATGAATTAATTGAAGGCGGATTCGATGAAAACAGTACAAATATTATTGTCGGCAGTGCAGGAACAGGTAAAACTATATTTGCTTTAAATTTTCTGTATAATGGTATAACTAAATATAAAGAAAACGGAATCTATATCTCTCTCGAAGAAAAAAAAGAAAGAGTTTATGTGCATACAGAAAGATTCGGCTGGAATTTAGAAGATTTAGAGAAGAAAAACAAGTTTGTTTTTGTTCATTATCCTGCACAGCAAATAGAAAAATTTATTGAAGATGCACCCTATTTAAAGGATCTTATAAAAGAACACAAAATTAAAAGAGTTGTAATTGATTCTGCAACATCGCTGATGCTTTTACAAAAAGATGCTTATGCTAGGAGGCAGATTTTTTTAAAACTAATGAGCATTATAAGTGGATGGGGTTGTACGGTTCTTTTAACATCTGAAGGAACACAAAAAGGAGATCGCTTAGTTCCTAAATTCAATATAGAATATTTAGTTGATGGGGTTGTTGCGGTTCATACTGTTAGGAAAGGAGATGTTAAAGACAAAGCACTTGAAATAGTTAAAATGAGAGGAACAAAACACAGTCACCGTCTTGTGCCAATGAAAATTGTTAAAGAGGGAATTGCAGTATATCCTACTCAAGGGGTGTTTAACAAATGAGAAAGGGACAGGTCTCTGTTGAATACACAGTTCTTTTAGGCTTGTTTCTTTTTGTTTTATTGGGAGTGATAATATTTGCTTATTCACAATATAAAAATCTAGAAAACGAAATATATGTACTCGAAGGTCAAACTGCTGCTCAAAAAATATGTGCATCTATTGATCATATCTCGCGTTTCGACAAAGGCACAGTTCAGCATATCGAAGTGTACCTACCCCCCAACTACAATCCTGAGAAATCGTTTCTGAAAGATAATGTGATAAACTTGAGAGTTGCAGATTCTGATTTAAATTGCGTTTCTCAAATTCCTATTGATGGTCAGCCTCCTTCATCCTATGGGAAAACAAGGCTTATTTTAGAAAGAACAGATAGGGGGGTAGTTATAAGGTGATATTTTGAAGGGTCAGGTTACATTGGAATTTACAATCATTCTAACACTTCTTTTAATTACATTTTTATCTATTTTAACCGCAGTGAGAACAATTCAAAAAGAAATGATTTATGAAAAAGATTTAGCAGAATTAAGGTATATATGCAATTCAATTGCTGATCTCATTGTGGAAAAAGAAGTTATGGGGAACACCGTCAGGATTTTCATACCTAAAGAAACAACATTCAAATACAGCAACAATTTCCTAGTCTGTCAAAGGGAAAAAAATTTAATTGTTGTTAGTCCAATTCCAGGAGGATTTAGGCCAGGAATAAGTGGGGAAGTGGTTGGATGGCAGGAAATTTAAAGGCCCAAGTCCAAGTTATAGATGCTTCCTTTGCCATTTTGTTATTTTTTATGCTGATGTTTTTAGTAATACAATTGATAAATTCAAATATACTTTATCCTGAATACAGTATTTTATCTGTCCAGCGTTCTGTAATGTCATCACTTTTATCAGAAGATTCAAAATGTGCACTAATCGAAAACAATCAAATAAATTTCAACAAATCTATTAACAATGTTTGTTTAGGAGTGTATCGAGAAGGTTTAAAAGAAGGTAGAGTTATTGGATACTCGCTAGAGATCAGGAATCTGGATAACGTTCTTTTGGGCCGTTGGGAGGATGGCGAAAAAGGAGAAAACAAATTCATAAGTTCTAGATATTTTCCACTGAACAATACTGTATACAAATTAATTTTAGAGGCTTCGACAGAGTGAGCATATGAAAAAAGGAATTTTCTTTATGTTGGATTTGATGTTTGCATTACTAATAGTTTCATCATTTATTTACATCATATCTCATTCTCCAACAAATGTTTATCAAACAATTTTCTTTGAAGATCAATTTGCATATGATGTTGCAAATGTGTACAGCACAACAGGTGATATAACACTTATTAATAAAATGTTTTCTGATAAAGGATATGGTGGTTCCTTCAACGGCCAAACAATAAACAAAGCCTGCGACCCAAACAAAAATGATGTGTATGTTAAAAATATAAATAATTATGAAATAGTTTACTGTAATTCGGTGGTCCAATGAAAGGATTTTTTTTATCTTTGTCTATATTGTTGATTTGTTTCTTATTTTTATCAATACTTGCTGTTGATTTTCCAAGATACGAAATCGAGAGAACTAATTACATTTTAAATGAAAAGGATTTAAACACAACTGTTAAAATAAACAACGAAAGTATAAATATTTCTGAGGTGATTTAATGAATAACATTGCAATAAATGGATTTGGGAGAATTGGAAGGTGTATTTTAAAATATCTTTATGTTAATGATTTATTGGGTAGCAAAGTAGATGTAACTGCAATCAATTTACCTGATCCTGAACAATATGCTTATCTATTCAAACATGATAGTACCTATGGTCCGATGGATGCAAAAGTAAAAACCGATTCAAAATATTTTTACTTGGACGATTATAAAATCCTACTTGTCAACGGCCGAGAACCCGAAAATATCCCTTGGGGCGATTTGGGTGTTGATATTGCAATTGAATCAACAGGAGTTTTCAAAGATAGAAAAGGTGCGAGCAGATATTTGGCAGGAGGAGCTAAAAAAGTTTTGATAACTGCACCAGCAAAAGATCCTGATTCAACAATTGTGCCTGGAGTTAATGATAAAGATTATAAGAAATCTCACAAAATTGTATCCTTGGCATCGTGCACCACAAATAGTGTTGCCCCTCCCCTCATGATTTTAGATGAAGAATTTGGAATAACGGGAGGATTTTTAACAACAATTCATGCTTACACATCTGATCAGGTGCTTTTGGATAGGGCACACACTAAAGATTATAGGAGAGCTAGATCGGCAGCAATTAACATCATACCCACTTCAACAGGGGCTGCGAAAGCAGTTGGTCTTGTGTTGCCAAAACTTACGGGCAAACTAGATGGTATGGCTTTACGCGTTCCCGTGCCAACAGGTTCTCTTAGTGATTTAACGTTAAACGTGAAAAAGAAGACCACAACCGAAGAAGTTAATAAAGTTTTAAAAACTGCATCAAAAACCCGACTCAAAAATATAATGAGTTATTCTGAAGATCCCATTGTTTCGACAGATATTATAGGCGATCAAAATTCTTCAATAATTGATTCATTATGTACAAGGGCCAATGGAAATATCATAAAAGTTTGTGCATGGTATGATAACGAATGGGGTTATAGTTGTCGTGCTGGCGATTTTGCCATAAAAATGTGAGTTCATGACAAACGCTCTTGAGCACATAAAAACTATAAAATCAAAATGTAGGGATATCTGCTCAAGTTTAACTTTTTATGATATAAAACATGATCCAATAAACTTTTCAGTAGGGGCAGTTGATAGTGGGTTTGTTGTAAAAAAACAGATGGGTTTTGATGTGGTGATATGCCGGGCGTCTGGTGCGATATACAACTACCAAAACAATGAACTAATCAAAACTACATATCTAAACAATTCATTTAAACCAGAGCAAACAATAATTTTTTCTGATGAAGAGATTTACACTGGTGCCCCCCACAGCATTTACAGATTAAAAAAAGAAATCGAAAATGCCATAAAATTAACAGACCATTCCCCAAACCTCCTTCTTCTTGATGGTTCTATAGTTCCTCTGCCCATAAATAAACCCCAAAAAAGCAGTGAATTTTATCAGCAATATTTGGAATTAATAAAGCTTTATGAAAAATTATATTCTCTATGTAAAACCAATAAAATTCATTTGGCAGGAGTTATTAAGGACACGTATGGGAAAATATTGATCCAAAGTCTTAAAGAAAATAAAACTCTTTCAGTTACGGATAGTTTCTTGTTGAATACATGTATGAAACCCCAAACCCGTACAGAATTTTTAAATTATGGTGCTGGCCTTCACCCCACTATTGAAGATATCAAATTTCCTGCAAAAATAGTAGTTTCTTATTTAAGGCCTTCAGATTTAGATTCTGTATTGAGGGTTGAGGTAGTTGATCTATTTGAGAATTATCAAGAAACGTATGAAATGGTCAATTCTTTATGTTCTTTAAACCGACATTACGCATACCCTCCCCCTTTGGTCGATATCGATTTAAAAGTTAAATTAAAACCTCATGAAATCGAAAACATATCACGAGAGTTCAATATGTTTAATCAAATACAAAGAAGGGACAACAGACCTTTTTAATTTTTGACCCGACTAATCAAATTTTATTTCTTTATAAGAATGCAAATCAATTCCGTATTTTTGGTAGATATTTATCAAACCTAAATGGCCGGATTCTTTACCCTTCAAATCTAACATTTCAATTCCTTTTTCCACATCTTTTTCTGTTTTACCTTCAATTTCTAAAAAACTAGGAATTTTGGGCCAGGTATCTATTGTAAATTCAACATTTTCCAAAACAAATCTGTGCCTTTTATTTTCTTGATAATATTTTCCACTGAAACACGAAAGCTTAGAAAGAATTTCTGCGCTCTTTTCAAAATCTTCTACTTCAATTTCTATTTCTTGCGTTTCATCAACAGCAGTTCCCCTTTTGTTTTTATATGTAATGGTTGTTTTCTCACCTACTTTCCTAAGTCGGATCCATTCGCCCATTCCCGGATTCTCATGATTCAGGCATTCGATATCAAAAACCCATCTTTTTTGAAGAATTTCAGGTGTTTCTTTAGCGCCCAAACCTATCAATTTATCAATTATTTTCTGTTTATCAATTCCCAAAATTTGAGTCTCATATTCAGTTTTCATATTTTTCACCAGGTAATGGTATAATAATGTGCTCCGGCCGGGATTCGAACCCGGGTCGCTAGGGTGAAAGCCTAGCATCCTTGACCGGACTAGACGACCGGAGCATAAAGATCGATAAAGTGCGTAGGACTTTGTTATTTGTATTTCCAAACATTTTTAAAAGTGATTGTTGAAATCAAAATATGGAACGACTAAAGAAGGCTTCGGAACACATTTCTAATGGAGAGTATGATAAAGCAAATACTCTTCTAGAAGATATTATTTCATCTAAACCCACTTTAACAACAAAATTAATGGCTTTGGTCATGTTAATAAACATAACAAGATTGAACGGAGATTATAACAAGCTCTCAGATTTATATTCAAAATTGGGGGAATACGTGCCTTCTTATAATATATTTTTCAAATCGGGAGAAGCTAATCTTTTGGCAGGAAGATACCAAACCGCTCAAAAAATGTATGAAAAATCGTATTCTTTAGCGAAAAAAAATGAAGACAGAATAAATTCACTTGTTTATATATCAATATCTTACCTTCTAACAGATGATTTTGAGAAAGCAGCAGAATATTATCACAAGGCAAAAGACGTTGATAAAAAACATACAAAACAAATGTTTTCAAAAATAATAAATAATATAGTTTCAAAAAATGAAAATATCCCTAAAAACCATAAAGAGCAAATATCAAAACTTTTAGCAAAATTAAAGTGATTAAATGACCGATATCAAATTAGATGAGAAAGGCAAAAAAATGCTTAATCTTGTTAGATTTAATGCCAGAATACCTCTTACAACCTTAGCAAAAAAAGTTGGTTTGAGCAAAGAATCTGCAAGTTACAGACTTAAATCCATGGTTGATAAAGGGATCTTATCTAAATTTGTACCAGAGTTAAATTTCCATAGGATGAGAATGACAATTTTCAGAGTGGCCCTCAAATTAAACAATATTGATGAAAAATTAGAAGCAGAAATTGGAGAATATTTACACACATTGCCCTCAATTTGGGTGGGTTACATGTATGGCGAATGGGATATTATGTTTGGGGTTTTGGTTAAAGGACCTTTGGAATTTGATAGCCACATGAGCAAAATAATGCAAAAATTTGGACAACATATATCTGAAAAAGCCATATGTATCCAAGTCAATGATTTTTTCCTAGATTATAACCACATATATGAAAAATATTCCAACGAGCAGATTGAAAGTTTTAAAGAAGAATCTGATGATATAGTTATTTTAGATGATTTTGATAAACAAATAATTGCTCATTTGTATGACAATGCGCGCATTTCATATCTAGAGATATCTCAAAAGATGAACGTTTCGCCGGGTTTAATTAAAAAAAGAATTATAAAATTGGAAAAGAACAAAGTAATCAAAAGATATATGACCTCTATGGACAGAACTCAATTAGGTTATAGAAAATATAAAACTTTATTGTATTTCAATAATCTTTCATTAGAAGTAAAAAATAAAGTTTTAACTTATTGTTTAAGTATCCCTAACATAACTCATGTGACTACCACAACCGGTTCTTGGGATTTAGAGATAGATTATGACGCAAAAGATTTAACAGAATTCCATACCTTGTTCAGGGATTTCAGAAACAAATTTTCGTCTCAATTAGTTGATTATTCAGTTTTATTGTCCTACAACTACAAATACATCAATCCCCTCAAACAAATTAAATTATAGCCCCACAATTATTTAAAATCTGAACTGCCCCAACAATAAAAAATACCCAACCTAAAAACATTATTAGAATGACGGTATACTGTCTTTTCTTTCCCAATTTAAATTTAAATATATCAAAAAAATATAGTCCTGCAGACAATGCCAACAAAAACAGTCCTATTAACAATTCAAGAAATCCAATAAGAAAAACAAACATCAAATCTTCTGCCATGCATATTCATCAAACGAAAACAATTTAAATTACGCCTTTTTATTATATTTATGGTTCCGAGAAATCTGCAATATTCTGAATATAAAGATAACAGCAGAATAAATCCAGATTTTATAAGAGATTTAAAAGATAATATGTTTTTATTATCAGATTGGTTGCGTTCTTTACCTCATAATCAAACATTGATTAATCAAATAAATGATTTTAAAAGTTATCAAAATATTAATGTTTTAACAGATCCCGATTTAAAAAGACTATTCGAATTTTTAAATAATTCTACCATCCCCATAAATATTGTAGTACAATTGCCTGTCAATCTATTTTTTGAAAACCACCCCTTCAACAAAATTCCAGGGGCAACACAATTAAAAAAAGAGAATGTTTATATTGAAATAGAAAGAGTGTTTAGTAATTTTAAAACAACAATTCCAGATACAAACGTTTCTTATTACGATATACTATTGAGATTTATTATAAATTCTCCAAATCTGTTTTCAGAAGATCCCAAATCTTTTATTGATTCATCTATTGATACTTTACATTATCTTTTTAATATTTCTCCATTAAAAGAGGAATTAGCATCTCTTTTAATTGATGGTGCAGGATGGGGTCAATCTGTAAACAATAATCTACTTGGTTTGTTAACATTACATAGTCAAGAAATCAAAAGAATTTTAGAGACCAATCCTGGGAAGTACTATGAAGTAAATTTAATGCTGGTTTTTTTATCTCAAGAAGATGTATTCAGCTTTTTCTCTGAAAACAGCGGTCCCATGACGGATTTATTAATCAACATAGAAAAATCCTATAAAGGTGGTTCTTGGAGATTATTCAAAAAACTTATAAGCAGCAGTAGTTTAAGACAACATTTTATAAACGATCCCACGTGGTTTTTAGATTTGTCTGAAAAAAACAATCTAAAAATCGTTTTGGAGGCATTAACTCAGGTGGATAAAGATCCCTTCTTTTTCAGCAGAGTTCTAAAAAACCCGGCAACTGCTGAATTATTTTTTAGGGATGGAAATTCAGTTGATTCAGGATCTGAGGTAGATAGATTATATGTTAATCCGGAATCCAGGCGTAAAAAAGTTGAAAGTATGTCTCCAGAGCAAATTTTATACATTTTATCTGATGAACCAACGCTTTTTTTTACATCCACAAACGAGCTTTTGATTAATAAACTTAAAAAAGATTATAATAATTTTGAAGGCACATTTTTAGGATATTTGGGTTCAGTATTGGGCAACGAATATTTATCATCAGAGAGAACCTCAAATTTATTCATGCGTTTAATTTCACAAGGGAGAATATATGAATTTATTGAGCCCGAAGACACACAACTTCTTGTATCATTAATTGTTGATTCTCTTTTTGATGGTACAGATAGTTACATTTATTCATTTATAGATTTTATAGGAAAATTAAGTTATATCAAAGAACACAATCCGAATTCCAAAGTTTTCTTTGACACACTCAACAAAGAATTTTCAAATAGGTTTTCTGAAAAAGTTAACGAAAGAAAAAATAAAAAATTATTTTTATTTATTTCTTATGTTTTCGATCCATCTTCTGTTTCATCCAACGATAGAAAAATAATAGAAGCTTTACTATCTAATAAAACCACTCCCACAAACCAGCTTACATCTAACAATCGCTTAAACGTTTTTCAAATTTTCTCCCCCACTGAAACAGATTTTTTCAATTCAACATTATATGATTTCAGAAATAATGAAAAAATGAAAGTTTTAACAACTGATGAAACGCCTTCTTATAATCGAGTTGTTTTAGAATCCGAAGGTGTTGTAATGACTTTATTCATCGGTAAAAACGTATCTGCAAATGTAAATTATCTAAACAATCTTTTAAAAGACGATTCAAACAAAATGATTACATTCAGAGGGCATTCTTATCAAGTTGAAGAAAATTTCCCTGCACCTCTTTTTATAAACAAACGATGCAACACGCTTGTTTTAATAGGTAGCTGTGGAAGTTCTCATGATATCCCCAGTTATCTAGAAAACGCCCCTGAAAATAATTATATGATAGGTTACTCAGGTATAGGGACTGGTGTCAATACAAACACAATTATCAAACTCATCATAGAAGAAACAAAAAAAGATGAAATTGACTGGATGGCTGTCCAAGAAAAAGCTGTAGATAAAATTGGAGTAAACGAACAATTTCTATATTTCCCTTTTGAGTGGTCTGCAGCAGCTGCAAAGTTTTCCACAACCAAATAAAAATTGAGAAATTATTTCAATAGTTTGTGTTTTATTAGCATGACAAATGTTCTTACACTAGGAAAGCCCACAATTTTTTTCAATATGCCGTAAGCATAATCTCCAAGTGTTTTTTAGTGGTAGATATATTGCCTGATTCATCAGATTGGTTCGCCGAATTCTAAAATATTCACAGTTTATTTTCCAATATTTATCAACTCTTGATAATTTGATACTGCCCCCCATATCAAAAAGGTGCAATTAGAGCAGTGCAATTATCGAATATTTCTTCAGTTTCTGTAATCGTATCGTCTAAAATTATTTAACAAATCCCAAACAAAAAAAAATTTTTTTTTGTATAATGTACTAGTTACTTCACGTCCTGAATTATCTATCTCTACGTCAACACTTTTATTAAAAACAGAATACTTCCCTCGGACTCTTTCTTCACAACCAGTTTCAAACTGAACTATCTCATTGTTGAATCTTATTATATCAAAATCAATATCGTTTCTTGCAGGATAATTCTCTTCAATTGCATCATAATGAGCATCAAAACCTGTTTCATGTGTCCAGTCATAAACGAAAAAAGTTGATAAATATGATTTTTTAATGTGCACATTCAAATAGTTTGTCAAGCTTTTGTAATGTACCTTATAATTCTCTCCTCCGCAAAAAACAGATGAATCGACCAAACTTATACCTCCCGAAAATGTGGGTCTATGTCTATAACATCCTGCCATCTCATCAAAATAATAAATTTCCCAATTTTCTAAATTATAGTAGTAATTTTGTGTCCCATCAATAATTCCATTTATTTCAAAGACTTGTCCGTTTGTTTTAAAATATATTGCTTCGGCACCATCAACTCCGGGGTGAAAATAACAAAAATCCTCAGAAGAAAAATTTAAAGATTGATAATATCCAAATTCCATTTCGCAACATTCATCATATTCAGTAATATTTTCTGTACAAACATATCTGTCTGTACTTGAAAGCATCCAATATCCTAATCCTGGCTGTAAATTAGTCGGGGGTGCATATGCATTAGAGCTAGTATCCCAATAATATGTTGATAACAGTCCCCCTGGAATATCAACTTCTGCATGGGGTGAGCCCACAAGAGTCCATCCTCGTGAAAGATTATAACAGCATTCTTCAACTGGAATTCCACACAATTCCATGCTTGTGTTGGTTGTTGCATAAATCCAATATCCCTCACAAGTTTCAAAACTGTATACGTTATAATACATGAAATCTTCATGTCCAATTGCGCCCAAGGTTCCGACAGGTAAAAGAGTTGCAACATCCATGCCTCTATAATCCTCAACAGGAATAGATATCAAATTAAAACCTCTTTCAAGATTTATAGTGTATGGGGCAAAAGGGGCACTACAATTCAAATCTGGCATTGCCCTACCTTTAACTCCTCTGATATTGGTAGGGGCTTCAGGCATTTTATCTATTTTTTGAGCAGTATTTGTGTTCAAAGGTTCGACAACAGAAACAGCAACTACCACACTCAACAGAATAAATATCAAAAACAAACATTTTTTCATATCCTCTCACCTCCTTTATTTTACTTTAGCAGGCACATATTTAAAGGGTATGTAAAAATAAAAAAATTAGAAAATTACTCTTCATTTATCAGTCCAGTGCATCTCCAATTTATTGTTGCAGTTTCATTTTCAACATCCACAACACACGCAGGATTGCACTTATCTTGTTCTAGGTCTAAATCAATCCACCATGTTCCTGTTATGGCGTTGCACATATACTCATCTGTCAGACTCGCATTTACTGTACATTCACTTAATTCTGCTATCGCAACAGCTTCAGAATAACTCAGTGAGTAATTAGTTCCTTCTTTTGTGCAATATTCCTCCTGTAATGTTTTTTCATTTTGTATTTGGGAAATGTAATCGTATGTTGCTTTTTCATCCCATTCGTCGTAACATTTCAAATATTCTTCAGTTTGTTCCCAAGTACATTTATAATCAACACATTTGCAGGAGGTTAAATTTTGATGAGGGGGAAGACATTCATACACATAAGTGTAAATAGTTGAATCCAAATCTACATCTAACGGTCTGCAGAATTGATTTAATCCCCCCGTGATGTGACAATCTGCGTCAGTGAAACATTCTGCATTTTCCAATTTATCTTTTTCTATTTCTTCAATTGTTTGATTTATGTAATCAACACATTCTTTTTTAGTTTCATTATCGGATATATACTCACACACACTTTCTTTTAAGTGGTCTTTTGCCATTTCATAATAGCAGTTGTTTTTTTGATCTCCCTCAAACACTTCACATATTCTGGGATCCAAAACATATTGTTTCAAATAATACAAGCAACCTTTCATATTGTTTTCATTAGTTATGTACATACAATATAATGGATTGTTTGTTTTCTGAGCTTCCATCCATAAACAGTTATATCTATCATCTCTAAAAGAACACTGAAGAACTTTGTTTATTTCACTCTTGTACGACAACATTTTTTCTCGCGTAGTGTTAGTTTCAGGTTCGAGTATATCTGATGTAGTCGTTCCAATATTTTTAACAACACTTTCAAAAGTATATCCTCTTTCATCCATCACATATGTAATTTTTGAGTATAAGGGATATCCCAATTCATCATCATAACAAACTTTTTGCGAATAATTTTTCACAGCTGTAACAAGTTTGTTTGAAGATGAAATTCCCATTTTAGTTAGATCTGAAGGGCGTATATCTTCAAATTCTATATTTATTTCGAGACATTCACTCATCCTGCCATTGTACTCTTCTTCAGTTATATCTACAATATTATATGCGGAAGTATTGAACAAAACTCCAAAATATTCTTCACTGTTTTTAATATTTGAAGATGAAGGGATTTGGTTAAAATCTTCTAAAATATCTCGTGTTAAAACAGAATTGTTTGTGGCATCAAAACACTCTTTTTCCATACCGATTCGGTTATAGCAGATATAATATTTATCATTTTTCAACCAATTTTCCAATTCCGCCCCACTCATTTTATAATGAGAATAATAATCATCATTATTTCTTTTTAAAATATGTGAAGAATGAACAGAATTTGTTTCAATGGTTTGAATTTTATCAATTTCTACATAAAAATCTATAATATTTTTTTGTTTGTTAATGTTGTTGAAAACAAGATCGCTTCCTCTTGTGTCTCTTTGATTTTCTAATCCGCCAGATACTAAAACATAAATTCCAAAAACAATTAATAATACAACTATGCCTAGACCTACCCATTTAATACTATCGTTCACATTCATCACCTTTATACTATTTATTTTCTATCAACATAAGTTTAAAAAGGTAAAACCTTTAAATGTTATGATATTGTTTGTAGCAGCCCGTATGGTGATTTTATGAATAAAGAAGAATTTGCAGAACTTGTTGAAAAGACAATTAAAGAAGGAGGAATGCTGGTGTCATTGTATTTCGATATGCACGGTCCAGATCCTGATAAACTAAAACATTTAATGACCGAATTTGTTGCTAAAATAAGTGTTGATGAGGGAGTTGTTTATGCTTTCGGAAACATAAAAGAACCCTTAAAATTTGAAGAAGAGAGTGAAACCATCTATTCAACAATGGTTGAAGTTTATGCTTTGATACAGGATTATTATACTCTTGCATATTTATCCTTAAATTATGCCCCAGTTACTTTGGATATTTTAAAACCTGAAAAAGAATTTGTATTAGATATACCTGAGGCCCAAAGAATTTGTGCTAGATTATCTCATTTCAGCCAAGTATTTACAGATACTTATTTAAACAAAGTATTAACTCCCGAAGACAAGAAAAAACATCTAGAAAAAATGAAAATCAGACAGGAACTGGGTAAAAAATATTTAGACGAGAATTTAAAAAAGGGTGAAAAAAATGAAAAATGAGGATCGTGTGACAACAGGAGTTCAAGGAATAGATTCTTTGGTTGGCGGGGGATATATTAAAAATTCTGTAATTTCACTTTCTGGAGGACCTGGTTCGGGTAAAACCACATTTGCCTTGCAATTTTTATTACAAGGAATTAAAGAGGATGAAAATGTTATGTACATATCCTTTAATCTAAAGAAAAAAGAGATTTTCCAACACATTAATCAGCTTAATTTAGGTTTGGATATGGATGTGATCAAAAATAGGATGTTAGTTATTGAGTATCCTCCTGGCGAAATCCAAGAACTGTTAAAAAGACATGGGGCCATTCGTGAAATGATTGACACCGCAAATGTTACTAGAGTAGTTATTGATCCTATAACATCATTTGTTTATATCCAACCTGATGTACACCAAAGGAGAGAGTATTTATATTCAATAGTTGACAATTTAAAAAACTGGAATGTAACTTCATTAATAATTGACCATGATTCTAAGTACGAGCTTTTGGAAATACCTCAAACACTCACAGGTATAGAGGGTTTTACAGATGGATACATACATTTGTCCTATTTGTTAAATATTGAAAAAATGGAAAGAAATAGGGGCCTAGAAATTTTAAAAATGAGGGGGGCCCAAGATGATACAAAAGTTCACAAAATATTCATAACGGAACAAGGAATAGTTGTTGACGACGTTTCTCTAAAAAGAGCAAAACCTAGAAAATAGGTGTTTTTATGATTGTTGATCCTTGGACATCAGAAACTGTTGATTATAAAAAAATCATGAAAGAATTTGGAATCAATCCCATTTCTCAAGAAATTCTCCCTGATGCAGAACAATCTATAGATATGAGATGGTTTAAAAATAATATAATTTTTGCACACAGAGATCTAGATAAAATTTTCAACGCAAAAAAACAAGGCAAACCTGTAGCAGTTTTATCTGGCATCAAACCAAGTGGAGAATTCCATTTTGGTTCAAAACAGGTTGTAGAAGAACTTGTAATGTTTCAAAAACTTTTAAAATGTAAAGTGTATTATTGTGTTGCAGATTATGAGGCATATGCAGATAATGGTGACTGGATAGATAAAACAAAACAAACAGCGGTTTCAAACATTGCAGATGTTTTTGCTTTGGGTCTGGATCCCAAGCATTCATATGTATATCTTCAATCTAAGGAGCCAATAGTTCAAGAATATGCTTTTTATTTTTCTAAAAAAATAACCAACGCAACTTTCAAAGCAGTGTATGGGGACAAGCCCTTATCATTATATATGTCTGCTTTGATTCAAATAGGAGATATTCTACTCCCTCAACACCCTTCCCAAGGTGGTCCAAAAAATGTTTTAGTTCCTGTAGGGGTTGATCAGGATCCGCACATAAGATTAACAAGAGATGTTGCTGAAAAAAATGGTTTTATATCTCCTTCATCAACATATCATTATTTTATTAGATCTTTAGATGGAAGTCAGAAAATGAGTAAAAGAAATCCAGATTCCATGCTGACCTTTGCAGACTCAGATAAAGACATAAAACGCAAAATATCGCGTGCTTTAACTGGGGGAAGAGATACTGTTGAAGAACAAAAGAAAAAAGGAGGAAACCCTGAAAAATGTACTATTATCGAACTTTCAAATTATCACATAGAATCGATTGCAGAACTCCAACAAAGAATTAATAAATGTAAAACTGGCCAATTATTATGTGGTGAATGCAAACAACAAATTATAACCAAACTAACCGAATTTATTTCTAAACACAGAAAGAAGAAAGAAAAGTTTATTCCTTTAGCAACTGCAATTGTTGAGAGGGGAATATTTGACGGGGAATCAGAAGAAGGAAAAAAATTAATAAAGAAGTACTTGGGTGATTGATTTGAAAAAATTATTTTTTATTTTATTATTATCTTATATAGTATACTCAGGTTTTTTTCCTTCAACACAATGTGCAGTAATAACAATTCAACCTGTTTATATGAATAATGAATCCATAAATCAAACTTTTATTTACACAATTTATTCGGATGTTAATGCAACATGCCAGGACGATTTTTGCGAAATATGTTCTTCTAAAGAATCAATAGATTTTGTTCTTGAAGCTAAAAACAACGAAACCTTAAAGAGCAGGGCTTATTCCAGAAACATATATTATACAGGTTCATCTTTTGATTATTATGTATTTTTCTTTGAATATTATGGTCCGACCCTAAGCAATTCTGACAAATTTGGTAATGGAGAGCTGACATATCTCTCAAATTATCAAATGACTAATGGGTTGGAATGTGTAGTTATTATTTTTTTAGCAATAATAATTTATGTAGGGTATTCCTACTATAAAAACAAGGACAAAACATCTAAGCTACCAGAAAAAAAAGTTTCTCAGAAAAAAACAAAAACTATAAAAAAGAGAAAAAAGAAGAGAAAATAAATTATCGATTCCAGTCTTCATTAACTTTTTTTTGAATGAACTCAATATCTTCTTTTGTAAGGTGTTTGAATCTTTTTTGATGTTTGAAATATTCTTCAACAGGAATAAATTTGGGCTGAATGGTTATTGTTTCTTTACCATTTTCATATTCAAAAACTTTCCACAAGCCCGTATCTACTGCAAGTTTTGAAAGTTCAACTGTTAAAGCAGGATCATATTTCCATCCCGGTACGCACGGAGAATGAACGTCAACAAATCTAAACCCTTTTATTTTTTTAGCTTTTTCAATTTTCTTTTTCAAATCAAATAGATGTCCTGATGTTGATGTTGCTACATAAGGAATCCCGTGTGCTTTTGCTATTTCAGTTATATTTTTCTTCCACTCTTGTTTTCCCTGTTTCATTTTTCCAACCTGTGAAGTTGTAGTCCATGCTTTATAGGGGGTTGCGCCACTTCTCTGTATACCTGTATTCATATAGGCCTCATTATCATAACAAACGTAGAGAATATTCTCATTTCTTTCCATTGCACCACTCATAATTCCAAAACCAATATCATAAGTTCCTCCATCTCCTGCAATAACAACAACAGTTGTATGGTCGTTTCCTTTTGCTTCCAGTGATTTAGCAACTCCAACGGCAACTGCTGCTGCATTTTCAAAAGTTACGTGTATATAAGGAACTTTCCATGCACTAGTTGGATAACAAGATGAGAATATTTCCGAACAGCTTGTTGCATTAACAATTATAACATCATCTCCTAGAGCCCTCATCACATTTCTTATAATGATGGTTGCCCCGCAACCTGCACAAGCAGTATGTCCCGAGACAAACAAGTCGTCTTTTCTATCGTATTCCATATCCTCACCTCATTCTTTGGAATTACTGTTTTCCAAAATCCATTTTTTTACAGGTTTTTCCTTCAATTTCTCAAACAATTCTTTACAGTGTTCAACTGTAATATCTCTGCCCCCCAAACCTCCAATAAAATAGCTTATTGGAATTGTTTCTCCGTACATGGCAGATACAATATCAACATACATGGGGGGATAGGCGCCTGCGCTCATCGCCTTTTCAATAACACCAACATGTTTTTTTCCTTGAAGCACTTTTTTTATTTCTTTATATGGGAAAGGCCTAAAACATTTTATCCTTAACAATCCAACTTTTTCACCTTTTCTTCTAAGCTCATCCACTGCTTCTTTTATATTCCCACAAACAGAACTTAAGGCAATTAAAACTCTTTCAGCATCGTCAGTTTGGTATTCTTCAATAATGCCATTTCCATATTCTCTCGAAATAAGTTTGCCCCATTCTTTTGATCTTTTTTCAATTGTTTCTATTGCTTTAAACATGTCTGAATCCAAACTATTTCTAAATTCTTGATAATTATCTGGTTTTGCGTAAACCCCCATTGTCATCGGGTTTTTTGGATCAAGTTTTATTTCTGGGTTGAAAGGAGGAAGAAATTTTTGTATAATTTCTTTTTCTGGAACTGTTAATTGTTCAACAGCATGTGTCAAATAAAAACCATCCATACAAACCATTACAGGTATCATTAATTCTTCTGCAATTCTAAAAGCCAAGGGAATTGTATCTGTTGCTTCTTGATTTGTTTCACAATATAATTGCACCCACCCCGCATCTCTTTCAGATATTGAATCTTGATGATCATTCCAAATATTCAATGGTGCACTCAAGGAACGGTTTGCCACAACCATAACCAATGGGACGCGCATTCCTGCAGACGCAAAAATAATCTCGTGCATCAGAGCTAAACCTTGGGAGCTTGTTGTTGAAAAAACCCTGCTTCCTGCTGCACTTCCACCAACAATAGTAGATATCGCGGCAAATTCTGATTCAACTGCAACATAAGTTTTCAATTTTCCATCCATATAGGCTTTGTTTAAATCTTCTGCAATATGAGTTGATGGAGTTATTGGATAACAAGCCACAACTTCTGGCTCGCAATTAACAACTGCATCACATACTGCTTTACTTCCTTCAATCGTTTTCATTTTCTCACCTTTATTTATTTTTTTCACGTATTTTTTCAGCAAATTTCTCAAGCTCTTCCAAGTCCTTTTTTGGCCCAAGATGAGTTGAGATATATCCTTCATATTCCTTAAAATATTTTATTTCTTTTGATATATTCACTTCAAAAATTTCTTTGATTCCGTGTATGGGATATAATTTAATATGCACGTGATTGACCCCCATACCCTCCATGACCATGGCAACACGTTTTACATCCAAACCTTTTTCAAGTATTTTAGCAACTTTTTTTGATGCAATCATAAGTTCTGTATAGGCAGTGTCTGGCATTTCAAATGCATACGAATTGTAGTGATCTTTAGGTATTACAAGAGTCATACCTTCTGTGTTGGGATTGATATCCAGGAATGCAATATGTTTTTCATCTTCCCAAATTTTCGCACACCCAATATCTTCTGTAACAATCTTACAAAATATACATTCCTCCTCCAATGCCATATCCTCACCTATTTTTCTTCTTTTTTCATCGAAATTGCTTTTACAGGACAAACTTTTTCACATATCCCGCAGCCTTTACAGTAATCATAATCAATCTCTGCTTTACCATTCTTCACATCTATTGCGCCCTCCGGGCAGTGCATCGCACATTGTGCGCAACCAATACATTTTTCTTTATCAATATTTGGTTTTTTATCTCTCCAGGATCCTGTTTTATTTTTTGAAGCAGTTCCTGGTTTGGCACATGGAGTTAAAGTCATATTCTCACCTCATTTGCGCATTGTTTCATCGCATTTATATTTTTCAATGCAAGTTTTTCATCAAATCTCTCATTTATTGCCTTTTCGAGAGAATCTACGTTTACCCAATCTACAAGTTTTTCAAAAACTCCCAAAATGGCAGTGTTAACAATTGGGACGCTTAAATTTTTATACGCGATATTGGTTGCATCAACTGTAACAATTTTGTAATCTCCCAAAAGGAATTCTTTTGATTCTTTTGAGGTGTTAATTATTATCAAACCTTTATTTTCTAATCCTTCGGTGACATCTACATTGTCCATTAAAGTTGCATCCAATACTACAACTATATTTGGAGATACAACATTTTGGTGTATTCGTATAGGTTTGTCGTCAATTCTACAAAACGCTTGTACTGGTGCCCCTCTTCTTTCAACACCAAAAAAAGGAAAGCTTTTTGAATATTTTCCATAATGGCCCACAGCGACAGCCAACAATTCTGCAGCAGTTACTGCTCCTTGGCCTCCTCTACCATGAAATCTAACTTCAATCATTTTTTCACCTCATTCACAATAAACAGATTACCTACATTAGTAATATTTTTATAATGTTAAGGTTGGAAAATGCCGAAATCAAACTGTTTAATGTTTTGTTATTAGGGCGTAGCAAATCCTCAACAATCAAAAAAAGCCATTTTGCTATTCCTGTACTAAAGTTCCATTACAATTTTCTACACAATAGTAATGTATAAAAACCCTTTTTGCATAATTTAAATCATGAAAAGAGTGTTTTACATACTAAAACATCCCATCATAATATTGGGGCTGTTGTTAGTTTTAGGGTTAGGTTTATTTTTTTTACTCCACTCTGAAAAGCCTGTTTACACTCAAGAAAGCGTTCTCAATTCAGTTATGGAAGATTTAGAAAACAAATATCCCGAATCCAGATATGGTCCTGTTGAATATGAAATTCTTGAAATAAATGAAACAAAGGGTGATTGGTATATCAAAGCAAAAGTTTCATTCACTGCAAATCCTCAGTGCCCAAAAAGAATACACCTTGTTTATACATACCCTGAAACTAATTTTGTACCTGATCCTTACAAAGAAGTTGTCAAAGATTGCAGTACTTGTTTAGACCAACAAGTTGGCTGTGTTTTATTATATGAGGAGCAGGCAATTATTGCTTCACACAAGGCAAGCGGAACAGAAGCAATAAGAGATTTTTTACAAAACCACCCAAACGCAGAACCGAATGTACAAAAACAAGAAAATTATTGGTTTGTTACATGGTCTGATTCAGATAATGTTATTAGAGTGAGGTTATCTGAAGTGGGGAAAGCTACAATAGTGAATTAAATACTCCAAAAACGTTTGTTTTTTATAAAGTTTTTTTGAGCGTCAATCAAATCCATGAAAAATTGTTTTTCATCCTGTCTCATCATTCTCAATATTTTTGAAGCAGTCTGTGGACCAACTCCATAAACACTCAATGCGATAACTGCTTTTTTGCCATAGCCTCTAACCAATTCTGCCGATTTTTCAACTTTTGGATCTGCATTCTCATAAAAATTTCCTTCTCTTAATACTCCTGCAACTCCCACCATGGGGCTATTGCATTTTGGACACTTTATAAAGTTTTCTAAATCCTTCAATTCAGAATACCAAACATTTGAACAGTATGTACATCTAAATTTTATTTTTCTTTCCATTATATTCTTAATAAATATTTCAATAACCTCTTTTTGAGGTTCAACTTTGCCCAATATATCTCCAAATCGGTAATCCACAGTCCCGAGCTTTGACCACAAACTCAATTCTACATTGTCATAAATAAATATACTTTTATTTTTCAAAGATTTCAAAAAAATAGAAGTTTTTTCAACATCATAATATTTGAATTTCATAGATTCTATACTCTCTTTAAAAATCGGAGAATCTTTCAAGTACCAAACTGCTTTTTTATTTATTCTGTCATCATTTTTTATGGCCCCAAACAATTTTCCAACGTGATTTATTTCGTATATAAATCCATATGTTTCAGGTATTATCTTATCTAAAAACAAATTAACATTCTCAATACTCATCAAACTTTTTTCAATTTCTTTAGCAGGTATTTTATAAGAGCTTTCAATAAATATCCTATATTGGTCTGCGTTCGTTTTTGCTATTCCATATTTTACAGATAATTGATGAGCAAGGATTTTAGAAAGGGTTTCATTTACCTTGTTCCCTGCGCAAGTATGAATAACAATTGTTTCGGGGGTTGATTCAATAATGAGGTTTTTATCTGTTGGAGTTTCAACAATATCCTTCTCTAATCTTTCCGCAAGTGCACCAAACATAGTTTTAATTTTCTTCATTCTAATTTCTTCTCTTAATCTGCCTGCAGTTTGAGCAATTTCATAGGGGACGGGTAATTCTTCACCTATCCAATCTGGGATAGAAAGTGTGTAATCTTCTACTCCCTCAACAAGAACTTCTTGGTCAGTTATATCAACAACTTTCCAAGGTATACTTTTGGTTATAAATTTATCTCCTTTAGACAAAACAGAAACAAATTTTTCATCCAATCTGCCTATGATTCTATTAAGTTGGATATCTCTTATTGTAAAATTTATATTCGAAGGAATGGTTGATAAGTGAGTATAAAAATACATTCTTGCTTTAAGTGTTCTAATGTTTAATTCCCAATTCTCAATCCGTTCGCTTTTTTCAATATATACCATTCTTGTATCTGCCAGTTGTTCAGCTATCTCTGATAATGTTTCTAAAGTTATCTTGTAAGTATATGCCTTTGATAGTATTTTATGCACATCTCCCAGGAGCAATTTTTTATGAAATCCTTGTTTTCCCTCCAAAAGAATGCCAATAAGTTGTTGAGCTATAACATCATATGAATTAATCAATATTTTTTCCTCTTCTATCCACTTCTGTTTAAGAAGTTTGTCAATAGCTAACGATTCAATGTAATCCTCAATATCTATGGCGATTATCACACCATTTGAAATTTTTGTATGATGATGTCCTGCTCTTCCCACTCGCTGAATCAATCTTTTTGTTTGCCGAGGGGATATATACTGAATTACCAATTCAACATCACCGATATCTATCCCCAATTCCATACTTGAAGTACAAACAAGTGTTTTTATCTTAGAATTCTTAAAATCTTTTTCAGCTTTTAATCTAACTTCTTTTGATAATGAACCATGATGAATGCCCACACTGACTCCTAGTATTTTCAATCTAGAACTTATGGCTTCGGCAGCAGAACGTGTGTTTACAAAAACTAATGTTTTTTCTTTAATGAGTTCTTTCATATTCAGAATTCTTGATAATGAATCTCCGCCCAGATCCACTTTTTTTGCCAAATTATGATTTAATTTTGTTTTTATATCCTCAACTTTAGGATAAATAATTTGTATAGAGTAATCCTTGTTTTCAACATCTTCAATTATTTCAACATTATTTTGGGGGGACAAATATTCTGCCATTTTAATTGCATTTCCCACTGTTGCACTAACACCTATTCTTTGAACTTTGTGCAGACTCCGTTTATTTAAACGTTCTAAAACCATCGACAACTGAACTCCTCTTTTTGAGGTTACTAATTCATGTATTTCATCAACAATTACAAATCGTGTGTTCTTTAACGCATCTCCCAAATACTTATTTACCAAAATCCCGTTTAGTGTTTCGGGGGTTGTTATTAAAACTTGCGGAGGATTTTGAGATTGTTTCATTCTGGTGTGTTGAGAGGTATCTCCATGTCTCAAATCTTTTGATATTTTAAGTTTAGTGCACCACCATTCCAACCTATCAAGCATGTCTCTATTTAATGCTTTTAAAGGAGTTATATAAACTAGTTGAATCCCTTTTTTATCATCCAAACTCAATATTTTGCTCAACAGAGGAAGAATGGCTGCTTCTGTTTTTCCTTTTCCTGTGGGGGCAGTTATCAACACATCTCGTCCTTCGGAAATCGGGACAAAAGTTTTTTTTTGTATCTCTGTCAACTGTCCACCAAATCTATCAATAATTAATTTTTCAATTCTAAGATCAAGGAGCATAAAATTATCTGAATTCTGAAGTTTATAATTATTTGTAGGGTATATTTCCACTCAACAAGTCGCCAATCTCCAAAATTTTGAAAACAATAACAAATAATTTTTTTGAAGGAGATCTAAAATTTAATTATTTTTTCCATTCTTTTTTGATTTTGATGAAGGTTTTTTCTTAGATGCAGATTTAAGTTTCCCAGATATTTGTTCTCTTTCTTTCACTAAAATTTCCATTTCTTCTTCTGTTTGTCTTCTTTTTCTATCCATCTCTCTTTTGAGCTGGTTAAAGTCTTCAGCTTGGAATTCGCCTTTTTCAAGAGCTTCAACTAATTCTTGACTTTGTCTTACAAGATCTGAAATTCTCTTTTTTGATTCGTCAATCCTTTCATCAATAGTTTTTTCTTTGTCTTTGGCAGAAGACAAAGCACTTTCATATTCTTTACTCAAATCTGCGAGGTCTTTCATATACATTTTGAGATAATTGGCCTCAATGCTTTCTCTAAGTTTATTGTAATCTTTTTCATTTTTCTTCAAATAATCATCAAAATCATCAACTTTTCTTTTATATATTTCTTGACTCATTTTTATCCATTCACGAAGTTCTAATGTTTGGGAAACCTGTTCTTCAATTGTTCTAAGTTTATCTTTTTCTTCATCAACAATATCGGAGGATTCTTTAATTTTCTCAACAACATCGTCTTTTGTTTCTTGTATTTCTCTCCAAACATCTGCCAATCTTTCCAATTTATCTTGTTCTTCTCTTACTTTATCCTCAATTTCAACCATGCTTTCAGATATTTCAGTTTCAACAGATTCTATTCTTTTAAGGAGGGTTTGAGCTTCGCTCAAATCATGAATATTTTTATTTATCGCTTTTTTCGCAAGCTGCATTTGTTCTGCAGATTGCTCTGAAAGATCTTGCAAGCTTTCGAGAGAGTTATTTATAACTCCTGTTGATTCATTCGATATTTTCTTTATTTTTTCACCGATTTCATGTAATTTAATTTGTTGTCTATCAACCTCTTCAAGCATTTCGGGGAGTTTTAAAGCTTGTTCTTGAAGTTCAAGAACATTCTTTTGTTTTTCAGCAATTCTTTCTGCAATAGTTGTATAACCTGCCCTAAATTCTTTTTCCATAGGTTCAAAAATATCTGTGTATAGTTTATTTTTTTCTTTTCTAAGTTCTTCTAATTCTCTTTTAGCTGCATCGATATCTGCCAAATATTCTTTAAGCTGTTGTGCATAAGGGCTCAATGTATCTGATGATTTATCCTCAAGCATTTCTTCAACAGATTTTTTAATTTCTTGGGTGTGAATAGGAAGAGTTTTCATTGGTCTTTTTTTTATGGATGTTAGAGAAGCCTTTTCAACATCTTCGTCAATAAAATCGATTTTAGGAATTTCTTTTACATAAGATTTTTCTGAAATTTCTTTTTTAACAATGGGTTCCTTAACCTCTTCTTGTTCAAAAACAGGTTCTTCAACTTCCTCTTCAAATTCAGGTTCCTTAACCTCTTCTTGTTCAAAAACAGGTTCTTCAATATCTTCTGCTTCAACTTCTTTTTTACGTTTCGGTATTGCACTCTCAGGCATAACGTTTGCATCCAAATCTAAACCGCTAACTCCTACATCCATATCGGTGGGGGTCAAACCTGAACCTCCTGATTGGCCTAACCACTGGATATAAATTTTTGTGAACTGATAAACAATTTTCACATATCCACTATCTTCTAATACTGGTAACCACTCCTGTATAACATCATTTTTAAGATTCGAATATTTTGATAATTCATCAAGAGAAAGATATTTATATTTTTTAAGAGTTGCTATAATACTATCAACATCGGAGCTAATTACTGCCATTTTTTCACCTATCTTCTGCCAAATATCTTTAGGAGTGTTTATTTAAAAATCTTTCTTTTAGATATTTTTAATGTTGAAGTTTATTTTTCCTCAATTTCAACTCTATAATCTTTTGAAAGTTTACTTGTTGCTTTTCTATATGCTTCCTTCACATGTTTTAAGTATTTTTTATATGTTGTAACACTAAAAAGTACATGTCCTTTCCTCAATCTGGCAGCCCTATACATAGGTTTTCCAAACGCTTTTTGCATTCCTGATGAAATTCTATCTGCACCAGCACCAGTTTGTCTTTTTGTTTCTCTAATGACTTGGAAAGGGTATTTGTGAATTTTAAAAGCATAATTTTTAAGTGTATTAGCTTCCAAGTATCTGTTGGCACTCATTCTTGCAGATTCAAGAGAATTTGCTCTAAGTTGAACATCTTCTTTTGCAACTAATTTAACAACCATATCGTAGTCTTTTTTTCTACTCCCCATATTATAATGTCTTAAAGCATTATGGGGAAGAGATTTAACATACGATTTTCTAGGTTTTCTCCTTGAATACCTGGTCCATGCAGGTTTATCAGTATCGCGACAAGTTCTAGCAGGTCTAAATCCCATATTAAACACCTCTAAGTAATCATATTTAGATTTTGAATATATGGGTAAACATTTATAAAGACTTGTTATTATATATCTAGTGTTATATGTTTAGTGTTAACTGGGTGGTAAAATGGAGAAGATACCTGTACAAGGCAATGATTATTTGGTTTTATTTGATCAAAAAACAAATAACAATAGTATGAATGTTCAATATCCCTCTCAAGGTGGGAGCGGCGAATCACAAGTCTCAAAAGATGATGCAGAACTTTTAAAGATGTTAGCACAGGCAAGACCAAACATTGCTGTTGTTGGTGCAGGGGGTTCAGGATGCAACACATTAAACCGCTTATTTGAGTTGGGGATCGAAGGAGCTTCAGTCCTAGCAGTTAATACAGATGTTCAACACTTATTAAGAATTAAAGCAGATAGAAAAATTTTAATTGGTAAAGAATTGACCAAAGGAATGGGTGCAGGAAGCAATCCCTCTATTGGGGAAAACGCAGCAAAAGAATCAATGAATGATATTGAAAATATTTTGAGCGGATATAACATGGTGTTTATAACCTGTGGACTTGGGGGAGGGACAGGCACTGGATGTTCTCCCATACTGGCCGAATTAGCAAAGAAAAAAAATAATGCTTTAACTGTTGCAATTGTCACATTGCCATTTATATCAGAGGGAAGAACAAGAATGAAAAATGCTTTAGAAGGTTTAGAAAAATTAAGAAAGTCAGTTGATACAGTAATTGTTATTCCAAATGATAAACTTCTATCAATCGCTCCTGATCTTCCTTTGAACACTGCGTTTAAGGTTTGTGATGAGGTTTTAGCAAGTTCTGTTAAAGGAATAACTGAATTGGTAACTAAAGTGGGAATGGTCAATCTGGATTTTGCAGATTTAAAAACAATTTTAACTGATGCAGGTTGTGCAGTTATTGGTGTTGGCGAGTCATCTGTTGATGTTAAAGCAAACCAAAGGGCTTTAGTAGCAACTGAAACAGCTTTAAATTCTCCTCTGCTTGATGTGGATATATCTTCTGCTGACAGAGCACTTATCAATGTTGTTGGGGGAGAGGATATGACTTTAAACGAGGCCGAAATGATTGTAAGTGAGGTTGCTAAAAGAATTTCTCCCTCCTCTCATATAATTTGGGGGTCTAGGGTTGAAAGAAATCTAGATAAAAATTCTTTAAGAGTTTTGATAGTTATTGCAGGAACAAAATGTCCAAAATATGATCTAGAAAAGATAATGGGGTCAAATGATAATGACATTGATTTGGATTTAGTAGGGTGATTTTTATGTTTAATCTATCTAAATTTTTTAGTAGAAGTAAAATGATTTTGTACAAGATTACAAAACCAAAAAATTCAGATTTTTGGATGACTGCAAGAGTCACGTCTACTGGAGTTATTTTAATTGGAATGATTGGTTTGGTAATACTAGGAATTTTTTCTTTAATTAGAATGATAATGGTGTATATTATAGGGTGATTTAATGTTATTTGCTACAGTTGTTACTACTGGACAAGAAAATATAGTTGCTAAAATGCTTGTAAAAAAAGCTGAAAAAGAAGGATTAGATATATTCTCAATTGCGGTTTTTGAAGATTTGAGAGGATACATAATTCTTGAAGCTGAAAACGAAAATGCAGTAAGAAAATTAACTTATCAAGTTCCGCATGTTAGGAGGGTTTTAGCAAAACCTTTAGTTTTAGATGAAATTAAACATTTGATAGAATCTGCAAAACCTCCTGTTATGTCTTTGACTAAAGGAGATATTGTAGAAGTTGGCTCTGGAGCTTTCAAAGGAGACCAGGCAAGAATTTTAAGAATAGATACTGCTAAAGAAGAAGTTACTGTTGAGTTCTTAGATGCTGCAGTTCCAATTCCTGTAACCTTAAAAGCAGATTTAGTTAAAGTTGTTAAAAAAGCAACTGATGTTGAAGCAGAATCAAAATAGTGAAACATAAAAATTTTTCTACTTTCAACACCTATTTCTTTTTTTCTTTATTTTTCATATTCTCAATTTTTGAATAATGCCTTGAAAACAAAAATATTTCGAAAATACTTGCGACTAATCCCAGGTATGGCAGTACAAGCAAAGCTAATGTCATAGGTATAAAGAATGCCACTGCTGGCATTGGTTTAAATGCGTGTTTTCTGGAATACCATGCTGCAAGTACACTTATCAAACCAACCCACACCCACATCAAATCACATATCAAATGTCCAAAGAAATCTGTAGGTTCTATTGGAAGGCCTTCACAACCAGGTTTGGCAAACCAATCAAACAGATAGTCAGGTCTTGAAGGGAAATTACATCTGTTGTTTTCACAATATCCGAAACAACATTCTGCTGTTTTATTACAATAAAATAATTCACAATCAAATGAAATGACTTCCATATCTTCTAATTCTGTTTTTGTGTATTCCCCGCTCTCTCCACTAGAGCTTTCCATAATTTTGGGCCTATATATCGGACCAACTGGCGGGGTAGGTGAAGGATCCTCACATTCTGGAATAGATATTGATAAGGTTTGTGCACATCCCAACTCGCCCGGTGCGACTGCATTGAGAACATAACTTCCAACTCCCAAAGTCAATACTGTTGAACCGCTTAATCCTGACATTGAAGGTGTCAAACCATAATCCTCACTATTAATTGTGAAGTCAACATCACTTATATCATATTCGCTATCTCTGGGGTTTATAGACACATTAAATGTTACATTTCCATTTGTATCGACACAGAAAGGTCTTAGTGAAGTTAGGGTTAATGCACAGGGTATTGGTCCGGGGGGTGTTTGAATATTCACAGGATAGGTTTTCTCACAACCTATATTTGAAACTGTAACTTGGCAACTGTTTGCATCAGGAGCAACAAATTCGATAGTAATTATTCCCCCTCCATTAACATTCAAAGTATAACTGCGTTCAACACCTTCGCAAACAACTTTTGTTCTTTCATAATTAATCGGATTAACAAAATAATCAGATGTCGTATTAACCTTAAATGTAAGCGTTACTATATCTCCTATGTCTACATTAGAAGGATTTACTGAAACAAAATCTATTTTGCAATTTTCACATTGTATATTCTGGGACATTATACTGCTGCTTCTAAGTCTATCCCCATATGTTGAAGCATAGTTATCTCTACATCGTAAATAGCTACTTCCAGTGGAAGGAATATCCAAGTCAATCAGGTTATAACAGTAATTGTTATTTGTAATTGTCCAACTCAACGCATCTATACCATATGTGCCGTATGCACTTCCCGTGATATTATTATTTATAATAGTAATATCCACATCGTTTCTGATACTTATTGATTTATCTCTACTGTTTGTAAGTGTGTTATTCAAAATCCAAACATTTCTTGAATCTTCTCCAATCACAATTCCTTCATGACCCCCTAAAAATGTATTGTTTTCAATCAAAACACCTTGCGTTTGATGTAATCTAACGTATGCGTCAGTATAGAAAGATGTTAATAACCTGTTTTCAAATCTGCTGTTTATTATTTTTAAATTTCTATTTGGAGTACCATACTCTCCTATTGGGGATATCCAGACTGCTCCATGTATATGATTATTGAAATAACTATTATTAATAACCAAACCATCAAAATTTCTTGCAATAATTGAGTAGTATTTGCTTTTTTCTGCTTTATGATTATCTATCAAAACATTTTCAACAATCATATTGCTTCTAGAATTCGGATTTGTAGGTGTGTAACCTGTTGGAGATACGGTTGAATATTTATCCAACCATATGCCTCCTCCGACACCATCTCTAGATCGGTTAATGTCTTTAATTGTCGCATTTTTAACAGACAACAAAATCATCGAATAACTCCAATGGTCATGTCCTGTCGTTCTACTTTCAATTGTTCCGTTTTTAATCAACAAGTTTTCTTTTCCAAATGAGCATATCCCTGCACTTTCACTCATAAGTCCTCCGATTCTAGGAAGGTCATTATAGTTTCTCGCAATAACAGAATGTCCGTTTAAATCAAGTTCAACATTATCATTATCCAAAACCAAACAACAATAAATTGCGGGCGTTAGATGCGCCATTCCAGCTAAAGTATGTTTAAACAAAAACGATGAAGGCAGATTTATATCTCCCATTACTCTATATGGCAGGTCTGTTCTAGTTAAAACAGAACAGTTGTAAACAGGAATATACTCGCAATAATCTTTTACTTCAAATACAACAGTTTTTGGTGCACATTCATAATCAAATACTGGAGATTCGCAACCTGAAATCGATGTGTAGTTGCTTTCAACTTCCAATTCATAATTTCCAATGGGCAGTTCAAATGATATTGGACTAGTTAATGGAGAATATGACCCCTCATCAATTTCAATTCCTGTGTCCACATTTCTTAAAATATATGTATATGAGGAACAGCTTATTCCAATTGGTGTTTCATCACAAGCTTCAAAACATCCTGGCAAACTATCTATTATTTGGTTTAAATCAATATTTACTATTGCATTCTCCTCTGCTCCAATTTCATAACAACCTTCTAAATTTACAATTGTCTCACAAGGATACTCCTCAGAACATAAATCAGCCATATCACTTGTATTTGCATAAGCAATTTTCCCACATTCATCTGGTTCCAATTCCATTTCACATGTATAAATATTTCCAGAAACAGGGATTAAAGTTGTGTTCCATAAAGTATTTTCACAATAAATCCCATATTCTCCATCTGTTGTACATTTTATTTCTTGTTCTGTCAACCTTCTCGGAGAACTTTCAACAGTAGTATTTATTAAAACAAAATTTAATGTCAGATTATTATCTCCTAAATTGCCATCAGAAACATTTGCAATACAATTTATGAAACCCTCACAATCAATTCCCATAATTAAATTGTTTATTGTTGGAGGATATTCATCAACACAATCATCTAAGCAACTTCTTCTAGAACATTTTTTGTTGCTTTGTTTTGATTGCCAGCCTGTGTCGTTTCCATAAGCACAAACCCAAACCTCATCAGGGTTTAAACTACCCAAATCTATTCCATGGTTTGTTAGGTTTGGAACTCTAATGTTTGCAACATCTTCGTTCACAACTTCAATCCAATCACTCAATTCTCCATCAATTATACAGTCATCATTTTCTCCATCGCCGTTCGTATCTTCAACTTCTGAACAGAATCTATAATAAACAACACTTGCACTGTCGGCAGGATGCGTGTCAATATCTTCCCAGAACACTGACGCGTTGAAGCTATATATTGTTTCTGAAACCAACTCATAATCTCTGCAAGGTGCTTCCAACACGGGTGCGCTGTTATTTACAAGGAGTCCTGTACAAAAAGCACAGCCTTGATTTTCTGTTTCATCTACTCTTCGGTTTGTCATTTCATATCCTATTTTTTCTGTTACATAGGGTGTGCATTCTTCTGTATTCCAAAGTGTCAGAGCCCTATAATAATTTGAATCAAACACTGCCGATGCATATTCCTCAGGTAGCTCAGTTCTTGATCTTCCAATATTTATCGGTTCATGTTCTTCAAAATTAACCGTAAGTAACTCCTCATTTCCTGTTTGCGCATATTCTACAAATGAATTGAAATAAACATCTTCAGAGAAACAGTTTTCTAATTCATTTTGTTCAACATTCCATTCACAATATATAGTTTCTCCTTCTTCATCTGATGTTGGATAAAACAATATTGTATCTCCCCGTCCGGTATAATCTGTGTGTATTATCTTTCCAATTTCTTGATTGTCTGAAAGCATAACACTTTCAATTTTTTCATCATTGATTAAAATATTTTCATTTTCATCCATGAGGAAGATTATTGTTCCGAGCCATCCTGGTTCTGGTGGAGGTTCTATGGGTGGAGTAATCGTAGCAGGTCTACAGATCCAATTACAATTATATAATGACCATGATGTTTCACATTCATCTTCAGGTTTGATTTCATTTAAATATGTCATATTACACTGCTTGTTTTCAATACATCTACATTGATCTGAGTTGAAATTCCAACTAACTATCCAATTTGGTCCCAAGTATCTTAGGCCAAATCTTTCTTCACACATATATTCGTTCGCATCTTCTATACAATTACAATGTATTCTGGTTTCAGTGTAATTATAAACAACTCCAAATTCATAATCACATGAAATACGCGAGTGTTTTCTGCATTGCTCATATAATCCTGAGCCTTCTTCTAAAGCACTGCAGTCTAGAGATGCATAGTTGTTGTAATCAGATTCATAGTTCCAAACCCATTCAGTTTCCAAACCATATGGGTGTTTTATTCCATTTGGCTGTCTGAATAAACCTCTTGTAACATAATCTTCCATTCCTAATCTGCCTGCCCAGGGATATTTATCAATAGAGTTGTAGTCTTCCATATACACAAATGTTCGTTCCCATTCTGGCCACCAGTAACCATAGTTTTCATCAATTTGGTCTTTTGTGTAGTCTAAAAGGTCTGACACATAGACTTCATCCCACTGGTTGCAATATGTGAATCTAGTTGCAAAGAATCTGCCTACAATATTTGCGCCTCCCTCCTCAACAGCTGTAAATTCATCTAACTCTGAAATCTCCTCATTATTCAAACTACCCATAATTTCCAACCATTCTATTTGCTCATCACTTGGATCACAGGACATAACATCATTTTGATATGCTCCTGAAGGACCTGCACTCCATTCTACAAACGAGATTTCGCATTCTGGGTCCTCATTTGGATCACAAGGATACTCTATCCTATCCTCTCCTCCCTCCATGCTCACAGTCTCATAAGACACATAATCATAATACAAGTTAACTTTATCGGGCATTGGCAATTCTCCAAGATGTCCGCTTTCTTTCGCTTCATACGAGCGGTCCCATAACACTTCTCTAAGCCACCATGGTTTGTAATAATAACCCCAAAAATCTTCAAAATCTTCATCCTCAAAATCAGGATCTCCTCCCATGGGCCAGTATTCCATACAAGGATAACATTCTGTAACGTCTTCAGTTATCGAATAAGCAGATTCGCCAGATTCAACATTAATGTGCTGTTCTGCAGTGAACGCAGTTCCATTTTCTGTTCTGTAAACACAAAACTCTCCTTCTAAAACATTACCGCAATGGTTTGTTGTTATATTCCATACTACAGTTTCATCACAAGAATCTTTCAAATAAAGGAAGCACCCTGCTTCTGAGAATAAAGCAGAACAATATGGGTCATCAACCCATGTTTCAACATCCCCCTCATCACTTGTTTCGTATATGGGATAACCACACCCTAAATAAAGTCCGCATGTTGATGCATTGCTGCATTGCATATCTGAATAAGCCGATTCAAATCCTTCATCACTCATTTGAATACAACAGCGCATAGGCATGCCGTGAGGTTTAATATTCAAATAAAACAAACCCATTATATCATTCATGTATATATTTTTAAGATCGAGATGAGGCAAGTTAGGATTTTCTTTTAATCCAAAATATTGGTTTGAATCGCAAGCGCAGAGTTCATCCATATAAGGTGGGAAAATTGAAAGAATAGAACCAAATCTGCGGTACCATGAAGTAAACCAGAAATAATAAACTCCTTCCCCATATTCTCCATCACAGATTTCATCACAAACATATTCCCATTCAATTGTTTCATAACTTTCTTCACAATAATCCTCTGGTCCAACATCCAACCCTATTACACTGATATAATTGCCTCTACAATCTTCTCTTTCTTCAGATAATTCGGGTAGGGAGTCGCCCGGACGCCATTCCGGATCGTATATACAATATTCAATATATTTATAACATTCAGTTGTACTTTGTCCGCATTGTTTTAAAGCCAAACCTTCGTCAGATATAATCTCCTCAGCTAGTTCATCAGTTCCGATATACATTCCACCAATGCAATCATCTATAGTTCCAAATGGTTCATTACACATTGCACCTTCAACCACCCAAGGGCATAGGCCATAGGTTACATTTTTTGAAGGTATAAATCCAAAGGCCTCATAATCTGTTAGATTGTAAACTAATGGATTGAGCAACAACCAATGGGATTGGTTGTAAATATCTGCACCCCAACAAGTTATGCTTTTTTCAGATTCAAGGCATGCTGTTTGTCTCTCACAAGACAATTTGCATAAATAGTCAAAATAAACATCGTCGAAACATCGTTTTTCACCTTCAGGAGATATTGTGCAGAACATTGTATAATCTGTGGTGTACTCACATGTTTCTACTTCCCCTGCTTCATTACATGTTGTAGTAACAAATCCAATATCTACGGGCGACCACTCCCAATAATACGCAATATCCTTCCAATCATCATTGTTGTAATCTGGGGTTCGATCATAGTTTTTCCATTCATCAACGGGTACGCAAACATAAGAGTCATTATAATCTGTTATAAAACTTTCATTAATTTCATAATCTCCTATACTAATTCCTGTTGGAACAGAATTGCTAACCATAATCAAAGCAGGTGGGGAAATAGCAGGTTTAAAATTATGTATGACTATGATGGGGCTCATACAAATCCCACCAGTCCCAAATCCAGTTTCTAGTTTTGCTTTACAATGCAATTCTTTTCCTTTCACACAGTTTTCGTTTTCTAAACAATCCTCTCCTCCCCAAGTTATGTCCCAATAACCATTATCTGTGTTATCATCACATTCAGTTGCAATAACATTATTGTCTTGATCTAAAATATCAAAACATACTCTCAAAATTTCATCATCTCCTTCAAGATCTTCGACAGAGATAAAACAAGTGAAATTTGAATCTTCATATGCACAGCCCTCATTTCTTGGTTCATCAGGCAATATTGCGGGACAAGATTCAATATCATCAGGAGAAGGTCTGGATTCAATCAAAGGAGGTTCAAATCCTACAGTTATATCCACAAAACAAGGAGTACTGCATTTATATGCTGCTTCCTGGCACCCTTCTCTGCGCAAAGAATCAGTCAACTCAACACAACAAACAACACCATTTATTTCTGTGCTAACTCTACAATTGTTTTCATTTTCACAATCCTCTAGCGTTTCCATTTCTTCCCCATATGTATCTCCTGGTATCAGAACATTCCAAAGAATTGTTTCAGTTATAATTTCCTCACAATCTTCACATTCAAGATCTTTGTCTTCATAAGTGTAGCCACAAGTATAACTCAAATAGTCTTCTTCTTCTTCAATAAGCATCCCAAAACTAGTGAAAATAGGAGGCTGATTTAATATGTTTAAATATCCCTCATCTTGTTCAATTCCACTTATCGGAATGTCAGTAACAGCACCACTATAAGAAGGTATTGAAAGCAAAATGTTTTCCTCAAGATCAGTTATATTTACTACACACAAAATCTTATCACATTTACAAACCTGTTGTTCACCAGGAACAAAAGTTGCTTCTGTATATTCATATTCATCCAAATTTTCGTTTGAAATTCCATCTGTTCTAGCTTCACTTATAAGAATATTTTCTTTCCAGAAAATATAATCTAAACCACCTTCTTCATCAACATTTGCCCAACCTATATCTACACCTACATCTGGTTCACCATCTCCGTTTAAATCACTCGGAAGATTTATATCAAATTCACAAACATATGTTGTATCCGAGTCACATACTGTATTTACACTATAATCATTGAGATGGATATTTCCCTCAATATTTGGAGGGGTTGCACAGGCATTTGCATTTCCTTGGCATCCGCTCCCAAAAATTTCACCTTCATACTTCGCAACACTATCTACAATGTCAATACAACATTGGATTGAAGATGCATCAACTGATGCAGGGATGGAGCACGTTTCACTATTTTCACAATCTTCAATAATTGTCCCGTCAATACTCCATGTATAAGTGCCTCCTATTTCCTCTACACACTCCTCACACTCTGAATCGCCATCATTTGCTTCATAACTGCACTTATACTGCATATGCAATTCACTATCTGTGGTTGCCATATTGATAACATTCACACTTATGTATGAAATAACTGGTTCAGTGTTTTCAATTATAAGAGGGTAGTCATCTTGTGTTATGCTATCTCCCTCAACTTCTCCACCATGAGAGCCATATGACATTGCATTTACAACCTGCGTACCAAGCGAATTTTTAACACTGACCAAGCAGGCAATTCTGTCGCATTTACAAACATTATGGTTATTTGGCACAAATACGTATTGCTCTCCTAAGTTTGTGTTAGATATAAAGTCATCTAAAGATACGAAACCAACATTCTCCTTAGTGTCAATATTTTCAATAATGTTTCCATCTTCATCTAAACGAACCCATGACAAGTTAACTTCATTGCTCCCAACAGGGACATCCAATCCAAATTCACAAACATATTCATTTTCTCCAGAGCAGTTTGTTGTTTCAGTGTAGTCTTCTATGTGCACGTATCCATTTATGTTGATTCTTTGAGTGAAACAAATTTGGTTGGACCATAAAGGACAGCATTCAGAATTATCTGTAACTTGTACACAACAAGTAATTTCATCGCCCACGGAAAGTTCTTCTATTTCAACATTTAATATGCCTGGTGCTGCACTATCTCCACTTTCACCAAGTATCTCTAGATAAAACATTTCATCATTCAATAGAATAGATATATTTGCGTTTCTAGGGCAATTATCAGTATTACAATCAATAGAGGGTATATGGGTTTCCAAATCATTTACTCCCAATCCGTTTATTGAACACATAACATCTGTGCTGTCAACAACCAATTCAGGAATTCCCCATAAAGTAGGTGCAGTGTTATTATTGTAAAAAGATACTGAATCAGTTATATCACAAGCATCACACCAAGCAGGAACCTGTGTTTGCAAAATAGGTCTGAAATAGCATTGTATATATTCACAAGGCTGTATTTCTCCAAGATCTATTCTTTGTTGATCGGACCGGGAATATCCTGCCCAAACTTCAATATCAAATCCTTCAAATTTTTGATGATAATCCGGACAATACCCCATGCTTCCAAATGGAATTGGCTCACCACCAAAGAAATTATTATTTACATTTGAACAATTATCATAAATACCAACACAGTCTTCTTGGCATATCGGATTAAGAATATAGCAGACAGGTCTAAAAGTTATTTCCTGATTTGTTGGATTATCAATCGAATAGCTGAATTTTATGCCATTGTAGGTTATATTTGGTAAATTGAAAACAACTGCTTCTCCAGATATCATTTCAGGATTACTTGTTCCGTCCCAATTCCAAAGATCTGCTTCTACTGTTTCAAAACTATCCAAATCATAACAACTACTCGCATCACAAGCCTGAAAACTCACATCCAATCCAACACAATCTGTATTGCAAGGGTGTTCACAATTATACACAACACCTTCATTGTTTGCTTGGTCGCACGTTGTTTCGACAAACACATCGCCCATTATAAACGGATTCAATTTTCCATATATGTCATCCAATCTCGCATTACAAAAGTCATTGTCTATAAACTCGGCAATACCCTGCGTATTCTGCCAATCATTTATTATTGCACCATACCCGCCTGCATTTTTTCCAATATTTTCATTGAATTTAATATTATCTACCTTCGATAATATAACTGCGTGGCTCGCGTATCCAAGACCAAGGTATTCATAACCATACAGCGTGTTATTTTCAATTAATAATTCATATGTGGACATGTGATTGTAATAACCTTGTACATTACATATTGTTAATGCGGTTGATGGCACTGTTTTTCTTCTAAACTCATAATCATTACTTGTTTCAATTTCTGAAAAATCATTACCTGCTCCCCCTCTTTCAATATGTGAGTTTTTTATTCTACCCACTATAATATTTTTACGAGGTAGCATATCTGTTAAGCAATTATAAGGTGTTCCTAGCAACAACCCTCCACATCTATTGCCAAAATATGTATTGTTATCAAAATAGATTCTGTTATCTCCTTCAATCAATCCAGTTATCTGTTCGTTGGAATTTGGTAAATAAGTATCTGAGGAGGGGAAATCATTCCATTCCTTGCACAAAGCATCATATTTTGAATCTGAATCTATAACATAGGATTCTTTTATTTTAATTGCGTGTATGTGGTCATATTTTGGAATGTCCACAAAACTAGGGCATGCACCCCCTACTGCTACTCCCCCCGTTGAGAGATATGAATCTATATCCAAAGCTACGGAATTTTTCCATCTAACCAATGAATTTACATCATTTAAATTTGCTACTGCATTATTAAATTCTACTCCTGTTATGCCCTGTCCATGTAACTCAATATCAATATTTTCTAGCGTTATTGCAGAACCATAATTACTAAAAGGACCTACCATATTATTATTTTCAATATGAATGCCCGTTACTCCTTTCGAAGCAGTATCATGTGGTCCTTCAATGTTCACATTTTCAATTTCTACATTATTATTAACATCTTCAAAATCCTTAATCCAAATACCTTTTCCACTCATTGAATTAGCAATATTTATTGATACGTCTTGTATAATATAATCTTTATCTGCTTGCATAGTCGGACTTTGAATGTAAATACCAAAAAATTCATAACCTTCTAAATTTATTTCAGTTTCTTTTATGCTAAATTCTTGTGGCATAGCCAGGAAAATTGCATATTGATTATAGCCATATAATGTTTCACTTCCTTTTTGGTATGTAATATCTGTGTTGAAAACATCAAGTGCCCCCATTAAAGTTTGGATTGCGTTTACATATTTTGAATCTTCAATAATAATGTTGCAATTTTTTATATTCAATTTAGTGTTTTCAGAATTGGAGAATATGCTTTTTGGAGAGCATGTGGTGTTTGTATCAGTGAATGTTATGGTGTGTCCGTTACAGTCAAGTGTGGCAATGCCTGGAGATGCACTTTCCAAATTAAAACATACTAGTATGTCTGAGCTACTTCTAATCAAATCATCAGAATTTATTATCAAATCAGAATTTAAAATATAAGTTTTTGGAATGTAGGGGGAGGGCCCTATATCCAAGTTCCCACAGCCGTCTACCCCTATACCATCTATTGTTAATACTCCCCCTGATCCGCTCTCCGCACCACCTTCCATTTCAAAATATGAACTGTGGACAACTAATTTCCAGGGAAATTCATTTTTATAATTCATTTCAAAAGAAATCAAACCAGTTTCTGGAGTTATTACTCCCTCCGTGATTCTATTCCCTTGTTGATCTAAAACCTCCCACCACCCTTGTTTAACAGGCGAGACAAAATAATGATATTCTACAACAGTGTTTCCCAACAAAGCGTTTTCAAATCTATCAAACGTTCCTCTAATAGCAGTATTCTTTGAATATATATTGTTGACTTTGGTTTGTTGGAATTCAATAAAACTGTTATCTGCATTCAAAGTTTTAATCTTACAATCAATACATTTGAAATAAGCTCCATCCAAAACAACATTTTCTAAGTTTCTATCTTTACAAACAACATTGTTTTTAACTATAGTATAGGTTCCTTGTTCGGGGATGTCACAATTCAGTTCTTGTGTCTCTGCCTCGGCATAATATTTTATTTCATTTATATCAGATACTGGAGTTATTTGTACATAACCTTTCTCTACAAAATAAATGTCCCCCTTACTAACAAAAGTTTTCAATTTTCCATCCAAAGAAATCGCATCAGCGTTTTTATTGTATGTTGAAAAAAGTACCATATCTTTGTTTTTAGATAGTTTTGCATATTGTGTCTCTGACACCTTAATGCCGTTTATATCAAAAACTCCTTCGCTTCCTGCAACATATATTTTTCCATCTTTTTCAATAATCTGTGCAGGGTTTAAGACATCCATAACTTTTCGTGTAAAAATTTCTTCTTTTTTATTGAAATCAATATTTTCTAATTTATATACTGCATTCTTACTATTAACTACTACAAAATAATCACCATCACCATAAATCAATTGCGGAGCCGATAATTTTTCACCAGCAACAAATTCGTTAGTGTAATAAACCTTATCAGGTTCATCCATTGTTTTAGATTTGTTTAACTCATAGACCAAGTATACATTTGAAAATGTTTTATAGGAATAAGACCCTATTCCCAAATACTCTTTTTCATCATTCTCAAAAATTTCAATATTTCTCAAAAACAAATTCATTCCTGTTCTCTCAATAACAGTTTGAGCGTCCCCAGTCATTTTATATTTGACGATTTCAGCAGGGTTTAATTTTGCGACGTATAGCTCACAATTTTTCCCAAACTTTATTGTTTGAAAATTCTCATTTTCAGACGGATAGATAATTCTTTCATTTTGATTAATATTTCCCGGATTTGTTATCCATTTTATAGTGTCTTTTCTATTAACCGATCCTGGGGAAAATATTGCAATATGTAATTTTCCATCATAACAGCTATCAAAAATATATTGGTTTCCCTGTATAGAATCCTCAAAAACAACATCATATTTTTCGTCTGAGAAAACAATTGTGGGGTCGTATATTATTTTTGATTGTGTAGGCATAAAAACATTGACATAAATGCTAATCTTTGTTTTAATTCCATCATAGAACAATTCAACTTTTTCAATATCCCCTGCAATATCCATCGGATCGTATGTCAAATAAGTTCCATCATATAATTGTATTTTAAAATATCCCCTATCAATTTTTCGTATATTCAAATCTCCATAGGTTATATCATCGCTTTCAAAGGTTTTGATATCTCCTGTTTCAAGAATTATTTTTTCATTCCCATAATAAAAAGTATTTGAATAAACCTCTTGATTTATCTTAAATGTAACTTGTTTTTCATCTCCTTTGTTTGTTATTTCAATAGTTTGTTTTTTTGCTGTTCCACCCATCATTTCCAAAGGAATATTTTGATCTGTTGTTTCCACTATATCTGCTATAATGACATCATCTGCTTTGAAAGCAGATAAAATATGTTTATTGGTTATCCCTTTAACTGCTTGGACAACATTTATGTCTTGGAGCAATTCAATATCTTGATTCAATTCTACAAACATTTTACTACTTTCAACTGAAACCCCCCCTGATGTCCGAGTATAAGTCGCGTTTCTTAATGTATATTGGCCATAATCATTTTCAAAATTGTAACTTGTTGGATCTGTGTCGCTAGTTCCACCAATGGGTTCCATCGTTTTTGGTTCAGAAATACAACCAAAAACCAAAAATATCAAAATTAAACTTATAATTATTTTTCTCACATTATCCCCCCAAAGAATACTTCCCATACATTAATGAATAAAACAAATAAACCATAAGAAATTATCGCCAAGATAGGGGCGAATTTAAGTCCTTGTAATAATTTTCCATCTTTTAATATTCCTATTGTTATGGATGCCAAAAAGCATGTTCCTATTATCGTTATAGTTGATAAGAAGTTTATGAATTCTATACTAACATTGATTTGCGGATTTATTAACAAAGTATTGCTATCATTTGAATCAACCGATCCCCGTATACTTTCAAAAATCAATATATATTGGCTTGATATAGAAAGTAAAAAAGGAAGCGCAAATATGACAACAAAAACTAAAAATATAACATGGGCTCTCAACGCAGTCCATAATTTCATTCTTAAATCTTTTGTTTCTCTCATTTCATCAGCCGCAACTTCGAGTGTGTTTGCAATTCTTCCCCCACTCCTTATAGCGTGATTAAAAAAATTTACAAAATTTTTGACATTGTCACTCATTGTTCTTCGGGTCAACATTTCAAGTGATTCTGATAAAGAAATCGTCCCCATGCTCCTAGTGATTATATAATCTACATCTTCTTTGAGCGGACCAAATTCTTTGAGAGATGAGTTTTTAAGAGCTTCAAAAGGAGTCATTCCTGCTTTTATATTTGCAGATAAAACCATTAAAAAATCAGGCAATGAGTTATCAACCCTATCTGTGCGGTCACTCATTTTATGATATAAGTTAAACAACATAATTCCCAAAGATAAAAACCCAAATATTATTCCTCCTAAAATCCCTAGCAGAACTGTGTTTGCATATGTTGCAAAACTATGTCTAGATACTGCGAAAAAACCATAAAAATGAAAAAGAACAAATCCCAACATGGCCCATTCAATCACGAGAAGTATATGTGTTGCGATCCATTCTTTTGGCTCTTCATATATTCCTGCATACGCCAGATATCTCTCAATTTTATCAAGAACTTTAACAGTGAACAAACTTCCGAAAAAATCCATTATTCTTCGTTTAATATTTTTTAACATTATAATCCCCTAGGTCTTTTGATATATATATATCCTATTATTATAATCTGGCAGATAAATGATGCAATAACAAAAGACATGACTAAAAATTCTGTGACATCTACCAATTTAAAAACCGAAAACAAAAACAAAAGAGTTATTCCCAATGAGGGTAAAACTGCACCCAATATCAAATATGCCAATGAAATAAATTGAAGTTCTCCACTATAAGCATTGATTGTTGATATTCTTTTTGCAACCAAAAGGTCATGGATTCTTCTTATAATTGAAACAATATCTGATCCGGAAGTTAACCCTATCATCAGTCCCCACACTACTTTTTTCAAATAGAAGGATTTCGTTTTTGTAGCCAAACCTGACAAGGCAGAGTTCAAAGTATATCCTTCGTTTGTTTTATGGATGACGTGTTGAAAATATCTATTAAGATGCTTGTATTTGGATTCACTCAAATTTCTGATCACATTATATACTGGAATTCCAGAATTAAGCTGCACCATCATATCCTTTAAAACAAATATCAACTGGTCATCTATTTCCTCACCAATTCTTTTTGTGTACATACTTGGAAAAATTGTGTGGTATCCATATATCACAATCATAATCATCAGTCCTGTTACCAAACTCATTACTACTGATCCAACTTCGTCTCCAGTTCTAACATAAAGTGCCAGTGATGCTATTAAAAAAAACAACAACCCCCATAACCCTGCAGAAAAGAGACATCCTATTATATACCTCTCTGCTTTAAGTTCTTCATCAATCAAAACAAGTTCGTATTTTGCTCCAGGAGTGAAGGATAGTAAAGTACTACCAATTCCGTCAAACTGTTTTGGCAGTCTTTTTATTTTTTCAAGTGTAAACCACATTAATGGAAACCGCATTTAAACCATCTCAAGTACTTCTTTGACTGCAACATTTTTCTTTATTTTAGCCATTAAACTTTCTCTGTTTGTGTAGAAGGCTTTTATTACAGTAGCAACATTATCTACATCTCTCACATTATTTTTTTTCATCCATTCCAAAACCATAATTCTTTCATCAATATCTTGTCTGAATTCTTTTTCAGTTATACCTGTATGGAGGTTTAATTCTTGTAAGTATTTAACCGGAAGATTTACCATCTCAAATTTATCTGTCATTGGAACCCATCTCCAGAGGGGTGTTGCAACCAATTCTCCTCTGGCACCAACATTCACTTCACACAATTCAGAAATTCTCCTCAAATTTCTTCTCCTATCCCTATACTGAACAACTATTAAATTCAAAACTTCAAGTTCTGTTGCAGGAATAGAAAAGGGAGGATTAGCCAATCTTCTCAAAGTTTGTTCTGCAGTATCTGCGTGAAGTGTCGCATAAACAGAGTGTCCTGTGTGCATTGCTTCAAACAAAACTTCTGCCTCTTGGGCTTTCCTAATTTCGCCAACAATTATTCTGTCTGGTCTCATCCTCAATGAGTTAACCATCAAGTCAAGCATAGTAATTCCACCAATGTCTTCAACATTTGGACTTCTCGTTAATAATGGGACCCAATTCCAATGATGTTTTGACAAGTTAATTTCTCTGGTATCCTCAATAGTTACAATTCTTTGATTTGAAGGGATAAAAGGGAGCAGTGAATTCATCATAGTTGTTTTTCCGCTCGCAGTCCCCCCCACAACCAAAACTGTCATTTCATAGTGAAATGCCTGCCATAATAAAGCAGCAATATTTATATCAATCGTACTTCCTATAAAATCAATTATGGTCCACGGCTCTTTTGAGAATTTTCTGATGGTTATTGAATTGCCGTGTGTGGAAACTGGATACAAAGTTGCATTTACTCTTTCCCCCTGTTCTAATCTTGCATCTAGCAAAGGACTTAGAATTGTTATTTGTTTTCCAGCTTTTCTAGCAATGTTTGAAGCAAGCGAAAAAACTTCTTCTTCATGGTGTATTATTTGATTAGTTTGCATCCAACCATATTTTTTATGGTAAACTGATATGGGAGTATTTGCTTTGTTAATTGCAATTTCTTCTATACTCTCATCATCCATGATTCCTTCCACCATTATACCCAGGCCTACAATATCTGACATAACTATACAAGAAAACATATCAATTTGTTTTTCATCAAAATATTGTTTCAACATTGTCGTTGCATCTTCCATAATTTTTCTTCTAATCAATCCTATTTTTTCCGTTGTCATTTCTTTATCTGATAAATTTGGGATAATTCGTGATAACTTATCTCTTATATGAAACAGAAAATCCCGTGTTGGTTCTTGAATCAAAGGAAAATGAACGTTATACAAATACCCTGTTGCCTCTGAGTAGGTTATGAATATAGGAACAGTCCACCCATAACTTTCAAACTGATACATTTCAACATGTTCTTCAGCATATTTCGGCGTTTCAACTTTTTTAATCTTGAAAGGTTTTCGTTTAATTGCTTTTGGTTTATCCATAATGTTTAATGGGAATTTAACTTTACACCAAAGTTTTTTTTCTAGGGAATTTAAGATATCATTCATTGATTCTTCGTCCCAGCCATATTTTTTTTCAATTTCATCAAGAGTTATTTCTCCCCTGTCATTTATTTCTTGAACCAAATGATCTATCTTACTCACTATTTCCATTTCTCGTTTATGTTCTTTAAAAAAAGTGTCAATTTTTTCTTCAATTTTTTTGCTTTTTTTTGAAACTTTTGCTTCTTCCTTATTTTTAACAGGTTTTTTATCATCGCGAATTTCGTCTGTTTTTGATTTTTTCTCAGGCAAGTTTTTTTTAGTTGTTTTTTTCTTGTTCTCAATTTTTTTAGTTTGACTTGTTTTTTTAATCGTTTTTTTAACGGATTTTTTATTTTTCATATCCCCACCTTCTATATTAATACAAATTAAAGCTTTTTATATATTGTTATTAATTGATAAGTGTTGTATATTCTGTTCCGTCGCGGTAGACAGTCAAAATTGTACCAAATTCTGATTCGGTATCAACGTGATAACTAACTATCCCCGTCATATTAACAAAACAATTCAAATCCTCTCCCCCAACATCTATTTCAGTTTTCCAAGTAGATCCGCCTGCTTCTGGTACTATCAGTACAACAGATAAAATTGATTCTGGATAAGTTACAACTATGTCATTACCAGCACCAATCACACAACATTTTGAATTGTAATAATCATTTTCCCGATCTGAATACGAAAAGGTTATTTGTTTTCTGGGGGATCTGCACGTCCCTGTATCTGTACAAGGCGGGCCCACACCCCAATCAATATCACTTGCCTCTTCGTTTGGGCAATATATCTCAATTTTTAATCCAGAATAATCTCTTGTGGGGATTGGCGTTACCAATTTGCCCGATTGTTCAGCTTCATCATAATCAAAATAAATTCCATTGGTAAATCTCAAAGTATCATTCACTTCAACTGTGCCGTTAATTCCTTGGAAATCAAAAATTCTTTGTCTGAATTCTGCGTAATCTTTGAGTTCATCAAAACCTCCCTCAGTAATTGGTAGAGAGAAAGATGTTCCAAATTCACTGTAACCCTCTCCATGATACATAATGGTTTTGTAAGTATTGATGTAATCAATGTCGTTATCTATATCATTTATCAATGTTCTTAACTGACTAAGACCCACATTTCCCGGAACAAAACTTCTACCCGATTGAATTACACTTATTAATAAATACAAATTTACCGACATTATCAACACGGTGCTCATCAAAAAAATAAATCCTTTAGTTATCTGTACCATGTTTTTACCCTCCCATACTTCAAATCCTGACATGAGAAATAACTAACACTGATTTCGCTATCAATAGAATCACATTCTGACTTAATCGTTGAATATATTAGGTTATCTGTGTCATCATATACTCTTATTTCAGCACATACATTCCAAGGTGTGTTTTCTATAATTTCCCGTATGTCTGCATCTTCTAAATCCCCACAACTTTCATCCACAACCAATCCAATATCTGTTGCAAGGTAATACAGTTGTTGATCGTTTGAAGTTGTTCTCGTTTCCAAAAGAGACAATATTATTAATAATAGTATGAAAAATGCCCCGAAAGCAAGCACAACATCCATAGTTAAAACATACCCCTTCATATTAATAGCCTCTCATTTTTACGTAAATATGGCATTGCTCTGAAGAACCATTCACTGTTTTTATCCGTGTTAATTTAATAATCTCATATTTTTCTCTATCCCAACCTGAAATATCTCCAATTTCTTTTTCACCTATTACTATTGCAATATCTTCATCATTTTTCAATCCAGAAAGTTCAAGTAAAAGAGATTTATTGTTGTTATAAAGTTCTTCAAATTCCAAAAATTTATCCCAACTTATATTGCTTGTTCCATACTCGTTTAGAAGACCTATAGAATCAACATTATCTTTTTTCCAATTTGAGGGAATTCCTTCTGTTTCAAACAAATTAATAGACAAATCAACAACCTTTTGATAATTCCATTGCTGGCTTTTAGATGTGTTAATTTTACTGAAACTCATATCCATGGCCCACAGTACCAACAATATTAAAAATAAAAATAAGGATAATGCAACTACTAGGTCTAAAGTTAGTGTTTGTCCTTTAAGCTTCTTCAATTTTTATCACACCGCCTTCATTTTTTATAATAAAATCTCCAAAAGCATTGAATTCTGCTTCTTGCGTTGCATTAGTTAAAATATATTCTGATATCCTATTTGAATGGCCTTCGGGAGTTTCAGAATATAATCCATATACAATTCTATCGTAAACTCCAAAAACACACCTCTGACTATTTAAGCTTATTTTTTCACTGCTCCCTCTGATAGTTGCAACAGAGTTAATCGTTGTTGCGACTTTTCTAACAGAGTGTTCGCAATTTACTGCATCTCCAAACAAATAACTACTTTGGTAGTATTCAACATAAATAACACTTATACTGAGCAACAACAAAGCAACCACACTTATTATAACAATCAATTCTGAGGATAATTGTCCTTTCATTTATTCACCGTTTTTTTAACCTGGGAGACAATAACATTCTCCCTCAACACATTTTCCCCCAACTATTATTGCTGTAATCCATTCTTCAGGATCCATATGTCCTTCTGCCATTGCAATACAATAGGTATTGCAGCAAGTATCGTGACATTCTCCACAAACATAAGAAAGACAGTCATAGTCACAATCATAAGCGGTTACTGTTTCCCAAGGGTTGCACGGATCTGCCCCTCCTCCACACCCTGAAGCGCCAAGGTTTAATACACAGTCATCATCCAAGCACCTTTCTTGTTCTTCGCACCCATATAAACAACTTCGAATCTGGCGTAGTTGTCCCGTATCACAACTACCACTCCCACAACCAACATCCAACCATCCACTACACATATCATTTACACATCTATTTTCAATAGCACATTCTCGGGGGGAGCATAGTCTGGATTGTTGCATTTGATTTTCTGAACAAGTATCTGCCCCACATTCAACATTTCTCCAATCAAAACATTCACATTCATCCTCTCCAGAACCTCCCGAACTTCTAATTTCTACAGTTATCGGTATTGTTATTTCTTCATTAAAATCTCCTGAAGACACATCAACTATAAAATAACCTGAATAAATCCCTGTTGGTACTCCTCCTGCAGTAACACTGAATTCAACATTTCTTTCACCTTCAGGAGTAAGCATAAAATTATCGGGCGAAATACTCAAAGAAATTCCAGTATGGTCCCAAGTTTCCTCGACATCTATATCTATATTTTCATCATAAACACTAGTGAAGCTTATAGTTTTTGAAGCAGAGGAATCGCGAGACATCAAGAAATATAATGAATCATAATCTAAGATAACCATGCCTTCACCAATCCGTACATAAGTGCCTCTTGATTCAATAGTTATCCAACCTTTTCCAGTTCTATCCATCCAGTTCCCTCTAACTTCGCAAGAAAGTGTTCTAAAAATATCTGTACCTCTTAAGTTTAAATTTATTGTTTTAGATTCTATCATTGATCCACTTGGTTTTCCAATATATGATTCGTTTAAATTGACAGATCCGGGTATCTCAATAAATATTTTCTTTTTAGCGCCCATCCCCTGTCTACATACTGTTTCGGCTGCGTCTGCAACTTCATTAACAGTTATTTCAGCAACACCCATATCTCTTTGGCTCTGTGCCTGTATGAGACCTTCTTGTGCCAAAATTGTAAAACCCAATATGATTATAAGTATAACTCCTAAAACAACAAGAAGTTCAACACTGCTTTGCCCTTTTTTATAAAATAACATAGATAACTCTATCAATATTAAATTTTTAAAGGTTTATACCCCTACATTGCCATTACTCCCAAAATCTCCTTCAAGAAAGCTTCTGAGACTATGAAAATAATGTATGAAACTACCATGAGGAAAGGTATATATCTAACTCCTCTTACTTTTGAGCCTTGGCGTATAACGCCAATAACCAATGATGCAAGTATAGATGTTACAAATATAGCAAAAACAGCAAATAATACAAATTCATCTGCAGTTATTGGCATATCCCCAAAGTGAAACATTGTTGCAAGTCCAACCACTCCCCCATATGAACCTCCGCCTGTAATGCTTGATACATTTGTTTCAGGAAGTTCAGCTATAATGCCCTCCAAATTAAACAGTAATTGGTGAGACACTGCATAAAGAAAAGGGGTTGCTACTGCAGCTGCAAACACAATAAAAATTATATACATCAAGAGAGAAGTTGCAATATCTTTTTTTATCATCTGCATGTTTCTGGATTCTTCACCAGTTCTTTCTAATATATTGGCGATTTCTCCTCCAGAAGCCATACCTTGTTTAATCAATGCAACTGTTCTCCTCACTGCTTTAGACTCAAGTCTTTCAGCAAGCAAATCAATTGCATTATCGAAAGGTTCTCCTGCGAAAACTCTTCTGGCAACAAGTTCCACTTCCAGTGCTAAAGTCCCAAATTCGGGTTTTGCGGCATACCACATTGCCTGATCAATCGTCATACCTGCCCTAACATTTGCAGCAGCAAGCATAAGGAAATCTGGTAAAACTTCCTCTACTTTTTTTCTTCTATTGTCAATCCTCAATATTATAATTGTATAAATTGAAACAAAGACAACAGCAGGGCCTAAAATGAGGGATATAACTGCATCTAATAAAAACATCAGTAAAACATAAATAATTCCTCCTATTGGTTCTGCAGTTGATATTGATATTCCTATATATCTTAAAACGTGAACTGCCATATCTGTGAGGGAGGTCAAATAAACATATGTAAAGGGTAATTGATAAATTAAAATAGCAAAGATTATTGACATTAACCCGCTCATAACAAACAATGCACCAAGTAAGTATTCAGGTTCCAAATCCATACCTGCAGATGAAAGCATCTGCCCAAATTCCTTAATCTTATCGCGAGGAGCAATACGCCCAACAACATCTAATCTTCTTTTCATATAATTACCTCTTCGTTTATGTTAATTCGTATGGAGGTCTCGAGCTTTCAATCATAGTGATAAACATAAATTGTGAAGTTATAATATAAACTCCCCCCAAAAGCAAAATACCTGCACCAAGTGCAGTAAGTCCTCCTCCAGTAAATGATATCAAAACTGTTATGAATACAATACCTAAAGATGGAAAAACAATAGCAAAAAGCATGTAAAACATACTTAAAGGATTTAATTTTTGTCCGTATTCTTTTAAAGAAATAACTTGTTCTTTTGCAATCTGATCCAATACTGTGTCTAATGAGGTTGCCAAATCTGCACCAGAATTTAAAGCATTAACAATTTGGAGAGCCATTCTATTAAAATATTTGGATGGGTTGTACTTAACTACTCCTCTTATTGCCTGTGCAGGTGGTTCTCCAAGAGTTATTCTCTCAACAATTTTATTGAACTCTACACTAACTTCTCCATAATCTTGTGTCATTCCCACCATCGAATCAAACATGGGTACTCCGGATCTTAAGGCAATAACCATATGTCTTCCTGCAAAAACTAAATCTTTATCAATTAATCTTTCTCTCTTTTTAATTTTGACAATTGGATAACTTTTCCACATATAAAAAAAGAATACAAGGGATATGATAAATATGGGAAAGATCCATATCATACTATATTCAAAAATGCCTAAAAATATTGCTGCTACAAGGGTGGACGCAATACTATATGTCATAGTTGCAGATATAACCATCTGCATAAACTCTGCAGGAGTTTTATCCATATCTGCCATAATTAATTGGTCTTGGATGTTGGGATATTGACTTGCCAATTTTCCAAAAAATCTTCCAACGCTGCTTTGTCTATTTATTTTTGTAGTTCTTGTTGGTCTTACTAAAGGGGATGATACTGAATCCTCTTTCTCCACCAATCCGTGTTTTTTCTTTATTACCATGTATCCACCCTGTTCTTTTTTATCACACAATCTTTTTATACGTTTTCATATGATGTCATATTCCACTGAATGGAGATTTTATCAAATATTCAATTGCTTCATTCTCTGCAATGCCCATTTTTTTAGCTATTGCAACTTTAGTGCTTGTTCTAAAACTATCTGCATTTATCAACCCCATTGTGAATTCCGTATACTTCTTTGGATCATTTTGTCTTGAATAATCCATCAAAACATGATCTGACAAAGTTTCAATTCTTTTTAGAAGTTCTGACTTATTAAGAGATTTCAAATCTTCCATCATTTTTTCTTCTTTCTTTTTTTGTGAATTTTTTAATTCTGAAGTTTGAATTAAAGGAACTTTGGGAGGTTTACTAACCTCTTTTTTTTCTGGAACAGTTTTCGGTTTTACTTCTGGAACAACAATTTTCTCATCAATTTCTTTTTCATCAGTTTTTCCTAGCTTTGTTTCTTTCAAACTAACAGATGTTTTTCTTTTCATTTTCGCTTCCCTAAGTTGTTGCATCATATCAACAGTTCCATCCAAATCTTCTGTTTTCACAATTTTTTTTAATTGCTCTGTTTTTGAAGAAGCAACTGGAGAAGGAATATTTGGAACGCTACTCGCATCATTGCGGGCAGAAAAAACAGGTTCGAGTTTTCTTGTTTGTTTTGTTTCGGAGAACATATTAAGAGAAGCTGTTTTTTTAACTTTTTCAACCCTCTGCCACAAACTTAAAATTTTATAATAATCAATATCGGAAACATGCATTTTAAACAAATCAATATCCTCAGATTCTGTTTCTTCATTTTTTTTAAATTTCTTAGCGCCTTTTTTTTCATAACTATACGCAGAATCTATGATATCATCAAAGTTTGGAATATCCATTTCACTCACTTATATTGAGAAATCCCAAGGTTTATTTTTATCAACGAATTTAATAACCTCATCAGGATTAAAGTAATATCGTGAAATTATATGTCCGACTTCATCAACTTTCATATGTTTATTTTCCACCATCCATGTTATAATTTTGGATTTTTCTTTGATATCCTCATCTATTTCTTTAGAACTCAAACCTGCATAAAGATTCAATGTTTCAGCAAAACCCACAGATTTGTTTACTTTATTTAATTTGTCACTTCTAATATCCCATCTATGTAGGACATTCAAGTCCCCACCTCTTTGAATTTCCGCCATCTCCAAAGTTCTTCTAATTCCTAATCTTCTATGTCTGAACTGCACTACCAAACCTGCCAAGGCATCAATTGAAGCCTTTGGAATGTTTATAGGAGGATTTGTAAGTCTTGTAAGTGCTTGTTCTGAGTTATCGGCGTGGAAGGTTGCATAAACAGAGTGTCCTGTGTGCATAGCTTCCATCAAAATTTCTGCTTCTTTTTTACGTCTAACTTCACCAACAATTATTCTGTCTGGTCTCATCCTCAATGAGTTAACCATCAAGTCAAGCATAGAAACTTCTCCTTTTCCTTCTGGATTTGGTTCTCTCGTTACCATAGGTATCCAATGAAGGAAAGAAGGAAGAGTAAGTTCTCTTGTATCTTCAATACTAATAATTCTTTGGTTTGGAGGAATTAAACCTGCAACAGCATTAAGGAAAGAGGTTTTACCTGATCCTGTTCCCCCAGTTATCATCAAAGACATTTCATTTTGTACACATAACCAAATCCATGCTGCTACCTCTGCAGATGTTGTTTTGTTTGCAACAAAAACAGGTATGGTCCATGGATTCCTAGAGAATTTTCTGATTGTAATAGTGTTCCCAAAAGATGAAACGGGCGATAAAGTCGCGTTTACCCTATCTCCTGAACCAAGATGTGCATCCATCAAAGGATTAAGTATATTTATCTGTCTCCCAATTTTTCTACCTATCATGGCAGAATAATCATAAATTTTTTCTTCGTTACGTATCCATATATTAGTCTTACACCAGTTATGTTTTTTATGGTAAACCCATACTGGTTCTTGCGAATTATTAACACAAATTTCTTCTAAACTTTCATCATGAAGTGGAGGTTCGAGTTCATCAAGCCCCAATGTACTCTGGAGAAGATACGATGCCAACACTTTTCGTTTATCTTCAGCTAATGAAGGAAATTGTTTTTTCAATAGATATAATGCATAAGTTTCAAATTTTTGTTTTACGTCTTTTTCTTTCTTTGGATCAATTATTTCTGTGATATCTAATCTAACCTTGGTGATCAATTCACCTTTCATTGTATTCAAAACAATTTTTGTTCCTTCTGCCAGCCCAGGAATAGTAAGTTCATAATACGGTACATAATCCCCTCTATCTACGATTTTAACGTTCACAGGGATATTCTCACTTTTAAAGAAATACGACTCAATAACATGCATTTTTTCTTCAGGAGCAGGATGTTCTACTGCTGAAGGGGTTTCTCTCAATTCTTCTTCTGCCATTCATATCACCAATCCATTTTATAACAACACAAACATTTTTATTGTTTAACATATTCTTTTTTATTTTTAAGTTGATGAACTTTCCTTTTCATTTTTCCACATTTTTTCTATAAGGTCATTCAATTCTTTACGTTTGCTTTCTACATTCTTTTCTTTTTCTTTAGTTTCTTGTAGTTTCCCCTCAATAAACTTCAACACTGCATATTGTTCTTCTGGTTTATTTTTTAGTTGTGCAAGCAAATCAATCTTCTTTTTAATAATTTCAATATTATCCTCAAGTTCTTTTGTGTCTGTCCTAATGCCGTCAATAGTTTTTGTTATTTTTGATACAAAAGTTTTCTTTGTTGAAACTTCTCTGTATTTTTTGTCCCATTGTTCTAATTGTTGTATATAATTTTTAACATCTACTCTTTTTGATGCAACATCTTTCTTAAATGCTTCTTTCTCAGATTCAAAGCCGTCCACAAATTTTTCATGGTCTTTAATTTGTTTTTCTAAAGTCGTAACCAAAATGTTTGTTCTGTTGGCTATTCTATCTAATCTAGTATCATAAACTGATAATTCTCTTATATCCTCTTTTATGGTGTCGCTCATTTTTGAAATCAAATCTGTAACTTTAACCCTTTCTGTTTTAATCAATCTTTCGGCAGCATCAATTTCTTTAATCGAGTTTTTAACTTCTTCAAGTATGTTTTCAGATGATTTCACTTCGCCATAAAGATCTTTAAGTGATTTTACATCTTCATTCAATTGTTTTTCACGCTCTTTCATCTTTCCCAGATTATCTTTGAAATCAATTGTTGCGATTTTCTTATGCAACATTAAAACCGTATCTGCAGAAATTTTTCCTTCATCAATTTCTGCACGCATCATCTGAACTTTTCTTTCAACTTGTTCTAGGGTTTTATTAACTTTATCTATTTCTTGTTTATACAAGGTTATTTTTTTATTAAAAGGCATTCCGCCCGCTATTCTTTTAGATGTTTTAATGAAATCTGTATATGTGGTTCCTACTTCACCAATCATTTCTTTTAAGAGATGCTGTTCAGCTTCATTTTTTTCAATTTCTGCACCAATCCTCTCAAAACTTATTTTAATATTATCTACATCTTCAAGTTTCTTTCTCTGTCCTTGTATTTTTGTTTCTATGTCTTTGAGTTTTTTATCAATTTCAGTTTGCTGTTTTTTGAGTTTATTTTCAAATTCTTCCAATACTTTTTGAACTTTTGTATTTTTGGGCGTTTCTTTCACACTTTTTTTGAACTCTTCCAATTCTTTTTTGATTTCATCACTTTTTTCTTGAAGAAGCGTATAATTTGCATTTAATTTGTTTAATTGAATGACATTTTTTTTGTATAATTTTTGTGAGGAATTAATTAGATTATTTAATTCTTTTACTTTTTCAGATGTTTCATTTATAATGGGTTGAGTGTCAGCAATTGATCGAGTATACTGAGTTTTTAAGAGTTCAAGTTCTGCATTTGCTGTTTTAATTTTATTCATAAGCTGTCCGACTTTTTCTTCTGAAAACTTTTTTTGAGTTTCTATATTACCTATTTTTTCAACAATCTGCTCTTCATCCCCTGCCCAAATCAAAAATTCTTTTGTGAATTTATATTCTATTTTAATAAGACCTTGTTTTTCCAAGGCTTTAGACCACTCTTCAACTGTCTTAAATGGAAGATTCAGATCATTTGCAGCGGTTTCAATTTCAACCCTTTTTTTTGAATGGATATATTTGATTAAAGCATCAACACTAGTACTGATAAGAAGATCGTCAATATCGTCTTTATTATTTCCCATCGATTTAATTACTTTATATATAGTTATAAACTTTTGCCCGCATTCATCTCATACTCTAACACTCCACAACACCCCATCACTAGAAACATTTAAATATGTTGCTATTCATAACTATTTATGGTTTAGAGGTGATTAAATGGCCCCCAAAAGTATGAACAGAGCAATAATATTTGCCACTGCTGTGGCTGCTGCATCAACAATGGCATCAAGTTTGGATCACGAACTCCATCCCGCGCCAGATACAACTAAAATCAACCCTCCTTCTACGGTTGAGAACAATATAAAACCTGGTCTTCCAGATTTTCAATTATCTGAAAAACTATTAGAATCTATGGATTTGGCAGATGCAACACAAGTTGCCGTATCCTCATCAAACAAATCAGCAGAATTTATGGAAATAAAAAATTTAGGATATTTCAAAGATTCAGATGTTTCATTTTTACTAAAAGTAATGGATCCGAATGAATCTCATCGAAGTTTTACAACAACGGTTTCTAGCCAATATCACACATCAGTTAAAGATGTTGTTGATGGTTTAGTCAATTTTTTCGAGAGTAAAAAAATGAATTTTAACATCAAAGGAACTGGTAGAAAAATAGATTCTTCTTGCACAGAGGATAAATTATTGGGGTATGTTACAGTAACAAATTTATCAAAACCTATGCCCACTGAGCCAGAGGTTATAAAAACTCAAATCCGCTATGTTGAACGCACAATACAAGAACTTGAAAATAATCATTTATCTAATATTGCATACGAATTACAAGCACAGGTAGATGAACTTTATGATGTACTCAATGGACTTATAAGAGAGGTTTCAGATTTACAAGATAAAACAGATTCTCTGGATTCTCGAGTTTCTAACTTAGAAAATAAAGATCTTTTTAATGATGTGAGAATACTTCGAATCGAACAGAGATTAGATGGTTTAGAATCCGAAGTTACGCTTGAACCCTTTACCTTAGAACCTAAGGAAAGAACAGGTCACGTGTTCTATTTTGGTTCACAATCCGACGAATTATCTAAACCTATGGACAAACCCAAATTAAGCAAAGACTTTTCTCCATTAAGAGGGTTCAGATTAAATTCAAAAATATCAGAAAATACTGTGGGCTTTGGATTTGAAATCGGTGGAAAACTTTCACTCATATTCGGTGCTGATATGAACACCGAACATACTAGCATGAAAACAACAGCATTTGAACTTGGAGGAGCTTATTCCACCTATCATATACAATTCGAAACAGGTATAGAAAACACTTTTCATATCGTTAATGGAGATACATTGAACTACAAACCAATTATTATAGAAAAAGCAAACGACGTTTTCACATTAAGAAATATTTGGTTGGGTGTCAGAACTGCTATGGCCTTGTCCGATAATTTTTGGTTTGAACCAAGCACCAGATTATATGTGCCAATATCTTATGATCCTGGAGGAGCAGATATAACTTTCTCTGGAACATTATTCTATAAGAAAGTAGGTCTTGGTTTTGAAAATAGGGTTTATGATATCAAAAAAGGCACATACAACGCACCCTATCTTTTATTTGTATTAAATTTCTAATTTTTTTCTTTTCAATTTTTTATCATTTTTTCTATACTTTTCATTACTTCTTTACCTTCAAAGATGCCCAATTCTCCTTCTGGCGAGTTTAAATTAGTAAAGCTTGAAGTGTCAGGAACCAAATTCTTTCCCCATAACAGGAATGGGACAGGATCTGCACTATGGTCTCCATTTGTGCAAGGTGTTGAATGATCACCAGTAATTATTATGTAATCTGCTTTTTCAGTTAACTTCGGCAAAAATTTATCAACCTTTTCAACAAATTGTTTTTTGCCTTTGCAATCTTTATCATGTGAAAAAGAATCAGGCCCTTTTATATGTAGAAAAACAAGGTCATTTGTTTTCAAATAATTAATTACTGAATTAAATTTTGCATTTAGATCTGTGTTTTTATCCCCTGTTGCACCTTTTATGTCAGGTGTGTTCATCCCAACAAATTTGGCAACTCCTTTATACAAAGCCCCTCCCGCAATACACACACTTCTTATCCCAAATTTTTGCTGAATCGTTTCAACTTTTTTGTAGGAACCTACCCCTCTGGCCAAAATAAAATTTGGTTTGGGCGTTTTTCTTGTCCAGGTCTGTGCTTCCAATTTTTCATGTGCCCACTCTGTCCATTTATTCACAAGCTCGGCTGTTTTTTTAGCAGTAGGTTTTTCAGGTTTGCATTTAATCCATGCAACACCTGTTTTCCCGGGGTCAGTTTGATTTATTTTATCAGTCAATCCCTTTCCTTTGATTATCAAAACACCTCTATGTTCTGTTGTCGGGGCAAAAGTTATTTCATGCCCATCAATTTTCGTTTTAGAAATATGTTTTGCAACCTTATGTGCTATTTCTGTTTTGATTCTTCCTGCTCTTCTGTCAACAACAACACCTTTTTTTACTGTTGCAAAATTTGCCCTAAACGCAATATCTCCTTTGTTCATCTTTAATCCTGCACCAAGTGCTTCATAGGGCCCTCTGCCAACATAATCTTTTTTCATAGAATAACCAAACAAAACAAGATGTGCATCATCACTGTGGGGCACAATGTTTTTTCCTAGAGTCATCATCCCACCACAAACTCCATGCTCTTTTTTCATTTTATCAATGTTTGGTGTTTTTGCTTTTTCTAAAGATCCATTTTTCACTGGTCCGTCACCCAACCCATCAAGAATTATAAAAACAACTTTTTTTCTATTTTCCATAATTCTATCGCGGATTAAAGGTTTATAAATTTTAGTGATGTCAATTTATAATGGAGAGGTGGTAACATGAAAAGCAGTTTTTTGTTTTCATTAGTATTTGTTTTATTTTTAGTTGTTTCAGTTTTTGCACAGGCTCAAACAGGTCACACAATACAGCAGATTTCCAAAGTTGATATTTCAACGTCTCAAGGGGATAATGCTACTGGCAAAGATCAACTTGATGATTCAACTAGTTATAAACCCGAACATGCTGAACCTATTAAACAGGCCTCGGGCGAAGCTGTTTCAACACAGGCAGGATATGGGTACGGACGCGAGGATATAACTGTTATTTGGGATTGCGCAGCAGATGATGAGTATGCAGAACAAGTGAATCAAGTAATGAATCAAATTGAAAACGCAGTGAAAAACAATAATGCAGGAGATGTTGAACAATTGAAAAACAAACTAGAACTCATGAATCAAGAAAGAAATAACAACTGCAGAAAAATTCAAACTTCTTCCTCTGAACAGGTTTCTGCAACTACTTGTGAAGAGCAACTTGCCCTACAAATCCAGCAAATAAAAATGGAAATGGCAAAGGCTCAAACAGAAGGAAATCAACAGTATTATGATGATCTTTCTTTGAAACTTCAAAATTTAAACGAAAACAATCCTTGCGTACCCACATCAACTGCAGTTGTGTGGCAGTGTGATGATTCAGATATTATGGAGGAAATATATACTCTTAAAAATCAGCTCCAAACAGCGCAACAGAAAGGAGATAGAGATTCTGAAAATCAAATCCAGGAGCGAATTGAAGAACAGATGAAAGAACGGGAAAGAATATGCAACCAAGTTAATGCAGAAACAACCCACATTTCTTCTCCTGGAGATAATGGAAGACAAATTGCAGCTTATTACAAACAAAGAGTAGATGGTGTTGTTTCCAGTTCTCAGGATATAGATGATCAAATTGAAAGTTTGAAGCAAGTTCGTATAGAAATTGACAATATGATTGAACAACTTATGCAGAAAAAACAGGTTATTGAGGCGCAGGAGCTTGACGGCCTTGTTGAAACTTTTGAAGTTAAACCTGGAGAAATCAGCGCTGACGGAATATCTGTCAAGTCAAATGACAAGATTGTCAAGGTTTCAACTACAAGCGGCGAAGTCATGGTTACACCTGGAATCACCAACGTTGAGATCGCGGACAGCGCGGTTTCTGTTAAAGTTAATCAAAACAATGTAATAATCCATGAAAACAAAGTAAAGGTTGGCAATAATGAAGTCAAAGTCCTTCCTTCACAAGCAGTTTCAACTGCATCGCAGAACAGAAATGTAAGATCCGTAAACGCAGAAATAAAAGAGCACAACGGCGCGGCTGTTTATCACATAAACACAACCCAAGAGAAAAAGTTTTTGTTTTTATTCCCCGCTGATGCAGAGGTTGAGACCATAATTGACGCTGAAAACGGCCAGGTAATTGAAGAAAAAGGGCCCTGGTGGGCGTGGATGGCAGGAGATTGAGATAAATTTATTTTTTATTATAATAAATAATAGAATTCGGAGTTTTGTCTTCGCTTGTATATATATTCACTAAAAACATACCCCCAACTTCACTCCCATCTTCCTGTATTACTCTATAACTCTCACCAAAGCTCCCTAAAAACGGTTCAATGTTTATGCGCTTTCCAATTCCTTCAATATTGTGCGTCAACTTACTTATAGTTGGAATATCTCTAGGAGCAAAAATTGGTGTTCTTAAAAAGTCCTCTTCTGCAATCGTTTCCGGTAGAAATACTTCTACCAACTCTGTTTTATCCGGTTTCAATAAACCAATCCTTTCAAATAGATTACGGGGGAATCTTCTTGTTTTTATCTCACCCATAGTAAAAAAGTCCCCTCTTAGAGAATGTGTAACACTCAAATCTAAATTCATTTCATTAGCAAATCCAGTAATTCTTTCAATCACTTCGTTTTTATTAAAATATTTTTGGGCCATATTACCACATTATATTTTATGGTTAATTGTGTTTTTAAATGTTTCAGTTGGATTAGCAAAACTAATTTGAGTGTATGTATAAATCGTAAAAATCTTTTTTCTGTTTCTCACCCAACAATCTCCGTTTTCAGTTTTGGAAGAGAGCAGAAGTTTGCATTGAAATTATATGCTCCTGCATTCATAAAAACAATTTTATCACCTACCTTTTTTTCAGGTAAATGAATTCTATAACGGAAAATGTCCATAGAATCTGGGGTGCATCCTTTTAGTGTATAAATTTTTCCAGCTTTCTGTTCATCAAGAATTTCATCCTTTGCAACCAGCCTAATATTCCAAATAAATGTGTCTAAAGATGAATTGTAAACAGAACAGTTAAGGATAATCGTGTCTTTGTAAATAGCTTTTATTTCTGTTTCTAATTCAATACATGGTGCTGCTAAAAATCTGCCAGGTTCCATCATCAATTCAATCTTTTGTTCATTGAGCCATTTTTTAAATTCCTTTATTTTTTGAAATATATCTTTAAGATTAATCCTGAAATTCTTGTATTCGCAGGGTATTCCCCCCCCTATATTTATAATTTGAATATATTTTAAATTTTCAGATTTTACAATATCTTGGATTTCTTCTTTCAAATCCCATTCACTCAAGTTTTGGGTTTTTCTATGGAAGTGTATCCCTAGTTTATTTATTTTTTCCATAAATTTTTGATTTTTTGAAATTCTTTGTATTTGCTTATTCAATTCCAAACCTGAAAAACCATATACATAATATTTTCCAGTATGCACAGTTCTTTCTTTGAATTTTACTCTCAACAGCAAATTTATTTTTACATCGTTTTCTAACAAATAATTTTCTAAAACTTGGAGATCACTTTGATTATCAATTATGAATTTTATTACACCTGCCCCCACCATTTTTATAATATCTTTTTTGTTCCATCCCTGTACTAAAAGCCAAACTCTTTTCGGATCTTTAATTTTATTGAGTGATTCAATTGAATGAATGCTCATATCACAATCTGTCTCAGTTTCTAAAACTTTTCCAACTTCCTCATTTGTTTTGAAACTATAAGCAATACTATCTGCCATATACCTAACAATATTATATTGATCTAATAGTTTGTTTTTGTATAGAATAAATTTTGCTTCGTCCATAATTTAATAGTATCTAATTATTATAAAAATGCTTTGCAATTGCCAATCGTTATTAAATTTCCGAACAAATAAGTAAACTATATAAACTTTTTGAATTATATATCTATTTATATTCTTTTGAGCAATTAAATGGAGAGATAGATATGGATGTAAAAAAAATGATAAAAGGTTTTTTCCAAGATAAATTCAATGTTTATCTAATAATAGCTCTTTTAATTTTGGGAAGTGGCCTTTTTCTCTTTGAACATTTTCAACAATCTCCTCCCATCCCCTATAGCGGGGATACTAACATAACCGTCCATTTTTTTTATTCACAAACATGTCCTCATTGTCATGAGCAAATGCAGTTTAACCAAAAACTAATGAAGGAATTTCCTGATGTAGGATGGGTTTATCATGATATAGCCGAGTCTTCGGCTCAAGAATTGTATTTACAACTGCTAAAGGATCATGGCAACGGTCAAACAAGGATTTTAGTTCCTGCCACATTTGTTGGAAAAGAAGTTTTTATTGGATACTCTGGTGAACATGTTACGGGTGTAAAAATACGTGAAGCTATTGATTATTGTTCGGATGTTTGTGTCAATCAATCTGTCTCTACTGAAAAAACAGAAGATGTGGTGCCAGGCATAACTCAGGTTGAAGTCCCGTTTATTGGATTAATTGATATTACAACCCTTTCTTTACCTGTTCTTGCAATACTCTTAGGTCTCATAGATGGATTTAATCCATGTGCAATGTGGGTTTTAGTTTATTTAATTGCTTTGGTTATGGAACTCAAAGACAAAAAAAGAATATGGTTTATTGTTGGAACCTTTTTATTAGCGTCAGGAATATTATATTTCTTGTTCATGACTGCATGGTTGAACATGTTTCTTTTTATTGGTTATCTGAGACCAGTTATGATAATAGTTGGTTTAGTTGCCATAGCGGGTGGAACACTTTCAATTAAAGAATATTTAGAAATTCGCAAAGCAGGCGGAACATTAACTTGTAAAGTTGGAGACGAAGAAGACCATACAAAAACTTTAGGGGCCATGCAGAACGTTGTATCTGCCCCAATGTCTATCGCAACACTGGGTGCGATTATAATTCTAGCGTTTACAGTAAATTCTATTGAATTTGTTTGTTCATCTGCAATACCTGCAGTTTTTACACAAGTACTTGCACTAAGCAATTTGCCCACACTTGAATACTATTTGTATATTATAATGTATGTTGCAGCGTTTATGTTTGATGATTTGGTAATATTTAGTTTAGCAATTTTTGCCGTAACGAGCGGAATCGGGGAAAAGTATGCGAAATATTGCAAAATAATTGGGGCAGTGATATTGTTCCTGTTGGGAATAATGCTTTTATTTTTCCCTAATTTACTTATTTAAAAAACACTTTCTTTTTTCATTTTTCTTCATTCAAAATTTCTAATACGTAACACATCATCAAAGGAAATGTTATTGAAACATCGCCAATAACTGTTGCAGCATCTGAATCATCTTTTATTTTTCCCCACGATTTTGCTTCGCGTGTTGAGGCGCCAGACATACTGCCCGCAAATTCTTGATCAGTTGTCATATAAACAGCATAATCCATGCCACCATTGAGTATGCATGCAAGAAGTGCCTGGTGTTTCGCAATTCCACCGCCTAGGGCTATAACTCCTTTTTTATCATCATGAGTTGTATAATAAGTTAATTTTTTGAAATCATTGATAACATCAACTACAAAATCAGGTTTTTCCTGCTGAAATAAAAACAAGTGAAAACCTAATGCCCCGTCTGTTATCCCTGGGACAAAAACAGGAACATTTTTCTTTGCAGCTTGATAGAGAATTGAATTTTCATCCTCTAATTCCTCCCCAAACTTTTTCAACATATCTGAAACATTCCATCTGTTTTTTTCTTGATAAAGCTTTTTCAACATAGGTCGCATCAAATCTTCAAAATTACAATAACTTTCGTTTGTTACAAATAAATTTCCAACTCTATTGACTCCTTTTTCATGGAGTTCAACATCATCTACTCCAAAATTACCTATAACGAATTCTTCTCCTTTTGCACGCATTATATCTTCTTCTATTGCACCAACACCTGTAACAACAATATCAATTAAACCCATTTCAATTATTTGTGCAAATAATCCCCTTAAACCCGAAGTGGCCATATTTGATGTGAAAGTCAAATAAATTTTAGCTCCATTTTTTTTCATTTTAATTATAACTTCTGCAGCTTGCTTTAATTCAGTTGCTTGAAATCCACAGGATTCCATTTGTTTCACCAGATCTTTAACAGTTATTCTTTCATTCCACTTAAGGTCTTTAACTTTTTTCATCATCTCACCTAAATTGCAGGCAACAAAACAGACAAAACAAAACAAACTATTGCCAAAACCATCAACAAAATAGGAATCCCCATCGCAATTCCCATTACACCCACAATTATGTTTTTACTCAAATTAATGACTTTCATAAAATTCAATGTCAACACTACGCCTGCCAAAGGCAATAAAAGCGATATGGAAACAGCAGCTCCCACTACTAACAAAAAAGCAATCGGACCCAATAAGAGTGAAATTTCCTCCAACATTACATCACCTCATAAATATCAGCACGGGGCCGTAGGCCACCTTTTGTTTTAGTTGCATTCTACTAAGCGCCATATGGCTTGCACCACAACAGTTCAAAGGCCGTTTCATCCTTTTTTAGGAAATCTCAGATGACTTCATAGTGCTCCCAAAAAGGTATCGTTTCTGTTCCTTTTCAAGCCAGTTTCCCAGCTATGTCTTGCGACATCTGTTTTCCAACATAGTCGGATATGGTGGGTGGACCTTCCTCAGCACAAAAGTACCGTCAGCAACTCACCCCGTACCATTATAATTTAGTTATCTGGACTTTAAAAACGTAATCTTTCTTAGGACCTTGTATTTTCCACTCGATTCCTTCTGGATTCCCTCGGACAAAATCTTTAGCATTAACAGTTTTTGTGATTTCATCTCTGAAAATATCAATAATCTTTTCGAGATTGTCATCTGCAGAATAAACCACTGAAATTTCATCTTTTTCAACAAGCTTTTTTTCTTTTCTCATGTTTTGTATTCTTCGGATAACTTCTCTAGATATGCCTTCCTCAATGACTTTTTTAGGTAGTTTTGTGTGCAGATATATTTTTCCACCCGTAAAATAACTAACATCGTAATCTTCAACAGTTTCTGTTACTTGTAAGTTTTCTTGCGTTAATTTCAATCCATCAATTTCAATACTCTGTCCGATATTTAATTTTTTCTCATATTCATCTAGATTCTCTTTAATTTTATCTTCAATCTCTTTTGTTTTTTCAAAACCTTCTTTAAAAATTATATTAATATTTCCTTTTTTCTTATTTATTGTTTCAACAGTATGGACATTTGTCATGAGTTTTACAACATTACTAAGTCTTCTAGCTGCAGTTAAAGATATATCATCATATGCGTATATTAGAATCTCATCAACAGGCCATCTTAATTTGATGTTGTTTTTTTGTCTTGCAGATATTATTGTGTTTATTATTTCTTTTGCAACTTCCATATCTGCCAAAAGTACCTCATCGACCAAACCAATTTGCTTGGGCCAATTTTCCAAGCAAATGGATTCTTTGGGTTTTGCTACAACAGTTTTATATGCCCTTTCTGTTACAAACGGCGCAACTAAATTAAGTAGTTTCATAGATTCAACATAAACATATTTTAAAATCTTCAACCCTTGTTCATCATCCCTCGATTTTATTATTTTCATATAAAATCTGCTAACATCTTCTAATATAAAATAAATCAAATCTCTAATTGCTAAGTGATACATATATTTATCATAATTTTCTTCATATTGTTTTATAACTTGATTAAATCTTGAAATAAGCCATCTATCCTCAATATTGGTGAATTCACTTATTTCCGGAACCAAATATTCAACATGCTCTGCAAATCTGCTCAAGAAAACTGCCATATTGTCAACAGTATTTATGAAGGAGTATGCCTCTTTGACACTATCCCATGTGAAAATTAAATCTTCCCAAGGTACTGCTTGGAGAGACCATACTCTAAAAGCATCAGCACCGTATTTCTCAGCAATTTTATCAAACGGTATAAAATTACCCACACTTTTACTCATTTTTTCTCCTTTCTCATCTACAAAAAATCCGTGCATCATGACTGTTTCATATGGTGCTTTATTTTGTGACATCACTCCTATTCCCAACAACGAATAAAACCATCCTCGAGTTTGATCTTTTCCTTCAAATATAAATTTGGCTTTTTCATATTCTTCTCCTTCTTCAGGTTTCAAATTTGCCTGAACTACACAACCCGAATCAATCCAAACATCCAAAACATCAGGAACTCTTTTGTAAGTTTTGTTGTCTTTTTTTATTACAATTTTATCAACATACGGTCTATGATAATCCTCAAGTTTTTTAGGAAGCTCAGCAAAACTACCTATTACTATGTAATCTGTTTCGTCTTCCTGATTAACCCAAATCGGTACTGGGATTCCCCAATATCTTTGTCTTGATATGCACCAATCGGGTGCATTTGAAACAAAATCTGAAAAACGTGCTCTAGCAAATTCAGGAACCCATACAGTTTCATCTATTTCCTCAACCATTTTGGTTTTCGCATCGCTTATTTTGGCAAACCATTGCTTCATTGTTCTAAATATGAGATGGGTTTTACATCTCCAACAATGCGGATATCTATGCTCAATCTTTCCACTATCTAATAACAATCCAAGTTCTGTCAATTCTTCTATTATTTCATCATTTACATCAGGAACTTGTTTTCCTTCATATTTTCCTGCGTCCGAATTAAATTTTCCTCTGTTATCCAATGGTGAAAAGGGTTCAATATCATATCTTTTTCCAATTATATAATCCTCTGGACCGTGGCCAGGCGCACAATGGACCAAACCCGAACCTTCTTCCATTGTAACAAATTCATCAGACAGAACAACTTTTCTTTGAACTTCGGGCCTTATACCTAAGGGGTGAGAATATTCAATATCATTCAATCGTTTTCCACTAATTTCTTCAACAACTGTAAAACTCATATTTAATTTTCCAGCTAATATATCCATCCTTGCTTTTCCAACTATCCATATCTCATCAGAACCTTCAGGTATAATTTTTACATAAGTTTCACTCGGATGAACCATAACTGCCATATTTGATATCAAAGTCCAAGGTGTTGTTGTCCATATCACCAAATACGTTTTTTCATCCCCTACTGTTTTGAATTTTACAAATATGCTTGGACTCGTTTTCATGCCATATTCAAGTTCATAATTTGCCATAGGGGTTTCACATCTAGGGCAGTAAGGCAACACAGATACGCCCCTGTATAAATATCCATTTTCATGAACTTTTTTTATTGCACCCCATACAGATTCCAAGAAATCATTTGTATATGTCAAATAAGGATCTTCAAAATCCATCCACACTCCTGCGCGCATAAAATCCTCTGACATTTTTGATAAATGCTCTGTGGCAAAATGTTTACAAGTTTCAATAAATTTTTCAACACCTACCGTTTCAATATCATTTTTTTGTTTTAGTTTAAGTTCTTTTTCAACTTTAACCTCTATGGGCAATCCATGGGTATCATATCCTGCTCTTGCTCTAACATTATAACCTTTCCATCTTTTATATCTTAAAATAGAATCTTTGGCACATTTATTATAAGCAAGACCAGGGTGCATAGCGCCCGTGGCATACGGGGGGCCGTCGCAAAAATACCATTTTTCCCCTTCTTTGTTTTTTTCACAAACTTTATTCATTATTTTATTTTTCTTCCAATCTTTTAACTGTTCTAGTTCTTTATCAACAATACTCATATTTAACACCTCAAATTTAAATTAATTAATAAATTAAAAAATATAAACCTTTGTAACACTCAATTTATGGTTTCCTTTTCTATATAAAGAACATCATACTTAGATAAGGAGGGAACTTGTTTTTTAATATCTTTTATTAATTTCGAAAGATCATTATGAGATTGCGCAATTATTTTTGCTTCAACATCCCATTTACTTACAGGCATTGCTATGGACAAGACGCCCGTTTTTTTACCTAGATTTTTTATTATTTCTTCTTTGTCAGAAACATTAAATCTGACTATATACTTTTCATAACCATATCTGCTCAAGTCTGATTCTATAGAATACCCTAAGATAACCCCTGTTTTTTCTAATTTTTTCATGTATTTTCTGACAGTTTTTTCATCTAATTTTGTTTTTTCGCCCAACTCTTTAATTCTTTTTAATTGTGCCAGTTCATTTATTATGAGCCTTTCTTGCTCGTTTAAATCAATCTTCGTTTCAGGTGAAATATTCCATATTCTCGGATTCAACGTTCTAAACATATTTCCTGCAATATACCATTTTTTATAAGGTATTGTCATTTCTCTGAATATTATTTTACCTGCAAAAAGTTCAACTAGTTTATCATAAAATTCTGCCATTTCACTATTAGAATAAACTGTTAGGGATAAAAGCATATCAAAATTTCCAGTTAAATGAGTTATTTTTTTCACTACGGGGAATTGTTTTGCGAATTTTTCAATATCATTTTTTGTTTCATTTTCAAAATCCTTAAGTTTTATGAAAAGATGGTACTGAACTGAACCAACCTTGTAAAAATTAATTACCGGTATTCTAACAACAACATCCGATATTTTGGCAATGTGATAAGCAGCAGTTGCATTTTTTGTTTTTAATTTTACAGCAGCTTCTTTTATTTTTAATCTAGAATCCTGCGACAGTAAATCGAGCAACTTCAAATCATTATTGTTTAATTTCATATAACTTATTCGTTGTCAATGTTTTTAATTGTTTCATTCACTCCAAAATAACTGGCAATATGGGTAAATTTTTGGTTTATAACAGTATTTTCTTTTAAAAAAAGGGAAAAGCCTGTTATACAGGCAATGCACAGCTATCTATATCCAAACCAAAATCTTGGTACATACCTACACAATCCGTTATACATTCATCCATTGGTAGATACTTAAAATCTTCATCATAACACATTTCTCTACACTGTTCTCGATATGTGGAAGTGCAACAAGTGGTGGCATCAGCACCATACTCACTTTTTACTAGATTCATACAATTTGAAAAACATTCAGAATCTCCAGGGGACATTTGATTGCATAGATTTGTGCATGCAGAACCATATGTGCCGTAAGGGCAAAAACCACTACTGTTTTCTGGAACAGTTGAACAGCAACATCCACTCAATAGTGTCAGTATCACTATCAAATTCAATAAAACCAAATTCATCTTTTTCATGTCAATTACCCTCCCCAACTATATCTGATAGTTATATATCTAGTTTATATTCTTTTTGTTAAAGCAACTGTTTTTACTAAGGCTTGGTTTTCTGTTAGAGAGTAATGAAATCTTAAAACATTTAACCACAACCACAAATATTTTAAATACACAAAACTAAAATAAATTATGCTTGACGAAAAAAATATAATTTCCCTCAAAAAAGATTATGTCAATATCAAATCCAAAGTTGATGAAATAGGTGCCGAAAGCTTGGATGCGATAGTTGAGGCGTCACTCTGGCTTAAAAACATACTCAATGAATCGGAATCTCTAAAGAAAATGTCAGAACCTCAAAATATAAAAGACCTCGGTCAAAAAATAAAACTTCACAAACGCTCTAAAAAACTACAAAAGGAAATTCATATTTTTAAAGCAACTATATCAAACGAGATGAAAAAACAAACAATCCCCTCAGATATCGGAAACAGACTTCTTGAAACTGTTCGTTTAATAAAAAATAAAAAAAATGAGGCCCTTTCCGAATTTGAATATTTTGAATCATTTATTTCTCTTCAAGAAAAATCCAAGAGATATCCCGATGAGATTGAAACATTAAAATCAAAAATAGATTGGGAAATAAACAAAACAAAAAAACTTATCCATGAAATAAATAATTTAAACACTATCACAATAAACAACGAAAATGTTGAGAAATATAAATTCTATTTGGCAAGTATCGAAAAATTATTTAAACTGAGAAAAAAATATATTTCCTCGCTTCTTCAATTAAACATGGCTGAGTTAATAAATAAAATAAAAACTGATTCTTTAAATGAGTATGGTCTTCCGATTTTGGAATGGTCCAATGATGAGAATAATTTTGATACTTTATATATATTCTTCAAAACCGATTCATTTTTTTCAAACATAGACATTTTCAAGCTTTCTGAAATGTTTGATTATACTGATGAAAGACTTGCACATATATACCCTGAGGTTTTAAATTTTAAGAAAATTATTTTAACCAATCAACTATGGTTCGAAAGAATAAAGAATCTTGAAGAAACGAGTTTCATAAAAATATCTGACAAAACCTTATCTAAAGAATTATTTGATTTTTATAAAAAACATGTCAATGGTGCAGAGGAAATTATTATCGAATTTGAAAGAAATTTAAATAATATATCTATCTGGAAGAAGGAATATGAAAAAAATGTTGAATATGAGAATGATAAGAAACGACTCTCCAATTATTCTTTGCCAGTTCTCGAAAAAGAACTCCAACATTACATACATTTAAAGGAGATTATAGATTCAGAAAATCTTGATTTTATAGATGTGCCAAGTGATGTAGGTATCATTACAAAACTAAGGTCTTTTTTCAAAATTTAGTAGGCTCTACATAAATTTATATACTAAACGTCCTAAATTTTCCATATGACAAAATTAAAATTAATGATTTTACTGTTTGGAATAATTTTTTTCACTCAAATTAATTTTGCTACTTCAGGATGTTCTGAAAGAGTATACCGGAATGCCTGTGCCAATTGCCAATTTGATGTGAATGGAAAAATTGATTCGGCATGTTCCGAAAACTACAAACAATCTGGGATTACCTGTGTTTCTACAACCTATCCAATCATGAGTGCCAAATATGCGGCAGGAGAATGTCCTGCAGTTGGTACGTGTTCCTCACAATTACAATCTTGTATTGCGCAGATGCAAAGCGGAAATGATAAACAAGATTGTTCTGAAGGATCTGTTGGCATGTGTTATGCTACTGCAGATTTATGCATACAGAAGGCTTCTAACACTTGTGCAGAGATTGTTCCACCAAATCCTTGCTGGGGATCAACATCTTTAATATTATTAATTGGGGGTTTAGTTTTTGTGGGATACACTGTCAAATATTAAACAACGTACATATAAACTTGGTTTTTTTTATCTTCAAAACTAGGTTTCCAATTATTGAATTTCCATACATATGAAACAACCCTCGCCCCTTCGGGCAATTCTTTTCTAAGACGTTCTTCAAGCATATTATTTGTTTTTTGCATAAGAAAAACTGTCACCACAGTTGCTTTTTTGAAATCAATTTTTTTATCAAATATATTTTTCCATTTTATCTCAGTTCTTCCAGGATTTTTCGTTACCCAAAAAAATATATTAGATGCAAAAGCAAAACTTTTTGCGATCAATACTCTTATGGGATCGATTTCGTACCCGATGCCTTTGGCCCCTCTTTTTCCAGCCATAATGATAATTCTTCCCTCTCCACAACCCAAATCATACACAACATCTTTTTCATTTACTTTTGCAACATCGAGCATCTGTTTTATTATTTTTAGAGGTGCTTGCGCCCAGATTGCCCCTACAAAATGCGTCCATCCTGTCCAAACAACAAAAAGAAGTGCCCCTACAATGGGGTATGTCCAGTTTATATTTTGCAAATCTGCCAAGAATCCATACATATACTCACTAAATTAATTTGGAATATAAACCTATTCCTTATTTTCAAAATTAAAAGTTCTTTGTCTGCTTTTTTCAATCTTTTTATTTGGTGGAAGTTGTGTATAACTTTGGTGTAATTTGGGGTTTATTCTGGCAAATCCTTTTAAAAAAGGGAAAATTATCATTTATGGGTGATGTAAATGAAATGGAATATGATATTCGGAATTTTTGCAGTACTGTGTTTGGCAGGAGCTGCTTTTGCAATCAATTCCGAAGCATTGAAAAATTCAGAAAGGGCTCCAAAAGAGGCGCAGATTGAACTAATGAAAGCAATGCATGAAGGTGATTTTGCTACGGCAAAACAAATACATGAAGAGTTTGGCATTGGCAACAGAAAAATGGCGGGTGCAAATCAAGAAATCTTTGATTTGAGAGTTCAAATGAAAGATGCAATCAATAAGGGCAATTATGAATTAGCCTACGAAATAAAACAAGAACTCAGAGAAATTTCCGGTCAAAGAATGCCACCTGCTTCTTTCAAAGGATTGCATGATGGTCCAAAAAGGATGGGGAATATGGAAAACTGTCCTAACAACTAAACCCTCCCCTTTTTATTTTTTTTTAATTCAGTAGATACAATGGACGCGCAAACTAGACTTCTTTATTGGTTATTTAATGCATCTAGGGGAGGTCCTACTAGATTGAAGATTTTATCTGTGTTAACTAGAAAACCAATGAATACGCGCCAGCTTGCACTGGAGCTGTCAATGGATTATAAAACTATTCAAGGGCATTTAGAATTGCTTGTTTCAAATGGGCTCATTTTAACTCCTCAAAAAAGATATGGCTCTGTTTTTTTTATAAGTCCTGAATGGGAAAATAACGAATATTTTAAGGAATTATTGGGTGATATATATGGTAAAAAAAACAAAAGAAAAAAATAATGCTGCTATAAACGCAGGTTTGACAACATTTGGAATTCTTGTTTGTTCAATAGTTGGTTTATTGTTAATTAATATATTTATTCCTTTTAGAAGATTTAATCCGGTTTGGTTTTCAGTTAACTACTGGATGATATTAGTTGGTCTTTCTTCTCTTGTAGGAATTTTTTCAGCATATCTGCTGTTTATTTATATCAAAGACTATTTTGAGCTCAAAAGCAAATTTACTATCGGAGTTATACTTGCAGTTTTATCTCTCATGCTATTTGCAATAACTTCAAATCCAATTTTGCAACATACGTTCGGAGTCTTTGGAAAATCAGGAACTTTATTTTCAATCGTCCCTATGTTCTTCGCGTTAACAGCTTTAGCGGTGCTGACATGGGTAAGCTCAAAATAAATTATTAGATGCATTTTATCTTTAACTTATTTTTTTATGTTTTTATATGATCTGCTAATCTCTTCATTCCAAAACGAAGGCAGTGTATTGGATGCAAATCCTTGAAACTGATTCGAATAAAGATAAACCAAACCTTTGTCTTGCGAGTATTTTTC